>Ga0206116_1000518_pt1 | contig 36996 bp, 36 predicted proteins | sample 3A1Ametagenome_FD_178000 | JGI IMG/M metagenome (GOLD analysis project Ga0206116, IMG submission 178000) | Enriched microbial communities from leaf-cutter ant dump, University of Wisconsin, Madison, United States - 3A1A | ecosystem: Environmental > Terrestrial > Nest > Insects nest > Nest dump...
ACCACCACCCGAAATCCCCCAAAAATATTATCAAGGGGTTCTTTTTCAAAATTTATGAAAATTTACCGCAATCGCTTTATTGACGGCTTTGAGTTTTTTCCTATAATTTTATTTAGGACAGGATTGACACCGAGATTTTAAATTTTTTTTATTTTGAGTGAAACTTAAATAGTTTTACTAAATTTAGACCCTTAAAATAAAAAAGTATTAAAGATGAGAAACACAATTTTTTTGGCAGGCGTACTGGGACTAATGGTAATGACATCCTGCAAAAAAGAGAAAGCATCTGCTTATTTTTCAGATGAAGAAAAACAGGAGCAGGCAAGTCTGGTCGTTGATCCGGCTACAGCAGCAGAGTTAAGATTTGAATCTGATTCTTATGATTTCGGCGAACTTCCGAAGGGAGCAAAAGTTGACCATTTTGTGAAATTTACAAATACCGGAAAATCACCGCTGATCATCAAGAATGCAGTTGGTTCATGCGGATGTACCGTACCGGTTTGGCCAAAAGAACCAATCGCACCGGGCGCATCCGATTCTTTGAAAATAACTTATGATGCGGGCAGCCAGAGAGGAAGACAGCAAAAAACAGTAACGCTGACGACCAATACCGTAAAGGGCAAAGAAGTCTGGACATTTACAGCAACTCTTCCGAATGAGGAAGCTCCGGCAGCTGCACCCATACCGGTAGGAAATTAATTTTTAAAACAAAGAAATGAAAGAAACAGCCTATATTTTTATGCAGGGCGGTGCGTCGTCTGAAGGTGGCGGTATGTCAATGCTGATTTTGTTTGGCGGTATGTTTGCAATCATGTATTTTTTGATTCTGCGTCCGGGTATGCGTAAAAATAAACTGGAAAAACAATACCAGTCGGCTCTAAAAAGAGGCGATTGGGTCGTGACTACCTCAGGGATTCACGGAAAAATATTTGAACTCGGACCCGACACGGTTACGATTGAAACAGGCGCCGGAAAAATCAAGTTTGAAAGAAATGCGATTTCGGGCGAACTCAGCAAAGCGAGATATTCTGCCGGAGCTGAAAAAAAAGAATAATTCATTCCAATTGAAAGGCCGGACAGTTTGTTTCGGCCTTTTTGTTTTTCGATTCAAAACCGAAAATCAAATTTCAAATCCAAATTAATTTTCAGATGAAAATCGTTGGTCTTACAGGAGGAATCGGTTCCGGAAAAAGCACATTGGCCAAATGGTTCCGACAAAATGGAATCCCGGTTTACAATGCCGACGACGAGGCGAAACTGCTGATGAACAATGATCGGGAACTCATCAAAGAACTGACCGCAGAATTTGGAGAAGAAACCTACAAAGACGGAATCTACAACAGAGCCTATATTTCATCACTGGTTTTCAATAACAAAAAAGCATTAAAAAACCTGAACAGCATCGTTCATCCCGCTGTATTTCGTCATTTTGAAAACTGGCTGAATGGTCTGGATTCAGAATTTGCAGTAAAGGAAGCCGCCATACTTTTTGAAAGCGGTTCTTGGAAAGACTGCGATGCAATCATCACTGTTGCGGCTGACGAAGACATCAGAATCAAAAGAGTGATGGAACGCGACTCACTGAGCGAAGAACAGATTCGGAACCGAATCAAAAACCAGTGGACAGACAGCCAGCGGATTGAAAAATCTGATTTTGTAATCTTCAACAACCACGGACTTGACGAACTGAAACTCGAATTTGACAGAGTTTACAAAGATTTGTTAAAGCAATATCAATCGGGTTAAATCGTTGTTAAAGTAATTTTTGACTGCCTCGAAATGTTAAATTTGCATGAGTAACCAATGAGAAAAGGATTTAACAAGATATTGATTGTTTTGATGGGTGTGGCACTCATTGGACTTGTTATTATCCAGCTTTACTGGAGTCAGAAAGTGTTTGTCTCTCAAACCGAAGAGTTCAACGGTCGGGTTTATCAGTCTCTGAATGCAACGGTTGACGAGATCAATCAGCATGAACTAGAACATTATTACAAGAGATTTGAAGATGTCAGAAATGATTTTGACTCAACTTCCGGCAAACCTCAGGTGATGTCTTCACAACTGATTCAGGATTCTGCCGGTGTCACCTATATTACTATGACCCGTTACATACTCGAACGGTCTGTGGTACCGGTTTCTGATACTTACAATGACAGTCTGATCAGAGCAAATCTCTACTCTCAGGAAAAGACGGTGAAGATTCCGAAAGATTCGGGCGCCAGCATCATTCAGAATCTGAGCCTTGACAATGAAGAAAATTTTAAAAATGCAAATTTCAGTATCGAAAGACTTGCAAGAATCGATGCCGGAAACCGACCGATTGAAAAACGGCTGAGCCTGGAAGTACTCGATTCGGTTTTCTGTAAACAGCTCAGAAGAAGAGGTGTGCAGTCGCATCCGCAGCTGGCGATAATCAGCGCTGATTCGGCTGTAACATCAGTTGCTTCACCCGGATTTGATCTCAAAGAAAAAGAATTTACAATTCCGGTCTTTTATGACAACAGTGACCGACCCCAATATTTGATTTCAACTTATTTTCCCGACAAACAGCTGTCCATCCTCGGCCCGATCATTCCGATTGTAATGCTGACCATCATCTTTACCATCATCATCGTATCCGTCTTTTCGCTTGCCATTTATTATATGCAGTTCCAGCGGTCGCTGTCTGAAATCAAAACCGATTTCATCAACAATATGACCCACGAATTCAAAACGCCGATTGCCACAATCAATATTGCTTCAGATGCTTTGAGAAATGAAAAAGTAATCAATGACCGTGAGCGGATCAAGTACTATGCAGAACTGATCAAACAGGAAAACAAACGGATGAACACCCAAGTGGAAATGGTACTCAGAATGGCAAAACTTGAGAGAAATCAACTGGATATCAATCTTCAGGAAATGAGCATAGAAGATCTGGTCAGAAAGAGCGTTTCAAACATCCGGTTTATGGTTGAAAATTTGAATGGCACCATTTTTGAGGATTACAACGCATCAAATTCAATGATTGAAGGCGATCCTTTTCATCTTGAGAATGCTCTGAACAATATTTTGGACAATGCCAGAAAATATTCAAAGGACAGTCCCGAAATTATGGTGAAAACATACAATGAAGATGATTATGCAGTAATTGAAATACGGGACCACGGAATCGGAATGAACAAATCTGTTTTGAAAAAGATTTTTGAACAGTTTTATCGTGAAGAAACCGGAAATATCCATAACGTAAAAGGACATGGATTGGGATTGGCTTATGTAAAAAAGATTGTTGAATTGCACAAAGGACAGGTTCACGCCGAGAGCGAACCCGGAAAAGGAAGTGCTTTCTTTGTCAAATTGCCTGTAAAAAAATAAAAAATGAACGAAAAGCAAAAACTCTTACTGGTTGAAGATGATCCGAGTTTCGGATCTGTGCTAAAGGATTATTTGGTGATGAATGATTTTGATGTCATCCATGCCATCGACGGCGAAGACGGTCTGAGTAAATTCAAATCAGGTGAATTCGATCTGTGTATATTGGATGTGATGATGCCCAAAAAAGACGGATTTACGCTGGGAAAAGAAATTAAGGAAATCAAAAACGACCAGCCGATTATTTTCCTTACCGCAAAAAATATGAGAGAAGACGTTCTGAACGGATACAAGATCGGAGCAGATGATTATGTGATCAAACCATTTGATTCTGAAGTGCTGTTGTACAAAATCAGAGCGGTGCTGCAAAGACATTCCGCAGAAGAAGAAAAATTTGAACAGGAAGAATTTAAAATTGGCAAATTTGAATTCAACGCAAAGCTGAGACAGCTCACCATTGGAGAAACTTCTCACAAACTTTCGCCAAAAGAAAGTGAACTGCTGAGAATGCTGGCGGTTTACAAAAACGATCTGATGCCGAGAGAAGTTGCACTGACCAGAATTTGGCACGATGACAACTATTTCACATCAAGAAGTATGGATGTCTATATCGCAAAACTCAGAAAATATCTGAAGGACGACCCGAATGTGGAAATTGTAAACATTCACGGTGAAGGTTTCAGACTGCTGATTACCGAATAATTTTGCCCTTAATATTTGAAAAATCCCTTTTTGCTGCGGCTGAAAGGGATTTTTTATTTGTTTTGATTTTAATTTCAGAATAAATCCGAATTAAGCCAATTCAAATAAAAATCGTAAATTAGCTATTCGCAAAAACCAAATGTCATGCATTACGAAGAGAATGAAGTTTTGAAAAGACTTCCACGTCATTTGAAACAATATGTAAACGACCAGCATTACGAAAGTTATACGCCTCAGGATCAGGCGGTGTGGAGATATGTGATGAGAAAGAATGTGGATTATCTTCGCAAAGTTGCACACGGCAGTTATGTGGAGGGACTTCACAAAACCGGCATATCGACCGAAGAAATTCCGAGCATGTATGGAATGAACCGGATTCTGAAAGACATCGGCTGGGCAGCAGTTGCGGTGGACGGATTCATCCCGCCGACTGCATTTATGGAATTTCAGGCTTACAATGTTTTGGTGATCGCACACGACATCAGACAGATTGACAACATCGAATATACACCGGCGCCGGACATCATCCATGAATCAGCCGGACACGCGCCCATCATTGCAAATCCTGAATATGCGGAATACCTGAGAAGATTTGGAGAAATCGGCAGCAAAGCGATTTCTTCTGCAATGGACTATGAAATGTATGAAGCCATCCGACACTTGTCGATTGTAAAAGAAGACCGAAACAGCGACCCGAAAGTAGTGGAACGAGCCGAACAGCATGTACTCGATCTTCAAAATTCAGAAGTTGAATTTTCAGAAATGTCAAAAATCAGGAATCTTCACTGGTGGACGGTTGAATATGGTTTGATTGGAACACTGGACAATCCCAAAATATACGGAGCCGGACTGCTTTCGTCAATCGGAGAAAGCAAATCCTGTCTGAAAGACCATGTGAAAAAGATTTTTTATGATCTCTCGGCAGCCGATGTTTCGTTTGACATTACACAACCTCAGCCGCAGCTTTTTGTAACCCCCGATTTTGCGCATCTGAGTTTTGTGCTCGAGCAGTTTGCAAATCAGATGGGGCTCAGAAGAGGCGGAACCGAAGGAATCAATATGCTGATCGAATCAAAAAACCTGGGAACAATCGAATACAATACAGGACTTCAGGTTTCGGGAGTTTTCACAAAAATAATCACAGACAGCCACAACAACCCGATCTATATACAGTCAACCGGGCCGACCGCACTTTCTTATCACGAAAAAGAATTGATTGGTCACGGCATCAATTATCATAAGGACGGTTTCGGATCGCCGGTCGGCAGACTGAAAGATATCAATATGGCGATTGAAAATATGTCGCCCAACGATTTGGAAGCATACAATATCAGGGAAGGAGAAATGTGCAGACTTGAATTTGAAGGCGGTGTAACCGTTGAAGGCGAGGTTATTACAGGTGTGAGAAACAGAAAAGGAAAGGTGCTGGTGATTTCGTTTAAGAACTGTACCGTAAAATATGGCGACGAAGTGCTGTTTCATCCCGATTGGGGAATTTATGATATGGCAATCGGAAAATCAATCATCTCAGCCTATGCCGGGCCTGCTGATTTCAATTCGTTCGACATGATTACCCATCAGTTGGAACCTGGCAATAAAAGGGAAATTATCAGTCCCGATAAACAGAAACTGCTCGATATGTACACCAGGATTCGTGAAATGAGACAAAACAGTGCTTTGCTGTCTGAAGAGAAATTGAATCAAATATTTGAAACGCTGAAATCAGATTATCCCGACGAATGGCTTTTGCCGGTCGAAATATTTGAAATAGCCCACAGCAATAAATTCAAAATTGAAAATCCGGTTAAAAATTATTTGAAAGAAATTGCAGCAAACCGAAGTGACATTGCTCACCTGATTACAGACGGAATCACGCTTGCTGAGAATCCTGTTTCTTTGGCAGACGAATTTTCTTAGTCACCAGATCGGTCAGCAGACCGCCCAGCCACGAAAAGAAAAACAGTACCGGCAGGATTGAAATCTCGTACCAGGTCGGATGATGCGGTGTGAAAATCACATCGAGATAAGCAATTAAAAAAAGTAAAAACCCAACCAGGGTTGCATAAGCTTTCTTTGCGGTTTTTACGATGGCTGCTGTGATAAGACCGCCAAAGATTGCACCGATGCCGCATGAAAACAGCAGTGCAATAAAAAATTCATCTCTGACTTTTGGGGTTTTGGCTGCGTATCTGATCACACGATTCCAGTGTTCGTACGGGAATTTTGAATAATCATATTCAATCCAGTTTTGGTTCAGTGAGATGCCGAAGGTAATGATTCCCATGGCCGCAACAAGCCCGATGATGACGCCAAGTGTATTTCGTAAAATCATGATAATTAAAGCTGTGCAATCATTGAAATTTCAATTTTCACATCTGCAGGCAATTTTGCCACCTGAACGGTTTCGCGTGCCGGATAGCTGCCGTCTGTAAAATAGGATGCATAAATTTCGTTGACGACTGCAAAGTCATTCATGTCTTTTAGAAAGATGCTGGTTTTGACCACATTTGAAAAAGAAGTGCCGGCCTCATTGAGAATAGCTTCCAGATTTTTCATCACCTGATGGGTTGCCGCATCGATTTCATGAATAATTTCTCTGGTTTCCGGATCTGCAGGAATCTGCCCCGAAATAAACAGCATATTGCCCGCTGCAACCGCCTGACTGTACGGACCGATGGCCTGAGGCGCTTTGGTTGTGTGAATTGTCTTTTTCATAATGATGCAAAATTACATAAAAATGTTTCATTTAAAAATCTCCGCCCCTCAACAGTGTAGATGCCTTGGAATCATATTTTACAGCATCCTTCAGTATGTCTGCCTTGATGCCGATAAAGAAATCCCATGTCTTGTATCGGCCAAACGGAACCCATGAGAAATTGATATTGAAACTTCTCAAATCACGGTTGAATGTAATCCTGGCTTCGGAAAGTTTTTTAGCCCTGAAATCATAAGAGGTAGAAGTGCTCAGACTCCAATAGGGCGTCGGTGAAATCGATGCATTGACCGCAACTACTGTGGTGTTGATACCTTTTCTTAAATTTCCGCGCGAATAGTTGTGTGTGAAATTCAGACCAAGTCGCCACGGAATCGAAAAATGCGCATAATCATATTCGTCAAAATAAAAATTCTCGTCCCTGACTTCACCCCTGCGGTCATATTTTTCTGAATCAAATCCGCCTCCAAATGTTTTGTTGTCAAAATTATAACCAAAATTCACACTGTAATCTGTCAGCCTGAACGCACCGATTTTATTGACTCTTGTACCCACATCCGAACCGTCTTCAAACAAAATTTTGTACGGGTCAAATGAAGCCCTGAACTGAAGATTCAGTTTCTGATTGAACAGTTTGGTCATACCCGAGACATTGACCGGTGCCAGTTTGAACTGATCGGCAGCCATATTGTAGGAAGAGGTGATGTCGAGATATTCAAAAATTTTCAGCTTGCTGTATCCGGTCGAATCAGTTTTTGAACGAACTTTCATTTCCAGATTGTTTCTCAGACCAAAACTGATGGAAGCACTTTGGCCCGTAGGCGGCCCGCCAAATACACCGTCCTGAAATCTTGAATACAAAACTTTTCTTCCGTCGGGTCCCCGATAATAATCATAATAACCCCATTCTTCCGAACCGAAATCGGGGCGATAGCTGAAACCGACGGTTGGCGAAATCACATGTCTGATTCCTTTGATCATCGCATCTTCTTTCTTGGAAATATAAGTTCCGTACAGATTGGTGGAAATTCCTACGCCCAAATTAAAAGTTCGGTAAGAATCAAAACCGTTCACATCTTTTGTAATGACCATTCCTTCATCCGGATCATATTCTTTTTCATAAGTCTTCAGATACCAGACTTCGTCATAACCGGCACTGAATGAAATTGGAAAATAACTGCCCAGTGTTGCGCCGGTAGTCAGATCGACTCTGTGTCTTGCACCGCTTTTTGCATTTTCCCACATTCTGGGAGTAAACGCATCGTCCTCATTTGTGTTGATGTTGTTGACGATGTTCATATTGTATCCGACCGCCAGATTTTTTGCCAAACCTTTTTTGCTGCCAACCTTTGGCGCAAACGGATAAATTCGACTCATATTAAAAGTCAGTTGAGGCAATACAAACTGCATGCTTGCCGGCTGATCAGAAGAAGTATTGTTGTTCTGATGGTGGGATGCGACCACCGACAGCGAAAAAGGTGAATTCGGAAAAATCTTGTTGATCGAAACCGATGACGAAGCCGAATTGGTGTAAACACTTCCGTTGATAATATTCGAATTGTTGATGCTTTCTCTGAAAAACTGGGAACTGGTCATATTCACATTGGCCGAAAAAATCAGATTTGGGTTTGCTTTCGGATCCTGCGCATGATTCCAGTTGATTCTGTAATTGCTCATCCGATTGTAATTCTCCAATCCTTTGATGCCTGTAATCCGGTTTTCATAATCAAATCTGAATCCGCCCCTGAACCGGTATCTCTTCCGATAAGTTGAATTGATATGCGCTCCCCAGCTTCCTTTTGTATACAGCTCGCCGGTCAGCGACAGATCCACATAATCACCGATTGGAAGATAAAAGCCCATTCCTTCCAGAAAAAATCCGACATCGTTTCTTTCGCCAAACGAAGGAATGATGATTCCCGCAGAACGGTTATCGCCCAGCGGAATGTATGCAAACGGCAGTGTCAGCGGAGTCGGTACATCATAAATCCGCATATTAATCGGTCCGGTAATCATCGATTTGTGTTTTCCGTCAATGTATTTTGCCATACTCGTCCGGAGCACATAATCGGGTTCGTCCGTTTTTTTCTGCATAAAATAAGAGTCTGTGGTATAGTCAGCCCTTCTCACAAACATAATGCTGTCATTGATTCTTTTTACGGTACTGCCGACTAGTACACCATCGCTTTCTTCGATTCTTACATTGTAGGCAGTTCCGATTTTGGTTTTGAAATTAATTTTGAAACTGTGCTGTTCATATTCCTTTCCGCCCTGTTTAAAAATAGTGGGCTCAATTATTTTTCCAACCGAATCTCTCATTCCGTCTGCAAACACATCGCCGGTTTCCCAATTGATTTCAACATAATCTGCATTGATTTCCATATCGGTATATTTGACCACTGCATTTCTGAGCAGATAACTCATTTTCTTTTTCCATGCGTGCACCTGATCATCCGAATTATAAATCAGTATATCTTCAAGCCGCTCTTCGTTGACCGGTTGAATCTCAATCGAATCCTGAATAATTTTACTGCTGTCGCTCTTCTCCGTTATCTGAGCACTGGTCAGACTGTTGATAAACAGTAGAAAAGTTAATGTAAATAGATATTTAAAAATCTTTTTATGCAAACTAAATACTTATTTTTGCGCTAAAACGTTTCAAAAGTAAACAAAAATTGTTGCTGTAGAATGGGATTAACGAGGATTTGCAAACAAATTTTTTTCAGTGTTCTGATTTTAACATTGGGGAGCGGAATTTTAACAGCTCAAAAGAAAGCTGATTTTGTAATTGTAATTGACGCCGGTCACGGCGGCAAAGATATAGGTGCGAGGGGGGTTGTTGAAAATGAGAAAGATATAACGCTGGATGTGGCGCTGAAATTTGGGCAGTTGATTGAAAAAAACTATAAAGACGTTCAGGTAATCTATACCCGCAAAACCGATGTCTTTCTCGAACTTTGGGAACGGGCGCGAATTGCGAATAAAAATCACGCAAATCTTTTTGTGTCCATTCACTGCAACTCTGCCGGAAACAAAAGCGCTTACGGTTCGGAAACCTATGTGATGGGGCTGAGGAGGATGGAGGAAAACCTGGAAGTTTCAAAACGTGAAAACAGTGTAATTCTGCTTGAAGACAATCAGGAACGTTACCAGAAATTTGATCCGAATGACGAAGAAGCTGTGATTGCTTTTGAGATCATGCACTCCGCCTATCTCGATCAGAGCATCAAATATGCAGGTTATGTTGAAAATGAATTCACACGCAGTGGACGTTCAAGTCGCGGAGTCAAACAAAATATTTTCCATGTACTCAGAGAAAATGCATCGCCTGCGGTTCTGGTCGAACTCGGATTTATTTCAAATCATGATGAAGGTACTTATCTGTCCACCGAAAAAGGAAAACAGGAAAGAGCGGAATCTCTTTTTCAGGCATTTAAAAAGTACAAACAGGAATACGACGAAAAAGACGGAAGAGTTGTAGTTGAAGAAAAACCGGTAGAAGTTGAAAGACCGGTTGCCGGATTGACCTACAAGATTCAGATTCTGGTTTCAAAAAACAAATATGCACCCAGTGCAAAACAGCTCAACGGTCTGACCGATGTGGAAGTGGTTCAGGCCGGTGACTTGTACAAATATTATTATGGCAACACCAGTCTGGTTTCTGAACGTGATCAGTTGTTGAATTATGCCATCAAAAAAGGTTTCAAGGACGCATTTGTGGTCGAATTTGTCAACAATGAAAAATTGATTGGAAATCAAAATTACAGAATCCAATTCCTTGCTTCGGACAAAAAATACAGAGACAGAGACGGCAAATTTGGCGGACTCAAAGATGTGTTGAGAATCAAGCAAGGAAAAACACATTTCTATTATTACGGATCCACAAAAACTTATGAAGATGCACAGAAAGAACTTAATTATGTCAAAAGCAGAGGATTCAGAAATGCGTTTATAGTCGTTTTTGACGGTAAAAAACTGCTTGAATAATTTCCAACCAAAAATAATAATTACTTTTGCAGCAAAGATTTTGAAATGAAGATAACCAGGGAGGCAAAAGCGGGTTTTGTGGTGATTGTTACTATGATTGCTTTTTATGCGCTGTTTAATTTTTTAAAAGGCAAAAACCTGTTTTCTTCGGGCAACACCTATTATGTGGTTTACAGTGACGTAAGCGGTCTGGCACCATCCAAACCGGTTACTGTCAACGGACTGAGAGTCGGCAGAGTCGATAATATAGAAATCATAGACAAAGCAAAACCGATTTATTTTGTAGCCACCATCAAACTGGAAAGAAAAATTGATTTTTCAAAAAATACAGTTGCAGAAATCTGGGAACCGGGACTGATGTCCGGTGCTGAAGTGAGACTGCTGCTCGATTATCAGGGCGACATTTCAAAAAGCGGAGACACACTCAGAGGGCAGATCAAACATTCGATGCTTGAGGACTTTTCAAACAAACTTGAACCCACTCAGAAAAAATTGGATTCGTTGATGGTCAGTCTGAATACTACGATCTCTGATGCACACAAACTCGTTGATGAAGATAATCGTGAGAATTTCAAACAAATCCTGAAAAATCTGGATGCAACACTGGTTTCATTCAATCAGACTTCAAAATCACTGACTCAAACATCCGACAATGCAGGAAAACTGATCGAAGAGAATCGTGAACAGCTTTCAAAAACACTGATAACCGCTCAGGTAACCATTGAGAAATTCGGTCAGACTGCCGACAAGTTGAATAATTTAGAATTGGAAAAAATTATCGCAAATTTTGAACAGGTTTCTGAAAAACTCAACCGGACACTCGACGATATAAACTCGGGCAAAGGCACAATGGGAGCGCTTTTGAAAGATCGTGAGCTGTACGACAATCTGCTCAGAACCACAAATTCGCTTGATGAGCTTTTGTCTGACATGAAAAAACATCCCGACAGATACATACAATTTTCTATCTTTGGAAAAAAGCAGCCGCCGCTGCCCAAAGAAGAATAAATCATGCAATACATTGACAATATTATTTTTATAATCATTCTCGGTTTTGCGATCTGGTTTTTCAGCCGCAACATCGGGCGGATCGTCAGGAATATCAAACTCGGAAGACCAAACAATCGTCACGACAAACCGGCAGAAAGGTGGAAGGTAATGGCGCGCCTCGCCCTCGGACAGGGAAAGATGGGAGTCAAACCCGTAGCCGGAATTCTTCACATGTTTGTCTATGTTGGTTTTATCCTGATCAACATCGAGGTGATGGAAATCCTGATCGACGGAATTTTCGGTACCCACAGAATACTGAGTTCCCTCGGCGGATTCTATGTCGGAATGATCAGTTTCTTTGAAGTACTTGCATTGCTGGTTCTGATTTCCTGTGCCATCTTCCTGATCAGAAGAAACATTGTTCACGTGAAACGATTTATGAAGCGTGAAATGAAAGGCTGGCCCTGGAAAGACGCCAACTACATCCTGATCATGGAAATACTGCTGATGGCTGCATTGCTCACTATGAACGGAGCTGACGCACTGCTTCAGAAAATGGGCAATGAACATTATGCAGATACAGGCAGCTTCCTGATCAGCGGATGGCTGACCGAACCCTGGCTGAGCGGGATGAGCGAAAGTTCACTGATATTGATTGAAAGAATCTGCTGGTGGTTCCATATCATCGGAATACTGTTTTTCCTGAATTATCTGTATTATTCAAAACACCTGCACATCATATTGGCGTTTCCGAATACCTATTTTTCAAAACTCGAACCGATGGGTGAGTTTGACAATCTGGAATCGGTAACCAATGAAGTCAAACTGATGATGGATCCAAATGCAGATCCGTATGCAGTACCGGCGGAAGGAACCGCCGAGCCCGAAACCTTCGGCGCAAAAGATATTTTTGACCTGAATCAGGTTCAGCTGCTCAATGCATACACCTGCACCGAATGTGGAAGATGTACCGAACAGTGTCCTGCAAATATGACCGGAAAACTGCTGTCGCCGAGAAGAATCATGATGGCAACCCGGGACAGACTGGAAGCTGTGGGCAAAATAATCGATGAGAAAGGAAAATGGGAAGATGACGGTAAATCGCTGATGTTTGATTATATCACACCCGAAGAATTATGGGCATGCACAACCTGCAACGCTTGTGTTCAAGCCTGTCCGGTGGGAATTGACCCGATGTCGATCATCGTGGATATGAGGAGATATCTGGTGATGGAACAATCCCAGGCACCTCAGGAACTCAATATGATGATGTCCAACATCGAAAACAACGGAGCTCCCTGGCCTTACGGACAACAGGATCGAATGAAATGGGCGGAAGAAAATTGATGAACCTGCCGAAAAATGAAAAGTGATGGAAGAAAACAGGATTCAGGAACTGTTGCATGAAAAAATGAAAAATGGAATAGAAGACAGAATAAAATTCAATCCGCTACTGCCCGACAATGTGAAGAATTATCTGTTTGAAATTGACTTTGACCTAAACTCGGAATCATAAAGAAATTAATTAAAGACATATTTAAATAATACGACAAAAATGGCAGCACTTCAAGTTAAAACAATGGCGCAGTTTGCAGCCGAAGGAAAACAGCCCGAAGTTCTTTTTTGGGTTGGCTGTTCCGGAAGCTTCGACGACAGAGCAAAGAAAATTACAAGAGCCTTTGTGAAGATATTGAATAAGATAGGAATCGAATTTGCGGTTCTCGGTTCAGAGGAAAGCTGTAACGGAGACCCTGCAAAAAGAGCCGGAAACGAATTCCTGTTCCAGACCCAGGCAATGATGAACATTGAGGTTTTGAACGGATATGAAATCAAAAATATTGTGACCATCTGTCCGCACTGCTTCAACATTCTGAAAAATGAATATCCTTCGCTTGGCGGGAATTATGAAGTGATGCATCATTCAGAATATCTTCAAAAACTGATTGACGAAGGCAGACTGGTGATTGAGGACAACAAGGCATTCAAAGGAAAGAAAATCACTTTTCATGATCCCTGCTATCTGGGCAGAGGCAACGGAATCTTTGAAGCTCCGCGTACATTGATAGAAAAATTGGATACCGAATTGGTTGAAATGAAACACTGCCGTGAACGTTCGCTCTGCTGTGGAGCCGGCGGTGCACAAATGTTCAAGGAGCCTGAAAAAGGAGACAAAGACATCAATGTGGAAAGAACCGAAGAAGCAATTGAATCTCGTGCAGATGTGATTGCAACCGGCTGTCCGTTTTGTATCACGATGATGAGCGACGGTGTGAAAGCAAAAGGAAGAGAAGGCAAACTCCTGGTCAAAGACCTGGCTGAAATCATCGTTGAGGCAGGCGATTTGTAAAAACAGAATTCGTAAATACGACAGCCATCAGATTGCGACTTTCATTGTTTTGAAATGATAACCATTTAACAAATCAACTGTATTTTCAGAAGAATTTTATTTATAGTTTTGAGGAATTGATTTTTGGACTGTGGTTCGGAATCATTGTTTAATATTCAAATAATCATCAACTTTGCATAAAATTTAATAAAATGAAATTACCCAAAAATTCCAAAATAATTATTTATCAGTCAGAAAGAAACTTCAGTGGTGAAGAGCTTGTTGAAATTGAGAAAATGATTGATGAATTTATGGGCAGATGGAATGCCCACGGCGAAAAACTGACTGCTAATTATGCAATTCCGTACGATCGATTTATTGTAGTGGCGGTTGATGAAAGCTCGGTTTCCACTTCGGGCTGTTCACTTGATACGCTCAACCGTCTGATGAAAAGGATAGAAACCAGGTTTAACTTTGGATTGCTCAATCAGATGAGAGTTTCGTATCGGCTGAACGATGAAATTTTTACCATTCCGCTGATTGATTTCAAACAAAAAGTCAGAAACGGTGAAATACCCGAACACGCAAATATCTTTCACAACGGTGTGACTACACTTCAGGAATTTGAAGACAATTGGGAGATGCCGCTGGCCGAAAGTTGGGTGAGTTCACTGCTGAAAGTCTGAAAATTATCAGAAAGTCTTTTCAAAAAACGATATCTTTACTTCAAAAAAAAACTATTTGCTATGAAAAAAGGATGTTTGGTTGGCGGTATCGCCGGACTGCTCGCACTGATTGCAATCGTTGTGCTTTGGGGAGTCGGAATTTATAACGGAATCATTCCAAAAAACAATGCGGTCAACGGACAGTGGGGAAATGTTGAAACTGCTTATCAGAAACGTGCAGATCTGACCGATCAACTGGTTGCAACCGTCAAAGGTGCAAGAGATTTTGAACAGGAAACACTGACTCAGGTGATTGAGGCGAGGGCGAAAGCGACTTCTGTCAATGTAGATCCGTCAAATCTTGATCCTGCAGATCTTGCCAAATTTCAGCAGGCACAGGACGGACTCTCAAGCGCTCTGAACCGTTTGATGGTTGTGGTTGAAAGATATCCGGATCTGAAATCAAATCAGAATTTCCTTTCACTTCAGACCTCACTCGAAAGTATGGCAGACGAAATTCGTTTTGAACAAAAGAAATTCAACGATACGGCTCAGGAATACAACAATTATATCCAAAAAATACCAAACAACATGATTGCCGGTTTTGGAGGATTCAAAGAAAAAGGATATTTCAAAGCTGCTGAAGGAGCCGATCAGGCACCGGCCATTGATTTTTCAAAATAACAAATCTTGAAAAAGAGATTTCTCACAAAAAAAGAGGAAAAAAAGATTGTCAGAGCAATCCGAAAGGCAGAACTCGAGACCAGCGGAGAAATCCGTGTGCACATCAGTTTTGAACCTTCAGCAGATCACTGGCAAAAAGCGGTTGAGGTATTTGAATTTTTGAGAATGTCTGAAACCAAAGACAGAAACGGAGTGCTTTTTCATGTTTCACCAAATGACCATAAATTTACAATTATTGGCGACTGGGGAATTGACAAAAAAACACCGCCTGAGTTTTGGGAAGAAATCAAAAAAGAAGTTGCCAAAAAATTTAAAAAAGGCAAATACAAAAAGGGATTGACAAAGGGAATCAAAATGACCGGCAGGGCTTTAAAGAAATATTTCCCTTATCAGGAAGATGACAAAAACGAGTTGCCTGATGAAATCAGCTGGTCTTAAATTTCTGCTGCTGATTGGATTTCTGTCCGGTATCTGTCTTTGGGCGCAGTCACCTTATGATGTTGTCAAAAAAGACTACAAGCCCGAAAAGAAACTGGTTCATGATTTTGGTGAAATCCTCAGTCCCGAACAGAGAAGCAGTTTGGAAAACAAACTGGTAGCATACAACGATTCCACTTCGACTCAGATTGTGATTGTCACTTTCAAAAGTCTTGACGGTTATCCGATTGAAATGCTCGGAAATGAAATCGGAGAGAATTGGGGAGTCGGTCAGGCGGGAAAGCACAACGGGATTGTAATTGTGGTCAGCGACAAAGACCACAAAGTTACGCTTCGCGGCGGATACGGCATTCAGGCTAAGATGCCGCCGACCATCGAAAAACTCATCATCGACCGGGAAATGATTCCTTCGTTCAAACAGGGAGATTATTACAGTGGTTTGAACAATGCGGTTGATGCGATACAGCTTCAGCTCGCCGGTCAATATCAGTCAGAAAAAAAATCGGATGATTCGATGGATGGAATTACCGTGCTGGTTTTCATAGTTTTCCTGATTATTCTTCTGATTTCAGTCAAAGGCGGTGGAGGTGGAGGAGTCAGACGAAGTCCGTTTGACGATGTAATCATCTCAAATATGGGCAGGAGTTCTTGGGGCGGATCTTCATGGAGCGGCGGCGGATTCGGCGGTTTTGGTGGCGGAAGTTTTGGTGGCGGCGGAGCAAGCGGAAGCTGGTGATTTTTTTATTCGAACCGGCTGTCCCAAATCAAGCTTTCTCTCATTTGGTTCTAATAAAAAAATCCATCCTTTCGGATGGACTTTTCTTTCTGTCGGGATGACCGGATTCGAACCGACGGCCTCCACGTCCCGAACGTGGCGCGCTACCGGGCTGCGCTACATCCCGCTTTAAAAAGCAGTGCAAATTTAAATTGATTGAATTGAATTTAAAAAAGAATTCCATCTTATTTTTCAAAAAGCTATATTTGAAGATTATGGATTTGAATTTGATTTATTCTGCCGGCAGATTCGGCAAAGAGCTCAGCAGTGATACACGAACCGCCTATCAGCGTGATTTTGACCGGATTATTTTTTCATCCGCTTTCAGAAGACTTCAAAACAAAACCCAGGTTTTTCCGCTGCCGGGCAGTGTTTTTGTCCACAACCGACTGACCCATTCGCTTGAGGTCGCTTCTGTTGGCAGGTCGCTCGGAAATCTGGCAGGTGAATTTATTGCAGAAAAATATGATAATGACCTGAGTGATCAATCAAAACAGTTTTATCGCTACGATCTGTACAATGTGATTTCGTCCGGCTGTCTCTGTCACGACATCGGCAATCCCGCATTCGGTCACTCGGGCGAAGATGCGATTGCTGATTATTTCAAAAGGAATCAGCAAAAACTGAAATCAAAGTTTACAGAAAAAGAATGGGATGATTTTATCAGATTTGAAGGAAACGCAAATGCAATTCGGATTCTGACTCAGGTTCAAACCGGAAAATATGAAGGCAGTATCGGGCTGACATTTGCGACATTGGCTTCGATTGCAAAATATCCGTGTGAAGCTGCCGCATCCGATAAAAAAATACTTCATCGGAAAAAATTCGGGTTCTTTCAGTCCGAAAAGGAAAATTTCAAAAAGATTGCAGCCGAAACTCAAATGATGATCGAAAGCAGCGATCCGCTGATTTGTCGCCGTCATCCGTTTGTCTGGCTAATTGAAGCCGCCGATGATATTTGTTACAACATCATTGATCTCGAAGATTCTCACCGGCTGGGAATCATCAGTCACAAAGAATGTTCGGATTTGCTGCTCAGTCTGATTTCTGCATTGGACACAGACGAAACCGACAGTTTGAAAGGCCGTCAAAACCTGATTGCAGATAAAAATGAAAAAATATCATTCCTCAGAGCAAAAACCATTGGGCTGCTGATTCAAAAAACGCTTGAAGCCTATCGGAATTATTTTAACCAAATTTTGGACGGAAGTCTGGATCGTTCACTGATGAAGCTGATTGACGACAGCCGCGGTGCCATCAGTGTTTTAAAAGAAATTGAAAAATTCTCGATTGAAAATATCTACAACCACTATTCGGTGGTCGAAATTGAAAATGCAGGTTACAATGTGATGTACGAACTGCTTTCGCATTTTGTTGAACCGGTTTTGAAATCGGATCGAAGTCAGGCGGACGACAAGGCGGTCAAACTGATTCCTGCTCAATTTCTTTATGAGGACGGAACCGATTATCAGAAAGTTTTGGGCGTACTTGATTTTGTTTCGGGCATGACCGACAATTATGCGACCGAGCTTTACAGAAGAATCAAAGGGGTTGAGATTGGGATGAGAAGGTAGTCTTAAATCTGGTGAGTGAGAGGAGCCTACAGTTTTAATTTATCGCATAAAAAAGGAATACCAAAATTCACTTTCGATTTTCCTTTTTCGGTTTATCCCTTTCAGGTTCTGAGTTTTGGGAGGTTTTCTAAGTTTTAATTATTCACACACTTTTGCGTGTCAAATTCTCCTTATCAGTTTTGACGGTTGCCACCGCAATCTGTTGATTGAAATCAAAAACATTGATTTGTGAGGCAATTCAAAATACAGATTCTTACATACGGAAAATATACAGCTTTCAATATTTTAAGTTTTGTATGCAAAGAGCCGGTTTTAGACGCACACAATTTACAATACATTTTAATCTGACAAATCGGATACGTCTAAAAAAGAAGGGTTTTGATGGCTTTTTGGGGTTTTCTGAAAAAACAGCTGCTTAAAAAATATTAGGTTCTTGTTGAAATTTGTTTAATTTTACTCTCAAAATTCATCAGTGGCTTATTAAATCAGGATGAATCAATTTTTTTATACTATCCAACCACCACGATTGTTTTGCATAAAGACAGAAAAAGATTCATTCAAATGAGAAAAAAACTACTCTTGTTTTTTACGGTGGCAGCAGGGATGCTGTGTGGGCAGACCACCGAAGAAGTCAAAGAAATTACTGCAAATTACGATACAGCAACACTTCAATCTCTCAGCGAACAATATTATGCGCAGTATTTGGCAGATAAAGAATACGCATTAGAGAAAGCGACCGAACTGAATATACCGTTCATTATAGAAAAGGACAGTAGATATGCAGAACTTCAAAAGGTGCTTCCTGACGGAACTCCGATTTATTATACTACCTACAATCTGGAAGCGGCACGTTCCACTAGAACCAACCATCTTCAGAACGGTGGTTCGCTCGGTCTCAATCTGATGGGGCAGAATATGACTGCACATATCTGGGATGCTGCTTTGGCAAGAGTTACACATCAGGAATATGACGGCCCGGGCGGGAATAACCGATATATGATCGGTGACGGAACCACTGCAACCCACTATCATTCAGCACACGTTGCAGGGACGATTATGGCTTCGGGCGTACAGGCGCAGGCAAAAGGAATGGCTCCTTATGCAAAAGCAGTCGGTTATGATTGGGATTATGATTTAAGTGAAGCTACAGTAGCCGCAGCAAACAACGGTATGCTGATATCCAGTCATTCTTATGGAATTAGCCCTATTGACCAATACGGAAACCCTATACTACCGGCTTATTATTTTGGTGGTTACACTACCAATTCCCGAGACTGGGACAATTTATTATTCAACGCTCCTAATTATCTGATGGTGGTAGCAGCGGGTAATGACGGGACTACAAACTACAATGGAACTCCTTTGGATGGATATTCCAATTACGATAAACTGACCGGACACGCCACATCCAAAAACAACCTAGTGGTCGCCAATGCACAAGATGCAAATGTAGATTCAGCGGGCAATCTGATTAGTGTCTATATCAATTCATCAAGCAGCCAGGGCCCGACTGATGATTACAGAATCAAGCCGGATATCACAGGAAACGGAACTTATGTTTATTCGACTTATGACAATTCAAATACGGCATACAACAGTATTACCGGAACTTCAATGGCCACCCCCAATGTTTCGGGAACTTTGTTACTGCTTCAACAATATTACAATAATCTGAGCTCAAATTATATGAGGGCAGCCACCCTTAAAGGTCTTGTGCTTCATACTGCTGACGATGCAGGCCCCGCCGGACCCGATGCGGTTTGGGGCTGGGGGCTAATGAATGCAAAAAGAGCAGCTGAGACAATTTCATATAAAGATACACATTCAATTATTCAGGAATTGAGCATAAGTAACGGTCAGACGCTTACTTTTAATGTGGATTCAGACGGAATCAATCCTTTGATGGCATCCATCAGCTGGACAGACAGACCGGGAACTGCAACCACTGCATTGAACAACCATACCCCTGTATTGGTCAATGACCTGGACATCAGAGTGATAAAAGGAGCAAATACTTATTATCCATGGAAATTAACCGGAGTAACCACCAACGATAAGGGGGTTAATAATGTGGATCCGTTTGAAAGAGTGGATATTTCGGATGCTTCAGGTACCTATACCATTACAATTACACACAAAGGAACATTGACCGGAGGAAACCAAAATTTTTCATTGATTGTTACAGGAATCACTACACCGGCTTGTCAGAGAGCGATTAGTTCTGTGAGTTTTGCCCCGGTTTGTGGTTCCGGTTCGGCTTTGATTGATGTTACTGCCAATGCCGGAACTACCCAATTGAGACTCTATACTGCCTCTTTGGGAGGTACGCCGATAGGAGTCATCAACGGAGTATCCGGAACTTTAAGCACACCTAATGTTACACAGACTACAACTTACTATGTGGCAGCAGCTGATGCGGTTTGTGAATCGGCCAGATATCCTGTTATAATAAATATTAGTGATCCGCCTACGGCAATAAATGTTGTCAAAACGGATTATTCAACACCCGGAAACTGTGATTTGGATTATTCTGAACTGACTGCTAGCGGGGCAAAATCGACTAATTTATTAATTGATTTTGATGACATCAATTCATCAGGATGGAGTTATGTAAGGACTGAAGATAACAGGCTTGGAGCTGCATTGTCAAATTCCGGTAACGCAGGCGGTACACCCTATGAACTGAGAATATATAATGCTCTAACAGGTGGTAATCAAAATTCAGAATTACAATTATTTCGAGCCGGAGATGATGAGGTTTTTGATATTTCAGATTTTGAAACGCTTAATTTTCAATTTAAACACAGACTTTTAATAAATAACGGCAATTACACTAGGAACTTATATTTGATTGTATCCACTGATGATGTAAACTATTATACAGCTTGGTCAATGAATGCTACAGGGAATGTAAATGCACAAACTGTAAACGTCGATTTAAGCGCTTACGCAGGTTCTTCTCAACTTTATTACAGATTTGGATATTATGGAAACAGCAATGGATTGAACAATTGGTATATTGATGACATCAAAATTAGCGGAGATAAACAGGCTCCAATAACATGGACACCAAAAGAGGGGCTCTATGTCAATCAATCATTGACGGTGCCTTATGATGGTGAAAGTTTATTTAAAGTTTATGCAGCCCCAGCAGATATCAAAACTTATACGGCTGCTGCTTCCCTTTTGCCAAATGCCTGCGCAGCAACCAAATCGGTTGAAGTAAATCCTGATCTTTCAGACTATCTCGCCAATACAGGTAATTGGAGTGTAGCATCCAATTGGTCAAACAATACAGTGCCTGATATTACAAAATGTGTACGTGTTCCCGTCGGAAAAACATTGACCGTCAATGTTGACAATGCGGAAGCCAAAAGGGTGAAAGTGGATACGGGTGGAAAACTGATCATCGGAAAGGACAAAGCACTGACGGTTGACGGATCAATTCAAAACGATTCTTCCGCAGATGATTTTGTGATTGAAAGTGGAGGTTCTTTGGTTCAGAATGATGATAATGCTGTCAACAGCGGTCAGATTACAGCCAAAAGAAATTTTAATTTCTCAAGCCAGAGAAAGCAATACAATTATATCATATCACCGGTAATCGGCCAGAAAATTAAACAAATTTACACCAATCCGCCTTATGTGATTTATCACAAAGAAGAATACAATTTCTTCTACAATGCGTATGATGGGGATTATGTTGCAGGTCGTGGTCTTGCCGTCAAAGAGCCATCGGTGGCAAGTGTTCCGGTTTCGACCATTGACGCGGTGATGAAGGGTGAGCCTTTCAACGGGATATTGAATTATCCGTTGTCCTACACCACTACTCAATCAGGTGTGGATCACGGGTTCAATCTGGTTGGAAATCCGTACCCCTCAAATCTGGATTTGATGCAGCTTTATCAGGACAACAGTTCAAAAATTACGGGAGATTTTATGTTCTGGGACAATCGTGGAAATACAATTTTTGAACAAATGGGATCAAACTATGACGGAAGCAGTTATGCGGTCTTTAATGCGACAGGGCCGGGGACAGGTACCGCTGCACCGTCGAGTTCTGCATTGTCAGACAAAAAAATTCCGAACCGATACGCCCGTCCGGGTACCGCATTTTTGATCAGAGCACTCCCTGGGACAAACGGTCAGACGCTTGATTTCAAAAACCAATACAGAGTAGCAGCTAACATTGCAGGCAGTCCCGAGTATTTCGGAAAAGAAGTTGCTCCCGAACCGACAGACCGTTACTGGTTGACACTGACCACACCTGCCGAAGTCGATTTTATGTCGGCAGTGGTTTATTTTGAAGGCGGAAAAGATGCTTATACCGCTGATGATAGTGATGCATTTAATTTATCTGAAGAACTTTATACCTTAGTGGGTAATCATCAGCTACTGATTCAGGGCAGAAAAGCATTTGACAATCTGGATAGGGTGAATCTTGGATATCGCGCATTCGAAACCGGCACACACATCATCTCAATTTATGACAAAGAAGGCGTATTTGCTGAAGATCAGAATATCTGGTTGATCGATCTGTTGCTTGATCGTGAGGTAAATCTGACCGAGAAGCCCTATAAATTTATGACAAGGGCGGGCGAATTCAATAACCGTTTTGTGATTGTATATCGTCCAAACAAAATCAAAAGCATCGATGTCAATGCCAGCAACGAGATATTGTTTTCAAAAAAAGACAATGAGATTGTGGTGACTTCATCCATCGATAAAATTTCTGAGTTCGAGATATTTAATCTGAACGGAAAGTCTGTCTATAAGAAATCAGAAATCAATTCAAATGAATTTAAGATCAATTCGCTCAACTATAATCATCAGGTAATTGTGGTAGCGGTGAAAACCGAAACCGGTGAATTTGTAACCCGAAAATTTATCAATAATTAAATGAATTAAACCCCTTCAAGGGTTTCAAACCCTTGAAGGGTAAAAATCAGAATTTAAATTCTTTGTCAGAAATGACTGGATTGATTTGGATTGAACTGAATCTGAGGACATACTCACCTCCTTTTTTGGGTTGCCCGACAATCTTGGTTGCAAAATCAAGACCGCCGAATTTTTTATAATCCTGATAAAACATTTTTTCATCTTTGTTTTCCTCCCAAAGCAGTGAATAGTCTTTGGTTGAAAAACAATAGGTCGTATGATTTACATTTTTTGTCAGTTCAACTTTGTAACATTCCTGACTGCCCGAATTGTCTTTTCCGGTGTAATCGGCAGTAAATCCTTTTTTTGAATAATCGAGCAGATCATCCTCAAATGAATCCGGCTGATAGGATTTCACAATTTCATTTTTGCCCGAAATTTCATTGTAAGTCCAGCCGTTTTTTCCGTCATAACCTTCGTTCAGCATTTCCTTGCCGTTGACGATAAATACAACTTTTTTCTGATATGGTCTTTTGTGATAAATCACAATCGGAAACGACTGTTCCAGACTCAGCAGTGCATCACCTTTCATAATGATACTGTTCAGGTTTTTCCAGTTTTTGATTCCGCCCGAATTTTCAAGATGCTGACTGATGATCTGATCTGCAGTTTGTGCACTCAGCGAAAAACCGAGCATCATTACCATTAGCAGAAGTAAATGCTTTTTGACCAATGTCGGTTTACATTTTTTCATACAGTTCTCTGACTTTTTTCTCGGTGACGATTTCCCGCCAGTTTTTTCCGAACGCATTTTCCCAAAGCGGTTCAAGACCGATAGCAATGCCTACTGTTTTTTTCATTTCATCTTCGGTCAGTTCTGAGCAGATATTTTTTGGCAGTTCGATCTTAAATTTCTCAATAATTTTTTTGAAATCTCTGACGCCCTCCGGATAATATTCTTCAATCTGATTGAATGCAATACAGTTCCCAAGTCCGTGTCTGATGCCTGCTACATAGGAAAGACCATAACTCAGCGCATGTGCTATACCCACTTGAGAATAGGCAATGCTCATACCCCCGTGCCACGAAGCCATCATCAGATCTTCATAAGATTCTTCGTCCCATTCTTCTTTTTCGAGATATATTTTTTTGCAGAGTTCAAGCGCTTTTTCACCGTAGCTTTTGCTGAAAGCATTCAGATAAGTTCCGTTGAGCGACTCGATACAATGGATATAACAGTCCATTCCGGTATAAAATGCCTGATCTTTTGGTGCATCTTCAGTCAGCTTTGGATCAAGTATCACCTGATTAAATGGTGTGAAATCTGAATTCATACCCAGTTTTTTGTCCGGTCCGGTCAGTACACAGGTTCTTGAAACCTCTGCGCCGGTTCCGCTCAGTGTGGGAACACCCGCATGATAGATACCTTCGTTTTTGACCAGATCCCATCCCTGATAATCAGCAGATGAGCCTTTGTTGGTCATCATCAGCGCAACCGCCTTGGTCATGTCGAGTACGCTTCCGCCGCCATAACCAATGATACCGGAGATTTCTCCAAATTCATCTGTCAACTCGTCTCTGAGCCGATCCACATAAGCTGTGGTCGGTTCACGGTCGGTGTCTATAAATATGATTTTATCGTTTTTCTGGATGGGTATGTTTTTTTCAAGCGCCTTGCCTTTGAAACAATGATCAGCAAAATAGATGACCGGATGACCGTTCTTTCTGACCGGTTTCACGATCTCTTCAATCTGATTTGAACAGCCGCGTCCGTACACCACACGTGTAACCATCGGAAAATTCTTATAACTCATTGGTCGGCTGTTTGAAGTTTCTTTAAATAGGCATTTGCTCTTTCCAAATCTTCGGGTGTATCGATTTCGATTCCCATAAATCCGGTTTCAAGCACTTTAATTTTCATACCGTACTCGAGGTATCGGAGCTGCTCAAGTTTCTCGGCTCTTTCGTTCTGCCTCATCGGCAGTTTTGAGAATTCAAGCAATGCATCTTTTCTGAAAGCATAAATCCCAATGTGCCGATAGTAATCTGCTCTGAAGTCTGTTTCCCGAGGATAAGGGATCGGACTTCTCGAAAAATAAAGTGCAAAATTGTTGATGTCCCAATTGACTTTCACCGTATTTGGATTGTTGATGTCTTCATCCGAATCCATCTTCTGAGCAAGCGTGGCAAGTGAAATTTCATTTTCTGAATCATTTTTGAAGGCCTCAGTCAGTTTTCCAAGCGCTTCTTTTTTTACAAACGGCTCATCGCCCTGTACATTCACCACCACATCGCAATCCAGATTTTCAACAGCTTCTGCAATCCGGTCACTGCCGGTCTGATGTTCACTGAGACTCATGATTGCTTTTCCGCCGTTTTTTGTGATTTCGTCATGGATGATTTCGGAATCGGTGACCACAAACACATCGTCAAAAAGTCCTGTTCTGACCGTGTTCTCATAAGTGGTCAGTATAACGGATCTGTCGCCGAGAAGGGCCATCAGTTTACCCGGAAAACGACTGGCGGCATAACGCGCCGGAATGACTGCAATGATTTTCAATCTGAACTTTATTTTCGCCAAATTTACTAAAAAAGCTGATGATTTAACGCATTTTGAACCGAACATAAAAAATCCCGCTTTTGATTGGCGGGATTTGATGTGAACTGATTTGAAGCTGGTCGTCAGACAGATATTCTGTTTGCTGATTTTCTGTATTTTCGGATTACAAACCAAACCAATGAGCCCAATACAAAAAATGGCCAGAGATAGAGGATTCCAATCAGTATGGTCTGTAGCAGGTCAAAACCTCCTTTTACGGAATTCCGTGCAGAAAGCCAGAATCCGGTTTTGTATTTGTCATCAAAGTTTTTGAGATTGATTACCCGGATTTCAGCTGCCTTTTCTTTTTCACTGATGGTCAGACTGACGGTGCTGTAGGCGATTTCATCTTCGGTTTTCATTCGGTTGATCTTTTCGCGATTCAATTCTGACTGTTTGCTGTTTCCGTCTGAAATCAGTTGCTGTTTTTCACCGATTTTTCCGTTTTCTGAAGTCAGACGGTCGAGTTTCTCGCTGACATTTTCAATCCTTTGCTGTTCCATCTGGCTGAGCAGCAATTGAAGGCTGACATCATCTGCCTGAATGTTTCTGTAATCCAAAAAACTGATTTCATCGCCCAAAGCAATCAGAAATTTTGAAAGTTCGGTTTCGGGAATTCTCAGCGTCATCCTGTTGCTGACCGTATATTTTCTGACTTCGATTGCACTGTCTTTTGATACTTCATAAGTTTTTTCCGAAAATACATTTGAAGCAAGATCGCTTTTGGTTACATATCCGCCAAGTTCAGATACTTTGTTTTCAATTCGGGTAGTGGATTCATACACGTTTTTTACTTCCATTGACAAATCTGCAGTTCTTACAAATTTCTTGTCGGGATGGGTGTAATCGGCAGCAGTTGAATTCAAAGGAGCAGAAGTCCGGCTGCCGGATGAGTTATCCATTTCGTCCGCACTGAATTCCGAAATTTCGGAATTGCCGGATTCTTCATAGGTGCTGTCTGTGTTCTGCTGCTGACATGAATTCAGTAAAATTACCGAAATCAGGATCACGAGTTTTGATTTGAATTTGCTCATAATAATTGTTTTTTTTTGATGAATGACTTACACGAATTTGAATCAATTCATTTGAAAAAATTTGTATTGCTTTTGAAAGAATTCAGTAAAATCATAATTCATTTGTATTCAAATGATTGTAAATTGATTTTTCAAAGAATTTAAACTCATTTACAAGCTTGACCGTCAGCGAAACCAAAAATTAGTCAGGAATGAATTATCTTTACCGCTCAAAAGTCAGAACCCATCGCAACAGACTCAAATCATATCAGCCAGTTGAACCTGCTTTTTTACAAAGAAGGTTTTTCGTATTGTACCGGCACCGGAAGCGGAAGTCGGGCGAAGGTATTTGAGTTTGGTGTGAAGGAACCCGGCAATTGGGAAACCGAAATCATCAAAGAATTTGAAATTAATCTGAGTTTGAGGCGAAATTTTGACAATGTGAAGGCTGCTTTTGTTTCATCTTTTTTCAATGTGGTTCCCAATGAATATTCAGATGAAAGTATGGAAAATCTGCTGAATTTCAGTGAAGCCGAATTTGAAAACAACAAACTGCTCAGGTCTGAAACCCGTTTTGGCGCACAGCTCATTTACGGTGTTTCCCAACTGCTGATTGACAGACTGAATCAGCTTTATTCGGAAGTTGGATTTTGTCACTCGGGCAAACTGCTGATTGATACGGTTTCTGTTAACGACCGTACGATCGTCCATCTGAATCTGAATCATCACAATCTTGAAATCCTGATAACCGACGGCGGCAATATCATTTATTACAATCTGTTTGAAACACCGACCGGAGAAGACGTACTGTTTTATTCGCTTTATGCAATTGAACAGCTCGGACTCGATACCAATTCGATTCAGGTGAAAACATACGGCGAATTGATTGCAGGAATCAGGGTTTATGAAATTTTGAAAAAATATATCCGAAACATTAGCCAGGCGCTGAAGGACGATGTATTTCTGAAGAATTACAGTTTATACAAATTAATGGAATGCGAATTATCTCAGGTTCATTCAGAGGAAAGAAAATAAATGCGCCTTCAAATCTGCCGGTCAGACCGACCACTGATTTTGCAAAGGAAGCATTGTTCAATGTGCTGAACAATCATTACGATTTTGATTCGGTTTCTGTACTCGACCTTTTTTCGGGTATCGGCAGCATCAGTCTTGAATTTGCATCGAGAGGCGGCACACGGATTGTTTCTGTGGATATTGATCCGGGCTGCGTCAGGTTTCTTTCGGATACGGTCAAAAAGATGAATCTTGAAAATATCGTCACTGTCATCAGAAGCGATGTATTTGAATTTTTAAAACACCGGAATTCGGGTTTTGATGTGGTGTATGCCGATCCGCCCTATGATTTTGAACAGCAGGATTATGACCGGATCATCGGTCTAATCAGTGAAAACGGTTTTCTGAGTTCCGAAGGCGAACTGATCATTGAACATCCTAAGAACATCAGCTTTAAAGATCATCCGAATCTGACTCAAACCCGAAAATACGGTCGGGTTCATTTTTCATTTTTTGAATTTGAAGCCTGAATTCAATCCATAAAAAAAGCCGTCAAAGACGGCTTCATTATGAAAAAAAATCTTTTCTTAATTAATTACTTCGTAATCCACACTGATTACGCCCGAGTTTGTGTTTCCAATCTCGCTGAAAGCCGCACGGCTCAGATCAAATTCTCTTGATTTTACAAACGGACCTCTGTCGTTTACTTCAACGATTACAGATTTTCCGTTTTTCTGATTTGTAATCTTCACTTTGGTTCCAAAGGGAAGTGTTTTGTGTGCTGCAGTGTATTCGTGCATATTGTACACATCACCGCTTGCGGTTTTCTTTCCATGGAATTGGTTGCCGTACCATGAAGCCTTCCCGCTTCCGGACAGCCCTTTGATACCGCTAAAAACTGAGGCACCGCCGAATGCAATAAAGCCGATTAGTAATACTGTTGTAACTACTGATTTCATGTTTTATCTTTTTCAGATTTGCAGAGCAAAAGTACAACGGCGACTCCTACCGTTAAACTGCAACTTATAAAATGAGTCCAATTTCGAAATTTAAGCTTTCAAATCGCTTTGCTGTGGCTGAATTTCGAAGCTGGTTAAATTTCTGTTAAAAATCCGAAAAAAGTTAAAAACGTTAAGAAGTACTGATTATCAGTCAAAAAATCTGATGGAAGTCATGTTTTTGGAAACCCTTCAAGGGGTTCAAACCCTTGAAGGTTTTTTATGCTTTTAACCCAAAAGTTTCTTTACAGTGTCAGCGATGGTTTTTCCTTCTGCCTTTCCGGAAAGAAGTTTTCCGGCTATTCCCATTACTTTGCCCATATCTTTTGCAGATTCTGCACCGACCTGTTGTATGATTTCCTTCAGTTTGGTTTCCAATTCTTCGATCGAAAGCTGTGCGGGAAGAAATTTCTGAATGATTTCTGCCTGTGCAAGCTCTTTGTTTGCCAATTCTTCCCGCTGGTTGGCAAGAAACTGTTCTGCCGCTTCTTTTCTTTGTTTGATCATTTTTTGAAGCATCGCTATTTCCTGTGATTCGGTGATTTCGGTATGAGACCCCGATGTTTTCAAAAGCAGTATTTCTGATTTGACGGCGCGCAGTGCCTCAAGCGCGATTGAGTCTTTAGATTTCATCGCTTCTTTCAGCTGCTCCATGATTTTTGACTCTAAACTCATTTTTTTGATTTTTTAGGATGACAAAGTTAGTGAGTTAATTCAAAACAAATGAACAGTATGGCTCAAAATTCAGGTTTAAGTTCAGAATTCGCAAAACACCGATTTTTTAAAAAAATCATTCCATCCGAAGCGACAGTTTTAAATTTAAAAAATGCGTACCTTTGCAAACCTAATTTTTTAAGAAATGAATATCAGCCATAACAGCATTGATAAACTGAATTCGGTACTGACTGTAAGTATTGACAAATCCGATTATTCCGAAAAAGTTGAAAAAACTTTGAACGATTACAGAAAAAAAGCAACTGTAAAAGGTTTCAGAAAAGGCCATGTTCCGATGAGCTATGTGAAGAAACAATTTGAAAAAAGTATTGTTTTTGACGAAGTAAACCAGCTGCTTCAAACCGGAATCAATGATTTCATTCAGAAAGAAAAATTGTCGATTCTTGGTAATCCGCTGCCAAAAGAGCAGCCTGATTTTGACTGGGATGCAGATCCTTTGAATTTTGAATTCGAAATCGGACTGGCACCGGATTTCAAAGTCGATTTGTCAAAAATCAAAGTTGATACCTATAAAATTAAAGTGGGCGAGGACGAAATTTCAAAATATGCAGATAATTTTGCAAAAAAATACGGCAGCATAAAATCAATCGATCAGGTAGATGATGACGGTGAAGTCAATATAAAAGTTGAAATCAAAGAACTCGATAAAGACCAAAATGAGGTGGAATTCGGATTTGAAAAAGAGACTTATCTGTTTACCGACGAACTGGCGAAACCAAAGAAATTCATCGGGAAAAAAGTTGGCGATCAGCTGGTTGTGAAAATGAGCGACATCAGCGACAAAGCTTCTGCTTTGGAGAATATACTCGATATGCCGGAAGAGAAACAGAAAGAGTTTGACGGTCTGATTCGGGTGACCATTAAGGAAATCAGCAAATCAGAACCGGCTCCAATCGATCAGGCGCTGTTTGATAAAATTTATGGTGAAGGTGCTGTGAAAAATGAAAAAGAATTCAGACAGAAAATTCAGGAAGAAGCCGAAAAGATGTATGAACGAGAAACCGACAACCAGATGGTGAATGAGGTGGTTGAAGCCCTGATCAAAGAAACCAAATTTGATTTGCCCAACGAATTTCTGAGCAGATGGCTGCATTTCTCAAACGACAAAATGAATTCGGTGGAAGAGGCTGCTGAGCAATTAAAAAAAGAAGAAGACGGACTTCGTTATCAGCTGATTGAATCAAAAATTGCCGAAGATCATGATCTGAAAGTTGAATATGAAGATGTTGTCAATGCGATCAGAGCCGGTATCAGAGGACAGATGGCGATGTACGGTCAGTTCAATCTGACTGACGATGACATCGAAAACATTGTTCAAAATTCGGTCAAAAATCAGAACGAATTCAGAAGAATGAGCGAACAGGTGTTTGCAGATAAAATGAAAAAGATTTTCAAAGACAATGTGAAAATGAAAGTCCAGGAAATCAGTTTTGATGATTTTGTCAAACTGATGGAAGAAAAACATGCGCACCATCACCATCACCATCATGATCACGATCACGATCACGACCATGACCATGACCATGACCATCATCATTAAAAGAACAAATAATTTAATTCAAAAATTTGTGTATTTTTGGTTGAACAATTAAAATTAAAAAATGGATTTAGGTAAAGAATTTAAAAAATATGCAACCGGACATAAGGGAATCAGCAGTCTTCATTTTGATTCTTATGTGCAGAGCATGACTCCTTATATTGTTGAAGAAAGAAAACTGAATGTAGCTCAGATGGACGTGTTTTCGCGTCTGATGATGGACAGGATTATTTTTATGGGTACAGCCATCAATGATGAGGTGGCCAATATCATTCAGGCACAATTGCTGTTTTTGGAAAGCGTTGACTCATCAAAGGACATACAGATTTATATCAACTCACCGGGTGGCGGTGTTTATGCCGGTTTGGGAATTTATGATACCATGCAGATTGTAAAACCCGATGTTTCCACCATCTGTACCGGCATGGCTGCTTCGATGGCTGCTGTACTGCTGTGTGCAGGCCAAAAAGGAAAACGTTCAGCACTGAAACACTCAAGAGTGATGATTCATCAGCCTATGGGCGGCGCCCAGGGGCAGGCATCCGACATGGAAATCACTTTGAAGGAAATTTTGAAACTGAAAGAAGAACTGTATCAGATTATAGCCGATCATTCGGGACAGACCTTTGAAAAAATCCAGCACGATGGTGATCGCGACTATTGGATGACTTCTGCCGAAGCCAAAGAATACGGTATGGTGGATGAAATCCTGCTGCCGGCCAGAGATTAAAACAAATAAAGATGAAACCCAATAAACTGCTCCTTACGCTGTTTGTTCTATATTGGACAGTGGTGTATGGAGCAAGTTTTATTGCACCCAAATCTTTTAAAAACCGGTTCAAAGAATTCTTTCCAACCGCTTATAGGATGTACGCACCTTCCACAACTACAAACTATGAGGCGGTATATGATTTTTTTTTGAACGGAGAAATTATCCGAACCCTTAATCTTTCCGAAAGACTGGAAAAAGAGAGAAAAGATTCGATTTGGGACGACAAACGGGTTTTTGTCAAAAGACGGATTTATCTCGAATCACTCAAAGCATTTGATTATGATTATCAGATGGGGCTCTACAAAGAACTGAAAGACAAAGTTCCGAATGATTTCGAAAAGCGGGTTGAAACAGACCCTTATCTGTCAAAGATCGCACAAAGTCTCAGAAATTATGTGAAACTGTATGCTGAAGAAAATCCTGATTTTAAGTTTGATTCAGTCAGGATTTCAGCAGTCAGGATACCGACTGTGATTGCGTTTGCGCCGGATTATAAAGGCGATTTTACCTACAAAGCGGGTGAGGGTGTGTTTTATGTAACATCTTATAAAAACGAATAATGAAGGAATTTTTCACAGCTGAACGAAAAATTTTCCCTTCGGTTTTCCGGGTACTGATCGGACTGATTCTGCTTATTGATTTGGTCTATATGTACCGGGCGTCCTCGATTTTCCTGAACCCCGAACTCAATTCTTTTCTTCCGACCGATAAAATTTCGGAATTCATCACTCAAAACAGCGGATTCTTCTTTTTGTTTTACGGATTGATTCTGATACTGTTTATATTTGGTTTATTCAGAAATCTGATTTCATTTCTGGTTTTTTGCTGTTATTTGATTTTGTTTCATTTGAGCTATCAGTTTGTGACCTGGGGCGACATCATGCTCAAATTCACACTGCTGTTTTTTGTGTTTGCAGACAGTTTCAGATACCTGTCGCTCAACAGGACAAAAGGGAGCTATTCGTTCATATCGGTGCTGGCGGTCTGGTCAATTATCCTTCATGTTTTTATGGTTTATCTGAACAATGCATATTTTAAATTGGAAGATCGCCATTGGCAGCGGGGATTTGCGGTTTATTACAGCTTTGCGCAGTATGCCCAATTTCCGGACAGCATATTTCATTGCCCGGTTTCAAATTCTTTTTTCTCAAAATCAATTGATTATTTCATCATCTTTCAGCAGCTGCTTTTTGTACCGATGGTCATCTGGAAGAGAACCCGATATTTTATGCTGATTCTTGCCCTTGTGATTCATCTGACCATGATGGTTCAATTTGGGTTGTGGAAATTTGAACTTGCGGTGGTACTTCAATTCGGGTTTCTGTTGAATGATGAGGAATTGAGACGCCTGATGCCTTCCAAATTCAGACTGAAATACTTTTTGGCAGAATAAGCTGAATCGGTCAAAAGTCGCTATCTTTGCAAAATCAAAATATTAAATGAAAAATAAATTGGAAGAAGATAAATGTTCATTTTGCGGCAGGGGCAAAAGCGAAGTAAATTTGCTTGTTGCAGGGATTGAAGGGCATATATGTGACCAATGCATCGAACAGGCCTATGGCATTGTTCAGGAAGAAATTACATACAAAAGGAGTAAAGAGCTGGTCAATCCGCTTCCATTGCAATCGCCAAAAGAAATCAAAAAATTTTTGGACGATTATATCATTGGTCAGGATCAGGCCAAAAAAGTCCTGTCGGTTGCGGTTTTCAATCATTACAAAAGAATTTTGAATCCGACACTTGACCGCAACGAGGTTGAGATAGACAAATCGAATGTAGTGCTGGTCGGAGAAACCGGAAGCGGTAAGACACTGCTTGCAAGAACCATTGCGCGTATGCTGAATGTTCCGTTTGCAATCGTTGACGCCACTGTACTGACAGAAGCCGGATATGTGGGTGAAGATGTGGAAAGCATACTCACACGCCTGCTTCAGGATGCCAATTATGATGTGCATCTGGCAGAAAAAGGAATAGTATTTATAGATGAGATTGACAAAATTGCAAGAAAAAGCGACAATCCGTCGATTACCCGTGATGTGTCGGGAGAAGGCGTGCAGCAGGCAATGCTCAAGATTTTGGAAGGAACGGTTGTAAATGTTCCGCCAAAAGGAGGGCGAAAACATCCAGACCAGAAATTTGTTGAAGTCAACACCAAGGATATCCTATTTATTGCAGGCGGAGCCTTTTCGGGCATCGAAAGACATATTGCAAACCGTCTGAACACCCACATCATCGGTTTCAAAAACGGAGAAATCTCGAGATTATCTGATGATCTGCTTAAGGAAGTGAATGCGACGGATCTGAGATCATTTGGTCTGATACCCGAACTGATCGGAAGGCTGCCTGTGATTGCGAATCTGAATCCGCTGGATGCCGAAGCGATGAAAAAGATTTTGACCGAGCCCAAAAATGCACTGATCAAACAATATGAAAAACTTTTTGAGCTTGACGGTGTAAAACTGACTGTAAGTGAAGATGTACTTGATTATATCGTTGAGCGGGCAGACAGTTTGGGACTTGGAGCGAGAGGTTTGAGATCGGTGACCGAGGAAATTTTCACTGAATTGATGTACACAGTGGATGAACTGCCAAAGGATTTCATTCTGACAAGAGAAATGATTGACAAAGGCGCAAATCTGAAAACTTTGAGCCAATAAAAACCGAAATTAGTCAAAATAAATTTTAAGAATTTGAAAAATTATATATATTTGTCCAGGTAAATTGTTTAAAATCTGTAAAGAGTTTTAAATAATTGCCCAACCTAAATATAATCAAATGAGAACCAGCTATTTACTACTTTCAATGGGCTTAGGCTTTATTTTCGGTCCCTGTTTTTCACAAAATACATTCATTACAGGAAGCACACCAATTGAGGTAAAAGCCGAAACACTTGTGTATTTCGGTCAAAATCTCGAATTGACTTCAGGAGCCGTAAACGGTGCAAGTCCTGTGCTTACCAATTCAGGCAACATCAGAGTTGGCGGAACGTTTACAAATGCAAGCCCCACAGCCGATAACTTTGTGAATACATGGACTGATAACGGATCTTACGGTCAGGTGATTATTTCAGATCAGACAGCTGCTGTTGGACAGTTGGCAATGGAGAAAGGAGTGATCAGTTCAGCTGCTTATTCATGGGGACAGTTTTCTATACCTTTTAATTTTACCAACGCTGAAGATGCAATGCAAGGGTTGTTTGGTGTTCCCTACTCAAACGGAATCAGCAGATATTATGCATCAATGATGACTTGGAATAATACAGACGAACCAAGATTTGACCATTTGGCATCATCGAGTGTTATCAATCCTACAGATTATGTGATTCTTAACCTGACTTACAGCAGTGCGGGAATCAAAGATATTATGGACACCAATCCAAAGCTGACCTACAAAGGAACCCCTTCAAATGTTCAGCATTTTCCGGCTCCGGGTAATATCGGAATGTATGACCCCGGTATGCCGTGGGAAACCTGGAAGGATAAAACCAATGTTTATAATGAAAAATATTCTTCTTATATAGATGATCCGTTGAGAGACAAATTGACCGATAGTGATTACGGAAAATACATTTATCAGTACGGTAACCCCTATACTTCAAATCTGAATTTGGCCTATATTGGAATGGATTCTACGGAAGGTCATGATGATGGCGTAGAAATTGAAAATCTGGCCGGCGTTGCCCAGATCAATTCTGCACATTGGCTATATGGAACCGGACTGACAACTTCAAATATGCTAAAGGCAACTTATGACAGCAGTACAAATCAATGGGCAGGTGATAAAGAAGCCTTGATTGTAAAACCCTTTGAACCCTTTCTGATCGTTCTCAGTTCTCCTGACGAATCTCCTGCGATGAATTTTACAGACGGTCTGAAAACCTTTGCTATGGAGGTTGGGACAGATGTTGGTGGCGATTGGAATCCTTTAATCGGCGGAAAAACCAATCAAACGCAGACTGACCAGCCTGTTGCTGAAGAAGGATTTTACCAGGACGACTTCTATCAGTTGAGACTGAAACTGTATGACGAAGAAGGAAACGAAACCGGCAACCGGGTGATCATTGTTGTAAGCGGTGGGGTTGAAAATGAAGTTCCAAACAGTTTTGAAGCAGAATATTTTGATTTTGCAGGCAGTGGTTTTTATCTGGCTCAGGAAAGAGCTGACGGAGGTCATGTGACAGCTTCACAAAGAAGAATGGATATCAATGCAGTGAATATTGATTTTGTCGGAAAACCGATTCCAATGCTGTTTGACAGGGTTGAGGGAGACAATACATCTTACAAAATCAAAGCAGAACTTTTCAAAGGAAGTATCTTTAACAAGCTGAAGAACGAAAATGAGAATTTTGATGACGGCAATACTTTCTTTATCTATGACAACGAAACCGATCAACTGGCTGAAGTGAGAAACGGTTCCGTCTTCAATATCCTGCCGATTCCTGCGAACGGACAGAAGAACAGATACGAGGTATATTGGAATGAAGGTCCTTCAGGAAAAGAAATGGGAACCAGCGACGAACTTGCGTCTGCAACCATCATATACAAAGACAACGATTCACATTTTGTTAAATTCAGCGACAAATGGTCATCTGCAGAAGTTAAAGTTTACGATTTGAGCGGCAGAAATATCATGACCTTTGATAAAGTTGATACCAAAAATAATTTGGAAATCAAATTGGCTTCGAGAGGTGTTTATGCAGTGAAAATTAAATCAAATACTGGAGAGGTTTATACTCAAAAAATTATAAAATAAAACCAACAACCTAAAACTATAGATTGATGAAAAATAGAATTTTATTAACTCTGCTGATAATTGTGCTTCCGGTTATTGACCTTTTTGGGCAGGTTCCGCCTCCACCTGATTATGGTGAAGATGCGGGAACACCCGGATCACCGAGTACGCCTATTGACCAGTATGTGATATTGCTGATTGCTGTTGGGTTTATATTCGCAGCCTACTTTCTGTGGAGACAAAAAAAATTGGTCAGCCAGTAATTTGAACAAATTTTAGAACCATATCATGAGGCTGTCCGAAAAGGATAGCCTCTTTTTTATGCTGCTAATTTTTCAACAGCTTCAATATAGTTTGATTTTTGATTTTTTTGGGATAAAGTCCGTTGATAAAATCTAAATGGAACAAAAACGATAATTTTAGAACCAAAAATAGAGTTTTTGAACACCGTTTTACCTGCGGAAACGGTTACTGCTGCCATTTTTCTAAAATTATGTCCAAGCGCCATCAGTAG
>Ga0206116_1000519_pt1 | contig 36965 bp, 29 predicted proteins | sample 3A1Ametagenome_FD_178000 | JGI IMG/M metagenome (GOLD analysis project Ga0206116, IMG submission 178000) | Enriched microbial communities from leaf-cutter ant dump, University of Wisconsin, Madison, United States - 3A1A | ecosystem: Environmental > Terrestrial > Nest > Insects nest > Nest dump...
GCACCGGTTGAAAGGTTAGCAATTTTTTAGGCGGCCCCCGATATACTTTTGCTGCTCAATGAAACATTCCCCTGCTATCGGGTCGCGCTTTCACCTTGTATCTCTGTCTCTGTAACCAAAGAGCCAGAGGATACCGGTTCTATCGCTGCCGCTTGCAATACTGCTTTAAATAGTATGTATCAACTATTTTATGGTCAATCCTTTGAGTTGATTTTTAACATCACCGGGTGTGCTGACGATCTTCATGAAAGTGCCCATTTTCAGGTCCGGCCAGTAGAAAGCAAACCGGAAGCGGCCGTGCAGGATATAGGCTTTATTGTCAATAAGAAAGATCTCATAAGGTAAGGCTGCAATATGCTTTTCTCCGATGATCGGCAAGAAATGCGCTTCCCCGATAGCCTGGTCGGATAAGCCTACGCCAAAGACCGCCACATTAGGTGCAGTGAGCTTGTACACCTGTCGGGTACTTCCTTTACCGGCAGTAAGGTTGGCCTGGATAATCTTTAAGCCCTCGTTGAAGGATGGAAAAGTAGCCAGCTCCACAAAGTCTTTAAAGTAGGGCATGCTCACCATATAACGATAATCTTTCAGCTTACTCTCTGATAGACTGCCGCCAAAAGGAACAGGAGAAGAGGTGACGCTTTTAACGACATTGATGAATTCCTGCTCTTCTTTTTTCAACAGGGACTTATGCTTATCATAGTTGTTCCGGAGGAAACCCAGGAAGGTGTATTCGGGAGTGGTGGTAGAGACATTGACCACATTGTCATCCTGGATCAATGCCACTTTAAAGGCAGCAGCCAATAAACCGCTCTTCTCGTCCCTGGTGGTCAGTTCTATCAGATCGTTGTTGCTGAATACCAGCACATACAGGTTGGATTTTCCGGCTACCTGGTATTCTCCGATCAGGTTGAAGTTATTTTTGGTGACAGCGGATTTGATATTTTCTCTTACAGAAGCGAGTGTACCTTTTACATTTCCGAAATCCAGCAACGGAGATAATTTCTGTTGTCCGTAAACGATACCTGTGAAGAGCAGTATCATGGTTAATGTCAGTATGTTTTTCATGATTTTCAAATTGATAGCTGTAAATGTAGTAGTTTTCCGAATCAATCTATTAATTCTATAAATTAAGTAGATTAATTTAAAAAATGCCTTAATTAAGCAGTAATATGAAAATGAACGGAGCGCTTCCAGGCATGTGTAAATACTCATCAAGACTATCCATACATGTTTATAAGTCCTTTTGTTGCAAGCAACAGACTTCTTTAATTTTATAGAATCCAAATAGTATCTATGGGAGAACTGGAAGACGATTTATTGGAACAGGGTCATGCCGGGAAGGAAAGCATTGTTTCCATCAAGGGATTGTATGAATCCTGGTTCCTGGACTACGCCTCTTACGTCATTCTCGAACGGGCAGTTCCGGCAGTATTAGACGGCTTTAAGCCTGTTCAGCGCCGCATCCTGCATGCTATGAAGGAAATGGATGACGGCCGCTACAATAAGGTAGCAAACATCATCGGCAGCACCATGCAATACCACCCGCACGGCGATGCCTCTATCAATGATGCAATCGTCAATCTCGGGCAGAAAGACCTTTTGATCGACTGCCAGGGAAACTGGGGTGATATCAGAACCGGAGACCGGGCGGCGGCGGCCCGTTATATCGAAGCCAGGTTGTCTAAGTTTGCGCTGGATGTCACGTTCAACCCGGATACAACGGAATGGCAGCTTTCCTACGACGGCCGGAAGCGGGAACCTGTTCATCTCCCGGTCAAATTTCCGCTGCTGCTCGCGCAGGGAGCGGAAGGTATTGCGGTAGGCCTTTCAACAAAGATATTGCCGCACAACTTCATAGAGCTGATCGATGCTTCTATCGCTTACCTGAAGAAAAAGCCGTTTGAGCTGTATCCGGATTTCCTCACCGGGGGAACGGCGGACTGCCGCAACTATAATGAAGGAAAAAGAGGCGGAAAAATCAGGGTCCGTGCCCGCATTGATGTCCGGGATAAGAAAACGCTGGCCATTACTGAAATACCTTACGGCACTACTACTTCCAGCCTGATCGAATCGATCCTGAAAGCCAATGATAAAGGTAAGATCAAGGTGAAAAAGGTCGTGGACAATACTGCCAAGGACGTCGAGATCCTGATCGAGCTGCATCCGAACGTTTCTACAAGCGTTACGGTCGATGCCTTGTACGCTTTTACGGATTGTGAAGTCTCCATCTCTCCGAATGCCTGTGTGGTACTGGAAGATAAGCCGATGTTTCTCGGTGTCCATGATATCCTGAAGATCTGTACAGATAAGACCGTGGCACTGCTCAAAAGAGAGCTCGAAATCAAGCTGGACAACCTGCAGGAAAAATGGCATTTCTCTTCCCTTGAAAAGATCTTCATAGAGAACCGGATATACAGGGATATAGAGGAATGTGAGACCTGGGAGGCCGTGCTGGAAGCAATTGACAAAGGTTTGACCCCATTCAAGCACCTGTTCTTCAGGGAAATCACGACAGAGGACATCACCCGGCTCACGGAGATCAAGATCAAGCGGATCTCTAAATATGATACTTTCAAGGCAGAAGAAGCGATCCGCCAACTGGAAGCTGATATAGAAGAAGTTAAACATCATCTCGAGCACCTGATCACTTATGCGGTCGATTATTACAAGCGGCTCAAAGAAAAATATGGCAAAGGGCGCGGGCGTAAGACAGAGCTCAGCAGCTTTGACCAGGTAGAGGTCAAGCAGGTCGCAGCCAATAATGAAAAGTTATATATCAACCGGGCAGAAGGATTCATCGGCTACGGAAAAGATATGCGGAAAGAGGAATACATACAGGATTGCTCGGATATAGACGATATCGTGGTATTCCTTAAGAACGGAACCTACAAAGTCGTATCAATTAAGGAAAAGGTATTTGTCGGGAAAGACATCCTTTACGCAACGGTGTGGAACAAAGGGGATGAGCGCATGACCTATAATGCCATCTACCTGGATGGAAAGTCCGGTGTGACCTACGCCAAGCGCTTCAATATTACCGGTGTTACAAGGGACAAGGAATATAATATCACCAAAGAAACACCCCGTTCCAAGCTGCTGTATTTCAGCGCCAATCCAAACGGAGAAGCAGAAACCGTGACCGTTCAGCTGTCGCAGGGATGCTCTGCGAAGAAAAAGAGCTTTGAGTTCGGCTTTTCGGATATAGCGATCAAGGGCCGCAGTTCGCAGGGTAACCAGGTGACTAAATATCCTGTTCGCAGGATCGATCTCAAATCTGCCGGTATCTCTACACTGGGAGGACTGGATATTCACCTTGATGAAGAGGTCGGACGGTTGAACAAAGACAAGCGGGGCAGGTACCTGGGCAACTTTGTCGGGGATGACAAGATCATTGTCGTCTTCCGGAACGGAGAATATATGCTGACCAATTTTGAGCTGACCAACCGCTACGAAATGAAGGATATACTCATTATTGAGAAGTTTAACCCAAAGCGTCCGTTATCTGTGATCCATTACCTGCCGTCCAAGAAATGCTACTACGTCAAGCGGTTTGTAATAGAAACCTCTTCCCTGGACCAGCGTTTCAGCTTCATTGCCGATGAACCGGGCGCTGAACTGATCTTCGTGACTTTAGCCAAAGATCCGGTTGTGAAATATATCCTGGATATGGGTAAGAAGGAAACCAGGGAAGAAGAAGTAGCATTGGCGGAAGTGATCGATATCAAAGGCTGGAAAGCGATGGGTAACCGTTTAGTGGCCGGGAAGATCAGGGAAGTGATCCTGGTCGGACAGGATGAAACACCCGAAGAACCAGATTCCCCGGAAGACGAAGGTCCGGATGATGACGATGGTGGTGATGAAGGAAATGGCGGAAACAGTCCGGCTGACAAACCTACACCTAAGTTTGATATTGAACTGGAGATCACCAACTTCCAGCCCGGCGAACAGGGAAGTTTATTTTAGTACGATTTAAGATTGTTATTGAAGTATTTTTCCGATAATCTGATCGATCTCTTCAGCGTGATGTAAGGTCATAAAGTGACCACCGCCGGGTATCCGGAAATCGCTTTTTACAAAGCTCAGCGGGAGTATCCTGTCTGCAGTTCCGTGGATGTGAATGACGTTTGCAGGAATTTCTGTATTCTTCCAGTGTATGATCTGGTCAATAGCCCATTTCAGGAAGATCCCGTCAGTATCCGGGAGTATGTCCTTCAGGAGCCGGTGGTCTTCTTTTTCTGAAGTGTCGAACATCCAATAGGTAATAAAATTGGTGGTTTTCAGCAGGCTGGCCGGAATCAGCCGGTTTAAATGCAGCAGTCCTGTCCAACGGAAGTAAAAAGGTATCTCATACCTGTTTTTGGCCGAAGCGATCAGGATGACCTTTTTTACCTGTATTTGCCGGGCTATTTCTACAGCTACCATACCGCCGAAAGACAAGCCGATGAGTATGGGATCAGCTTCTTTTATCTGTTCGCGCAACCTGGAACAATAATCCTGCATGGATTCATTTGGAAGCGGCTGGATCCAGCGGATAAATACCGGTTGATAAGGTGCCAGGTTCATCTTTTGGAATACCCGTTCATCCGCGCCTAAACCGCTGAAAACATATATCGCCTGCATCAGTATGAAAATACAAACTGACCGGCTTTCCTGGTAGCTTTCCGGCATTGACAGATGAATCGGACAGTATTTTTATGCACCTGGTTTCTTAACAATTTATTTACCTGGTCAATTTGTTTTAGGTAGCTTGTTGACAAAATTAGGTAAGGTTTGAATCTTGCCTAACAGGATAATCCATATGGTAATCATACTGTTGATATTTATGGCAATTTCTTTTCATAACAATTTTTAACATTTCTTTTAGGTAGGAGCCGGGTTCAATTTATGTGAGTCGTATTACCTATTTTATCACCACTTGTTGTTTAGATTATATCTAAATAAGATAGCTAGGTTTGCAGCAACTTTTTTGCACACCGAGTTTATGTTCAGTATAAGTAGTCCGCAATATCTTAAGACATCGTTGTTATCCGCTGCGAAAGCCCTCCTGGTATTTACATTATTTTTTATACAAATATCTGGTGCCTGTGCCCAACAAACCGGCATACAGGGACAGGTTATATCCGCAGACGGAGAACCCATGGTTGGTGTTACTGTTCTGGTAAAGGGTACAACTATAGGTACGACCACGGATATGGAAGGGCAGTTTAAGCTGACCGGTCTGAAACCCGGCAATTATGTTCTTTCCATCTCTTACCTCGGTTATGTTACCCAGGAAAAAAACATCGAACTGGCAAACGGAGTGCTCCAAAAACTCACGGTCCGGCTGGAAGAAGATGCATTGCAATTGCAGACGACTACGGTGACCGGTAAAACGAATGAGCAACGTATCCGCGAGCAGGCTTTCAATGTGGTCGCTATAGACGTAAAGAGACTGTACAATAGTTCCGGCGATCTCAACCAGATCCTGAATAAAACAGCCGGCGTTAAGATCAGGGAATCCGGAGGGTTAGGTTCAAAATTCAATTTCTCCCTGAATGGTTTTTCCGGCAACCAGGTGAAGTTTTTCATAGATGGAGTACCTATTACCAATTATGGAGAATCTATGACGCTCAACAATATCCCGGTGAATATGGCTGAAAGAATAGAGGTCTACAAAGGGGTCGTACCGGTTTCTTTGGGTGTAGACGCATTAGGAGGTGCCGTCAATGTCATCACCAATCAAAGTGTCAGGAATTACCTGGATGTAAGCTATAACATAGCCTCCTTTCATACGCACAGAGCATCTGTAAATGCGAAGTATACACACGATAAAACCGGCTTTACCATCGGTTTGAATGCTTTTGGGAATTATGCCAAAAATGATTACAAGGTGGATGTGAGCATCGTCGACCCGGTCAGTGGAAAATTCGGCCCGATACAGAGGCTCAAGCATTTTCACGATGGCTATAAATCCGGTACGGTTATATTGGAAACCGGAGTAGTTGGGAAGAAGTTCGCTGACAGGTTGCTTTTCGGTGTGATTTTATCCGGGAATGAAAATGAAGTTCAGCAAGGTACCAATATGTTGAAAGTAGTAGGAGAGGCAATGACATACAGCCGCAGCATCATTCCTACCTTCAAGTATAAGAAAGACAATTTATTTGCGGAAGGGCTGAACCTGAGCATCTCCAGTTCGGTCAGTATGACCCAGGGCCAGTCCGTTGATACCAGTTCAAGAGTGTATGACTGGACGGGAGAGTATAAATACAGGACTTACGGAAATATCTGGGCACAGGGAGAATTAGGAGAAAAGACACATTATATCTATACTGAAAGAGATGCGTTAACAGCAGCCAATCTTTCCTATACTATTAACCCCAACCACATTTTCACCTTCAATAACACCTTTAGCCATTATCTGAGAAAGGAGAGAGATGAAGTCCGGGTAAACAGGTTAGGATTGGTCGATCCTACGATCATCAAGAATATTACGGGATTGGGATACAATAACAGGTTACTGGGTGACAGGCTTACACTGACAGCATTCGGAAAGCTGTTCTACATGGATTCCCGGGTCGCTTTAGATACCGTAGCACTGGCAAACAAGCACCTGAGCGTAGGTTATGGAACCGGAGTGACCTATTTTATTAATTCCAGTTTTCAATACAAAGCCTCTTTTGAAAAGACATACAGGTTACCGGAACCGGATGAGCTGCTGGGAGATGGACTGAACGTGGTTTACAATCCATTGCTGAAACCCGAGAACAGCTTCAATGTCAATTCCAGCTTTATTTATGACAAGCATATTAAGGACCAGCACCACATCGGGTTTGAAGCCGGGTTCATATTCAGAAGAGCCCTGAACTTTATCCGGGCTACTGCTACAGGTCCCTTATCCGTGCATGAAAATATAGGCAGCGTACGGGCATTGGGAGGAGAGTTCCAGGCTAGATACAGCTATAAAGAAATGATCTTCTTTGAAGTCAACACAACTTATCAGCATCTGATCAATACCGTTAAGTATGTGCCGCCGGGTACTCAGATACCTAACTATGTTTATAAATATCAGCTTCCTAACCTGCCTTTCTTATATGGAAATGCTGACCTGGATTTCAGGTTCAAAGAGGTCATTACTAAAAATGATGCTTTGACAGCCAATCTCGGCATGAACTACATGGAAGCATTCTACCTGTTCTGGCCCAGCCTGGGTTCTAACGAATACAAGAGAGAGATTCCAAGACAAATTACGGGAAATGCCGGCATAACCTACTCTTTGCAGAACGGCCGGTACAACATCTCTGCGGAGTGTAGGAATTTTACCAATACGAAAGTGTACGATTATTTCAATGTGCAGAAGCCGGGAAGGAGCTTTTCACTCAAGGTCAGGTACTTCCTGTCGCAGACAAAGAACAAATCGTTTCAATAATTCACTATAAACCAATTCAATATGTTTTCTAAAAGAAATCAGATGGCGTTTTTGAGCGCCAGGACAATGTCCGGATTTTTTACCGCTGCGCTGATAGTCTTATCGGTTGCATCCTGTAAAAAAGATAAAGGAGGTGACGGCACCGAAGGAAAAGACAGTACCTATGTAGTCAGTGTCAGAACAGGGGATGATGATGGTACGACGGACTATGTGGTCGCAACACAATCCATTATGGATGGAGAAATATCTGTTGACGGTGTGGGAATCGAACAGCCGGGATGGAACTACTACTTTGCCAATAATAATATTTTCTTCAGCATCAATTACGGTGAAGAAGGAACGATCGCTTATGTGCTGGGTGATGACAAAAAATTAAAAGAAAAAGGCCGTTTCTGGGTAGAAGCACTAGACTGTATGGGTGCTGCCGAGGACGGTAATGTAGTAGGTATCGGTGCTCCGTGGGGCGGCGGCAGCTATGACTGCGAGCTGATGGTGATCGATGCGGATGATATTTCTATCTCAAACAGAAGATTTGACAGGCTGTACGCTATATCAGGAAATGATACCTTGAATAAATGGCCTACAGGTGCAATTGTAAGAGGTGATAAGCTATATGTATCATTTTATCCTCTGGATGGTGAGAGCTGGGATACACCGATCATGGATACCGCTTATGTCAGTATTTTCAAATACCCTTCATTGGAGTATATAAAAACGATCAAAGATACCAGGACAGCGCCGATCGGTATGTACGGTTCAGTATCCAGCATCATCAAGACAGAATCAGGCGATATCTACAGTATTTCTCCTGCAAGTCTGGGAGCCGGCTTTACAAGAACGGGCAATCCTTCAGGGTTATTAAGGATCAAAAACAATGAAGATAAGTTCGATGAAAGCTATTTCCTGAATTTTGAAACCAGCTCTATCCAGGCAAAAGTTATCATGTTGCAATATATCGGCAACAATAAAGCTTTGATCAGGTATGTCCCACTGGCAATTGATGCAGCTTTACCGATGTGGGCATACTACAGCCAGGCTGCTTCTGTGACAAAACTGGCTATTATCGACCTGAATACCAGCGTGATCACTCCGATCACTGATATTCCTGACCATTCACATGGTTATGCAAGAAATATCTTTGTGGAAAATGGTAAAGCTTACTATTCTATTACTTCTGCTGTAACCAATGAAGCTAGAATTTATGAGATTGATCCGCAGACTGCAACTGCTAAGAAAGGTGCTCTGATCAAAGGATTGGAAGCTCCGTTGATCTATAAACTCACTAACTAAAATTGATCTTTCTATCTCTCTGAGGATATTATTCCTCAGAGAGGCTATTTCTCCAGATGATGAAGTTTCCCGGATTCAGTAAATCAGCAGATAATTCCAAGCCCGCTAAAAAAGCGCCTAAGAAATCTCTTTTCAGGCGGATAAACGACTGGCTGCACCTGTGGCTGGGGCTGATCAGCGGTACGGTGGTACTGATCGTGAGTGTAACGGGGTGCCTGTATGTGTTTGAAAAGGAGATCTCGGATCTGATCAAACCTTACAAGTTCGTAACACCGCAGGAGAAATCATACCTCTTGCCGTCCGTGATGAAGGAAAAAGCAGAGCGATACCTCGAAGGCGTGTTGCCTGACAGTGTGGAACCGAATCTGTACGGAGTGCAATATTTTTCCCGCGATCGTTCGGCAATCATAGCTTATAACCATCCGGAGCATGAGTATACGATGATCTACATGGATCCGTATGACGGTACAGTGCTCGCAGAGCAATACCTCAAACACGATTTTTTCAGGATTGTGCTCATGGGACACTACTACCTGTGGCTGCCGCCGGATATCGGGCAACCCGTCGTAGCGGTATCTATCCTGGTCTTCGTGATCCTGCTCATTACCGGTATGGTCATGTGGTGGCCGAAGAACCTGAATAAGGCCAACTTTGATAAGAGCTTTAAGATCAAGTGGAAGGCCAGCTTCAAGCGGGTGAATTATGATCTGCACAATGTGTTGGGATTTTATTTCCTGACCTTATCGCTGATCCTGGCACTGACCGGGCTGGTTTGGGGATTTGAATGGTTTTCCAGGTCGTATTACTGGGCATTGACCGGCGGGGAAAAGTTGCCGGAGTGGGAGCGGGTAGTTTCGGATACCACCCGGACCTATAATGGAAGTGCCAATCCGCTGGATGCCGTATGGCTGCAAATGCTGAAAGAATATGACGGCAGGGGCGGAGACGTTGGACTGCAGTTCCCGAGAGATAACAAGGGTGCGATCAGCTTTAACTATAATCCTCGTCCAGGAACCTATTACAAGAGAGAGAACAGGAATTTTGATCAGCACACCCTGAAGGAAATTCCGGGCAATAATGAGCTCTATGACCAGAAATTTGAAGAGGCATCTGTCGGCAGAAAGATCTACCGGATGAATTATGATATACACGTCGGGGCTGTTTTAGGACTACCGGGAAAGATCCTTGCCTTTTTTGCTTCACTGGTTTGCGCCAGCTTACCGGTAACGGGCTTCCTGGTCTGGTGGGGTAAACGTAAAAAGGGGAAAAAGAAAACAACGGCTGCTCAGCGAAAGAGCGGACGGACAGATAAACAGGTTTTAAATACAACATTGCAATGAAAAGAACTATAAGCTTAATAATGCTTGTGGCAGGAATGATCTGCCAGTTATCTGCGCATGCGCTCTGGATAGAAACACCTTCCAAAGGAGTAAAGAACCAGCAGCAGACGGTAAAGATTTACTATGGCGAATATGCACAGAAGGAGCTGGAAAATGTGGGCGACTGGTACTCGGATGTCAGTCAGTTCACCCTTTGGCTGATTGCTCCGGACGGCTCCCGGACTCAACTGGAAACCCATCCTGAAGCCAACTGTTTTGTAGCCAGCTTCACACCGGAAAAGGAAGGAATCTATACACTGGTTGTAGCCCATGATGCAAAATTTGAGGGAGCAACCAAATACCAGTTCAATGCCGCTGCTTCGGTAGCAGTAGGACAGTCACTGGAAGGAAAAGAAAATCAAACCGGGCAGGATATCGGTACGACGTTGAACAGCGCAACAGCGGTTTATAAAGTCAATAAACCGGTGGATCTGACCGGATTGTTACAAGGGCAACCAGCAGAAGATATCAGTGTGGAAGTTTTTTCGCCGGCTGGCTGGAACATGAGCCTGACTTCAGACAAGGAAGGTAAAGTAAGTTTTACACCGGTCTGGAAAGGTGTTTATATGATCGAAGCTTCAAAATTCAGACCCGAACAAGGTGAATTGAATGGAGTGAAGTTCGAAAAAGTCTGGCGTTGTGCAACTTACCTGATAGAGGTAAGATAGTTAGTGAATCGTTTCTCATGGTCGGGCGTCTGGTAGCAATATCAGGCGCCTTTTCCGTTTCGGCTGATATTGTCCAGAATGTCATTCATCATCTCGATCTGTACCTTCTGGATTTCGATCAGCTCCTGTTGCTGATGCAGTAGCAGATGGTCCAGCTTTTCATGCAGCGCCCGGATCTCCAGCTCCGATTTAAGATTGATCATGTAATCGTTTTTGGCCCTGTTCCTGTCTTTTTCTTCCTGCCTGTTCTGACTCATCATAATGATCGGTGCCTGTATGGCTGCGACACAGGATAAAATGAGATTGAGAAGTATAAACGGATAAGGATCAAATGCTTTGGAAGATAATATGAAGTAATTGAGTACGATCCAGAGAAGTAGAAAGGATAAAAAAGAAAGGATGAATACCCAGCTGCCGCCGAAAGAAGCCACTTTGTCTGCAAGCTTTTGTCCGGGTGTGGCATTGCGATGGTTGTCGTCTTCATCCAGCTGTTGGGAGATATTGGTATTGTTGGTCAATGTCTCCAATACTTTAGATTCCAGCTGGGTGATTTCCCCGAGCTCTTTGGAAAGGTAGTCAGAGATATATTCTTCTCTGAACTTATTGAGCTCCGAAATGGAGATGAATTTATTCTTGTCAAAGTCCGGGTATCTTTTTACAATGACTTTATAAATAGATGGCCGGATAACACTGGCCGGTATTCTCTCGTGGACAGGAAAAGTCTTCCGGGATATATCGCTGATGAAGGTCTTCAAGGCAAAACGTTTTACCCACAATTTGCTGAGTATAAACTGTAATTGCAATAAATAGCCTGGACAGTGTTAAATAAAAAATCCCCGGTTCATAAAAACCGGGGATTTTATTTAAAAAGATGTCAGAAGATTAGATCTTAACTTTTTCCAGCCTGGAAGTCAGTCTCTTTTCTTTTTTGAAATATTCAGTGATCTGGATATAGCCGGCTTTGCCCGGAGATACCCATAATCTTGAAGATTCGGTTTTTAAACTGATCTTATCAGTGGTTGTTTGACCTTCATAGTAAGAAACGGTATTGACGTAACCTACTTTCTTTTCTTTGGATCTGTAAGCAACTGTAAATCCTTCTTTACCTTCAAATTCTTGTAAGAACATAAAGTCAAATCCACCGATTGCTTTCGTATAAGGACCTAAGACTGCTGATCCAAGCATGCCTGCTCCGGCAGGTAGTTCCACGCTGTTTTTATCTTTATTAATAAATTGAACACTGATAGGTTTCAGGTTGCTTCCTAATTCAATGATTACAAATTCTGCTACAACGATCTTGACGACGCTTGCCCTCGGGCTGGAACCGCTTAATCCGGATAAAACATTAGTTGCGATACCTAATGCACTGGCTGCTTTATAAAAGCGCTCACCGAAGGCAAATATTCTTCCGTCAGAAGTCTGTAATACTCTATGAATATATACGTTACCGATATCAATAGAATTTCCTTTTTCGTCTACCGGGTTGAAATCTTTAGCAACATCTTTCCAGAAGAAAGTGGATTTTTCTCCCATATTTCCATTATTGTCCACCTTGGCAATGAACATGCCCAGAGATTTGGATCTGGCAGCTTTCTTGTCATCCTCGTTCAACGATCCGAAGAATAGAGTTTCCTTATCATTAAGCGGATTAATGGATATGATGTCTAAAAGGTACTTGTCATCAGTAAATTCTTTATCAAACTTTACTTTTCCGGTTCTGAGATCTAAACCTGCTATACTGAAGGTTACGTCCCTTGACATAATGTTGCTCTTTTTCATCAGCGATACAAACGCTACTTCTTTATTAGAGCCGAGATAATCCGGAATCTCAATAGATTTTTCCGGACTGGAATAATTCCATGCACTATATCCATCTGCAAAAGGAATCATGTCAATGCTTACTCCGGTCCTTTTGTACATACCTCCTTTAGTCTGAATGGCGGAGAAATTCAGGAATCCGATTCCGTCCAATGCATGCAGATCGGATGTTTCAAGATCCGCACCATCATTCATAGCATTCGCCTGATAAGTTGCCGCTATATCATATGGATAGGATTTGGACGGCTGTTCTTCTGCTTTATTATCGAAAAAACGGATCATCTGTGATTCGGACTTTCTGTTGAAATTTACAAATTTGATAGCCAGCAGATCACCATTATAGGTTGCATCTACGATTCTCAGATCACTTGGTCCTTCCAGTCTTTTTTCTGCTACCTTGTTCAGATCAGCATCAGCAATGACCAGTCTGTATAAGTTGGTCTTCTTGTCAATTTTGTCAACATTATACAGGTAGTAATAACCGGTAACCTGCTTTTCTTTCTTAATGTAACCGCTGCTCCTTACGTATACTTTAAGGATGTCGTTGAAGTCCAGGGTCTGTGCCTGAACCGGTGCTGCTGATATCGCTATACAGACAGCAATAAACAGGAATAAAATTTTTTTCATATCTGCTTTGTTGGTTAAAAATGGATTATAGTTGGTATTTATTGTTTAACTCTGCTAAAATCTTGGTGGCTTCGCTAAATCTTATATTGTTAAGAAAAAGATTAAGCTTCTTATAATCACCTTTATGATAGGGTGAAGGGGAGTATAAATAATCGCTTAATTTATAGTTTTCCAATCCGGATACCAAGAGTTCAAAGTTTTTGATAAGATAAGATTGAAGGAACTTATTTTCAGGATATTTCTTTAGCAACTGCAGTGTAAAGTAAAGTGACCTGGACAAGTTTTTGCTTTTGTATTCGTTGGATATACCTTCAAAGTCCGCTATCTGTACCAATTGATGAAACAGTGCGCTGTCTTGCACATATAATCTGCCCTTGGCCATTTTATCCCTTTCTATGATATTTTTAATTTTCTCATACCGTATGGAGCAATCCGGATGTGTTTTCATAGAATCAATACTCTCCTTGGATCGTTTATCTTCCATCAGGATGAAAGAATTTTCCTGTATCCATCTGCTTTTAAATGGATAACTTTCGAAGGAGAAGAATTGATCTAGTTCAATAGAGTCCCGGTATTTTTCATAGTCTGTGCTGTCTAATATTTTAAAAGTACGTAAAGAACCTTCTATAGAATAATCGGTCTTTGACAATAGAATAAGTCCGAGAGAGTCCGCCTCAGATTCATGTTCCCTGCCATGTTCCCTGATATCAAATTTGAGATTCTTATACAACTGCTCTGCTTGTGTAAAAGTGTTGAACTCGGTTCTTTTAAGCCGTTTCAATTCTTCCTGTGTGGATTTTGAATATAATTTATCCAGGGTACTCTCCAGCCGTTTGAAGACGTGCAGCTCTGTATTATGGGCTATTTCATGGCAGATCACAAAGGCGATCTGGCTTTCGTTCTCCATATATCTCAGCATACCGATGTTGAAGACCAATATACCGTTACCCATAGCGTAGGCATTAGGTATGGTAGACCGGCTTACGAAAAGTCTTAATCCGAGTGATTGAATAGCCGGATTGCTCTTAATAATACTGGAAAAGATATTCTGGAAATAGGGGTTGATAATGGTATCGAAGTAAAAATCAGAAGAGTCAATAGAGCTCATCAGGTACTCCAGATTGATTTTTTGTAATGTCTTGAACTCCTTCTGATATTTGGTGGAAATATTAGCCTGGTTAGATTTAAAGACCTCATTGATGGCTTCGGTCAGACCTTTAGGCACATTTTGGTTGCTAATCGGCGCATAGTTCTTTTCAAAAGGATCACTGGCATTAGCGTATCCTGTGAATAAAACGACAGATAAAAGAAAGACAAGCAAAGGATATTTTAGTGCAGATGTCATTGGAAAAATAGTTAATAAAGATAATGAAGTATATGTTATATGAAAAAAACAGCAGTATGAATTATACGTTAATCTGAGGAAGACTTTTCCAGTCTGATAAGTGTTTGAATAACCCTAAATACAAGAGGCTGTCTTTTGTGACAGCCTCTTTTTATCTTAATACCGGTATATCTTTAATTGCTTAATTCCAGGAGACCTAACTTCCCGTCTTTAATGGAGACCAATCCGAATTTTCCACCATAAATGGCGACAGTATTAGGACCTGTTTGTTTACATACGCTGGGTTGGAGCATCGTGCCTACGTCTTTGTTTCTGAATAATTCTATAGTTTTCAGGTTGCCTTCAGGATCCAGTGACCTCATAATGGTTGAGCAGTTCTTAAAGCCAACTTTTGCAAAGTTCTGGTCAAATGATTTGTTGAGATTACTCGGATTTTCATTGTAAATCAGGCAAAGCTTGTTTCCGTACAAGACAGGTACAATAGAACTGAATATGTAGGAACCGCTGATCTGTACTTTAGGTATCCTGTAGTTCCATGCAACATTGCCATCTTTTCCTATTGAACTTACTATGATATCATTATAATAATAAGTATAGGTGGTATAGCTTCTTCCCTGTGAGTCAGTGCGATAGGTAACTACAAGTTTATAGTATTCGAATACTACATAGGCGCCTCCATCAGGACGGGACAGCACTGCTCTGAGTTTGAAATTATTTCTAAGTGCAGCAGGATCATCGCCCTTGGCAGTTGCTACAGAAACCCGTTTGAAATTATCCAGGAATGCCGGAGTAAAGTCACTTTGGGATTTCTTGACGATGCTGCCTTTATTGTCCACTTCTCCGAAAAATATACCATGGATAGTACTGTATTTTTTATTTCCGTACATACCTACATATTGAAAATTATCGGTTTTAGGACTTACTTCCACATTCATACTCAGGATATTCCGTGAACCGAGATCAAAGCTGATCTTTTTGTAGGTTTCTCCGTTATTGGTGAAAACATATGCTGCATATTCGTACCCGGAAATGGACTCTCCGTTTACTTTGACCAATTCTTTTTTCTTGGTATTATCTTCATCATATTTTTTCTGGATCACAAAAACATCTCCGTTACTGTTAACGCTTACTTCAGCAATTTCAGCCAAATAATCGGATGTGCCTTTGTCTGTTATGGTTTTTTGCCATTTTTTCTCTCCATTGATATCGAAAACACTGATATGGTATTCTTTATCTTTAGAGGTCTTCATCGATTTACTGCTGTTTTCAATCAGGTAAACTTTGGTTGAGTAATCCGGAGAGTTGGCGGTCAGCGTATTGTGAAGGCTGCCTTTGTCTGACAAGTCCAGTGTAACGATAGGGGTTTCTTTTGAAGCTGTAGATTTTGAATCTTCAAATGCAGAGACAGTATATGTTGAAGTTTTAGCTTTATTGTTGTAATCATCTGTCAGGAATAAAAATTTCTTTCCGCTCCAGTAAGTATCTTCAAGATTGGTCAGCCTGGAGTTTCCGGAAAGATCTTTTGCATATTGGAGCCTGAAAGAATTGGTATATTTTTCGATAGCATTGACCGTTCCTCTGTTAAGGTTTTTCCTGGTGATCATAAAGCCATTTTCATCTGCATGAATAATTTCTCCTATATAATCTGTTCGGCTTACGGATAAAGGTGGCCCCCAGGTGATTTTGGTGTTTTGGGCAAATGCAAAGGTGCTTAGCATTAATAAGATCGGGGAAAGTAAGTATCGGGTCATCTTTTTATTTTGTGCAAATATACAATATAAGCTGTTTTTACATTGCGAAAATATTTTATATTTGACAGGTAATTGATAAAAATGAAATTTATCTTTGTTTTTGTGACATTGTTATCATGTATTTACAATGTTAATTCGCAAATTATTATTACTGAGACACCTGATAATGAGAAAATTATTATCCGCAACAGTGCTGATAGTGTGCGTCGTATAAAACCTGTTAAAAGTGTCTGGAAAATAGATGTTATCGCTCCGGCATATGGAAAACTGGGAGTCGCATATGAAAGGGAAATTTCATCACTGTTTGCTGTTGAGGCAGAAGCGGGCGGCACTTATTTCAATGCTTTTGAGTTGGCGATGGCCGGTTTTGGTAGTCGGGAGGTCGTTTCGGATGAAGGTTACCGGATAGATGTTCCAAGAGAGCGGAGCGATAATGTATTCAGAGCCAGACCGGGTTACTTTATAAATGTAACACCGAAAATATACTATCTGTCCATTGGCTTTGAAGGAGGTTTTATCGGTGTAAATGCATTCTATAATCGCTGGAATTACAGTCAGGATGTAGATGGGGGCGGGAAATTGAAGACCTGTAATAACCAGGTAGGCGGATTCCTGCAGATAGGCGGACAGAAGCTCTATGGTTATACTGTACTCAACTATTCGTTTAATATAGGTTTGTCCAGGAATAATGCTACAGGATACTATTCAGATATATCTTATCAAGGGAAAGTTACCTATAGCTACCTGGCCTATCATTTCGGCGTTTCTCTGAAAGTAGGAAGCGCTTTTGAGAAAACTAAAAAGAAAAAATAAGCATGTTGATAGCAAGAATAATAATTCTATGGGTCTGTATGCTGTGCATGCACCTGAACCTTAACGCCCAGATCGATACTGTTTCTTCTGGTAATACAGTGATCATTTATAAGAATATCGATTATGAGATAAGGAAGAAAGGAAATTACGATAAGAATGTCATTAAAGTCGGTATGCTTGATCTGGTTTATGGCTATCAGGCCATCTATTACGAACGGTTGTTGAATGATTATTTTTCAATAGAAGCAGGAGCGGGAGTAGGAATCAGGAATTTTTATGAAGATGCGATCAATAAGCTAAGAGGAACACCGAAAATTGTCAGCGATGAAATATCCGGTTTTGATGCTGATGAATTGTCTTATTACGGAGATAGAAGAATGAGGCCGGGATTTACATTCAACTTCTCACCCAGGTTTTATACAAGAGGTTGGGGTATAGATGGTTTCTATATAGGGGCAGATTTCAGATATCTGCATAACCGGTATGTTTTTAACATAATAGATGCTCCCGCCCGGAGAGTTTCTTATGATGAACAAGTGAAGAAACAGACGCTTCATTTATTATTGGGGACTCAGATTGATAACCGGCCTGTTTCGATAGATTTTGGAGTTGGATTAGGATATAAGCATTTATCCAGTTCCAGGTATATGGAAAGCGCTTTACCTCCGGACAATAATACCGGAGATATTTATATGCCGGCCGGACTTTATAATTATAAGAACAGTGGCTTTAGTTTCTTGCTTTACCTGAAGGTTGGTGGTTTTTTAGGAAACCGGAAAAGCAGGTAGATACAATATCCGGCTTATATTTTCATGATAACATACTCAGCTATGCATCTTTGTATTTAACTTGGCCTGAGTTATGAAAGATAAGATCGTAATGGTAACCGGTGCCAATTCCGGAATTGGCAGAGTAACCGCTACACAGCTGGCCAAAATGGGAGCTACTGTTGTCATGGTTTGCAGGAACCAGGAGAAGGGAATCGCTGTCAGGGATGACATCAATGCTGAGATCGGAATGGAGAGAACGCACCTTTTATTGGCTGATTTTTCCGATCAGGCCTCTATCCGGAAGATGGCAGAGGCGTTTAAGCAGAAATTCGACAGGCTGGATATCCTGATCAATAATGCAGGCGGTGTCATAGACCGGCATGAAACGACAGTGGACGGTTTTGAATGGATGATGGGCGTCAATCATTTCGGATACTTTCTGACCACACATTATCTGCTGGAAACCATACCTGTTAAACAAAATTCCCGGATCATCAATGTCGCTTCTATGGCACACAGGATGGGCTACCTGGATTGGAGCAATATGAATGCGGAGAAGAAATTCAGTACCTGGGGACAATACGGGCTGACCAAGCTTTGCAATATCCTGTTTACGAACTACCTGGCTAAACAGCTCGAGCCGGATCGCATCACTGTCAATGCACTACATCCCGGAGTCGTACATTCCAATTTCGGCAAGAATACCTATCCGGCACTGGTGAACCGCATTCTCCAGTCTGTAGGAGACAGACTGATGCTCACCCCGGAGAAGGGCGCCCGGACGACTATCTACCTGGCAACGTCACCGGAGGTCAGTAAGGATACAGGTATGTATTTCGTAAAGTGTAAACGTGTACATCCGTCTTCGGCGGCAACTGATATGGAGAATGCGCACAAGTTGTGGAATTGGTCCCTGGAAAAAACAGGTATCCAACAGTTTGGAGCAGTATAGAATATGATCGCTGAACTGACAGGTAAAGTCATCGACTTCTTCTTCGGACAGAATTTCCCTTCTTTGGGAGAGATCATGCTGTGGATGCCTGTTTTGGCTATTTACATGCTCATTGTGCTGAGTATCGCAGTCTGGTTGCGGACCCGGTTAGGCTGGAAGGTCGGTTATACCCGTAAATTTTTCCATTTCATGACATTTGGCATGGCCGGCCTGATGCAATACAGTATCGGTATTCCCGGCGTATTTATCCTGGGTTGGGTAGTGACTGCATTGTTAGTGTATATTATTGTACAAGGGGCCGGTAATCCTTTTTATGCCATACTGGCCAGGCCAACGGATGCACCTTTCGAGACGAAATATATTGTTTATCCCTATCTGGCTACCTTTTTAGGTGGCGTTCTTGCGAATTTGCTCTTCAGTCCGGTAGCTGCAGTAGCCGGATACCTGGTCGCGGGTATCGGAGATGCGGCCGGAGAGCCTGTCGGTACCCGGTGGGGAAAACATAAATATAAGGTACCTTCCTGGGGAAGCCGGCTGGTCTCTTACAGGAGCGTGGAAGGATCGATAGGGGTAGGGATTGCCTGTGTAATAGCTTTTGCATTGGCTCTTTCAGGTGCAGGAATGGAATGTCCCTGGCCTGAAATAATAATAGCTGCTATCGGAGCAGCTATTGTAGAAGCAATTTCACCACATGGTTGGGACAACCTGACCGCTCAGCTGGCAGGTGCTGCGTTGGCTACTGTCCTGTTGATGTAGTTTTGGAGGCTTGAGATTTGAGGTATTCATGATGGCTTTCAATGATGTACCTGATATCTTTTACAGCGATCTTTTTGCCTATGATGCGCTTGTCTTTGTCCAGGATAACGACGACCGGTGTAGATAATATATCATAGAGTTTCCTGAAATTAGATCTCCCGGTCGGATCATACCCGTTGGTCCATATTTTCTCAATGCCGTTTTCTTCTATGAACTTCTGAGCGTGTTCTTTTTCAATTTCTGTAGAAACGCTGAATACGCCTACGTTATAGCTTTGCAGGCTGTCTGTCCATATTTTTTTGAGCAAAGGGATCTCTTTTTTACAGTGACCACATTCGGAATTCCAGAAAACAAGAATGGTATAGTCGTTTTTTTCTATGGCTTTGTAAAAGTTGATCGGTTGATTGCTGAGATTATAGACGTTGATATCCGGGGCGATCTTACCGATCAGCGTAGGTCTTAGCGCTTCGGCTCTGTCCAGCATTTTTTTAAGAGATTCCTGGTCGGTCCATGGCGCTTTTCCCTGTGCATAGTACTTGTCGATCATGTGCACGTAGATGGCTTCCTGGCCCATGATGTTGCTTCTGGCATATTTGACGAAGATTTCAGAGAGCAGGGCCTTGAAGGTTTCTTCTGTCGGTAATGCCTTTTCCAGGATGACGTCTACCGCCACAATAAGCGAATCGGGATGCGGGATGACCATCTGGTCCAGGAACCTGTTGATCTTAGGCAGCAATACAGGTGTTCTTATCAGGGCAGGATCTGTAAAATCGACATAGTCCCAGTAGTGATGAATGAAATATTGATATCCGTAATTTTCTACAGGTTTACCATCCGCATCTGTTGGAGTAGCGGATACCGGTACATCTCTGAGCACATTGAGCACCTTATTGTACAGCAGATGAGGCTTTTCTTCAATGCTTTTGAGCCTTTTCTGTATATATTCTTCCGATACTTTGTTACGTTCTTCCTCAGCCTGTTCTCTCACTTGATCGGACAGAGTCTCATTATTGGCGATATTGTTCAGGCTGTCGATCGTTTTATTGACTTTAATGCCCATCTTGACATCATCGTAGAATAGCTGGTTTTCCTGGGAACCTTTTACTTTCATAGCGCCCACGAAATCAGCTGTATCAGTAGAAAGTTCAAAGTTCGTTTCCCGGATGATGAAGTCAAAAGATCTCAGGTCAAAGGAAGGAAAAGCCAGCAGGTAAATCCCGTCTTCGTAGCTTTTAGTACCGGAAATGACAGCCTTGCCTTTCGAATCAAACTGGATCGTATCTGCAATCAGTTTCTTTTCACCATAGTTATAAGCGAGAATGGCGATCGTATCCCTGATTCCATTGACATGAATGGTGATATTGAAATTTCTGTCAGTAGCTTTTGCCGTGGATAGTATACTGATGAATGTGATAAAGAACAGGATTCTTTTAGTCATGGGTGTAATCTTAACGCAGTACAACATTACAAATTTCAAACCAAAACTTACTAAAGATGAAGCAGAGAATAGAGTTCCTGCCTGTTCATCTCCCGAACTTCTCCGGGTTGCATATGGGCTAAACGGAGATCTTCAATAGCCGTTCGCACCAGTCGCAAGGTCGGATATCCTGCAGCTGCGGTCATTTTGCGTACCTGTCGGTTCTTGCCTTCGCTCAGTGTGACAGATATCCAGGTATCCGGTACCGATTTTCTGACCCTTATTGGGGGATTCCGTTCCGGCAGGCCGGTCGGTTCTTTCAGTCTGACTACTTCGCAGCTTTGTGTCAGGTATTTGCTTTTATCAGGAAGAGATATCCGGACCCCGTTGCGCAGTTGCTGAAGATCGTCTTCAGCGGGAATACCTTCTACCTGTACCCAATAGGTTCTCAGGTGCCCGAATTTAGGATCGGTCATTCGATGGTGAACGTTAGGGTCATCAGTCAGGATCAGCAACCCTTCGCTGTCTTTATCCAGCCTGCCCACGGGATAAACCTGTTTGGGAAAAGGATAAAGCCCGGCTAGGGTAGGGCCTTCACCGGAAAACTGGGAGACAACGCCGTAAGGTTTATAAAGTACAAAGTATTGATGCATGACAATAAAAAAGGCACGCAATCGCGTGCCTCGTCAAAGATATTACTCAAAGGCTACAGGGTGAAATCCTCAGCCGTGAATTTTACATTCAGTTTCAGGTTTTTGAACTCGTAGATCTCGTAAACGCCTACGTTGTCTTCCATCTTCTGGTAGATCGGCAGGTAAGAATCTTTATCAATATAGACTGTTGTTTTCTTAGCGTAAGAAGACGGAACTTTCAGTACTTGTCCTGGTGTAACTGAATTACCTATATCATTCAGTTCTTTGATCCTGTATTCAGGTACGCAGAGTTTTTTACCGAGATCCCATACGGAATCCTCACCTGCTTTCACAGTATAGCTGACGATTTTGTAGTCATTATCTATGATTTCCAATACCCAGCAAGCCTGGTTGTCATAAGTGGTAGATCCCACGAGTTTGACAAACTTGCCGAGGTCAGCAGAAGAAGTAGTCAAGCCTTTAGCCTTCAGATTGAACTCAATGATAGACTTAAAGGTATTGAAGCCAGCCTTATAGATCGGGTGATGCTGGTCTGCCATCAGCATCTTGTTGTACGGGTCAAGTTTGAGACCTATACCTTTTTTGACCTGCACTTTTGAGTTTTCAGAAGGAATATAAAGTAACCGGGCTGATGTAGGTTTTTTGGCATCTGCATAGATCTTCAACGGACTAGCCTGGTATTTGATCTTAACTTCAGAATTAACTATTTTACCGCCAGAAAAGCGTTCGGTAGCATAAAAGTCATAAGAAATGCTGGTCGCTTTACCCATTTGCTCGAGTGCTTTCTTGGTGATTTCCCCTACAGTTTGCGCTTGTGATAACCCGGCAAACCCTAAAGTCACGGCTAAGCTTAGAAATAATCTTCTCATAGATTTAATTTAGTAGTTAGTATTGAGTTGATTGGATTTAGACTTGAATTTAATTATTCTTCCTTTCATAACCATAAACCATGCCAATTGCATACACATTTTTTATTAGGGCGGCCGGGTAAGGACCTTTTACAGTACCAGCAATGCTTCCAGTCTGGCCCTGACCGTTTCAAAAGGGAATTGTCTGACAGCGTCCTGCATCATTTCCCGGATATCATCCAGGCACAGGTTGCCAATACTGCCTTCATGTGTATGCCGGATGTCTGACGGTTTGCTGAACTGGCCGGATTCTATAGCTTGTCCGACCTGGATATACGCCTCTCTGAAAGGAACACCTTCCAAAACCAGCTGATTGACCACCTCTACGCTGTACAGGTACAGATACCGGTCATCGTCCAGGATGTTATCTGCTACAGTGATGTGTTCGAACATAGTGCACGCGATATTAAGGCAATCTTTGATCGTGCCTAATGCAGGAATATAATCCTCCTTGATCAGCTGCATATCCCGGTGGTAACCACTCGGCAGGTTTGTCATAATAGCAGTGAACTGGGCTGGTAAATTCTGCAGCTTGTTACATTTTGCGCGGATCAGTTCCCATACATCCGGGTTCTTTTTATGCGGCATAATGCTGGAACCGGTGGTCAGTACATCCGGAAATTTCACAAAGCCGAAATTCTGGTTCATGTACAGGCACATATCCATCGCCATCCTGCTCAGGGTGCCGGCCAGGGATGCGATAGCAGTTGCTACTGTCTTTTCCATCTTACCCCGGTTCATCTGGGCATAAACGACATTATAGTTCAGATTCTCGAAACCCAGCAGCTCTGTAGTGCGTCTTCTGTTCAGCGGGAGCGAACCGCCGTATCCGGCACCGGATCCCAAGGGGTTTTTATTGGCTATCTTATAGGCTGTGTACAGTTGGTCCATATCATCCGCCAGACTTTCTGCATAGGCGCTGAACCAGAGCCCGAAAGAGGAGATCATGGCTACCTGCAGGTGAGTATAACCTGGTAACAGTTTATCTTTGTGTGTCTCTGCCAGCTGCAGCAAGAGGTTAAATAACCGTTCTGTTCTGGAGACGATCTCTTCCAGTTCATTACGGGTAAAAAGCTTGAGGTCTACCAGCACCTGATCGTTCCTGGAACGGCCGCTATGAATCTTCTTTCCGAGATCTGCCAGTTTTTTAGTCAGGCGGAATTCTACCTCGGAGTGGACATCTTCCGTATTGGCGCCGATCTCAAACTGGCCTGCCCGGATATCTTTATAGATCTCAATAAGGCCTGCGCGGAGCAGAGGTAGCTCTTCAGCCGGCAACAGGTTGCATTCGCTGAGCATCTGTATGTGCGCAAGTGAACCCAGTACATCATACGGAGCCAACAAAAGATCCAGCTCGCGGTCTTTTCCTACCGTGAAAGCTTCTACCTGCTGTGCAAGACCGGATTGATCCAGCGCACCCTTTTGCCATAGTTTTTGCTGCATTGCCAATATTTATTGCAAAAGAACGATCATTTATCAATTTTATCAAAAAAAGCTGCTAAAGGATACTCAAAACATAATTTATCACATTCATTTACCCATTTGCTAATTTTCTCTATTTACAAGCATATTAATCCATTGACATATCGTCACATCAACCCATATCCTGGCTCTTGCCCCCAATTAATCATTTTTACATTACCACATTCATTTACCCCTTTGCTAATTTTCTCCATTTACATTAGCATATTAACCCATCAACATATCCCGTTTTATAATAGCCGATTGTTCCGCTATATTTGTCACCACTGATAATTTCATGAAGATCCAGCATATATATCCGGCAGGTTTCTGTAAGTGCGTGCTCTTATTCACTTTGATCATCAGCCGGATATCTTTATCGGCACAGCAACTGGATTGCAATTCATTAAGCGGTGCCTTTACGGATGAGATCATTGCCGGCAATATAACGGTCAAGACGCAGGTGTATAAAACCGCACCGGCTTATGACGGCACCGAAACCCGGCTTTATGCAGATATCTATCGTCCTGTAGTGAACTGGACCAATCAGCAATTACAGCAACGACCTTTGGTGATCTTATTGCATGGAGGCGGTCTGAAGTCAGGGTCGCGGCAGACAGGAGCCGTAAAGGCCATGGCCGCTTACTATGCCCAGAGAGGATATGTGGCCGCGAGCGCAGATTACAGGCTGGGGTGGGACAGGTCCGATGTCACAGTCCTTTGCGGCGGAGGAACCTTATCAGACTACCTGGATGCACAATACAGGGCGATGCAGGATGAACGTTCGCTGGTGCAATACCTGAAAAGCCAGTATGCGAATATCGGTTTCGATACCAACCGGATTTTCCTGATGGGGATCAGTTCCGGAGCGACCATTGCCGTTTCCAGGCTGGAAACAAGTTGGATATCTGCTGATGACAACAGACAGGAAAGATTGGGACCTTTAGAAGTGTTTGAAGGCAACAGGAAATACCTGACAGATGTAGCGGGAATCATCAGTGTCGCAGGTGCTAACCTGACACCTCAGGTGGCAGATGATTACAGGACACCCGTAGCTTTCTTTCATGGCACCTGCGATAATGCGGTCCCGTATCAGGAATATCATCTCGCAGGGTGTACCAATATGGGGTATTATTATGGCCCCGGGGCATTAAAGCCGCAACTGGAAGCTCATGGAGTATGCCATCAGTACTATGTCTATTGCGGATATGGTCATGATTTTCTGTCCAGGGAAGATACCGGCAATGACCTGGGCTTCGGTTTCAAAAGCATTCTCAGACAAAGCATTGATTTTATGCTGCAGGTGATGTGCAGCCAGTGCAAGGACGTTTTTAAACGTCCAGCAGAGCAGATGATGGTGACACCCATGGCAGATTGTAACAGGATCGATGCGCTGGAAATTTGTGGCGATATTTTACCACCTGAGATCAACCGGGTAGAAGTGGCACCCAATCTTCTCGCGGACGATAACAAGATATATGTGAGGGCCAGCCTGGAACGTGAGGAAGCAGTCACATTGCAGATCTTTGCACTGAGCGGGCAGAAAATACAGGAAGAGCAGCTGGTCATACCGCAAGGTACATCCAGGCAGATGCTGGAAGTGCGTACGCTACCCAAAGGTGTTTATATCTATCATATCATACAAGGCAAAAAAAGGTGGGCCTCCGGGAAGTTGTGGAAATTATGATCTGCGGACTGCTGCACTCCCGGCTATACCCTGACAGGATATGATCCTCCTTGTCACCTCCTGTCCGGGAAAAGCTGCACCCCGCAAAACCTCGCTTTTTTGTAGGTGAAATACTTTATTTTTGGCACATGCCGGATGCGCGGACCGTACTTCAGAACTATTGGGGATATCCTGCTTTCAGGCCGCCACAGGAAGCTATTATAGAGGCTTCGCTAAGCGGCTCGGATGTATTGGCATTGTTACCTACCGGAGCAGGCAAATCTATTTGTTACCAGGTGCCGGCATTGGTGCGGGATGGCGTATGCCTGGTGATCTCTCCGCTGATCGCCCTGATGAAAGATCAGGTACAGCAGCTAAAAAAGCGGGACATCAGAGCTTCGGCTATTTTTTCAGGCCTGAGACCGGCTGAAATAGATATGATTCTCAATAATTGTGCGACTGGACATACCCGCATACTTTATGTTTCCCCGGAACGCCTGGCTTCGGACCGTTTCAGGATTGCCCTGAAGGGATTGCCTGTATCGATGCTGGCCGTAGATGAAGCGCACTGTATTTCACAATGGGGGCATGACTTTCGTCCCAGTTACAGGGAGATTGTGCAGATCAGGGAGTGGTTCCCGGATATACCGGTGATTGCGCTGACGGCCAGCGCTACCCCGGAAGTTCAGGAGGACATCATCGGGTCTTTGGGCTTCAGGAAAGAGTATAAGGTATTCAGCGCTTCTTTTGAACGGCCCAATATTGCATTTGCAGTGAGACAGGATATCGGTAAACCGGAAAAAGTACTGGAGATCGTCAGCAAGGTACCGGGAACAGCGATCATCTATGCTTCCAATCGGAAACGTACAGAAGAGATCGCCCGTTTCCTGGATACTCATGGTATATCGGCCACGTATTACCATGCCGGTCTGAATGCTGGGGAAAGAAATAGCCGGCAGGATGCATGGATCAGCAACCGGCAGCGGGTCATGTGCTGTACCAACGCCTTCGGTATGGGCATTGACAAGCCTGATGTGAGACTCGTGATCCACGCGGATGTGCCTGAATCATTGGAGGCGTATTACCAGGAAGCAGGCAGGGCCGGCAGAGATGGGAAGAAGAGCTACGCCGTATTACTTTGCAATGAGCAGGATAAAGATCAGCTGATTGAGCAGGTTGCGCAGAAATATCCCGAACTGAGCTTTGTGAAGCTGGTGTATAATGCCTTATATAACTACCTGTCTGTTGCATTCGGCGGCGGAAAAGGGCATAGCTTCGAGTTCAATATCGTTCAGTTTGCCCGGCAGTATAAATGGGATACTGTTCAGGTGTTTCATGCATTGAAGCTGCTGGAACAGTCCGGTTATCTTACTTTGGGAGAAGCTTTTTACCTCCCATCCAGGATCCAGATCACGATGGACAAAATGGAGTTATACCGTTTCCAGGTCGCTAATATGAAATACGACCCGTTCATCAAAACCATCCTGAGAACCTATGAGGGCATCTTTAATAATTTTGTAAAGATCAACGAATTGCAACTGGCACACCGTGCAGGATTGTCTGCTCAGGAAACTATAACACAACTTAAAATACTGGCCAAAAGCGGCGTATTGACCTATATTCAAAGTTCGGAAAAACCGCGTATTACTTTCCTGGAAGAACGACTGCATGAGGATTATATACGGCTGGACACCGCATTCATTGAGTTTTCTAAAGCACAGCAGACCAGGAGGATAGAGGCAATGCTGGATTATGCAGATGCCGGGTCTGAAAGTTGCAGGCAAGTGATCCTGCGGCGTTATTTCGGTGAAGAAAATCCGTCACCTTGCGGAAGTTGCGACCTCTGTCTGTCCCGGAAACAGTTGCAGACCGTTACGCCGGAACAGATAAGGACAAGATTACTGCATATCGTTTCCGGGTACGGCGATGAAGGCGTTCACATAGAGACACTGTTGTCCCGGTTAGGGAATACGCTTAAAGAACAGTATATTGAAATGCTCAGGATTCTGATCGATGAACAACAGCTTATATGGGCCGATCAGCAGAATCAAACGCTCAAGGTCAGATGAAACATATTGTATGTACCGTTATCAATGATCTTTCAACGGATCAGCGTATGCACAGGATTGCGGATACACTGGTTCTTGCCGGTTACCGGGTGACATTGATCGGTCGACAGCTGCCGGATTCCCGGCCTTTGCATCCGCAGAATTTTCGCCAGGTCAGGCTGTGCTGTTTTTTTCATAAAGGCTTCCTGTTTTATGCGGAATACAATATTCGCTTGTGGTTCTGGTTACTTTTCCACTCATTTGATATAGTAAATGCTGTGGACCTGGATACGATCGCTCCGGGTTGGCTGGCTGCCCGTATGAAAGGTAAAAAGATAGCTTACGATGCTCATGAGTGGTTCCCGTATTGCCCGGAAATAGTAGTCAGACCGCGTGTACAGGCATTCTGGAAAAGAATAGAAGCTTTTTTTGTTCCCAGGGTGGATGCAGCCTATACCGTGAGCAGAAGTATAGCGTCAGCGTTGGAGCAGACATACGGAATATCTTTTGGTCTGGTGCGCAATATGCCGGTGGAAAGAACGGTACGGGAGCAGGAGAAAGGGAGGTATATTTTATACCAGGGCGCATTGAATGTCGGGAGAGGACTGGAAGAGCTTTTGGAAGCCATGCAGCACCTTGATTTCCAGTTATACATAGCTGGTAAAGGTGATATTAAAGAGCAGTTAAAAATCTTAATAACAAAGAATAATATAAAAAATAAGATTTTTATGCTTGGGCAGCTGTCGCCTGAAGCATTACGGGAAGTGACAGATAAAGCATGGCTGGGAGTCAACCTTTTGCAGAACCTGGGATTGAATTATTACTATTCACTGGCCAATAAGTTCTTTGATTATGTACAGTCCGGTGTGCCTCAGATCACTATGGCATTTCCCGAATACCAAGTCATGAACAGGGAGTATGAGGTAGCATTACTGATTCCGGATCTTTCGGTTGAAACAATTGTTGCGGCAATAAAGCGGATGGCTGATGATCCGGAACTGTATAAAACTTTATCTGCTAACTGTGCGTTAGCATCAAAAGAATGGTCCTGGTCGAAGGAGCAGGAAAAATTACTGGAGATATATGACCGACTGGCAAGATAAAGAGATCCAGGTAGTAGCTTTTGCGGTGCCGTTCCCACCGGATTACGGCGGCGTGATAGATGTTTACTATAAAATCAGGGCATTACATCGGCTTGGAATTAAAGTGCATTTGCATGCTTATACCTACGGCGCCCATCAGCCGGCTCCTGAGTTAGAGCAGTTGTGCGCTTCTGTTCATTATTATCCCAGGGCAGTGTCTGCGAAATACCTGCAGGGCTGGCCTTACATCGTTGCCTCCCGTTATAATGCCAATCTTATCAGTAAGGTCCGTCAGATCGGTCAACCTGTGTTATTGGAAGGTTTGCATACTGCATTCCTGGTTCCGCATCTTAGAGAATTTGGTATCCGGCATGCTTTGCGGCTCCACAACGTGGAATGGAAATATTATCTTTTGCTGGCAGAAGGAGAACGGTCGTACGCACGTAAAAGATATTTCCTGGAAGAATCCCGGCGACTGAAGGGATATGAGCGCATCCTGGCGAAAACACCTTTACTGACTTTGTCGCCACTTGATACCGGATATGCCCGGCATGAATTTCCGGCAGCGCCTGTCACCGAGATATTGCCTTTCCATAGCTTTGATCAGGCAGAAATTCTGATGGGAGAAGGAGAGTATGCCCTTTTTCACGGCAATCTTTCTGTCAATGAAAACGAGGAAGCTGCTTTATGGCTGATCAGGGAGGTCTTCACAGGCGAACAGTACCCTTTGGTGATTGCGGGCAAGAACCCGGGCAAGGCTTTGAGGCATGCTGCCAATGCGTTCCGGCATGTAAGGCTGATCGAAAACCCGTCAGAAGAAGACATGTTACACCTTTTGCAACATGCCCAGGTACACCTTTTGCCGAACCGTCAACCCACTGGTATGAAGCTGAAATGGGTGAATGCCTTGCATACGGCCAGGTTCATTATAGCACATCCGGATATGGCTGCGGGACTGTCAGGAAAGGCTGGAATCTACAGTGCAATTACGCCACAGGATTATTTTGAATGTATGAATATTATCAGGAAGACAAATTTTTATGATGATTTATATAAAGAGCGCCTGGACGTATTGGATAAAAGTTTTAGCAATAGTTTAAATGCTAAAATGCTTGGTAATCAGAATATTTTGTTGTTATAGCTTTTATTATCTTTTTATATAGTTATACTAATAGTTAACATATAGTTGTATTTTTTTATTAAAATTGTATTGCATGTGATATTCTCTTCATAAACTGCCGTATATTGTCAGCCATAAATAATGCTGTTTTTACTACACTGACATCATTGATTTGTTAAATATTTGAATGGAATTTTACATGGAGTTGGGTTATGGATTGGTAATAGACAGAACCTGTAAGAAGTTAAAACATGAATTACAAAAAGAGCTCTACAGATTGGGGTACGACATTACCGTAGATCAGTGGATTGTTATTCATGAACTTTACAACAAAGGCAATCTGTCACAGATACAATTGGCCAACAATACCTACAAAGATGCCCCTACGATCACCAGGATACTGGACCTTTTGTTGAAAAAAGATCTGATCAGCAAGATCGCGAGTCCGAATGACCGGAGAAAGTTTGAGATATCTTTAACTGCGAAAGGCAGGGTATTAGTTGAAGACATGTTGCCAAATTTGTATGTATTCAGGAAACAGGGATGGAGAGATCTCTCGGAAGAAGATTTTGAAAATCTCCGCAGGATCCTGGATAAGATCTATGATAATTATAATGGATCATAGTTAAGCTGCATCCTGTACGGAGTGCAGGAAAGTGCGCGCAGGGAAACCTGGTAGGAGTAAGTACCGGATCTGCAGGTATTAAAGTATCTGCGGAATGGATTCTGAATGCCGTAATTTTTATATACAGCTGAAGGATAAGATGCTTAAGAATTTGAACGCTCTTAAGATAATCCTTACCTTTGCGCACTCAAATTATGATTTCCCATTATGCAGGAATTTGATTTTTCGATTGTAGAAGCCGAAGCGCGCCAAAAATGGGAAGCGCTGGACGTATACAAAGTAGCTGTCGATACCGCTAAGCCGAAGTATTATGTGCTGGATATGTTTCCTTATCCATCCGGAGCCGGTCTGCACGTAGGCCATCCGCTGGGGTACATTGCTTCGGATATTTATTCCAGATATAAAAGGCTGAAAGGATACAATGTATTGCACCCGATGGGGTTTGATGCATTTGGCCTCCCGGCAGAGCAATATGCCATACAGACCGGGCAGCATCCGGCCAAAACCACGAAAGACAATATCGCTACCTATAAGCGGCAATTGGGTAAGATCGGGTTTTCCTATGACTGGAACAGGGAGGTCGTTACCTGTGATCCTTCCTATTATCGCTGGACGCAGTGGATCTTCCTGCAGCTGTTTGATAGCTGGTATGACAAGCAGGCGGATAAAGCCCGCCGGATAGCTGAGCTGGTTGCTGTCTTCGAACAATCGGGTAATGAAGGGCTGCAGGCTGCCTGTGATGAAAAGGCTACAACTTTTACAGCCGGGCAATGGGCCGCGTTTTCTGAGAAAGAGCAGCAGGATATCCTGATGCAATACCGGTTGGCTTACCAGAGCTATGCGTTGGTAAACTGGTGTCCTGCTTTGGGTACGGTGCTGGCGAATGATGAGATCGTTAACGGTGTATCCGAACGAGGTGGTCATCCGGTTGAGCGTAAGAAAATGTCTCAATGGTTCCTGCGGATCACCGCTTATGCAGAGCGGCTGTTACAGGGATTGGAGACCCTGGACTGGTCGGAATCCATGAAAGAGATGCAGCGGAACTGGATCGGTAAATCCACCGGGGCAATGGTCAGTTTTCCTTTGGAAGGGCATACCGCTGATATAGAAGTTTTTACGACGAGAGTAGATACGATCTTTGGTGTTTCTTTCCTGGTGATCGCCCCGGAGCATGAACTGGTCGATCAGATCACAACACCGGAATACAGCGAAGCGGTAGCTGCATATAAGAAGATATGTTCGGCTAAGTCGGACCTGGAACGCCAGCAGGAAAAGGTTGTGAGCGGCCAGTTTACAGGCGCTCATGTGCTTCATCCGCTGACCGGTGACAAAATACCTGTATTCATTGCAGATTATGTTCTGGCTGGCTATGGCACCGGTGCGGTGATGGCCGTGCCGAGTGGAGACCAGCGGGATTTTCTTTTTGCGAAAAAATTTGATCTGCCGGTTATCCAGATATTAGATACCCAGAAAAATATTGAAGAAGAAGCGGATCCTACAAAAGAGGGTCGCTATGTTAACTCCGGCTTTATCAATGGCCTGACCTATACTGAGGCTGTAGAAGCAGTGGTGGCAGCCCTGGAAAAGCTGGGTAAAGGATATGCCAGGATCAATTTCAGGATGCGGGATGCAGGCTTCAGCCGGCAGCGCTACTGGGGAGAGCCATTCCCGGTTTATTATGATGAGCAGGGAATCGTGAGGGTGCTTAAAGAAGATGAGCTACCGCTCACTTTACCCGATGTCGAAGACTTTACCCCAACTGCGGACGGGCGCTCTCCGCTGGCCAACGCTACAGAATGGGTAAAGGAACTAGGAGAGGGAAAGACCCGGGAAACGGATACAATGCCTGCCTTTGCAGGAAGCAGCTGGTATTTCCTGCGGTATATGGATCCTCAAAACCAGGAGGCATTTGTCGGTCAGGAAGCTCAGGAGTACTGGCAGGATGTGGACCTTTACATAGGAGGAACAGAGCATGCCGTAGGCCATTTGCTGTACAGCCGTTTCTGGCATAAATTCTTCAAAGACAACAATTGGGTCTGTACAGAAGAACCTTTTAAGAAGCTGGTGAACCAGGGTATGATCCAGGGACGTTCTTTGCTGACCAAAGAAGGAGCCATAAAAGGTATGCCGGCCGGGGTCCACGTACCGTTAGCGTATACCGGTCAGGGTGATAAGATCTATAAGCCGCAACTGGAAGCACTGGCTAAGGAAGATAACCGCTTTGCCAATATAGACTTTGAAACCGGTGTAAATTGGGAAGACGCAGATGGAAAACCTTTCCTTTCTCTTCAGTTTGAAGTGGAGAAAATGTCCAAGTCTAAGTTCAACGTGGTCAACCCGGATGATATGATCGCTCAGTATGGGGCAGATACCTTCAGGATGTTCGAGATGTTCCTGGGACCGATCGAGGCACATAAGCCATGGGATACCAATGGTATCGAAGGCGTGAGCAAATTCGTCCGTAAGGTCTGGCGTTTATATGGCTTCAATGAAGCAGGTACACCGGCGATCAATGAGAAAGGCGCGTCGAAGGAAGAATTGAAAGTGCTCCACAAGGCCATTAAAAAAGTCACCGAAGACATAGAGCGTTTTTCATTCAATACGGTAGTGAGTGCACTGATGATTGCCGTCAATGACCTGGGCAAGCTCACACCGCTGAGCAGGGAAACACTGGAAACGATCCCGGTACTGATGGCTCCGCTGTCACCTTTTGTATCGGAAGCGCTCTGGACCCGTATGGGCAAGGAAGGAAGTGTGGTAGATGCCGTATTCCCATTGTTTGATGAAAAGAACCTGGTAGAGGATGTCGTATTATACCCGGTATCCATTAATGGTAAAGTACGCAGTAAACTGGAGCTTTCTGCAGCATTATCGCCGGCAGAAGTGGAAGCGGCAGTGCTGGCAGATGAAGGTGTTCAGAAGTGGCTGGATGGAAAGGCGCCTAAAAAGGTGATCGTTGTTCCGGGTCGCATCGTGAACATTGTTTTGTAATTTCATAATGATCCATAAAATTAAATGCGCTAAGATCCGTCTTAGCGCATTTTTGTTGGACGGAAACGCTGTATAGTCTTGGACAAGATGACTGACAATGTTTTCTGGTCTTTAATGCTTTTCCCGGGATGTGATCAGCTCCAATGCTTTTTTACTGGCGAGAATGCGGTTCGACAGGAAATCATCTTTCCCGGGATCTCCGGTTGGTTCGACGTTGGTAGCAAAGAAGAAGACATTATCCGGCGTAGCAAGATATCCTACAAACCAGCCGATATTGCGTTCTCCTATAACACCCCAGCCGGTTTTTCCGCTCAGTGAGTTCCCATCCTTATTTTCCATTACGAAGATCTTTTTCATGATCGAATAAGTTCTTTCAGAAATAAGAAGCTGCTGATAATAGAAACGGTATAAAAAATCAATCTGTTGTACTTGTGAAATCGCTGACGGTGGTTTCAGCCAGAAATTATCTATTGTTTTATCATCGAATTGCATGCCCGGATACTGAAGCAGGTCCAGGTATTTTCTCATCCTTTCCGCACCTGTTTTCCGGGCGATTTTCTGATAGCAGGGCAGACAGGATACTTTGAAAGCATTGGCCAGGGAAAGATCCTGTTCCCAGGTTTTGAAGCTTTTAGGTTGTCCGTCCCATTTGAATACAGTCGAGTCGCTTTCCACGACACCTGACTGCAGGGCAATGATCGTATTCGGGATTTTGAAAGTGGATGCCGGTATCTTGGGCGTTTCCGCCCATTGAAAATCATTGGAATAATATACGCGGCGCTGGCTGTCATACACCAGGATAGAACCTTTGAGATGAAGTGTATCCAGAATCTTTTGGAAAGAAGGATAAGCTACCTGGTTTTCTGGAGAATATTGAAGAGTGTTGGTGTTTTGTCCCTGGAGCAGGCCATTGGCCAATACGAGTAAAAAGACAGAGATTATTAGTTGCCGGATCATTTTTGCTTTTTATGCTGGTAGAATTTCGCTCACGAATCTCGCAACAAATCCCGGTTTATTTTACCATTGAAAGAGATCTTTTGAGACAGGTGTCCGGAATTTTCATGGGTTTCAATGAAAGAGAAACGCCTGGGAAATAGCAGCTTCCGCAACCAGCGATCAGAAATGTTATCATCCTGTTTTGCTTATTTACCGGAATTACTGCCTGTCCAGGCGTCCCCTCGTTGTATGAACAAAGGTTTGTTTATTGGTTGTCAGCTTCCTTATTGATCCGCTCTACAGCGAGATCTGTCAGCTTGTTATTGGCATTGTATTCCTCATCCAGAATTGATTTCAGGATCTTGGCAATTTCCTTTTGACCCAGCTGTTTGGCAAACGCTACCATCGTTCCGTAAGTGGCGATCTCATAGTGTTCCACTTTCTGGCAGGCTGCAATGATGCCTGCATCCCTGACGGAGCCGGTTTGTGTTTCTTCCAGGATGCCTTCGCCTTCCTCCAGAATTCCTGCCATCGCATCACATTTTTCTCCTTTCGGCTTCATGTCCAGCAGATGGAAAACTTTATCGAGCCGGTCGATCTGGTCTTTGGTCTCTTTTCTATGATCTTCCAGCGCTCTTTTCAGGGTTTCCGAAGTGGCATTTGAGATCATTGTAGGAAGCGCCTTATGGATCGCATTTTCTGCCCAGTACATATCTTTCAGCGCATCTTCAAAAAGGTCGTTCAGGTCTTTGGCTGCGTTTCTTTTAGCGCTGACCTTCTTCCCGGTATCCTCATGAGCAGTTGATGCTGCCTGACTTTTTCCGGAAGCTCCTTTACTGTCCTCTTTTTTGTTAGCGGCAGAAGCTTTAGTGGTTTTTTCATCCGTCATATTACTTTTTTTAGAAGTAGCGGAGGAGGTGCTTGTAGCAGTTTTTCCCATACTGCTGCCGGACTTGTTGGTATCCTGGGTTCTGGAAGCAGTTTGTCTTGAAGTTGCCTGGGTACTTTTGGGCTGAGCTGTTTTAGTAACCTTTCTGGAAGCAGTGGTGCTTTTACCAGTCGTTTTTGCCGTTGCCATAGTAAACAATTTTAATTAATTAATGATTTATTGTTCTCGTATTAACTTTTATGTTAAGCCCGATGTTTCTGTGTCGAACGGTTTTAACAAATATTTTTTGTTAATTATATTCTGATAAACAATGAGTTATATTTTGTTCCATGTTGTAATAATGTATAGGACGGCCTTAAAAACAGGAGAGAACGCTGAAAAAGGTAAGGGGTTTAGTTTTTAAGAAAGAGAAGTGCTCTTTGTCATGAATACTTTGATCTGCCGCACTCTTTTCTCCGAAACTGCTTACCTTCTCAGCGTTCTCCGGGTCACGGTCAGCTGAAGCGTTTTAGCATGGTCTTCACTTCTGTCCTTTCATCACTTGCGTAAGCAGGTGTCTGAAATGCTGCCGCTGGTGGTTACTTGTGGTAGTTACTTGCCTGTGCGGGAATGAAAAGACCGGGCTTCTTTTGGTTGATATTTTCCGGTTGCTTTTTTGAAAGAAGAGCGCTGACCTTTATAAGTCTGTGCACCGGTATGTTTGTGCTTTTTCCGGGACTCGAAAGCCTTAAGCTGGTCGGCAGTCAGCACCTTTCTGATACTCTGCCGGGTTTTATCGCGTTGAGCGATATCCTTTTTTACCTGTTTTTCCCTGGCCTTGATGTCATTCAGCTGGATTTTGTAAACCTCTTTCTTCTGTTTCTCTGTCAGGTTCAGCTCTTTCGCCATTTTGTCCGTCACATGGGAAGCTTTCTGCTCCGGCGTCATGTTCATAGTCTGCGACTTGTGCCTGCCCGGGTGATGCGGCTGCGCATTAACGGAGGAAAAAGCCAAGGCGGTCAGTAAGACTCCCGCTGCGAATAATTTCATTGTTCTGGTCATGATCATCTCGTTTTTAAAAATGAATTTGACCTGTAAGACGAGTCGTTTCACCTGTCGTTTAATGGATAGGGAACGCCTTAACATTTGTTAGTAAAAAGGCAAACGGTGGATCAGGGCGGCCGGGCGCGCTATCACTCATAGTCCTCATCTCTACAATCGTAGAGATTGCGGGCTCATATCTTTGCTATATAATAGTACCTAAGCACTTTACCGGAAGTAAAGATGTTGCATACAGATGAGCGAAGGTTAGTGTAACAATTCGTTTGCATAAATCTTAATTGAGATATTATAAATAATTAGGTATCGCTTCGCAATACAGTTTCTACTGAAAATATTTTGTCCTATAATTTATATTATGTTAAATAAAAGATTCTAAAGAAAAAAGACTCGGATTATGAACCTTCTCTTCATTATTCTTGATTGTAACTACAACTGATCAATAGCATTCAGCAAATGCTCTATAGCAGTCTTATTTACATTGCCGCCCATGATACCGATGCGCCAGAGTTTACCGGCCATAGCACCGAGACCGGCGCCAACTTCTATGTTGT
>Ga0206116_1000522_pt1 | contig 36917 bp, 29 predicted proteins | sample 3A1Ametagenome_FD_178000 | JGI IMG/M metagenome (GOLD analysis project Ga0206116, IMG submission 178000) | Enriched microbial communities from leaf-cutter ant dump, University of Wisconsin, Madison, United States - 3A1A | ecosystem: Environmental > Terrestrial > Nest > Insects nest > Nest dump...
TACGGGCATCGAGATTCATCCCGGAGCTCACCTTGGCAGGCGGCTGTTCATCGACCACGGCATGGGCGTGGTGATCGGCGAGACGGCCATCGTGGGCAACGACGTGCTGCTGTTCCACGGCGTCACGCTTGGCGGCACCACGATGAGCCAGGGCAAGCGCCACCCCACCGTTGGCGACCGCGTCGTCATTGGGGCGGGGGCCAAGGTGCTGGGCGCCGTGCACATCGGGTGCGACGCGCGCATCGGCGCCAACGCGGTGGTGGTCAAGGACGTTCCCGACGGCGCCACGGCGATCGGCATCCCTGCCGTGGTGCGCGAACACCCCAAGCCAAAAGAGGCCTTCACGGCCGCATCCGCCATCGACATGGGCGATTCTCACCGCCACCCGGGCCCCGATTACCCTGCCCACAGCATGGAGCCACACGAACCCGCGATGTATTACATCTAGTCGTAGAGCCCAACTAGTGGTGTACTAGTGGCAGGGCCTGGGGAATCGCCCAGTCCATACAAGCCTGGCGTGCCCCCTCAGCCGCGCCACGGGGAACGGCCCCCCGCCCTTTCGGGCGGGGGGCCGAGTCCGTTTTTCGACCTCAGTCGAGGAACGATCGAAGCATCCACGCGGCCTTCTCGTGGGCCGCGAGCCGCGCGTTGAACAGGTCTGCGGTGGCTCCGTCCTGCGCATCCTCCGCGGTGCCGACCAACGGGCGCAACTCGCGCGAGAGTGCCTCGTTGTCTGCCACGAGTACGCGAACCATGGCCATGGCGTCGTCCGCCGGCTCGTGATCCTTGATGCTCGCGAGTTCCGTGAACTCCGCGAATGAGCCGGGAGCGGCCGCGCCCAGAGCGCGCATACGCTCGGCTACGAGGTCCGCGGCGCCATGAAGCTCGTTGTACTGCTCCTCGAGGAGCAGGTGCAGCGAACGGAAGTGCGGGCCAGTGACGTTCCAGTGGTAGCCCTGAGTCTTCACAAACAGCGTGAAGGTGTCTGCCAGCACCTTTGCCAGGGCGGCGTTCAGCGACTTGAGGTCGGTCTCCGAGATCCCCAGGTTGGGGGTGGTGTCGTTCGTCGTCGCCATGATGGTGTCTCCGTTTCCGGACCGCCTTGGAGCGGTCTCAATCGCGTAACGACGGGGCCTGCGGGACCATTCCGGGCCGCCCTTGCATGGAATGATCCTCTCAAACCGGATGTTGAGGATGCTATGGACTTCCCCCTTTCGCAGGATGCGTGCCCCATGCCGCTTTCCAGCCAGGCACCGGACGACGCTTCGCTTGCGGCCGTGCTCGCGCGGGCCACGAGCGTGGCCGTGGTGGGCGCCAGCCCCAACCCTGCGCGTACGAGCCACCAGATCGCCACGTGGCTCATGGACCACACGCCGTATGAGGTGTACCTCGTCAACCCGGCCGCTGGCGACGGCGAGATCCGGGGTCACGGCTTTTACTCGTCGCTTGAGGAACTGCCGGTGGTCCCCGACATCGTTGACGTGTTCCGCCGCGCCGAGTTTGCTCCCGCCGTGGCCACCGAGGCGGTGGTCGTGGGCGCCGATACCCTGTGGCTGCAGTTGGGCGTAGTCAGCGACGAGGCGATGGACATCGCCCGCTCCTCCGGCCTTGTTGGCGTGGAGAACCGGTGCATCAAGGTGGAGTACGCGCGGCTTCACGATTCCATCTCGGCCGCCCGCGTTGCCTGAGTTCTGTCACAGTTGACCCATGACCACCCCCGGTTACCAGCGCGTCGACATCACCTACGAGCGCTCGGGAGAGATGCTCGAGGTGGACGGTTGGGCCTTTGCCAACACCACCCAGGTCTCCACGGAGGCTGATCTCAAGTCGGTCATCGACTGGGACCGTGCGCGCGGCATGGAGGTCACCGACCCCGCCATCGCCGCCGTGGGCACCATGGCGGCGGTGCACTCCTCGCACCCGTACCTCATGCGCGTGCCTGGCGGTGGCACCGTGCCGACCTCTGGACTGACGTGGGTGGGCGTGCACTCCGCGCATCGCCGGCGTGGACTGCTCACGCAGATGATGGACGATCATTTTGAGCGCGCCCTCGCGCGCGGCGAGGTGGTCAGCACCTTGTACGCCGCCGAGACTGCCATCTATCAGCGCTTTGGCTACGGCGCGGCATGCCAGGCATACTTCCTGGCCTCCGGCAGGGGTCCGGAGCTGCGCGAGGTACCCGGCTCGGACAACCTCCGCATCGAGCTCGTCAACGCGGATATCACCCAGCACGCGCCGATTGTGCGAGCCGTGCTCGCACGCGTGGACCGACCGGGCGCGCATGCGACAGTCTCCGATCCCCTCATGCGGGACCTCTTCATTGACCCCGAACTATGGCGCGACGGCGCGGAGAAACTCCGCTTCGCCGTGGTCACCGACGACGTGGGCCCTGCCGCGTTCGCGATCTTCACGCGAAAGCTGGAGTGGACCAACGGCGAGCCCGATTCCGAGTTCACCATGTGGAGCTGGGCCGCGGCCACCGGTGCCAGCGAGCGCCGGCTGATGTCCGTCATCCTTGACCTCGATCTGCTCGCCAAGGTCAAGGTGCGCAATTTTGCGCCCGACGATCCCTTTGTCTTGCAACTCAAGGACATTCGCGGAGCTCACTTCACGGTGCGGGACAACATCTGGGTGCGCATCCTCGATGTGCCGGGTGCCCTCGCCGCGAGGTCTTATGCGGCCAGCGCAGATGTCATCGTGGAGATCACCGACTCGCAGCTGCCGGCCAACGCCGGGCTGTGGCGGCTGCGCATCAGCGACGGCGCCATCGACGTCACCCGCGCGCCATCGGGCTCCGCCGTGCAGGTAACGCTTCCCATCCAAGAGCTCGGTGCGGTGTACCTCGGCGGGGTGACTCTTGCCGCACTCGCCCGCGCCGGCCTTGTCGCCGGTGAGCCTGGTGCTCTTGCGGAGCTGTCCGCGGCTTTCGCCGGTGACCAGCTCCCTGTGAGCCCGCTCTCGTTCTAGCGCCGAGCTATCGCGGCCCCACGCCCCCGCCCCGCCCCACCACCCCCCACGCCCCGCGAATGTGCGTCTGCGGAACGCAATCTGGGGTCGCGCGCGCGCTGTGTGCGTCTGAGGCACGGTTTGCACCCGGCACCGCGCATAGTCCGTGGACCGCACGTCCAACGCGGTCTCCCCTACGCGCGATGCCTAAGACGCACGCAGGACGCCTCCGGCGGCGAAAAGTGTGCCGGAGACACACATTCGCGGGGCGCGGAGTGGGGTGCGCGGACGGCGCGGGGGTGAGAGAGTGCCGCTAGCGCGAGGCCTCATACGCCGCGAGCTGGGCGATGCGGCGCTCGTGGCGTTCGCCCTGGCTGAACGGCTCCGCGATGAACGCATCCACGAACGAGATCGCCTCCTCGGTGGGGTGCATGCGCCCGCCCACCGCGATGACGTTGGCGTTGTTGTGCTGGCGCCCGAGCATGGCCGTCTCGAGGCTCCACGCAAGCGCGGCACGCACCCCGTTGACCTTGTTCGCGGCGATCTGCTCGCCGTTGCCGGACCCGCCGATCACGATGCCAAGAGAGCCCGGTTCCGCGACCACCGCTTCACCGGCGCTGATGCAGAACGAGGGATAGTCGTCCTCGGGGTCGTAGGCGTGTGCGCCGTGATCCACCACGTCATGACCCGCCGCAGTCAGGTGCTCTACGAGCGCCTGCTTGAGGTCGAACCCGGCATGGTCAGAGGCAATGTGAAGACGCATAGCGCCCATTGTGCCAGCCGCCGCTTCTCCGAGCGCGAACGCGAACCCGCGGCACAGCCGGGCCCGGTTAGGGTTGGCCCATGACGAGCGCCTCCGGCATTGACGCCTCCTCCCTGTCCGCAACCGTCCGTGCGCAAGACGACTTCTTCCGCTACGTGAACGGTGCCTGGCTGGACGAGCACGTGATCCCCGCGGACCGTGCGGCAGACGGCACCTTCCACAAGCTTCGCGATGACTCCGAGGCGGCCGTGCGCACGATCATCGAGGAGGCTCCTCGTGACTCGCTCGTAGGGGCGCTCTACGCGAGCTTCATGGACACGGACACCCTGGAGCGCCTGGGCACCTCGCCGCTCGCGCAGCCGCTCGCGGCAATCGATACCGCGGACTCGCACGACGCTCTTGCCACACTCCTGGGAAGCCTCCAACGCGAGGGCACACACGGGGCCATCGGCTACTACGTCTTTGCGGACAAGGCAGATCCGGATGCCAACGTGGTGTACCTGCTGCAATCGGGCATCGGGCTGCCCGACGAGGCGTTCTACCGCGAGGACGCCCACGCGGCAACGCGCGCCAAGTATCTGGAGCACTTGGCACGCATGGCGGAGCTCACCGGTGCTCAGTTCGCCGCAGAGACGGTCATGGCCGTGGAGACCGCCCTCGCCGCGCACCACTGGGATGTGGTGCGCTCGCGCGAGGCGGAGCAGACGTACAACCCCACCACATTGTCGGCCCTCGAGGCCGACGCTCCGGGGTTCCCGTGGCGAGCATGGGCCCAGGCAATTCGCTTGCCGGAGGCCGCGCAGGACCTCTTGGTGGCGTCGGAGCCCAGCTACCTCACCGAGTTCGCCCAGCTGTGGAGCCAGACTCCCCTTGACGAGTGGAAGCAGTGGCTGCGGTGGAAGCTCGTTGCCGCCCACGCGGCCTACCTCACCCCGGAGATTTCGCTCGCGAACTTCGAGTTCTACGGCACGGTGCTCAGCGGTGCCACCGAGCAGCGGGCGCGTTGGAAGCGCGGCGTGCAGTTCGTGGAGAGCGTTGCAGGGGAGGCCGTGGGCGCCGAGTACGTGGCACGTCACTTCCCGCCAAGCCACAAGGAGCACATGGACCGGCTGGTTGCCGCACTCGTGCGCGCTTATGGCGAGGCGATCAACGAACTCGAGTGGATGACGGACGAGACCAAGGCCAAGGCGCTCGTCAAGCTCTCGCAGTTCACCCCCAAGATCGGTTATCCAGACACGTGGCGTGACTACAGTGCCCTGTCCGCAGACCCGGGTGACCTTGTGGGGAACCTGCGTGCGGCGTCGGCCTTCGAGGAAGACTGGGAGTGGTCAAAGATCGGCAAGCCCGTTGACCGCAGCGAGTGGCTCATGACCCCGCAAACCGTCAACGCGTACTACCTGCCGGTGGCCAACGAGATCGTCTTCCCAGCGGCCATCCTGCAGCCGCCGTTCTTCCACCCTGAGGCCGACGACGCGGTGAACTTTGGCGGCATCGTGGCGGTCATCGGTCATGAGGTGGGGCATGGCTTTGACGACCAGGGATCCAAGTACGACGGCACCGGCAAGCTTGACGACTGGTGGACGCAGGCAGACCGCGAGGCATTCATGGGGCGCGCCGGGCAGCTCATCGAGCAGTACAACGGCTACTCGCCACGCCAGCTGGGGCCCGAGCACACGGTCAACGGCGCGCTCACCGTGGGCGAGAACATCGGTGACCTTGCGGGCGTAGAGGTGGCGCTGCGCGCCTACGAGATCGCGCTGGGCGGCTCGCTCGCGAATGCACCCGTGATCGACGGCCTTACCGGTGTGCAGCGATTCTTCATCGGCTTTGCGCTGTCCGAACGCACCAAGCGCCGTGACGAGGCGCTCATCACGCAGATCAATACCGACCCCCACTCGCCAGAAGAGTTCCGCATCAATGGCGTGGTGCGCAATGTTGACGCGTGGTACGAGGCGTTCGACGTTCAGCCCGGCGATGCGCTGTACCTGGCGCCGGAGGATCGCGTCAGGATCTGGTAGGTGGTGAGGGCACACGCCCCGCCTTCCCCTTGACCCCCCCCCCAACGTTTGGGTATACGCTCGCGACCCTTGGCAACGACGCCATCTCGGAGGGTCTCAAGGGGGCCGCAATGAACACACATGTGCGCAAGACACTTATTGCCGCGGCGGTCGCGCTCGTCGTCGCGGGTATCATCGGCGGCCCAGCTGCCGCAGGTGAATACGTGTCGGTTCCAGGCGGCTGCGTCGGGTATGTGCAGCGCGACGGAAGCAACAATCGCGCCTATAGCTACGACGTCTACAACAACTGCGACTTCATTCAGGTCCGGCACAGGTTCCTTAGCCAACAAGGTGGCGTTGTCGGTTGGCACTTCACAGCGTGGGCGGGATCGTCAGGAAGTACCGTGTACAGCGTGACAACGGCAACCTACAAAGTCGGGTCCGAGTGTGAACTTGTGACAGACCACGGCGTGGGTCTCGAGAGCTCTGCCTGCTGATTCGTGATGCGTCTTGTAGCCCTGACGATGGCGACATCGTTGCTGGCGCTCACCGGTTGCGCGACCCCAGCGCCTTTGCCGAGCAACGTTGATCCCGTGTTTGCTGCAATGTACGAGCGGGCGCTAGATGGCGGTGCCAGCGATATCCAGTTGGACATCCTTCGCCGTGCCGCAGAACTGGGTCGGGTGACGTACCAGGACGTTTCCGAATCACTTGCCGAAACGTTTGCCTGCTTCGACAGCGCCGGCGTAGGACACGAAGACATGGGAGTCACGATTCTTGCGTCTGGCCTCCCATTTCCGATGTACGGCTGGGGCGGGGGCATCAGTGATGATGACGTCGCACGGTTCGAGGCTCTGGGGGATGACTGCCTTAACAAGAACAGCTACTACGTGGAGACCCTGTACCAGACGCAACCGATCGCGGTTGAGGGCGAGGCCAGGGCATTCGAGGAGCGTGTGCCCTCGATGCTGTCGTGCCTCGAGTCACTTGGCGTGATAGTGGACGGTGGTGCTGCACGAGCGGACATCGAAGCGGCCGTATCGAATGCCGTCGTGGAGCTCACACGCGGGGGAACGCAGCAGAGCCCCCAGGCGGACGCCATCATCGGTTGCCTCGCACCGCTCTCCTGACCAAGGCCGGAGCCATGGGAGTGACGACCGCCTACGCACCTCGTTGTCCCATTTGATGCTTCGTCGCGCATTTGTCCGTTGTGCTCCCTACGATGACGGTGACGGCGCCACCCGGACGCCGCACCACAAAGGAGCAACAATGCGTAACCACTCACGTGCTCTGACCGCAGCGACCGCCACGGCCATCGCCATAGCCTTCGCCGCACCCGCGCTCGCGATCACCGGCGGCGACGCCGACGGCAGCGACCATCCCAGCGTGGGATTTCTGCTCTTCTCTGGAGGAGACGGTCTCTACAGCTGCACGGGCACGCTCATCGCGCCAACGCTCGTCGTGACGGCGGCCCACTGCACCGACGGCGTCGTGGGCGACGTCCTCGTCACCTTCGATTCCGAGATCGCAGGCGTTGACGGCCACGCCGTTGACTGGATCCCGGACTATGACGGCAGCAACTACGACGCCATCGCGGCCGCGGGCTATGACCACGACGGCACGTTCACGTCCAAGGGCCACACGTGGACGTCCGGCACGCCGCACACCGCACCCAACTACTCCAACTTCACGGACATGAAGAACTGGAACGACTATGGCGTGGTGGTGCTCGACGCCCCGGTCGCCATCACGCCCAGCGTGCTCGCCCCCGTGGGTTACCTGGACACGATCCCCAAGTCTCAGCTGTCGAAGACGCTGTTTGAGACCGTGGGATTCGGCACTGAGGTGCGCAAGCCAGACACGGGACCGCAAAAGCCCACCCCGATGGACTACCCGCTGCTTCGCAGGATGGCGTTCGAGCCTGGGCAGAAGCGCACCGACCAGATCATCCAGGTCAACGGCAACATCCACGACACCCGCGGAACGGGTGGCACGTGCTTTGGGGACTCGGGCGGGCCGTCGTTTGTTGACGGCATGCTCGTCACCGTCACGAGCTACGGCTACACCGAAAACTGCCGCTACCTCGGCGGCCTCCAACGCGTGGACATGGCTCAGGCCCACGATTGGATTCTCAGCTGGCTCGACTGACCTAGCGCAACCTCACGGCGCCTGCTCCGCCACGAGCCGGGCGTACAGCCCGCCCAGCGCGAGCAGGCGCTCGTGAGTGCCGGACTCCACGATGTGACCGGCCTCGACCACGTGAATGACGTCGGCCTCGCGCACGGTCGACAACCGGTGCGCCACCACAAGCGTGGTGCGCCCTTGTGCGGCGCGGTCAAGCGCCGACTGCACCATGCGCTCACTCACGGTGTCGAGCGCGCTCGTGGCCTCGTCAAGCAGCAGCACGGCGGGGTCCTTGAGCAGCACCCTCGCGATGGCGATGCGCTGCTTCTCTCCCCCGCTCAGCCGGTAGCCGCGCTCGCCAACGACCGTCTCGTAGCCGTCGTCGAAGCCCATGATGGCGTCGTGGATGTTGGCGGCCTTACAGGCCACCTCGAGTTCCGCTTGGGTGGCATCGGGCCTGGCATAGCGCAGGTTTTGGGCGATCGTCGCGTGAAAGAGGTAGGTCTCTTGGCTCACCACTCCCACGTGATCGATGATGGATTCGTGGGTGAGGTCCCGCACATCCGCCCCGGCAAACAGCACGCTCCCGCCCGACGCTTCATACAGTCTCGCTGCCAGGTACACGATGGTCGTCTTGCCGGCTCCGGAGGGGCCAACGAAGGCGTGTGTCTCACCAGGGCTCACGGAGAATGTGACCCCGCCGAGCGTTGGCCGGGAGTCCTCCTTAGCGTCGGGATAGCGGAAGGTGACGGCGCGGAACTCGATGGCTCCCAGCGGTCCCGGTGCGGACGTCACGGGCACGGCGGTGGGCGAGTCGGCGATGGCCGGCGTGAGATCCACGTATTCGAAGATGCGGGCAAAGAGCGCTGCGGAGGTCTGCACCTCAAGCGAGACGCGCATGAGCGCCACCAACGGGAACAGCAGCCGCGACTGCACCGCGGTGAACGCCACGATGGTTCCCGGCGTCACGATGTCCTCGGCACCACGCGTCATGAGCAGGCCGGCCACCAGATAGATCAGCGGCGGCACGGAGCTCATGATGACCGTGACGAGGCCAAAGAACCGCTGGCCGGCCATGGCCTGCTGCACCTGCAGGCCAATGAGGTTGCGGTTCTCCGCGCCGTACCGCTCGGATTCGAGCCGCTGACGGTTGTAGGTCTTGGATAAGAGAATGCCGCTCACGGACAGCGTCTCTTGAGTGATGGACGTGAGTTCGCTGAGAGATTCCTGGGTCTTGGTGGCCAGGCGAGCACGCACTTGCCCCACCCGGCGCTGCACCACCACGAGCCCCGGCATGAGCACCACGGCAAAGATCGTCAGCCGCCAGTCGAGCGCGATCATGGCGACGAGGCTCGCGATGATCGTCACCGCGTTGCCCAGGATGGTGGAGAAGAACGTGGTGAGTACCCCGGCAACGCCGCCAACGTCGTTCTGCAGTCGCGACTGAATCACACCCGTCTTGGTGCGCGTGAAGAACGCAAGGTCCATGGACTGCAAGCGCTCAAAGAGCGTCACGCGCAGGTCCCCCGTGACGCGGTTGCCGAGCCGCGAGGTCACGTACGTCTGCCACACGCCAAGCGCGGCGATGAACAGGAACAGTGCCACCGTCACGAGCACCAGTTCCACCAAGAGCCGCATGTGTACGCCACCGGTGGGCGGGAACAGCGCCTCATCAAAGATGCGCTGCAGAATCAGGGGAGGCACCACCGCAGCGGCGGCGCCAACGAGCACCAGCCCCGCGGTGAGCACAAGGCTCCCGCGGTACGGCCGGAACAGTTCCGTGACGCGTCGCCACAGGTGTGGCACGTGCGGGGCCTGAGCGTTGAGCGCCCTGATGGCTTCTTCGTCGCCGCGCGTGCCGGAGCCTCCGGCGGGTCGGGGGCCACCGCGAAACGTCACCCACCCACCCTAGGCCAGCGTCGTCATACCGGGCGCCACGGGGCGGGGCCTGGCACATACCGGCCATATCGGCCGTTAGGGTAGGCGAAGCATTCGTCGCACAAGGGGGCTCCATGGGATTCGTCGTGTCACGCGCGCGCCGTGCCGTATCCGCGGCGTGCGCGGCGGCCGTGCTGGCCGCGCTGGCGGCGGGCTGCACCGCAGTGCACCCCTCGCCGTCCCCCACGGCCACGCCCACCACGCCGCCCACGAGCGTGCCGGCGCCCACCAATACCCTCGACCCCAACGGTCGCACCCTTCCCGGATTCGTCACTCATCATCAGGAGCTGCCCCCCGCGCAACCGGCCACGCGAGGGCTGCTGGCCCAGACCGGCCCCGGCTGGAGCCTCCAGACGTATCGCCCGCAGGTGGAGCCCGTGAACACGGTGGGAGGCATCGTCAACGGCTTCCCGGCAACGGTTCAGGTGGTCTACCTCGTGTCGCCGCAGGGACAGCGCTACCAGCTCCTGGAACTGGATCCCGCCCAGCCGCTCGTCATCGACTCATGGACGGCCGGCGAATCGGTGGCCTACGTCACCGCATGCGATCCCATTGCCTGCGACCCCACCGCACCCACCCAACTGCTTGACCTGCTGACGGGCGAGCTGTCGCCCGTGGAGGGCGTTGGGGATGCGCTGCGCGTGGGGGCCACGGCCCCCGGCTCGGTGCGCTGGTGGCAAGACGGTGCGGCAACCTCGCAGTTGGACCGCGCGGGACGCATGCGCGGGTTCGCGGGCGCCTGGACCGCCGCGTCGCTGTCTCCCTCGGGCCGCTACCTCGCCGTGGTCAAGGACGACGCCGTGACCGCCTACGTCTCTGCAGGTCTCGCGATCGTGGACCTTGAGGACGCCACCCTCACCGACATCGCCCACCTGTGGGACGAGCCGCTCACGTGCACCCCCTTCCGGTGGCGCGCGGGCGATGCCCTCGACATTTCCTGCTACGACCCCCAACGGGAGATCTGGAGGGTCTTCGCGGTGGGCCCCGGCGCGCACGAGATGCTGGAAAACAAGTCCGCCACGGCCACCCCACCCCCAGACGGGCCGTGGGTTGAACCCACCTTCTATGTGTCCGACGGCGTCTGGGCCGGCCCCTTCACGGCCAACACCACCGCGCGGCTCCACAAGGGCCCCACGGCCATCGGCTTGGCTCGCAACGCCGGCTTTGAACAGCTCGTGGTGCCCGACGCTGGGGCCGGGACCGCACGCATCGTCGCCGCTATTGACGGTGTCCTCTACATCGAGGCGACGCAGGCCAGCAATCTCACGCTCACCACTGCGTGGGCGTACAGCGTCTCGGACGACTCCTGGACCGAGCTTGGCCCGTTGCCGCCGGCCGGCCCCACGCGGGGTCTGCTTGCCACCCAAGGCTCCCCTGCGACGGGCATGACGTCGTGGGCCGTGGCACACTGACCGAGTGACCGAGCCCCTGGACCCCTCCCCCCATTCGGCGGAGCCGGAGGATTTCGCCACACGGCTGCCACATGGTGGAACGTCACTGTGGCGCAACCGCCCCTACATGGCGCTGCTCACGGGTGAGACCATCGCGGCCATCGGCGTGGAGGTGGCGCAGGTAGCCATTCCCATCATTGCGGTGACCTATCTGGTGGCGAGCGAGTTTGAGATCGGCGTGCTTGGCATGGCCGAGGGCATCGCGTTCTTGCTGCTGTCCTTGCCAGTTGGCGCATGGGTGGACAGGGTGTCGCGGCGCAGGGTCATGATCGGCGCGAACATCGTGCGCGGGCTCGCGATGGCCGTGATTCCGGTGCTGTGGTTCACGCATGTGCTCGACGTGCCGCAGCTCATGGCGATCGCGCTCGTGATCTCCGCGGCGGCGGTGTTCTTCGACACGGCCTACATGTCGATAGTCCCGGCACTCGTGAGCCGGGAGCAGCTTGGCGACGCGAACTCACGATTGCAGATCACCTCGGAGACCGCTCGCGCGGCAGGCCCCGGGCTGGGAGGCGTGCTCGCCAAGGTCTTCAGCGCGGCATGGCTGCCGCTGGCGGCCACGTTCGGCTACCTCGTCTCGGCGTTCGCCATCTGGCGCATTCCCACGGACGAGCCGCCGCCCCGGCCGCATGACTCGAGCTTCGTCAAGGAGATCCGCGAAGGAATCTCCTTTGTGTTCCGCAACCAGTACATCCGCCCCGTGGTGCTGTCCACCACGGCATCCAACCTGTTCGGCACCATCGCCTACACGATGATCCCCGTGCTGTTGCTGCGGCAGCTGGGCCTTGGCCCCGTGGCGTACGGGCTCATGCTGACGATCTCCTCCGTTGGCGGCATCGCGGGAGCGTTCAGCGCGCCATGGTGGGCCAAGCGCTTTGGCGACGGGCATTCGATCCCGTCCACCTACATCTTTGCGTCCATCCCGATGTTTGCCATTGCGGCGTCGTTTGCCATGCCCCGCACGGCGGCGATCGTGGTGGTGGCGATCGCGAGCTTCTGGGGAGTGGCCGGCATCGTGGCGTTCAACGTGGTGCAGGTGTCGATGCGCCAACGCCAATGCCCGCCCCGCATGCTGGCGCGCATGACGGCGTCGATCCGCACTCTCATCTGGGGTGTTGGCCCGCTTGGCGCGCTCCTCAGCGGCATCGTCGCCACCCACTGGGGCCTGGCGTCGGCGTTCTGGATTGGCGCCATTGGCGAGGCGTGTGGCGTGTTGTTCTTGGTGTTCTCGCCGCTGTGGCGCATGGGCACGGTCCCCGACCCCGCATGGCTGGCCGAGGAAGGCGCCAACGCCTCGCCTACGGAGTAGGGGTGCGGGCGTCGTACTCGCGCCAGGCCCGCTGCACGCGAGTGAGCACCGCGATGAGCGCCACGATGAGGATGCCGCCCAGCAGCGGCGGGAACCACAGCGCGAGCGCGGTGGCAAGGATTCCCGCGTAGAGATCACCGATGCGCGGCCCGCCGGTGACCACCACGATGAACACTCCCTGCAGGCGCCCTCGCATCTCATCGGGCGCGGCCTGAATGATCATGGCGTTGCGGAAGATGGCGCTGACCTCGTCCGACGCTCCCATGCCGGCCATCGCCACCGACAGCACGATGAGCGCGGGCCAGTAGATGCCGGACCAGCCCGGCCCGGCATCGTGATCCACGCGCGTCATCACGAGCGAGCCAAGGCCAAATAGCGCAACGAAGCAGCCGTAGATCATGATGGCGCGCGCAATGGCGATGCCATGGCGGTGAATCCGTGCCACCGGGCCAGAGAAGATCGACGTCAGCGCGGTGCCCACGGCGCCGGCGGCCGTGAGCGCACCCACGGTGAGCGCCTCACCGCCAACGACCACGGCACCGAGCGCGGGGAACAGCGCGTAGGGCCGGCCAAAAGTCATGGCGATGATGTCAAGCACAAAGCTCAGCCGGATGTTGGGCGAGCGGCGCAAGAACTGCAGCCCCTCCACGAGCACATGCCAGCCGGCCTCTACCGGCTCACCGAGCCGCGGCAGCGGCGGCAGGGTCCAGATGCCGAGGAAGCCCGCCGTGAACAGCACCGCGTCCACCGCGAACGTCCACGGCAGACCCACCGACGCCGCCAGCACTCCCGCGAGCGCGGGGCCCACGGTCAGCATGGTGCCGAACGCGATGCCGTTCAGCGCGGTGGCGCGAGAGATCATGTCCTCGGGAAGGATGCGACCGATGACCGAGCCGCGCGTTGCCTGCAGGATGGTGCCGGCCACCGAGTTCACCGTGACCACCACGTAGAACGGCCACACCGGAGCATGCGCGCCGCGGCCCGTCTCGATCTGCTCCCACACGGACAGCGCCACCAGGCCCAGCACCGAGATCCACGCCACGATCGCCGAGACGATGAGCACCTTGCGGCGGTCAAAGACGTCCGCGAGCACCCCGCCCCACAGGCCCGCGATGATCATCGGAATGAGCGAGACTCCGCCAACGAGGCCCACGAGGAACGTGGACTGCGTCATGTCGTAGATCTGCAGGCCCACCGCAACCGATGACACGAACGTGCCGATGCCGGCAACGAGGCCGCCCACCCACAGCCTCGCGAACGCCGGCGAGGCCTTCAGGGGCGCAAAGTCCACCAGGTGCCGCTTAGGGATTTCCGACGTTGGGGTGGGCTCCTGAACGTCGGTCACCGGAAGATTCTACGGGCCCTACACGGCACCGAGGGGCTCCGCTTCGCCGTGCTGGACCATGGCGTCGGGCCCCTTGCGGGTGACCGCCCACCCGGCGAGCGCGAACAGCACTCCCGGTACACACAGCGCGAGCCCAATCCAGGTGGGCGCCAGGTACCCCCAGCCCGCGGCGATCGCCGCGCCGCCAAGGAAGGCACCCAACGAGTTGCCGAGGTTGAGCGAGGAGTGGTTGACCGCCGCGGCCATGGTCTGCGCGTTGCCTGCCACGTCCATGAGTCGGGTCTGGATGGCGGGCGACAGCGCCGAGGTGGCGGTGCCCACGAGCAGCACGCCAACGATCATCCCGGCAAAGATATGCGCGAGCAGGCCGAGCACCACAAAGGACGCGGCGAACGCTCCAAACAAGATGAAGACCGCGCGCATGGCGCCGCGATCCGCCATGCGTCCACCGATCATGTTGCCAATAGTCATGCCAACGCCCATCGTGACGAGCACGATCGGCACGAGCGCCTCGCGCTCGCCCGCCACCTCGGTGGTGAGCGGCGCCACGTACGAATACACGGCAAAGAAGCCGCCAAAGCCGAACGCACCGGTGAGCAGCGCAAACCACACCGCGGGCCGCCCAAACGCGCCGAGCTCGCGGCGCATCGTGGCATGGGGATCCGCCGTGCCGCCGGGAACCAGGAACGCGATCGCTACGGTGGCCGCCGCGAAGATCGATGCCACCGCGAGGTACGCCACCCTCCACGAGGCATGCTGCCCAAGGAACGTGATGGCCGGCACGCCAACCACGTTGGCGATGGTGAGCCCCGCGAGCACAAACGCCACGGCGCGACCGCGAGCGGTGGGTCCCATGAGCCGTGCCGCCACCAGGGCGGCGATCCCAAAGTACGCGCCGTGCGGCAGCCCGGACAGGAATCGGAACACGAGCGCCGCGCCAAACGTGGGTGCGAGCGCCGAGGCCACGGTGCCCACCGTGAACGCCACGCCCAGCGTCACCAGCACGGCCTTGCGTTCAAAGCGGGCGGCGAAGGCGGCAATCGTCGGCGCGCCCACCACCACACCGAGCGCATACGCGGTGATGACCCAGCCCGCGCGGGAGATGGCGGCGTCGGCGTTGGTGGCCCACAGCGTCGGCTCTAGATCGGCGGCAATCTGCGGAAGCAGACCCATCGCCACAAACTCGGTGGTGCCGATGCCAAAGCCACCGAGCGCGAGCGCGAGCAGGGCAAGGCGAGTGCGGGCCGGGGTCACCCGGACATCCTAGGCGGGCGGCACTGTCCCGTCCGACGCTGGTGGCGGCTCTTCGCCGGGCGTCACCTGGGCAGCAGGAGGCTTGGCTTCCTGCACCACGTTGACCGTGGCGGCACGGACGTTCGGCTGGTCGTTGTTGGCGCCCGTCAGCCGCGCGGAGCTCGACGTGGTCTCCCGCACAAAGGTGTCGCCCTTCTCGAGCGAGGTGACGGTGAAGTCGACGACGCGCTCTGGCATGTAGCGGGCGCCGCGATTGCGGTAGCGGGCCTTGATGTATCCCCAGATGGCCAGGCCCGCGAGCGGACCAATCGCGAAGAGGAAGAGGACGAGGCCGCCCGAGCCATCGCTCGAGCTGTCGGCAAGGATCATGGTCTGCGTCCACATGTCAGTTCATCGCAATCGCGGCAACAATGGCGAGCGGCCAGGTGATGACGGAGATCGCTGCGGCGACCCCCCAGCACACGAGCGCGGCCTTCTTGGTGTTGATCGGCACCGAACCCATCGTGGCGCCTGTACGGCCGTTGACCGCAATGTAGTGCGTCACGGAGTTCCCGCCCTTGGTCTCGACAAAGCCGTAGAGCCACACCGGGAGCAGCACGGCGGTCCACCGCGTGCCCTTGACCACCGCCTGCTCGGAATCCCAGCGCACTCCCCTGCCATAGCCGGCTATCGATTCTTGGACCGCGCCGCGCGCGATGGTGAGGAAGTGGTTGAAGGCAAAGTCGTCGGCCTGCGAGATGTCCATGTCTCGCCGCTCCGAGGTGAACTCCGAGCCCAGATAGTTGGCGTTGAAGCGCACGATGTTCTTGACATCGAACGGCAGCACGGCGTTGATGATGTTGGTGGTGGAGGTCACCGAGTTGATGTTGGCCTTGTCCGAGTTGGTCTCCACGATGAGGTCGTCGATGAGCAGGTCTACCTGGCGCATCACCTGGAAGCGATTGGCGTAGTAGGTGGTGGACTTGTCGGTGCGCACCACGCGGGTCTGCACCTCGCCCTCACCATCGAGGCGCACCGTGACTTTGCCGTCCACCGTCATGTACGGCATGTACACGCCCATGATGTTCTCAGGGGTGAACGACGCCGCAAACGCCGGGCTCGCGAAGGCCTTGCGCTCGTTGACGAACTCCTGGATCTTGAACATCGCCTGTTCCTTGGTGATGTAGAACGGCAGGATTCCGTCTGGCACCGCCCCATTGGGGATGGTGTTGTTGAGCGAGAGCACGTGCTTGCACCAGTGGCAGCGCGCCTGCAGGTTGTTGGTGGTATCGATGACCACCTCCGCCCCACAGCCGTCGCACTTGAGCGTGACGAGCGCGCTCGTGTCCGCGATGTCGGCCGACGCCGTTGACATCGTGGTGCCCTCTAGCTGGTCTATGCCTTGGGACAGTCCCATCTGCGCATCGAGCAATTCGCCCTGCCACTCGTGGCGGCAGAACTGGCAGCGGAACGTGGACTTGGCGGGAACCCATTCCACCTCGGTGGCGCCGCACTTGGGGCAACGGTTGACGCCGTCGGCCGCCCCCGCAGGGGTGGCATTGACGTGAGGATGATCGTCCGTGGGGATCGGCTCTGTTGACATGGACGTGCTTTACAGGCCCAGAACCTTCTTCTTCACGGCGTCAAAGTCGTCTTGGGTGATGAGGCCGTCGTCGAGCATCTTCTTGTACTGGGCGAGTTGAGCGGCAGGGTCTGCCGGCGCCTCCTGCGCGGGTGCCGCCTGCGGCGTGGAGTTTACGCCAACGCCGGGCACCGTTCCCGGGGTGGGTGGCACCACGTTGCCGATGGCTCCCATGCCCATGCCCAACATCGCGAGCCCCGTGCCGCCGCCATTCTCGCCAGCGTTCTCGATGCCGCGCGCCACCGACTGCTTGAGGAAGGTGTCGGCACGGCCGCCGCTGAGAGCGTCGGCCTTGCGAACGTCGCTGAGCAGTGCCGCGGTGTCGGCGTCGTACTCGATGGAGACGAGCGTTGCGGAGGTGATGGTGAGTCCGCGACCGGTGGTCCACTGGTAGTTCTTCTCCACCTCCTCGGCGAGGGAGTGCGCAAAGCCCACCGAGTCACCCTGAATCTTGGTGATGCGGTGCTCCTTGTCGGGGTCATTCACGTACCGCGAGAACGCGCCGGCAAGGGAGCCGACAACCTCGTTGAACAGCTGGTCGCTCACGGGGTTGCTTGCTTCGGTGATGTCGAACTGGCCGCCGCCGGCGGAGATGTAGCTCACGGGCACGAGCGTCTTCACAAACAGGATGGGGTCAACGACCTTGAGCACGTACGTGCCGCGAGTGATGGCGCCGGCCTGGGCGTTGAGGTAGGCGTCGTCCCAATAGATGGGCGCCTGGGTGCCAAAGCGGTTGTTGGGGATCTCCTTGAGGTTGACGTAGATCGCCAGCTGCTGGGCACCAGGGCGGCCGCCAAACTTGAAGCGCTCCCACGACGTGGTGATGGTGGAAGACAGTAGCCCGCCACCGCTGAACACGGACTTGGAGTTCTGGTCTTCGCTGTCCCACTTGTACGCGCCGGGTTCCGCGACGAGGCCGGTGACGGCACCGTCTTGGAAGGTCAGCAGGCCGTAGCCCTCGGGGACCACCACAACGGAGCCGTTGGTGATGATGTTCTCCGAGCCGCGCGTGTTCTGGCCGCGGCCCGCGTTGGTGCCCTGCGTCACACCGGGGAACACCACTGCGGTGTCGCTGATGCCCTGCGGCGGTACAACGAAGTCAAGGAACTGGTCACCGAATGTGGACTTGAGCGAATCCCATGCGGCGCCAACGGCGATCTGAATGAATCCCACAGCTACTCCTCATCTCGGGGCCCCCGGAACCGGTGATGCCTCTGGTGCCACCCTACTGGTTCCCCCCTTTCGTGCGCCGACTCTGAGCCCCACCCACAGTTATCCACAGCGTCGCATAGGCGCGGGGCCCCACCTCTGTCCAGCTTCCCTAACGTGTTAGGAATGTCCAACAACACCACCGTCCCAGCCGACCATCCCCACGCCAAAGCCATCGCCGAGCTGCTCGCACGGTACGAGGCACAGGAGCGCGAGCTCCAGGCTCGCCTCAGCGTTGATCCCACCCTCGACGAGAGCGTTCGCCTGGCGTTTCAGCTCATCCACCTGGGCCGATCGTTCGAGTATCACCTGACCCGCGCCACCGCAGGCATGTCTATGACAGCGCTTCAGGCACGATTTGCGTGGCATATGGCCACCTCCTACGACGGCGTGCCCATGTGCAGCATCGAGGTGGCGCTCGGAATCAGCAGTGCCGCCGTGGCGCGCATGACGCACCGCATGGCGCGCAAGGGGCTCGTGGAGTTTCACCCCAGCGCATCCGATAGCCGCAGTGTGGTGGTGGCGCTCACCGACAAGGGTCGCCGCGAGTGGGAGGCCGTGCGTGATCGCCTCGCCACCATCAGCGAGGAGGTTCGGGAGGCAGTGGGCCGACGCTCCACGCCGGGTTTTGCGCGCAACGTCGCCTCCGTCATCGCTCTCGATGAGCGGCACTGGTGGTTTGAGCAGTTGCGGAACCCACGGTGGGTGCTGTCGTGAAAGACTGAGCGACATGCCAGGAACCAACCTCACGCGCGCCGAGGCCGAGGCCCGCGCCGCCACCGTCTCTACAGAGGCGTACCGCATCGAACTGGACCTCTCCACCACGGAGGACACCTTCCGGTCCAGCTCCACCGTCACGTTCACCGCCACCCCTGGTGCGCAGACGTTCATTGACCTCATCGCGCCCCAGGTGCTGAGCATCACCCTCAACGGCGAGCAGCTGGACCCGGCAGCGCACTTTGCCGACAGCCGCATCAGCCTGCCAAACCTGCAGGCCAGCAACGAGCTCACCGTGGTTGCCAACTGTGCCTACATGAACACGGGCGAGGGGCTGCACCGGTTCATCGACCCCGAGGACGGCGAGACCTACCTCTACAGCCAATTCGAGGTCGCCGACACCCGCCGCGTGTTCGCCGTCTTCGAGCAGCCAGACCTCAAGGCCACCTTCCAATTCTCGATCCGTGCGCCGCGCCATTGGCACGTCATCTCCAACTCCCCCACCCCGGTGGCGGTGGAGACGATGCAGTTCCCGCCGTCCGAGCACATCACCTGGAACTTTGAACCCACCGTGCGCATCCCCTGCTACGTGACCGCGATCGTCGCCGGGCCGTACCACCGGGCCGAGGGCTCGCTGCTGTCTCGCAAGGGCCGCATCGGCGCGGACGTGTATTGCCGCAAGGCGCTCGCGGACTACTTGGATGCCGACGTCATCCTCGAGGAGACGCAAGCAGGGCTGACGTTCTACGAAGAGCACTTCCAGATGGACTACCCGTTCGAGAAGTACGACCAACTCTTTGTGCCGGAGTTCAACGCCGGAGCCATGGAGAACGCCGGCTGCGTGACCCTGCTTGAGGACTACGTGTTCCGCTCCAAGGTCGCCACCGCGCGCCGCGAGCGCCGCACCGTCACCGTGCTGCACGAGCTCGCCCACATGTGGTTTGGCGACCTCGTCACCATGAAGTGGTGGAACGACCTTTGGCTCAACGAGTCCTTCGCCGAGTTCGCGTCCACCCTTGCCACGGCAGAGGTGACCAAGTACAGCTCCGCGTGGGTCACGTTCAACTCTCTCGAGAAGTCCTGGGCCTACCGTCAGGACCAGCTGCCCAGCACGCACCCCATCATGGCCAACATCCGCGACCTCGAAGACGTGGAGGTCAACTTTGACGGCATCACCTACGCCAAGGGTGCGTCGGTGCTGCGCCAGCTGGTCGCATGGGTGGGCCAAGACGCGTTCTTCGCGGGTGTCGCCGAGTACTTCCGCAAGCACCACCACGGCAACGCCACGCTCGGCGACCTGCTCGCGGAACTGGAGGCAGCGTCGGGCCGCGAACTCAAGTCGTGGTCCGACGTGTGGCTGGAGAAGGCGGGCGTCACCACGCTGCGCCCCGTCATTGAGACGGACGACGCCGACGTCATCACGCGCTTTGCCGTGGCCCAAGAGGCCCCGGCCGAATGGCCAACCCTGCGTCCGCACCGCTTGCGCATTGGCGGCTACGACCTCGTGGAGGGCCGCCTGCAGCAGGTGTGGCTCGAGGAGACCGATGTTGACGGCGCGCTCACCGAGCTGCCGAAACTGGTGGGCCGCCCGCGCCCCTCGCTGATCCTCGTCAACGACGATGACTTGGCGTATGCCAAGGTGCGCCTTGACGACGCCTCGCTCGCCACGGCCGTTGGCTCGCTGGATACGTTGCCCGCGCTGCCGAGGTCGCTCGTGATGGCCGGGGCATGGGACATGACGCGTGATGCCGAGATGCCCGCGCGCCAGTACATCTCGCTCGTCTTGGGCAACATTGCCGCGGAGACGGAGTCCACGGTGGTTTTGGTGCTGTTGCGTCAGCTCGCCACAACTCTGGCGCTGTATGTGGCACCGGAGGCCGAGCGCGAGGAGACGGAGCGCGCCGCCGACGCTTTGTGGCACCTCACGCTCGAGGCCGAGGCCGGCAGCGACAACCAGCTGCAGTTCCTGCGCGCGTTCGCGGGGCTTGCGTGCACCGAGGCGCAGCTGGACAACCTGCAGGCGCTGCTCGACGACAAGCTCCACCTTGACGACCTGCCCATCGATGCCGATCTCGCCTGGGATCTGCTCAGCGGCTTGGTGGCTGGGGGCCGTGCGGAAGAGCTGGCCATCGAGGTGCAGCTGAGCAAGGACGCCACCGCGTCGGGTCAGCGCCGGGCGGCGCATGCCCGCGCCGCGCTGCCCACCGCGGCGGGAAAGCGCGCCGCGTGGGATGCGCTCATCCACCCCAAGGCGGGCGAGGAGCTGCCCAACGCCATTCAGTTCGAGGCGACCTCCGGCTTCAACCGTGCCCAGGACTGGACGCTGCTGGCGCCGTATGTTGACGAGTACTTCGCAATGCTGCGCACCACCTACACGGAGCGCACCAACGAGACCGCGCAGAACCTCATCGAGGGGCTCTACCCGGTGGAGCTTGCGGGCCGCGTTGCGGACCTCCAAGACAAGGCCGACTCCTGGCTCGCTGCCAACGCCGACGCTCACGATGCCCTCAAGCGCATGGTGATCGAGGGCCGCGACGGCGTGCGCAGGGCGCTCGAGGCGCAGGCGAAGGACGCCGAAGGCTAGGCCGCGATGGCGAACCTCACGCGCGACGAGGCGGTCCAGCGGGCCACACTCGTCGCGAACCCCGAGTATGACGTTGCGCTGGACTTCACGGGCGGCGGGGACACCTTTCGCTCGGTGAGCGTGGTGCGCTTTGCGGGCGTGCCGGGAGAGGCGACGTTTGTGGACGTCGTCGCCGCCCGCGTGTGTGCCGCAACGCTCAACGGGGTGGAACTGTTTGCCCCGGCCGGAGGCCGCATTGCGCTTCCGGGCCTCGCCGCGGACAACGTGCTGGTGGTGGAGGCCGAGCACGAGTACTCGAATGCCGGCGTGGGGATTCACCGCTTCGTGGACCCCGAGAACGGTGAGACGTTCCTCTATAGCCAGTTCGCCACGATGTATGCGTGCCATGCCTTCGCGTGCTTTGACCAGCCGGACATCAAGGGGACCTTCCAGTTCACGGTCACCGCGCCCGAGCAGTGGGTGGTGGTGTCCAACACCGCGGCGCCAACGCCCGTCGGTGCGCCCGGCGCCGCACGCACCTGGGCGTTTGAGCGCACCGTTCCCCTGCCCACCTACGCCACGGCCGTGTGTGCGGGCCCCTACGCATTCGTCGAGGGCACGATTGACTCGGTCAAGGGCGAGATTCCCGCTCGCGTCTACGGCCGCCCACAGCTCACGGAGCACTTTGCCGCCGACCGCATCTTCGCGGACACCCAGGCGGGCTTTGAACTGTACGAGCGCATCTTCGACACGGAATTCCCCTACGACTCCTACGACCACGTGTATGCGCCGCAGTACAACTTTGGCGCCATGGAGAACGCCGGCTGTGTCACGGTGTCCGAGGACCGCCTGCTGTTCCGCTCGCGAGCATCCGACGCGCAGCTGGAGTTCCGCACCGTGGTGATCCTCCACGAGCTCGCCCACATGTGGTTTGGGGACCTCGTGACGATGCGCTGGTGGGACGACCTGTGGCTCAATGAGTCGTTCGCCGAATACGTGGGCACCTACGCCGCGGCCGTTGCCACCGAATGGTCCGACGCGTGGGTCACCTTTGCCGCCGAGCGCAAGTCCATCGCCTACGCCACGGATCAGCTGCCCACCACGCACCCCGTGCTCAGTGACCTCCCGGACGTGGATGCCGTGGCCGGCGCGTTCGACATGATCACCTACGCCAAGGGCGCCTCCGCGTTGCGGCAGCTTGCGGCGTCACTTGGCGAACACACGTTCTTTGCCGGCATCGCCGCCTATCTCAAGGCCCATGCGTTCGCCAATGCCACGCTTGGCGACCTGTTCGCGGAACTGGAGGCGGCGTCGGGCCGCACGCTTGGGGCGTGGCGCACGGCCTGGCTCGAGACGCCTGGGGTGACCACGCTGGCCGTGGAGGTGGAGGCCGACGCTGGGGATCGAATGACCTCGGTGGTGGTGGCCGAGCACGCGCCCGCACGGTGGCCGCTGCCGCGTCCGCACTCGCTCGCGGTGGTGGGGCTAGACCCAGACGCGTCCGGGATGCTGACCGAGACCATCGCGGTCACGGTGGAGGTGGACGGCGGCGGCGCCGATGTTCAGCGCCTTGTTGCCGAGCCCCGGCCCGCGCTGCTGCTGCCCAACGGCGGCGATCTCACGTACGCCAAGTTCCACCTGGATCCGGGGTCGTTGGCCACCGCGCGCACCCGCGCGGCGGTCATCGCGAGCCCCATGGACCAGGCTCTCGTGCTGGACTCCCTGTGGCACATGTGCCGCGACGGCGCGCTGCCGGCGCGCGACTACGTGGAGCCCGTGCTCGCCGCGCTGCCGGGACTCACGGTCTCTGCCGTTCGCGAGTCTCACCTGCGCACGGTCGTCACCACCGTGGCGCGGTACGCACACCCGCTCGAGGCCGCGGCGCTTGGTGCGGACGCCGCCGAGTCCGTGTGGGCGTCGCTGGAACGATCGCAGCCGGGCTCCGATGCCCAGTTGCAGCTGCTCAAGGGCTTTGCGCTCTTGGCACGCTCGCCACAGCAAACGGACCGCATCGAGGCCTTGCTCGGCGACATGATGCACCTCGACGGCTTGCCCATCGACACCGAGTTGGCGTGGGACCTTGTCTGCGCGCTCGCCGCCAACGGGCGAGCCACCAACGCCACCATCGACGAGTACGTGACCAAGGACGCCACCGCAGCGGGTGATCGCCGCGCTGCGGGCGCGCGCGCGGCGATCGCCACGCTGGAGTCCAAGCGCGCGGCCTGGGACCTCTTGGCACATCCCTACGGTGACCCGCTTCCCAACGCGCTGGCGTACGAGGTTGCGCTCGGATTCGCGCGCGCCACCGATGCTGCCTTTATGACACCGCTGGGCCAGACCTTTTTTGATGAAGTGCGTGGATTGTTCGATTCTGTGGACGTGTATGTGGGCCTGCGGGTGGTGCAATACGCCTATCCCACGTTCCTGGTTGGCAGGGGTGTGGACATTGTGGGACTCGGCGAACGGTGGCTCGATGCCAACGCCGACGCCCACCCTGTGTTGACGAAACTCATGGTTGAGGGCTTGGATCATGCGCGGAGGGCCGCTCAGGCGCAACAATCCCGCAACTTTGCCTAATCTACCCTACCGGGGGTAGGAGAATGTCGAAACGTTTGGCACACTCTCCGTGTGAAAACTGAGGGAATTCACGGCGCAACGTTGCGCCGTTTTTCGTGGGCAGCTGCGATCGCGATCGGCCTGGCGTGGGCCGCACCGGCAGCATCGGCCGACACCATTAACAACGACGGCTTTGAGGGCTTTGCCTTGGGAGACCCCGCCGGCCAGTTTGGCTGGGGTGCGCAGGACCTCGGCGGCTACCACGCCGCCAACTTCGATGTCGCCATCGTGGACCCGTCGGCCGTGTGGGGAACCGAACTGGGCACCCGCGCGCTGCGCGTGTCCAACGGCGTCACCTCCAACGGCTTCGGTAACCAGCTGCAGTCGCCGTCGCTCGCCGACGAGGCCGGCGAGACGGAAGCGGTGACCTCATCGCTTTCTGGCGGCAATCGCCAGTCACGGCTCACGGGAACCATCACCTTCGCCTCCGCCACCAAGACCTACCAGCCGGGCCTCGTGTTTGGCTTCTTCCCCGACCGCGGCGATGGCGCGCGCATGGCGAACTTCCGCATCTCCGACCAACCGGACGGGCTCCAGCTTGACGTCAGCGTGGTGGACCTTGCTGCAGACAGCTTCGTCTATCACACCATCGCCTCCGGGCTCAGCCGCGACGAGGTGCACACGCTCACGTTCACGCTCGACTTCGTGGACGGCCCCAACAACGACGTCATGGTGATCAAGGTGGGCAACGATGTGTGCACCACCTTCAGCGAGTCCGGCTCATGGGAGGAGTACCACCGTCAGTGGGCCGGCAACGACCCGCCGGTGACGTTCCCCGTGGACTCGATGATGTTCCGCGTGTACTCACCCTCGGTGCCCGCCAACCTCGGCGGCGGCATCCTCTTTGACCGGTTCGACATCTCCAGCTCCACCGTGCCGGCCGCCCTGCCCGCGGGAGTCGCCGGTGCGCCGTCCGCGCCGGTGGTGTCGGTGACGGGATCTCAGGTGTCCGTCACCGCGGCACCGCCTGCCACCAACCCGTGCCAGCCCGTCACCGGCTACGAGGCCACCCTCACACCGCGCGGCGGCGGGCTTGCGCTGAAGTTCGCCTCCAAGGTGCCGACCTTTACCATTCCCGACGTTCCCGAGGGCGACTACGACGTCACCGTCGCCGCGACCAACGCGGCAGGCACGTCCGCGGCCTCAGGCGCGGCCCCCGCCGTCGTAAGCGCCGCCGAGCCCAGTCCCGGCCCCTCGCCGGACCCCACCGGCTCGCCGGTTTCGCCATCCGGCGACGGCGAGCTCGCGGAAACCGGCCCGACGCTCGAGCCGGGAATGCTCGCGGTGCTCGCCATAGCGTCGGCCGGGCTCATGGTGGCGGGTGTGGCGCTGAGCCGCACAGGGATACGGCGCAGGAGCTAGGCGCGAGCGGCCGCGAGCACGTCGATGAGACGGCGCATGCGCGGGTGATCGAAGAGGTCGTCGAGCAACACGGGCGCGCCGTCGCCGTCGCACAGCGGAATCTGCCAGTTGGGGTATTCCGTGAACGTTCCCGGCTGGTTCTGGGTGCGCCGCTCGCCAACGCCGTCGGTGATGGCCACGCCCACGAGCTGGGATGGCGTGTTCATGACGAGCGCGTTGAGACCGCCGATGATCTCTTCATCGGTGGGTTGGGCGCCAACCCAGCCGCGCTCCTCAAGGAGCGCCACCATGTCGCCACGTTCGGCGCGCGCCTGCGCCAAGAGAACATCGGCATCGGCGGTGAGCAGCCCCAACTCTTCGCGAAGCGTCACGTGTTCGCCGGCCAGGTAGGCGGCGGTGGGCGGCAAATCATGGGTAGACACGCACGCGAGGGCGTTGGAGCGGTAGTGCTCTGGCCGCTTGGCGGTGCCGTCGCCCTCCTTCTCGAACCACACGATGGACGTGCCCAGAATGCCGCGCGACGCCAAATAGTCGCTGACCCACGGCTCCACGGTTCCCAGGTCTTCACCGATGAGGATGGCACCGGCGCGGTGGGCCTCGAGCACGGCGATGCCGATGAGCGCCTCGTGATCAAACTGCACGTAGACGCCGTCGGACGCTTGGGCGTCCTCGGCGATCCACCACTGGCGGAACATGCCGATGACGTGGTCGATGCGAAGCGCGCCGCAGTGACGCACCGCGGCACGCACGACATCCCGGAACGGCAGGTAGGCGGCTGCCTCGAGGGCGCGCGGCTGCCACGGCGGTTGCGACCAGTTCTGGCCCTGCTGGTTGTACATGTCGGGAGGTGCGCCCACCGCCATGCCACGCGCCAAGACGCGCTGCAGCGCCCAGGCGTCGGCGCCCTCGGGATGCACGCCTACGGCGAGATCCGTCATGATGCCAAGGCCCATCTGCGCGGCCTTGGCGCTCGCTTGTGCGCGGCCCAATTGCTCGTCCGCAACCCACTGCAGCCAGGCGTAGAACAGCACGCGCTCCGTGTGCTCTTCGCGCCATGCCGTCACGGCGGGGGCAAGCGGATTGTCGAGCTCATGCGGCCACGGCAACCCACGATGCGCCTCGGCTATGGAACACCACGTGGCAAAGTCCTCGAGCGCCTTGCCCTCGCGCAGGCAGAAGGCCTCGAATTGTGCCTGGCGACCGGGCGAGCGCTCCACCCCAAAGATCTGTTCAAGAGCCTGCGACTTGGCCCTCCACACGGCGTCGCGGTCGATGAGGTCCGCGGTGTCGTTGGCTCGGCGCGGCCGTTCCGCCTCCCACTCGATGACCGCGCGCTGTTGGGAGGGCACGTAGGCCACCTCGGGAATGTCCTCTACGCGAATGTACAGCGGCGAGAGAAACCGCCGCGAGGTGGGCAGATACGGCGACGGGCTGATGGGAGGCACGGGCTCGCATGCGTGCAGAGGGTTCACGAGCACAAAGTCCGCCCCAGCGCGCAGCTTGGCGAGGGCACACAACTCGCCGAGGTCGCTGAAGTCTCCCATGCCCCACGAGCGCCGCGAGCGCACCGAATACAGCTGGGTGGTGAAGCCCCACGGGTGCCGCCCATGCGCGTGCTGCGGACTGTCGAGGCGTTCCGGGGTGACGACCACCCAGCCACGGCCCTTGCGCCCGTTCGTGACGGCCTCAAGCCGATGCCACCCCAGCGGCATCGTGTCCGGAAGCCCAAATGTTGCCCTGCCGATGATGCGGTTGCCCTCGTCGCGAGGCGGCACGTAGCGGTCCAACTGCTCGACCGCCCAGACCTCTCCCGTCTCCAGCTGCACGGTGACCGTGACCTCGTCTCCGTGCACCACGTGGATGGGAATCTCCGCGCCGCGGCCCTCGCGGATCACCGTGACCGGCGGCACGATTCTGCGCCACACGTGGTCCTCAAGTTCGGCGCGTGAGGCGGCACATGCGTCGTCCGTGGAGGCATCGAGCTCAAGCGCCGTGAGGGCCGCACGGATGGCCGCCGCGGAGCATTGATGCATGGCGCCGTCATGACCCCAATATTCGGTGGAGATGCCACACGCGCGCGCGAGCGCCACAAGGGCGGCGGATGGTGCCTCGACGGCCGACGAGCTCACGAGTCAATCCTGCCAGAGCGGGACGCCCCTCAGTGCTCGCTAGGCTGGCCTGGTGACTCACCTCACTACCGCATCGGATCTGCGCCCCGATTCCTTCTGGGAGGCGGCGGCGGGAGTCGGCATCGCCCTCGTCGCCATCATCGTGATGTGGGTGATTCTGCGCTTCGTCATCGTCTGGGCCACGCGCGGCATCGAACGCGGCAGCGACCTGACGGCACGGCAGGCAGCCAAGCTCACCAAGCGTGGCAAGTCCGAACTCACCGCCAAGGACGAACAGGAGCAGCGCCTGGACCGCGCGCGGCGCCACAAGCGCGCCCGCACCGTCCGCTCCGTGCTGATCTCGTTCCTCACGGTGCTCGCCGTGACCACCTTCATCTTCGTGGTGCTGTCGGCCTTTGGGGTGCCCGTGGCTGCGCTGCTGGCCAGTGCCGGTGTGCTGTCCGTGGCCATTGGTTTTGGTGCCCAGTCGCTCGTGAAGGACCTCATCAGCGGCGCCTTCATGCTCATGGAGGATCAGTACGGCGTGGGCGACATCATCGACACGGGCGAGGCCATCGGCACGGTCGAGGAGGTGGGGTTGCGCTGTGTGAGGCTAAGGGCGCTTGACGGCACCGTCTGGTACGTGCCCAACGGCCAGATCATGCGCGTGGGCAACATGACGCGCACGTGGTCCCGCGTGCTGCTGGAGGTCCGCTTCCACTTTGACACTGACCTGGACGATGCCCGCCAGGCCATGTTGGACGCGGTGGCACAGGCCCGCAAGAACCCCGAGATCGATGCCGCCGTCCTCGGCGAGCCCGAGGTGCCGGGCATCGAGGCCATCGCCTTCAACTCGGTGACATTGCGTCTCGTCATGCAGGTCAACCCCGCAACCCAATGGGCCGTGCAACGTGAGATCCGCAACCAGCTGCGTCGCATCCTCACCGAGCGCGGCATCGACCTTGGAGCGCCTGAGACCGTGCCGGTGATCGGAGTGCACGTTCCCGGGGTCACGGTGGATGCGCGCAAGCCGGGTCCACGCAAGAAGGGGGCGGACACCCACGTTCCTTCCGCGCCGAGCGAGGCGCTTCCCCCAGACGGAGGCGACGAGTGAGCGCGCCGGGAATGAGTGTGGGCCGCGGCGCAACCCACGGTGAAGGCCAAACCTTCTACGACGCCGTTGGCGGCCACGAGACCTTCGACGCCATCGTGCGCGAGTTCTACCGAGGCGTTGCCGATGACGAGGTGCTTCGGCCCATGTACCCCGAACAGGACCTTGAGGGCGCCATTCACCGCCTCACGATGTTCCTCGAGCAGTATTGGGGCGGCCCCACCACCTACTCCGAGACCCGCGGCCACCCCCGCCTGCGCATGCGTCACCAGCCGTATCGCGTGAACCCCGATGCCCGCGACCGTTGGGTGTCTCACATGCGCCATGCGGTAGCCGCGCAAAACCTGGCGCCGTTGCACGCGGTGACCCTCATGGACTACTTGGAGCGGGCGGCGCACTCGCTCATCAACTCCTTTGACCCGCCGGACGCCCCATGAGCGGCAGTGAGGATCGCGGCGTTGCCGATCACTGGGCCGACGCTGCCGTGAGTTCGGGCATGGCCGCGCTGGATCTGCGGCGGCTGGGCGACACAAGCTTTGAGGGGGACTCGCTTCCCATGCCCGGTGGTCGTGTGTTCGGTGGGCAGGTGCTGGCGCAGGCGCTTATCGCCGCCGGGCGCACCACTCCGGCGGACCGCCACGCCCACTCGCTACACGGGTACTTCTTGCGCCCGGGCGACGCTCTGCGCCCCATCCGCTTTGAGGTGGAGGTGCTGCGTGACGGGGGGTCGTTCTCGGCGCGGCGCACCCACGCCTTCCAAGATGACAGGCCCCTGCTGTCCATGATCGCCTCGTTTCAGGTTCCGCAAGACGGCCCCGACCATCAGGTGACGATGCCCGAGGTGCCGCCTCCCCACGAGGTGACGAGCGGGATCGACGTGCTCGGCCCGTTCGCGGGTCACCCCATGGCGGACTTCTGGCTCACAAGCGCGCCGTTCGATGTGCGCCACGTGGAGGGACCGCTGTTCTTTGCCCCCGACCCGATTCCCAGGGCGTACCAGAGCGCCTGGATGCGCGTGCGTCGGCCCATCGAGGGCGATGAGCTGACCCACCGGGCGCTCCTGGCCTTTGGCTGCGACCAGGTCATGCTCGAGCCGCTGCTGCGCAGGCACGGTGCATCGTGGGCCACGCAAAGCATGGCATTCGCGAGCCTTGACCACGCGATGTGGTGGCATCGGCCTGCGCGCGCAGACGAATGGCTGCTGTTCGTGCAGGATGCTCCTACGGCGCAGGGCGGCAGGGGCCTTACGGGCACGTGGATCTTTGCCGAGGACGGCTCGCTCGTGGCGTCCGCCTCACAAGAGGGGATGCTGCGGCTCTAGCGTGAACCCGGCGGCTGCTCGTCGTCGAGCACCGGTCCGTCGTCCTCCCAGCGGCCTTTCTTGTCGAGCTTTGACAGGTCTACCCATTCCGTGGGGCCCTTCGCCTCGCGCTCGTGACGCTGCACCACCACTGCGCGGCGCCACATCACGATGAGCGCGATGATCACTGCCGCGCACACCGCCGAGGCGATCATCACCGCGGGAAAGAGCCAGCCGGGGGCCTCCGGCCAGATCGTTACATCGGGGTTGAAGGGGTCGTTGGAGTAGCTCGGCGACGGTGACGGTGCGATGGCTGCCCCCGGCATGGGTCACCCCCTCGTGAGCTTGCGGTAGGTGACGCGGTGGGGGCGGGCGGCCTCGGCACCGAGGCGAGCCACCTTGTTCTCCTCGTACGAGGCAAAGTTGCCCTCGAACCAGAACCATCGGGCGGGGTTCTCCTCGTCGCCCTCGTAGGCAAGGATGTGCGTGGCAACGCGGTCCAGGAACCAACGGTCGTGGCTGACCACCACGGCGCATCCGGGGAACTCCAAGAGGGCGTTCTCAAGCGACCCGAGCGTCTCGACGTCGAGGTCGTTGGTGGGCTCGTCGAGCAGCAGCACGTTGCCACCCTCCTTGAGGGTCAGCGCCAGGTTGAGGCGATTGCGCTCGCCACCGGAAAGCACCCCTGCGGGCTTTTGCTGATCCGGGCCCTTGAAGCCGAACGCGCTCACGTAGGCGCGAGACGGCATCTCCACTGCGCCTACCTTGATGTAGTCGAGCCCATCGCTGACAACCTCCCACAGCGTCTTGTTGGGGTCGATGCCGCCGCGGCTCTGGTCCACGTAGGACACCTTGACGGTTTCGCCCACCTTGAGGTCGCCGCCGTCGAGAGGCTCAAGACCCACGATGGTCTTGAACAGCGTGGTCTTTCCCACGCCATTGGGGCCGATGACGCCCACGATGCCGTTGCGCGGAAGCGAGAACGACAGTCCGTCGATGAGCACGCGGTCGCCGAATCCCTTGAGGAGGTTCTTGGCCTCGATCACCACCGTGCCAAGGCGCGGGCCCGGCGGGATCTGGATCTCTTCAAAGTCGAGCTTGCGCGTCTTCTCCGCCTCGGCCGCCATTTCCTCATAGCGGTTGAGGCGTGCTTGGGACTTGGTCTGGCGTCCCTTGGGATTCTGGCGCACCCACTCGAGCTCTTCCTTGAGGCGCTTGGCGAGCTTGGCGTCCTTCTTGCCCTGCACCTGCAGGCGCTCCTGCTTCTTCTCCAGGTACGTGGAGTAGTTGCCCTCGTAGGGGTACAGGCGCCCGCGGTCCACTTCGCAGATCCATTCGGCAACGTGGTCAAGGAAGTAGCGGTCGTGGGTCACGGCGAGCACGGCGCCGGGGTACTTGGCGAGGTGCTGCTCGAGCCACAGCACAGACTCGGCATCGAGGTGGTTCGTGGGCTCGTCAAGCAGCAAGAGGTCGGGCTTTTCCAGCAGCAGCTTGCACAGTGCAACGCGGCGCCGCTCACCACCGGAGAGCACCTTGACGTCGGCGTCCGGCGGCGGGCAGCGCAGCGCATCCATCGCCTGCTCCAGCTGGGAGTCAAGGTCCCACGCGTCCGCATGGTCCAGCTCGTCTTGCAGCTTTCCCATCTCCGCGAGCAGGGTGTCGTAGTCGGCGTCGGGATTCGCCATCTCCTCGGAGATGGCATTGAAGCGTTCAAGCTTGGCGTAGATCTCGCCCACGCCTTCACGCACGTTGCCGATGACGTCCTTGTCCTCGTTGAGCGGGGGCTCCTGCAGCAAAATCCCGACGCTGTAGCCGGGGCTCAGCCGCGCCTCACCATTCGAGGGCTGCTCAAGGCCCGCCATGATCTTCAGAATCGTGGACTTACCGGCACCATTGGGGCCCACCACGCCGATCTTTGCACCCGGGTAGAAGGCCATGGTGACGTCATCGAGGATGACCTTGTCACCGTGCGCCTTGCGCGCCTTATGCATGGTGTAGATGAACTCGGCCACTGCCACTCCCGTCCGCGAAAACTGCCGGGCTAAGCCTACGCGACGCGGCACCGAGCCACGCCGCGTGGCTAGCCGGGCTAGGCGTCGACGAGAGCGGGCTCCTCGTCCCTGGGTTGGCTCTCATGCGAGGGATCCGCAATGGCCGCCTCTCCCGCCTCAACCTCGCCCTCCTCGACCTCGTCGCTCTCGGCGGCCGCAGCGTCGGCGGGGGTCTCCACCACGGCGCGCGTGAAGTCGGCGACGCCCCGCGTAAGGTCGTGACCAACGGTCTGCGCGTCGATCACGAGGTCGGTGCGCGGACCGGAGTCCGCCGCCCACTCGTGCGTATGGAGCCTGCCCACAACCACAATCGGCTGCCCCTTGTTGATGGACTTGGCCACGAGCATCGCCGCGGCCCGGAACACGCGCACGGTGAACCAGCTGGTCTCGCGGTCCACCCACTGGCCACTGCCGCGATCGAAGTACCGCGAGGTGCTCGCGAGCCGGAAGCTCACGATGTCGGTGCCACCGGGCACCAGATGCAGGCGCGGGTCCGTTGCGACCCACCCCGTTACCGTCACTGTCAGATCATTCATGGCGTCCTCCTCGACGCGAGCCGCACGGTGCGGCCTCGAGCCAAGGCTGACAGCGCGCGTCGCGCGCGGCGAGGGCCGCCGGGGCGAGCTGTGGATAAGTCGCCGGGCCCGCACGAGATCACTCCCTGGCCAGCTCCGTGAGCTCATCAAGGTTCCGATATGCCTGATGGATGAGGTCCGTTGGCTCCACGACGAGCGGTCCCAATACCGCGCGCACGGCATCGCGGCCCAGTGTGCGCACCGCCTTCGCCGCAGCATTGGCACGAGCCGCTCGCGTCACCATGCCCTTGATCCCCGAGCCCCGCGCAATCGTGGGCCACTCGATGGCGGCGAGGGAACCGTTGATCTCCTCGGCCAGCAGCTCTGCCGGGGCCACGGCGTCGGCCACCACGCGGTGCCACGCCACGGGCAGCCCATGCGTGGCCGCGTCCACCCAGTCCAGCCGCTCGCGTTCCACGGCCTCCTTGCGCACACCAAGCAGCGCGGGCACCGCCTTGGTGCGCCCCACGGCAACGGCGGCCGACGCGTCGGCCAAGGCGTCGATGCCCGCCGCCGTGGCGAGCGCCGCGACGAGCTCCTCGACATCGGGAAGGTGGGGCTCGGCGTCACGCGCGAGCGCCCGCGACAGCGCGCGCCCCGCCGCCACCAGGTCCGCCCGCACCGCCTCCGCGGCAACGGATCGCGCCTGCGCCGCGCCCGCAAGCTCCGCAAGCAGGTGATCGACGCCTTGACCGGTGCGCGCACTCATGGGCATCACGGGAACGTCGTCGAGGCCGTCCTCGGCAAGCAGATTCTGGAGGTCGCGAACGACCTCCCATGCCTCGTCCGTGGACAGCCGATCCACCTGATTGAGCACCACGAGCGACGGCTGACCGTGATCCGAGGCGACCGCCAGGTATGCCGAATGCACGGCGTTGTCGGCATACTTTTGCGGGTCCATGACCCACACAAGGAGGTCCGCAAGCGGCACCACGCGGTCCACGATCGCGCGGTTGTCGGCATTCACGGAATCGTGGTCGGGAAGGTCAAGCAGCACCACCCCCGCGAGTTCCGGGCTGCCCTCGAGCGCCAGGCGGTGCGTGGGCGCCACGTCAATCCACTCGAGCAACGCCGACGCCGCGTCCCCCCATGTGGCGGCGCTCACCGCCGAGGTGGTGGGCCGCGCCACGCCTGGCACCGCGAACTGGGTGCCGGTGAGCGCGTTAAACAGGCTCGACTTGCCGGAACCTGTTCCCCCCGCGAGCGCGACGATGGTGTGATCCACTCCGAGCGCGAGGCGATGGTCGCACCGTTCGATGGTCGTCATCACTTCCGCGCGCACGGACGGCTCAATCGCCTCCGACGCCCATTCCATCGAGGACTTGAGCCGCGCCACTCGGGCACGCAGGGAACTCGTCTCATCCCGTGGGGCAAGCCGCTCAAACGAGACGGTCACAGCAGACCCCGGAGCTCGGCGCGGCGTAAGCGCACCTTGGCCGAAGCGTCGGGCATGAGGGACGGAATGTCCGTGGGGGCCAGCAGCTCCAAGGCCTCCCTGTTGATGGCGTAGCGGCGCGCGGCGGCGAGCTCCTCCCGCGCGGCCACAAGCGTGCCGTCCGTGTCCAGCCCCACGAGGAGCGCAAGCGCCTCCTGGGCTGCCCCCACTCCCAGCGCGGCCGACGCTAGCGTGGCTCGCAGTCCCGTCTCCCCCACCACCTCAATGGCGCTCTTGGCGCGCGGCATGCCCATGGCGATCTCGTCGCAGCGGCCCAGCCATGCGCGGGTGGCATCGGCCGCGGTGCGCTCGCGGTGCTCGCGGGCGTCGCGAGGATCGCGCTGTGCCGCGAGCCAGGTCCCGGGGCCCTCGCCGCCAACGGCGAGGTCGGCGACGATGGCGTCGGCGGCCTTGGATGCCGCGAAGGTCAGCGTGGCCTCTACGGCACCGATGACGTCGCTCTCGATGGACTGCAGCGCTGCGTCTCGCGCGTCGCGAGCCACGCGGCGCTTGACCCACAGCGAGTTGCGCAGCCGGAAGAGTGCGCCACCCTCACTCGTTGCCTGCCGCCACCGGGTCTCGAGCGCCCCCGTGGCAACGCCTTGGTACCAGGTCTGGCCACCCTCGGCCTCGGCCTGCGCGGCACGGCGGCGCACCACCGAACGCACCTCCTTGGCTACGGAGGCCTGATCATCCATGTCTTCGGCGAGCTGCTCGAGCCATTCCTTGAGCGCCTCCGCACTGCCATGCAGGGTGCGCTCCACGATCGTCGCCGCCGACGACGCCGCCACGGAGTCGAGCCACCGACCCAAGCCGCTCACAACGTCGGCCGGCACGTCGCTCGACGCCGACGATCCCTCCGGAATGACAAACAGCGGGAGCATCTCGAGCCCCTCCGCGGCGAGCCGCGCCATGAGGTCGCTGCGCACTTGCGCGGCAACGTCGATCGCCACTCTGTTGAGCACAATGGCGATCGAGGCGCCACGCTCCGCGCCGGCGCGCAACGCCTCCCACGGCACCGCGTCGCCATAGCGGGCGGCGGTGGTCACGAAGATCCACAGGTCTGCGGCGTCAAGCAGCTCGCGCGCCACCTCACGATTCTCGCCGCGCACGGAGTCAAGGTCCGGAGAGTCGACGATCGCGAGCCCGCGCGGCACCGCCTCCGTGGCCGCCACCCGTGCGCGCCGTTCCACCTCTGTGAGCACGTGCGTGTCCAGCGGGTGATGGAACAGATGCGGCACCTTGGTGGTGGGACGCAGCACGCCGGCGGCGGTGAGCTGCTCACCCAAAAGGGCATTCACCACCGTGGACTTTCCCGAGCCCGTGGAACCCGCGACCACCACGATCGCGGGGCTCGCCTCTTGGGCAACGCGCGGGATGAGGTGATGGTCCAGCTGGTCCAGAGTCTGCTCCGCGAGCGCCCGCGAGCGCTCCGCCCCGTCAACGGGAATGGGCAGCTCGATGTCGGCAACGGCCTTACGCGTATCCACGAGGGCGTCAAGCAGCGCACCTGGATATGACCAGGTCTTGATTGCGCGCGTACTCATGCCAGGACTTTCTCCTCGTAACCAGCGAACTTAGGCTACCGTTCCGCGCTTCCGGGCGTCCGCACTAGCCTTGTGCCAGGCCCCCGTAGCTCAATGGATAGAGCAACGGCCTTCTAATCCGTAGGTTGCAGGTTCGAGTCCTGCCGGGGGCGCGCTGGCGGTGCGCTGGGGGCGTGCCCACGCGTAACCTCCTGACGCACCACCTACTGACGCACTACCGCTGCTGGGTGCTTGCTCTCACGATGAGTTCCGTGGGTAGCGGGGTGTCCATCGAATCCGTCTCCCCCTCCTCAAGCGCCAGCAGCACCTTTTGCATGAGTTGGCGCCCCAGCGCCGCGAAGTCTTGCCGCACCGTGGTCAGGGGTGGAAAGAAGAAGGCCGCCTCCGGCACGTCGTCGAATCCCACCACGGAGACGTCGTGTGGAACGCGCATTCCGCGCTCACGAAGCCCGGAGAGCAGGCCCAACGCGGACAGATCATTCGACGCGAACACCGCCGACCCCGGTTCCAAGTCCACCGCGAGGCCCACCGTGTAGCCGCTTTCCGCGGTCCAGTTTCCGCGCAACGGCTCAGGCGCGTCGAGCCGGTGCTCGGCGAGCTCGTCGCGCCATCCTCGGATGCGCTCGGTGGCATCTGGGGCGGAGGTAGGTCCCGTGAGGTGGTGGATACGAGTGTGTCCCAATTGCGCAAGGTGGCGCACAGCGGCCCGCGCCCCTCGGTACTGGTCGATGGAGACCACACGCGGGGACCGTCGAGGCGCCGACGCCGACGCCACCACCGGAATCGCTACGTCGAGCCCGCGCACGAGTTCGAGCACGCCAAAGTCCGTCACCACTGCAACGATCGCGTCCACCCGCTGTCGCAGCAGCCCATCGACGGCCTGACGCACCGTCTCGGGATCCGAGTCCACGGTGCTCACCGTCTCCACCGAATACCGCTCCACACGCGCCGCGAGGTTGAAGTGCATGGCGATCGAGACGGGGCCGTAGTCGGAAATACCAGGAGTGATGAGGCCAATGGTGCGCGTGCGTCGGGTCACGAGCGCGCGCGCGGCCGGCGACGGGCTGTACCGCAGCTGGGCGATGGCCTGCTCCACCCGCTCCTTGGTGGCCGGGCGCACGTTCGGCAGGCCGTTGAGCACGCGCGAGACGGTCTGATGGGACACGCCGGCCAGGCGTGCCACGTCAAAGATGTTGGCGGTGCGCGGGGGCTTGTCGTCGGCCACGGCTACGCCTCCTCGCTCGCGCGCGCCACGAGCGCAAGCACGGAATCGGCCGTCGCCTCGGCGGCGGACAGGGTGTCGACGATGCGTCCATCGCGCAGCACGGCCACGCGGTCGGAGACGCGCAACACCTCCTCGAGCTCGGCGGAGATGAAGATCACCGACAACCCGTTCTGGGCGAGTTCGCTCACAAGGTTCTGAATCTCCACCTTGGCGCCAACGTCGATGCCGCGCGTGGGCTCGTCGAGCACGAGCAAGCGCGGCGACAGCGCGAGAAGCCTCGCGAGCATCACCTTTTGCTGGTTGCCGCCAGACAGCGTCCCCGCGGGCCGATCCATGTCGGCGGGACGAAT
>Ga0206116_1000523_pt1 | contig 36902 bp, 37 predicted proteins | sample 3A1Ametagenome_FD_178000 | JGI IMG/M metagenome (GOLD analysis project Ga0206116, IMG submission 178000) | Enriched microbial communities from leaf-cutter ant dump, University of Wisconsin, Madison, United States - 3A1A | ecosystem: Environmental > Terrestrial > Nest > Insects nest > Nest dump...
CTCCCGACGCATGCAGACGCTCCAGCCAACGGCAGTAAGCCATCTCCAGCGCGTAGCCGGCAGAAGCATCCAGGCAGGGCGGCAGGATCACCACCTGCGGCGCCCCCTCGGCCTGCGGGTGGCTGTCGAATACGCGCCGAACCAGGCCTGTGTCATCGATCTGCCAGTGACTGACACGCAGCCGATCCGAGCCCTCACGCTCCTGGCTGGCAGCCATGTTGTTGGCCACCGTGAACAGATCGCCCAGGCCATACACCGCCGCCAGTTGCACACCGGGATACAGCAACAACCCGATTTCCAGGCAGCGCCCGCTCATTGTCAGTTTTTCCCCGCAGATTGTCGGCCTCGCCCATCCTCGAACGTCAGCCGTAGCGATAAGGTTTGCCCCACATCATCCCACGGAGAGCAACATGAGCAAGCGTGCTTTGGTACTGATCGACATCCAGAACGACTACTTCGAAGGCGGCAAATGGTCGCTGCACGGCATGGAGGCTGCTGCCGACAATGCTGCCCGTGTCCTGGCGGCTGCGCGCAAGGCTGGCGACAAGGTGGTGCACGTACGCCACGAGTTCCAGAGCGACGACGCGCCCTTCTTTACCCCGGCCTCCGAAGGCGCGCGCATTCATGCCAGCGTACAGCCACGGGTGGACGAAGCCGTGGTGCTCAAGCACCGGGTGAACGCCTTTCTCGATACCGAACTCAAGACACTGCTAGATGAAGCTGGCATCGAACAGGTCACCCTGGTCGGAGCCATGAGCCACATGTGCATCGACGCCGCAGCGCGTGCCAGCAGCGACTTCGGTTACACCACCACCGTGGTACATGACGCCTGCGCAACGCGCGACCAGGAATTCGACGGCCAGACGATTGCGGCCACTCAAGTACATGCGGCCTACATGGCAGCGCTGGCCTTTGCCTATGCGAGCGTGGTTTCCAGCGAGCAGTACCTGAACGCTGCAAGCTGAGGGAAGCGGTTAACGAAAGTGACAAATCCAACCCGTTCTGGATTTGTCACTTCGATCTTCATGCACGCTAAGTGAACGTTCCAATGGCGGATATTTGACTAAAAATCCGTCGCTATCGACCGTCGGTCGCATAGCTCATCCACTCATCCCCAAACCGCTCTGGAACGGCATTCTCCAAGCCCCCTGCCCTAAGATCAGAAGGCGATACAACCGACAGGGAGAGCAGTCATGTTCAACTATCACGTGCTTGAAAAAACCGCCTGGTTTGGTCTGCTCGTCAGCGCTGTAATGGCTTGTCAGATTGCCCATGGTGCACCCTCTTACTCGATGAAAGCGCCTCGCAGCGTAACCTGGGCCGACTTCCTCGGTCTGAACGTACAGTTGCAGTGGTTTCCCGAACAGAACTATCGATACCAGATCGCCAAACTCAAGGAACTCGATCTGCAGTGGATTCGCCTGGGCCTGCATTGGGAACGCATGGAACCAAGGCCAGGGCAATGGCAGTGGACAGAGTTCGACAGACTGATGCAGGTGATCGAGCAAGAACAGCTGAAGCCGTTGGTCTACATGGTGGGGTCAGCGCCATTCGCCACCTCGGCGCCTACCGGAGTCAGCAATCCAGACCAATACCCACCGACCAATCCGCAGCTATTCGCCAACAGCTTTGCGACCCTGGCCAGTCGTTATCCCTACGTCAGCGCCTGGCAGGTGTGGAACGAGCAGAACATCGCACCCTTCTGGCGCCCAGCGGAAAACCCGCTGCAATATCAGCAACTGCTGGAAAGCACCATGAGTGCTCTGGCGCAGGCCCGCCCGGACGCCACGCAGGTGATTGGCGGACATGCCTACTACAGCCAGATGCCCGTCCAGGGCGGGTACATGCTCGAATCGATGTACCACCTGGGAAGCATCAAGCCTAACCGTGTCAGCGCCTATCACCCCTACTCTCAGGAGGCAGAAGGTGACATTCCAGGTGCCGGCGACTTCGTCGCCAACGCCAACACGCTCAATCAGTATCTGCGCTTGCTGGGCAGTGGTCCGATCTGGGCTACCGAGTTTGGCTGGTCGAGCTATGCCGGGCCGGTGGAGTTGCAACCGATCATCGGCGAACAGGGCCAGGCCGATTACATGCTGCGTCGCCTGGCGCTGATGAGCGCGATGGACTTCGACCGCATCTTCCTCTTCGCCCTCAGCGATCTGGATGCCCGCGCCACAGCGCGCGACCAGTTCTACGGCCTGTTGCGCCTGGATGGTAGCGAGAAGCCCGCCTACAAGGCGCTCAAACGCTTCCTGGAAGTCAGCGGCCCCAGCATGAGCCCGCTGACCCCGCCCGCGTTCACCAACGCGCCGGCCGGCATGTTCAGCATCGCCTGGCAACGCGCTGACGGCCGCTGGCTATGGCTGTTCTGGGCGCAGGAAGCCGGTACGGTGCGCCTGCAGCGCAGCGGTAGCGGCACGCTGTACAACCCGCTCCGAGGCACCAGCCAAAGCGTGCAGTCCAACGGCGGCGGCATCAATGTAAACGTCACGCGCGAGCTGCAGATGCTGGTGCTATGAGCCAAATCGCTGCAATTGCATCTCGTGCAAGCGGCTGAGCGTACGGCGGAAGGCAAAACCGAGGTAGCCCTGGGTATAGAGTTCATCCAGGGCCACCTCGGCTTCGATGTACAGCGGCACACGGCGGTCGTAGCACTCGTCGACCAGGGCGATGAAACGTCGCACCGCATCGTCGTTGCGCGATAACGCCGGCAACTGGCGATCCCCGGCATCGACCCGTTCGGCACCATCCTCGGTGCCACGGGCGATGCGTCCTTCACGCTGCTCGCCGCCCAGGCATGGCACTTCGCCGAGCAGGATGGCCGGAAAGCGCTCGCACAACTCGATGAAATCCACTGCCGCCAATGGCTGCTCGCACAGATCACGGAAACGACACCACAGCGCTGCCGGGCTGTGGCCAAGGGTCGCGACACTGCGATGGGCCAGCTCCACGGGCTCACGGCCGATGACCTGCCCCTCGCTCAAACGAGCGAACAGCTCACCCAGGGCTTGCGGCTGCCGCACCCAATAGCGCTGCACCTCTGCGCCGGGGTGCAGGCGATGATCCTGATCGCCATCCACCGGCACCACCTGCATATGCGCCTCGAGCGCGGCGATGGCCGGCAGGAAGCGCTCGCGGTTATAGCCCTCGGCGTAGAGCTGATCCGGTGGCTGGTTGGAGGTGGCCACCAGCACCACGCCCTGCTCCACCACCAGACTGAGCAGGCGGCCGAGCAGCATGGCATCGCCGATATCGCTGACGAACAGCTCGTCGAAACACAGCACGCGCACCTCGCGCCCCAGCTCCTCGGCCAGCAGGCGCAGCGGATCGGCATTGCCGGTCAGCTGGAACTGACGGCGATGCACCCATTGCATGAAGTGATGGAAATGCTGCCGCCGCGCCGGCACCCGCAGAGCGTTGTAAAAGCTGTCCATCAGCCAGGTCTTGCCACGCCCGACCGGCCCCCAGAGGTAGACCCCGAGCGGCCGCTCACCTCGCTCGACAGCCTCATGACAGCGCTGCAGCGCCTCGACCGCACGACACTGCGCCGCATCGGCGACGAAGCCGGCTGCCAGCGCTCGCTCGTAGGCGGCCTGCGGCGAATCGAGCGGCGCCTGCATCGCGGTCAACGTAGCAGCAGCCGGCCGTCGTCGAACTGCCGCGGCCAATCACGACGAGTGAACACCTGGCCCTGCTCGCGCACGCGGCGCACTTCATCCAGATCCAGCTCGCAGATCAGCCAGTGGCTACGCGAAGGGCACAGCTCCTCGCTCTCGGCGACGATGCCGCTGGCTGGCATGCCGTAGTCCGATGGCACGTACAGCGAAGCGCGGCCATAGCCTTCGTCGAGCGATGGCGACCAGGGCGCCAGGCCGACGGTGGGCGAATGCAGCACGGCGATCTGGTTCTCCAGCGCACGGGCCTGCGCGCCGATACGCACGCGGTGAAAACCGGCCACGGTGTCGGTGCAACTGGGCGCGAGGATCAGGTCGACGCCGGCTTCGGCCAGGGTATGCGCCAGCAGCGGAAACTCGTTGTCGTAGCAGATCAGAATGCCCAGCTTGCCCAACGTGGTATCGAACACCTTCAGCCCGTTGCCCGCCGCGATGTGCCACTGCTCCACTTCGAAGCGGGTCATGATCAGCTTGTCCTGAGTGCCCAGGCAGCCTTCCGGGCCGAACAGCCAGGCACGGTTGCGGTAGATGCCATCGTCATCCAGCACGGCTACCGAACCGGGTTGCAGGTGGATTTTCAGCCGCCGCGCCAGGCTCTCGCACAGCGCCAGCCAGCGTGGCAGCAACGGCTGGATACCGGCGATGGAGCCATGCAGGTCGCCACGCTCGCTCTCTGGCAGTTGGCCGGTTAGCACCAGGCCGGCGTATTCCGGCAGCAGCAACAGATCAGCACCTTGCCCGGCCGCTTCCTCGCACAACGCCGTCAGGTGCTCGGCATAGGCGTCCCAGGTGGCGAACAGGTCGATGTGATATTGGCAGGCGGCAACCTTGATCATGAAGCGAGCTCCTTCAACCAGAACGACATGGGTTTGGCCGATTCCTCGGCTTCGTCCAGGTCGCGCCAGTGGTAATGGGTGTGCAATTCGGGGTGATGGCGATAGCCACGCCGCGTCCAGAACGCGTCCAGTGGCTGGTAGTCGATTGGCCGGCGAGGGTGATCCGCCGGGCGCTGCACGGCGCAGAAGGCGCACCAGTCAAAACGGCCCAACGTACGTGCATGAGCCTCGCGCTCGACGAAGAAGCGCACGCCCAGGCCACGCCCGCGCCAGGCCGGCAAGACCACCGACTCGGCGCAGTAGAAGACCCGCTCCGGGTTCCAACCCGCGGCCATGAACGGTTGCTGGAATTCCTCGGTTTCATCGCTAAGCGGCAGCGCCGTGGAGGCGCCGACCACCCGCCCTTCGTCACGTACCAGCACGCACAGGCTAGCCGCGCTGCGCACGTAGGTGGCCAGGTAGTCGGCCTCGTAGTCGAGGTTGCCGTCGTAGAGGTAGGGGAACTCGCGGAACACCTGGATACGCAGGCGCGCCAGGTCGTCGATATGGGGCGCGATCTCGGCCCCGTGGAGCAACTGAATGTCCATGCGCAGTCGTTGGCCAACAGCAGGGTGACGCCGACGGCTATGCCGGCGGGAAGCGGCGAACTTATCATGCCCGCCAGCAAACCACTAACCACGCTACGAAAGGAACTTAGCCATGACCGCCACCGAACTGGTTCAGGCCTACTATGCCGCCTTCAACGCCGGCGACATGCCCGCCTTCCTCGACCTGCTGGCCGAGGACGTGGTGCACGACATCAACCAGGGCGAACGCCAGGTCGGCAAGGCCACCTTCGCCGCCTTCATGGACAAGATGAACCGCTGCTACCGCGAGCGCCTGACTGACATCGTGGTGATGCAGAACGCTGACGGCGACCGCGCTGCCGCCGAGTTCGTGGTGCATGGCGAGTACCTGGCCGACGACGAAGGCCTGCCACCGGCAGACGGCCAGACCTACGTGCTGCCGGCCGGCGCCTTCTTCGAGATCAAGAATGGCAAGGTGGCGCGCATCAGCAACTACTACAACCTCAATGACTGGATTGCGCAGGTCGGCTGAGAAGCACGCACCGCACAGGGCGCCCGGCCAGAAGGCGCCCGAAACATTCCGCAAAGGCTTAATACAGCGTTAAGCCAACCCTCACAAAATCGCCCCCAGGTTCATCACCGAGGTTCCGAGCATGGAACTACCCTGGGCGCACCATGATCGTCCCGTTGCCCGTATCGGGCGCGGCGACAGCTACGAACTCCACCTGGCTTCCCCCGGCAGCGCCCGTCGCGCAGCCCTGGAGCAGTTCATCCGCCAGCGCTTCGAACTGCAGCACGGCGCACGCATCCGTCACTTCATGCCCTGCCTGTTCGGCCTGGAAAACCAGATCGGGCAGTTGCTCGGCGCAGTCGGCGTGCGCAGCGGCAACAGCGGCCCCCTGTTCCTCGAACGCTACCTGAACGAACCGATCCAGACCGCCATCGGGTCGCGCCTGGGCAATACCGAACCCGGCCGTGGCGAACTGGTGGAAGTCGGCAACCTGGCCGCTGACAGCCCCGGCGCCGCACGTCTGCTGATCGTCGCACTGACCGACCTGCTGGTGGCCCTGGGCTTTCGCTGGGTCACCTTCACCGGCACGCCGACCCTGCTCAACAGCTTCCAGCGCCTGGGCCTGACGCCCATCGCCCTCGGCGAAGCCGATCCGGCGCGCATGGGCGATGAGCTGGCCGACTGGGGCAGCTACTACGACAGCCGTCCGCTGGTCATGGCCGGCGACATTCACGGTGGTCATCAGCGTCTGCTGCAACTGGGCGCCTACCCGCGCCTGGGCCACCAACCGCTCTATGCCCTGGAGGACATGCCCAATGTGGTCTGCAGCTGAGTCCTTTTTCGGCCGCCTGGCCGAGTTCGGCCCACAGATCGCACTGGCCGAGGGCGAGCGCACACTGACCTATGCCGAGATGCTGGGCGCACTCGCGGCACGCGGCAGGCACCTGCGCGCCCTCGGCGCCCATCGTGTGGCATTGGCCATGGATAACGGCATCGACTGGGTGCTGTGGGATCTGGCGGCGCTGCATGCCGGCCTGGTCTGCGTGCCGGTGCCGGCGTTCTTTTCCGCCGACCAGCAGCGCCACGTGCTCGACAGTGCCGGCATCGACTGCCTGATCGGCAACGGCGCCCCCGGTTTCGCCAACGTGGAAGCCGATATTCATCGCCGTACGGTGGCACACCCTGCTGCGCTGCATGCCAATACCTGCAAGATCACCTACACCTCCGGCACCACCGGCCAGCCCAAGGGCGTGTGCCTGGATCTGGACACGCAACTGGCGGTGGCAGAAAGCCTGATCAACGCCAGCGCCAGCCGCGAGGTGCAGCGGCACCTGTGCATCCTGCCGCTGGCGACCCTGCTGGAAAACATCGCCGGCGTTTATGCACCGCTGCTGGCCGGCGCGCGGGTGGAGCTGATGACCATGGCGCAGATCGGCCTGACCGGTGCCAGTGGCTTCGACCTGGCGCGTTTTCTCCAGGCGCTGCATGCCGCCCAGCCGCACAGCCTGATCCTGCTGCCGCAATTGCTGCTGGCCCTGGTCAGTGCCGGCGAGCGCAAATTGCCGGTGCCCGGCTCACTGCGGTTCGTCGCCGTCGGTGGTGGCCGGGTTTCCGCGCAGTTGCTGGAACGCGCCGATGCCCTCGACCTGCCCATCTTCGAGGGTTATGGCCTGTCCGAATGCGCGTCGGTGGTGTGCCTGAACACGCCCGAACAGCGCCGGATCGGCAGCACCGGCAAGCCGCTCGGCCACCTGCAGGTGACGCTGGCGGACGACGGAGAAGTCCGGGTCAAGGGCGCGCGCATGCTCGGTTACCTCGGTGAGCCGGCGCCGCAAGGCGAGTGGCTGGGCACCGGCGACCTCGGACATTTCGAGCAGGGCTTCCTGGTGCTGCACGGGCGCAAGAAACATCAGTTCATCACCGCCTACGGGCGCAACGTCAACCCGGAATGGGTCGAGTCCGAGCTGGTGCAACAGCTGCCCATCGCCCAGGCCTGGCTGCATGGCGAAGCGCTGCCGGCCAACGTCGCGGTGCTGGTGCCGCGTTTCGCCAATACCCCTGACGCGCAATTGCAGGCAGCCGTAGACGCCGTCAACGAAGACCTGCCGGACTACGCCCGCGTGCACCACTGGCTGCGTGCCGACGCCCCGTTCAGCACGAGCAACGATCTGGCCACGGCCAACGGCCGCCTGCGTCGCGCCGCCCTGTTCACCCATTACCAAGCCGCCATCAGCAACCTGATGGCTGAAGGAGCACACGCATGAATTTCTACGAATCCCTGTTGGCGCAGACCCAGGCCGAGCGCGACTACCTGCTCGGAGCGCCGATCATCCGCCAGGCCATGACCGGCCAGGTCGCCCTGCGCAGCTACATCGCTTTCCTTAGCGAGGCCTACCACCACGTCAAGCACACCGTGCCGCTGCTGATGGCCTGCGGTGCGCGCCTGCCGGAACGCCTGGAATGGCTGCGCGAAGCCATCGCCGAGTACATCGAGGAGGAAACCGGCCACCAGGAATGGGTACTCAACGACATCGCCGCCTGCGGCGTCGACAAGGAAGCGGTGCGCAATGGCACGCCGCACCTGCCCACCGAGCTGATGGTGGCCTACGTCTACGACCGCATCGCCCGGCACAACCCGGTGAGTTTCTTCGGCATGGTCAACGTGCTCGAAGGCACCAGCATCGCCCTGGCCACCCAGGCCGCCGGCATCATCCAGGACAAGCTGCAGTTGCCGAACAAGGCCTTCAGCTACCTCAACTCGCACGGCAGCCTGGATCTGGAGCACATCGAGTTCTTCAAGAAACTGATGAACCGCCTGGACAACGATGACGACAAGGCCGCCGTGGTGCACACCGCCAAGGTGGTCTACCGCCTCTATGGCGACATGTTCCGCAGCCTGCCGCTGGCTGGCGAGGAGTAAGGTCATGCAACCGACGGATTGCCGTGCCCTGCTTACCGGCGCCAGCGGCGGTATCGGCCTTGCCTTGGCGTATCGTCTGGCCAGCGAAGGCGCACACCTGCTGCTGGTGGGACGCCGCCTGGAGCCCCTACAAACGCTGTTGCAACGCTTCCCGCAGAACGTGCAACTGGTGCAGGCCGATATCGCCACCCGCAGCGGGCGTGATGCACTGGTCGCCGCCGCGCAGAATTTCGGCGGGCTGAACTGCCTGATCAATGCCGCGGGGGTCAACCGCTTCGGCCTGCTCGACCAGCAGGACGAGCAGCAGATCGCCGAGCTGATCGGCCTCAACGTCACCGCCACGCTGCAACTGACCCAACGCCTGCTGCCGCTGCTGCGGGCGCAACGGCGCGCTTTGGTGATCAATGTCGGCTCCACCTTCGGCGCCATCGGCTACCCCGGCTTCGCCGCCTACTGCGCCAGCAAGTTCGCCCTGCGCGGCTTCTCCGAAGCGCTGCGCCGCGAACTGGCCGACACCCATGTGCGCGTCCTCTACTTCGCCCCGCGCGCCACTCGCACTTCGATGAACGCCCCGAGCGTGGTGGCGATGAACGACGAGTTGGGCGTGGCCATGGACGACCCGCAGCAAGTGGCCGAGGAGCTGCTCGACACCATCCGACGCGAGCGGGAAGAACGCCACCTGGGCTGGCCCGAGCGCCTGTTCGTACGCCTCAACGGTCTGCTGCCGCGCGTGGTCGACCAGGCCCTGCGCAAGCAGTTGCCGATCATTCAACGCTTTGCCCGCCACAAGCCCTGAGGAGATTGCCCGTGAACCTGTTTCGCCCCCTGATCATCGCCGCACTCGGCTTCGCCGCCCTGCCCGCCTTTGCCCTCAGTGACCATGGCCAGGCTCAGCTGCAGCAATTGCAAACGCACTGGGCCGAAATCAACTATCAGACGCCGGAGAAACAGCGCGAGGAGGCCTTCGCCAAGCTCGTCACGCAAGCCGACGCCGCGCTGGCCAGCGAGCCCAAGGCACCGGAGCTGCTGATCTGGCGTGGCATCATCCTCAGCACCCAGGCCGGCGCCAAGGGTGGCCTCGGCGCCCTGAGCCTGGTCAAGGAGGCCAAGGCCAGCCTGGAACAGGCCCTGGCCATCGACCCGCAAGCCCTGGCCGGTTCGGCCTACACCAGCCTCGGCAGCCTATACTACCAGGTACCGGGCTGGCCGATCGGCTTCGGCGATGACGAAAAGGCCGAGCAGATGCTCCAGCAGGCACTGGCGATCAACCCGGAAGGACTCGACCCCAACTACTTCTACGGCGATTTCCTGCAACGGCAGAAACGCTACGAGGAATCCCGCGCCGCGCTGGAGAAAGCCCTGGCCGCCAAGGATCGCCCCGGTCGCGAACTGGCCGACAAGGGCCGCCGCGCAGAAGCCACGGCGCTTTTGCGGCAAGTCGAGCGTAAACTCCAGTAACTCGGACGCATCCCTACAGGAGTTGCCATGCGCATTCTTCTCGTCGAAGACGATCAGGCCCTGGGCGAAGGCATTCGCACCGCGCTGAAACCCGAAGGCTACACCGTGGACTGGCTGCAGGATGGCGCCAGCGCGCTGCATGCCCTCAGTCACGAGAGCTTCGAGCTGGCCATTCTCGACCTCGGCCTGCCGCGCATGGATGGCCTGCAGGTGCTCAAGCACCTGCGTGCCAATGCCAACCCCGTACCGGTGCTGGTACTCACCGCCCGTGACGCCACCAGCGACCGCATCGCCGGCCTCGATGCCGGTGCCGACGACTACCTGATAAAACCCTTCGACGTGGCCGAACTCAAGGCGCGCCTGCGCGCCTTGCTGCGCCGCAGTTTCCAGCGCCCGCAACCGGCGCTGGAATACCGCGGTATCCGCCTCGACCCGGCGAGCCAGGTGGTCGAATACCAGGGCCAGACCATCAACCTGCCACGCAAGGAATTCCTCCTGCTGCACGAGTTGCTGATCCAGCCCGGTCGCGTACTGACTCGCGACAAGCTGCAACAGGCGCTCTACGGCTGGGACGAGGAAGTGGAGAGCAACGCCCTGGAAGTGCACGTGCACCACCTGCGCAAGAAATTCTTCCCGGAGCTGATCCGCACCGTGCGCGGCGTCGGTTATCTGGTGGACAAATGAAGTTGCTGAAAACCTTCGGCTCCATCCGCACCCGCCTGCTCGCCCTGCTCCTGCTGCTGGTTGCCGGCAGCTTCGGGCTGATCAGTCACAAGATCTACAACGACTCGGTACATGAAGTACGCGAGCTGTTCGACGCCCAGCTGTCGCAGACCGCGCGCCTGCTCATGGGGCTGGTGCGCCACGACCTCACCGAGAACGAGCGCCGCGAGATGCAGGCGGTGCTCGACGAAGCGCTGCTGCTGCACAGCGCGCGCAACCCGGACAACCTGCTCGGCCACGAATACGAAGGCAAGCTGGCCTTCCAGATGCTCGACGACGATGGCGAGCTGCTGTTCCAGTCGGCCAGCGCCCCGCCGGGGCTGCTCAACGACATGATCCAGCAGCTCGGCCTGGCCTTGCCGGACAACGACCAGCCGATGCAACAGCGCCTGGCGCAATTGGCCCGCTACCTGATCGGCTACCACACCCTGACCATCGGCGAGCACAACTGGCGCGTGTTCGTGCTGCATGACAGCCGCGATTACCACTGGGTGCTGGCCGGCGAACGCGAGGACGTGCGCGGCGAGCTGATCGACAAGATCGCCAAGCGCAGCCTGCAGCCGCTGCTGATCGGCCTGCCCATCGTCGGCCTGCTGTTGTGGCTGACCGTGGGCTGGGGTCTGTACCCACTCAAGCGCATGGCCGACGCCATTCGCGGCCGCGCCCCGGACAACCTGGCGCCGCTGGTCTTCCCGCCATTGCCCAATGAGCTGGAGCCGATGGCAGCCGCGCTCAACCGGCTGCTGATGCAGGTCAACCAGTTGCTGGAACAGGAAAAGCGCTTTATCGCCGATGCTGCCCACGAATTGCGCACGCCCTTGGCAGTGCTGCGTATTCACGCCCAGAACGCGCTGGAAGCACCGGATGCCGGCGACCGCGAAGAGGCGCTGAAACAGTTGGGTAGCGGTGTCGACCGCGCGACCCGAGTGGTCGCGCAGCTGCTGACCCTGGCCCGGCTGGATCCCAATGGCGTGCGCCTGAACATGAGTGACCTCGACCTGCTGGCCTTCCTGCGCAGTGAACTGGCCGAGCTGACGCCACTGGCGCTCAATCGCCAGCAGGAACTGATTCTCGACTCTCAGGAGCCCGCCGACTACCAGCTACCAGCCGATGCCCCGAGCCTGGGCATTCTGCTGCAGAACCTGGTGAGCAATGCCGTGCAGTACACCCCGGCTGGCGGCTGCATCCAGGTACACTTGCTGGCCAATGCCCATGACCTGGTGCTGCAGGTGCACGACAGCGGCCCCGGTGTGCCTGTGGAACTGCGCGAGCGACTGTTCGAGCGCTTCTTCCGTATCGGCGAAGGCCAGGGTGCGGGGCTCGGCCTGTCCATCGTGCGCCGCGTGGTGGAGTTGCATCAGGGCAGCATCGCCCTCGACGACTCGCCGCTGGGCGGCCTGCGCGTCAGCGTCAGGCTGCCGCGCCAGCGCGCAGCCATCGAGCACAGTGCCTAACCCGCAGCCCCGACCACGCGCAATGGCACCTGACGCCCGACCTTCTGCGCCAGGTAACGGGTGCAGCTGACGCGCAGGAAGGAGGCGAAGTTGACCACTTCACCGCGAAAATCCATCACTTCTTCGTACAACTTGGCGATCAGCTGGTTGGTGGTCATGCCGTCGACTTCGGCGATCTCGCGCAGGATGTCCCAGAACTGATTCTCCAGGCGCAAGGTGGTCACCACGCCGCGGATACGCAGCGAACGCGAGCGGGACTCATAGAGGATGGGGTCGGCCTTTACATAGAGTTCGCACATCGGTCGTGCTCCTGAAAGGTAGGGCGGGTGCAACCCGCCACATGCGGACTGGCGGGTTGCACCCGCCCTACGTCTTACCCGCGTCATAGCCCGGCGCAGTTAGCGCGTAGCCCGGATGCAATCCGGGAAACCTGCTGCATGATGCGCCGAGGATTGCACCCGGGCTACACCTGCTTACAAACGGATTTCCGTGCCCAGCACCTTGAGAAACGCCGCCAACCAGGCCGGATGCGCAGGCCATGCCGGTGCCGTGACCAGATTGCCCTGCACATGCGCCTGATCCACCGGGATCTCCACATAAGTGCCGCCCGCCAGCCCCACCTCCGGCGCACAAGCCGGGTAAGCACTGCACTCGCGGCCTTGCAAAATGCCGGCAGCAGCCAGCAGTTGCGGGCCGTGGCAGACCGCAGCGATGGGTTTGTCAGCCTGGGCGAAGGCTTTGACCAGGGCGACTACCTCCGCATTCAGGCGCAGATACTCCGGGGCGCGGCCGCCGGGTACCAGCAAGGCGTCGTAGTCGTCGGCGCGCACCTTGGCGAAGTCGAAGTTGAGGGCGAAGTTGTGCCCCGGCTTTTCGCTGTAGGTCTGGTCGCCCTCGAAATCGTGAATGGCGGTACGCACCGTCTGTCCAGCGGTCTTGCCCGGACACACCGCATGCACCGTGTGACCGACCATCAACAGCGCCTGGAACGGCACCATGGTTTCGTAATCTTCGGCGTAGTCGCCGACCAGCATGAGAATCTTCTTGGCAGCCATGATCGTCTCCTGAAGGTAGGTGGAGCGAAATCATTATTCGCCGCCCTGCCCGCCCTCAGGTAACAACCGGGTACTACGTTGCAGGCTTACAGCGCCGGCACCTGCCATTCGATGGGAGTCATACCGTTCTGCACCAGGAACTGGTTGCAGCGGCTGAAATGGCCATTGCCGAGGAACCCGCGATGCGCCGACAGCGGCGACGGGTGTGGCGAGCGCAGCACCAGGTGCTTGGTCGGGTCGATCAGACGCTGCTTGCTCTGCGCATGGCTGCCCCAGAGCAGGAACACCAACTTGGGCTGATGCTCGCTGACCACTTCGATCACCCGGTCGGTGAAGAACTGCCAGCCCTTGCCGGCATGCGAGCCGGCGTTGGCGCGCTCCACCGTCAGCGAGGTGTTGAGCAGCAATACGCCCTGATCGGCCCAGCTTTGCAGGTAACCGTGCGACGGAATGTCGATGTTCAGGTCGCGTTTGAGCTCCTTGTAGATGTTCACCAGCGATGGCGGCGTCTGCACGCCAGGTTGCACCGAGAAACACAGGCCATGGGCCTGGCCGGGGCCGTGGTAAGGATCCTGGCCGATGATCACCACCTTCACCTGATCCAGCGGCGTGGAGTTGAGCGCATTGAAGATCAGCGGGCCCGGCGGGTAAATCTCCTTGCCGGCAGCCTTTTCCGCACGCAGGAACTCGCCCAGTTCCTTCATGTAGGGCTTGTCGAACTCATCGCGCAGCGCGTGCTTCCAGCTGGCTTCGAGTTTGATGCGGTCGTCGGTCATCCGGGTGTCCTGCGTGGTCAAGAACAAGAAGCAGGCACGCTAGAGAAGGGTGCCGGGCAAGTCAAGGCGACAGCTCTGCATCGGCTTTCGGCAAAGGCTCTGCTAGCATTTCAGTACGCCGCTGCGGTTCCACGGAAGTCCCCGCCATCATGTCGCTGTCCCCCGAAGCCATTCGCTTCGCCCTGCTCACCCGCTTTCTCAAAGGACAGGCCAAGGTGCCGCAAATGCCGGAAGCGGCCATGCGCATCCGCCAGTTGCTGGAAGACCCGCGCACCTCGCTGGAGCAACTGGCACGCGTGATCAACAGCGACCCACCGCTGTCCGCCTACCTCATGCAGTTCGCCGAAAGCCCGTTGATTCGCGGCGCCCGTCCATGCGTTTCGATGCGCGACCTGCTCGCCCGTCTCGGTACCCGCCAGCTCGGCACGCTGGTGCTGGGTTTTGCCGCGCGCAATCTGTTCATCAGCCAGGAGAAGGCCTTGCAGCAGGTGTTTCGTCAGCGCTGGCGCAAGGCTCGCGAACGGGCAGCGTTCTGCGCCGTGCTGGCGCAACGCTGCGATCAATCGCTCGACGACGCCATGCTTGCAGGTCTGTTGCAGGACATCGGCAGCCTGCCGCTATTGGCGGAGCTGGAGCACTGGCCGGACTTTCCGCGTGACGCACAGTCGCTGGATGGCCTTTGCGATTACCTGTCCGGGGATATTGGCGCCCTGGTGCTGACCCGCTGGCAGGTGCCGACCTCGCTGATCGAGTGCGCCAGGCAACGTAACAAATGGCTGCACGATCACGACGGCGAAGCCGATCTGACCGACCTGGTGCTGCTGGCCAGCGCGTTGCAGATACAACCGGCGAACCTCCCCGAGCCACTACCCGCGCAGCGCCGCCTGGGTCTTGAACAACCATTGGCCGACCTGAGCGAAACGCTGCAGGACGAGCAGCAACTGTGGCTGCGCATGCTGGCCTGAACACCTCTGTGCGCCGACACAAGACCGTAGGGTGCGCCGCGCGCACCGTCTTCGAATCGCGCTCCGAGCGGTGCGCATGGCGCACCCTACCCCTGGTGCAACGCCCGGTAGTGACTGGGCGCCATGCCCACCACCTTGCGAAACAGCCGCGAGAAGTAATAGGGGTCGTCGTAGCCCAGTTGCTCGGCCACCTGGCGTACCTCCATATCGCCACGGTCGAGCAGGCGGCAGGCCAGGGCCATCTTCAACTGAATGAAGTCCTGGATCGGCGCATGGCCGGTCAGCGCGCGGTAGGTCTTGGCGAAATGAAAACGCGACAGTTTGAACTGCGCGGCCAGTTCATCGAGGTTGAGGCTGTCATGCAGGTGCTCGCGCATCACCGCCTGCACCGCCTCGATATCCAGCACCCGTCCAGACTTGAGGTTGACCCGTGCCGGCAGCACCGCCAGGGAGCTGAGCATCGCCTGCAAGCGGTGCGCGGCATGGATGAAGGGCAAGGCGTTGAGGCTCTGGCGCTGCAAGCCCAACAGCGCCTCGAAGTCGCCGAGCAAGCGGGGTTGCACACCAATGCGCCGCAGCGACTGCGTACCCAGCAGGCTCAGGAAGTCCTCGCTGAAGCTACCATCGAAATGCACCCAGTAGATCGTCCAGGGGCTTTGCGCATCGGCGCCATAGGCATGCGCGACGTCCTTGGGCAACAGCAGGAGATCGCCGGCAGCGACCTCGAATCGTCCATCCGCCGTTTCCAGCCAACCCTGGCCGGAGCGGCAATAGATCAATAGATGATCGTCGGGTTGCGCGCGGCGCATCTGGTGCTCGACCGCATCCGGATAAAAGCCGATGGCCAATGGATAGCACCCCATGCTCAGCGGATGGCGAGCCAGCAGGCGGCGCAGCCGTGGCGGCGTGATGAAGCGCTGCCCGCCAAGTGGCAGCGGCCAATTGGAAGTCTCCACGCGCAAGCCCATGAGCCTTATCCCCTAAAACCAGCGAAGCGAATCACAAGATCGTCCATCCCAAGACCAAGATCGTCAATCCACAAACGGGTAGCGAGTGGCTATAAAGAGCCCATACAAGAACAACAGGAGGTGAGCATGCCCCGTACCCTGCCGCAACTGATCGACGGCCAATGGCAAATCAGCCAGGCGCATGAGCTGATCGAAGTCACCGACCCGGCCACCCAGGAGGTGATCGCCCTCGCCCCCAAGGCCACCGCCGAGGAAATCGAGGCGGCAGTAGCCAGTGCGCAGAAAGCCTTCCTCGCCTGGCGCGAGGTGCCGGTCTCGGAACGTGCCCGCCTGATGCTGCGCTACCAGCACCTGCTCAAGGAACATCACGACGAACTGGCGGAAATCCTCGCCCGGGAAACCGGCAAGACCTTCGCCGACGCCAAGGGCGACGTCTGGCGCGGCATCGAAGTGGCCGAGCACGCCGCCAACATCGCCAGCCTGATGATGGGCGAGACGGTGGAAAACGTCGCCCGCGAGATCGACACCGCCAGCTGGATTCAGCCACTGGGCGTGTGCGTCGGCATCACCCCGTTCAATTTCCCGGCGATGATTCCGCTGTGGATGTTTCCGCTGGCCATCGCCTGTGGCAACACCTTCATCCTCAAACCCTCCGAACAGGATCCGCTGACGCCCAATCGCCTGGCCGAGCTGTTCATCGAAGCCGGCGCACCGGCCGGCGTGCTGCAGGTGCTGCATGGCGGCCGCGAGCAAGTCGATGCGCTGCTGGTACACCCGGCCGTGCGCGCGGTGTCCTTCGTCGGTTCGGTGACGGTGGGCCAGCATGTCTACCGCACCGGCACCCAGCACCTGAAGCGCGTGCAGGCCTTCGCCGGGGCGAAGAACCACATGGTGATCATGCCGGACGCGCCCAAGGATCAGGTGATCAGCAACCTACTCGGCGCCAGTTGCGGCGCGGCCGGGCAACGCTGCATGGCGATCAGCGTGGCGGTGTTCGTCGGCGAGTCGAAACAGTGGATCGACGAATTGGCCGAGCAGATGGCCGCCCTGCGCCCCGGCCACTGGCAGGACAGTGGTGCCGCCTACGGCCCGCTGATCAGCCCGCAGGCGCGCCAGCGCGTGTTGCGCCTGATCGACGAAGGCAAGGCCGAAGGCGCCGAGTGCCTGCTCGATGGTTCGCAGTGCACGGTCGAGGGTTACCCGAATGGCAATTGGGTCGGCCCGACCCTGTTCCGCGGGGTGACGACGAAGATGAGCCTGTACCGCGAGGAAATCTTCGGCCCGGTGCTGGTGTGCATGGAGGTGGACAGTCTCGAAGAGGCCATCGCACTGGTCAACGCCAGCCCCTACGGCAACGGCACCAGCCTGTTCACCCGCTCTGGCGGCGCTGCGCGGCACTTCCAGCATGCGATTGAAGTCGGCCAGGTGGGCATCAACGTACCGATCCCCGTGCCGCTGCCGTTCTTCTCCTTCACCGGCTGGAAAGGCTCGTTCTACGGCGACCTGCACGCCTACGGCAAACAGGCGGTGCGTTTCTATACCGAGACCAAGACGGTCACCAGTCGCTGGTTCGACGACACGCCACTGGAGGCCGGGCCGAACATGACCATTCAACTGAAATGAGAACGGGATAACCCTTAGACCAATAGACGATCACGCAAGCCGGACAAGCGGCGTAAAACAGTGCCCTGCAGAACAACAATAAAGGAACACTGCAATGCGCCGACTGACTGCCACCCTGGCCCTGTGGGCCGGAATCACCGCCTGTGCGCAGGCTGCCGAGCCGATCACTCTCGGCCTCAACTACCCGCGCACCGGCCCGTATAAGGAGGAGGGGTTGGCGCAGATGCGTGGAGCCCTGCTGGCCATCGACGAAATCAATGCCACCGGCGGTGTGCTGGGGCGGCCTTTGCGCCTGTCCAGCAAGGACACTGCCTCGCGTCCGGCCAAGGCCGAGAAGAACGTCGACAAGCTGGCCGCCGAGGGCGCGGCGATGCTCTTCGGCGGTGCCTCCAGCGCCGTCGCCATCGCGGCGGGCAAACGCGCCAAGCAACACGGGCTGCTGTATTTCGGCACCCTCACCTATTCCAACGACACCACCGGCAAGGACGGCCATCGCTACATGTTCCGCGAGTGCAACAACGCCTGGATGAGCGCCCAGGTGCTCGGCCAGTACCTGAGCAAGACCCAGCCGAACAAACGCTATTTCTACGTCACCGCCGACTACACCTGGGGCCATACCAGCGAAGCGTCGCTGCGCCACGCCACGGCGACCGATGACGTCGGCCAGCATGCCAGCGTGCGCGTGCCCTTCCCCGGCGCCCGCCTGGCCGACTATACCGATGCCCTGACCCAGGCCTCCTCCAGCAATGCCGACATCCTCGCTCTGGTGCTGTTCGGCGAAGACCTGGTGCGCGCCATGCGCATCGCCAAGGATCTGGGCCTGACCGAACGCATGCAGATCGTCGCGCCCAACCTGACCCAGAGCATGGTCGAACAGGCAGGTCCGGAGCTGATGCAGGGCGTGGTCGGTACCGAACCTTGGACATGGCGAGTGCCGGCGCTGGAAAAATCGGTGCGCGGCGAAGCCTTCGTCCAGGCCTTCAAGAGCCGCTACGAGATGTACCCTTCCAGCTCGGCCGCCTCGGCCTACAGCATCGTCCAGCAATGGGCCGATGCCGCCAAACGTGCCAACAGCCTCGACAGTGAAGCCCTGATCAAGGCGCTGGAAGGCCACCGCTACACCCTGCTGAAAGACGAGCAGCAATGGCGCGCCTTCGATCACCAGAACCTGCAGACGGTCTACGCCGTGCGGGTGAAACCGCGTGACGAGGTGCTCAAGGATCCGCTCAAGCAGGACTACTTCGAAATCGTCGACCGCCTCGATGCCAGCAGCGCGCTGCCCAGCCTCGCGCAATGGCAGGATGAGCGCCGTGCCGGCGGCCAGCCCCCGACCTTGCAATGAGATGCCATGGACTTTGAACTCAGTGATGAACAACGCCTGCTCACCGACAGCGCCCGCGCCTTCGCCACGCGGGAGCTGGCGCCCCACGCCGCCGACTGGGATCGTGACCATCACTTCCCAGTCGAGGTGATCCGCCGCGCCGCCGAACAGGGCTATCTAGCCCTGTATATCGCCGAAGAGGATGACGGCCTGGGCCTGTCACGCCTGTCCAGCTCACTGATCTTCGAACAACTGGCAGCCGGCTGCGTGGCCACCACCGCCTACCTGACCATCCACAATATGGCCACCTGGATGCTCGCCAGCTTCGCCGACCAGGCACTCAAGGACACCTGGTTGCCGGGGCTGATTTCCGGCCAGTCGCTGGCCTCCTACTGCCTGACCGAACCGGACGCCGGTTCCGATGCGGCCAACCTACGCACGCGTGCGCGCCGTGATGGCGACGACTACGTGATCGACGGCAGCAAATGCTTCATCTCCGGCGCCGGCAGTACCGACGTGCTGATCGTCATGGCGCGCAGCGGCGAGGACGGCGCCAAGGGCATCTCCTGCTTCCTGGTACCCGCCGACGCCCCCGGCGTGCGCTACGGGCGCAACGAAGACAAGATGGGCTGGAAGGCGCAGCCGACCCGTACCATCACCTTCGAGGGCGTGCGTATTCCCGCCAGCAATCGTATCGGTCCGGAAGGCGAAGGCTTCGTCTACGCCATGAAAGGCCTCGATGGTGGCCGTCTCAATATTGCCAGCTGCTCGCTGGGCGCTGCCCAGGCGGCGCTGGAGCAAAGCCTGCGCTACGTCGAGGAACGCAAGCAGTTCGGCAAGCCGCTCAGCCAGTTCCAGGCCCTGCAGTTCAAGCTGGCCGACATGCTCACCGACCTCACCGCCAGCCGGCAGATGGTGCGCCTGGCCGCGCACAAACTCGACCATGGGCATGGCGAAGCCAGCCTGTATTGCGCCATGGCCAAGCACTTCGCCACCGACCACTGCTTCAACGTCTGCAACGAAGCCCTGCAACTGCACGGCGGTTATGGCTATCTGAACGATTACCCGCTGGAGCGCTGGGTGCGTGACGCCCGCGTGCACCAGATACTGGAAGGCACCAACGAAATCATGCGGGTGATCGTCGCCCGCCGCCTGCTGCAACAGGGCGGCATGCTCGATCGCCTGCTGTAACCGCTGCGTCCCCCGTCCATTGATTGGGGGAAGATAATTGACGAGGAATCGTTATGAGCACTGCACTGGAAACCTACAAATCCGGCATCTTCGACCTGACTCACAAGCTCACCGTGGAGAAGCATGGCCATACCGCGCTGATCACCATCAATCACCCTCCGGCCAACACCTGGGATCGTGACTCGCTGATCGGCCTCAAGCAGGTGGTCGAGCATCTCAACCGTGACGATGAGGTCTACGCCCTGGTGGTGACCGGCCAGGGGCCGAAGTTCTTCAGCGCCGGGGCTGACCTGAACATGTTCGCCGATGGCGACAAGGCGCGCGCCCGCGAGATGGCGCGGCGCTTCGGCGAAGCCTTCGAGACCCTGCGCGACTTCCGCGGCGTGTCCATTGCCGCGATCAACGGCTACGCCATGGGCGGCGGCCTGGAATGCGCGCTGGCCTGCGACATCCGCATCGCCGAACGCCAGGCACAGATGGCCCTGCCAGAAGCCGCCGTGGGCCTGTTGCCCTGCGCCGGCGGCACCCAGGCGCTGCCCTGGCTGGTGGGCGAAGGCTGGGCCAAGCGCATGATCCTCTGCGGCGAACGCATCGACGCCGACACCGCCCTGCGCATCGGCCTGGTCGAGCAGGTGGTGGACACTGGCGAGGCACGCGGCACCGCCCTGCTGCTGGCGTCCAAGGTGGCACGGCAAAGCCCGGTGGCGATACGCACCATCAAGCCGCTGATCCAGGGCGCCCGCCAACGCGGCCCGAACACCTGGCTACCGGAGGAACGCGAACGCTTCGTCGACCTGTTCGACGCCGACGACACCCGCGAAGGCGTCAACGCCTTTCTGGAAAAACGCGACCCGCAGTGGCGCAACAAGTAATTTGCGGCTTCGCTCCGCCCGTAGGGTGCGCCGTGCGCACCGAGAATCCGATGATGAACCTGACCTTCGAAGAACGCCCCAGCCTGCACGGCTACCGCATCGGCATCGCCACCCTGGATGCCGAGAAAAGCCTCAACGCGTTGTCGTTGCCGATGATCAAGGCGCTCGACGACCGCCTCAAGGCCTGGGCGGAGGATCCGGAGATCGCCTGCGTCATGTTGCGCGGCAACGGCCCCAAGGCCTTCTGTGCCGGCGGCGACGTGGTGCAGCTGGTCAACCAGTGCCGCGAACAGCCAGGTGAAGTGCCGCCCCTGGCGCGGCACTTCTTCGCCGACGAATACCGTCTGGATCACCGCATCCACACCTATCCCAAACCCTTCATCTGCTGGGCCCACGGCCATGTGCTGGGTGGCGGCATGGGCCTGATGCAGAGCGCAGGTATCCGCATCGTCACCCCAAGCAGCCGCCTGGGCATGCCGGAGATCAACATCGGCTTGTACCCAGACGTCGGCGGTAGCTGGTTCCTGGCACGCCTGCCGGGTCGCCTGGGGCTGTTCCTCGGCCTCACCGCGGCCAGCATCAATGCCCGCGATGCCCTGGATCTGAACCTGGCCGACCGCTTTCTGCGCGACGACCAGCAGGACGCCCTGCTAGCCGGTCTGGTGCAACTGAACTGGCGCGAACAGCCCGAGGCTCAGTTGCATAGCCTGCTGCGCGCGCTGGAAAGCGGGGCCCGCAGCGAACTGCCAGCCGCCCAATGGCTGCCACGTCGCGAACGCATCGACGAGCTGCTCGACGTCGCCGACCTGCCCGCCGCCGTTCACGCCATCAGTGCCCTGCAGCAGGACGACGACGCCCTGCTCGCCCGCGCCGCCAAGACCCTGGCCCATGGCTGCCCGCTGACCGCGCACCTGATCTGGGAGCAGATCCGCCGTGCCCGCCAGCTGTCGCTGGCCGAGGTGCTGCGCATGGAATACGCCATGAGCCTGAATTGCTGTCGCCACCCGGAATTTCCCGAAGGCGTGCGTGCACGCCTGATCGACAAGGATCAGACACCGCACTGGCATTGGCCGGACGTGGCCGCGATCCCGCCAGCCGTGATCGAAGCGCATTTCGCCCCGGTCTGGGACGGCGAGCACCCATTGGCGGATCTGTAGGAGGCCGCACCACCAGCCTGGCGCACCTCATGCGTAGCCCGGATGCAATCCGGGAATCGAGTTGCCCGAAACGTCCCGGATTGCATCCGGGCTACACGCTGGTGGATTTGTAGCATGCGCAGAATAGCTGGAGTGATCGGTGCGCACGGCGCACCCTACATGTAGACGCACAAGGACAGGCACGACACAAGGAATAGCCGCATGGCCGATACGCAGCAGCAAAAAGCCCTGGTCTTCCAGGCCCTGCACCAACGCGAGCAACTGCTGGTGCTGCCCAATCCCTGGGATGCCGGCTCGGCGAAGATTCTCGCGGCGCTCGGCTTCGAGGCACTGGCCACCACCAGTGCCGGCCTGGCCTTCAGCCTCGGTCGCGCCGATGGCGAAGGCCTGATCAGTCGCGAGGACACCCTGGCCAACGCCCGCGCCATCGTTGAGGCCACGCCTTTGCCGGTCGCGGCCGATCTGGAAAACGGCTTTGCCGATGAGCCCCAAGGCTGCGCCGATACCCTCTTGCAGGCCGCGGCCTGCGGGTTGGTGGGTGGCTCCATCGAAGATGCCAGCGGCAACCCGGAGGTGCCCATCTATCCATTGGAGCTGGCCGTCGAACGTATCCGCGCCTCGGTGGCCGCCGTGCGCAGCCTGCCCTTCCCCTTCACCCTGTGCGCCCGTGCAGAGAACTTCCTGCACGGACGCGAAGACCTGCCCGACACCTTGCGCCGCCTGGAAGCCTATGCCGACGCCGGCGCCGATGTGCTCTACGCCCCCGGCCTGACCACCCGCGCGCAGATCGATGCCGTGGTGCGGGCCGTTGCCCCCAGGCCCGTCAATGTCCTGCTCGGGCTGTCGAGCAGCGCACTGACATTCGATGACCTGGCCGCGCTGGGCGTGCGCCGCGTCAGCGTTGGCTCCAGCCTGGCGCGCGTGGCGTTCGGCGGCTTCCTGCAGGCTGCACGCGGTCTGCGCCAGGGCGATACGGGTTTTGCCAGGAACGCCGCCCCCTTCGCCGAACTCAACGAGCTGTTCAAAGCCGGGCAATGACACCCAAAACAAGAAAAGGAGATGCCGCATGACCCAGATCGCCTTTATCGGCCTTGGCCACATGGGCCTGCCCATGGCCCGCAACCTGCTCAAGGCAGGCTACCCGCTGAAAGTCTTCGATTTGGTGCGCAGCGCCGTCGACACCCTGGCTGGCGAAGGCGCCCTGGCAGCCGATAGTGCCGCCGACGCCATCGATCAGGCCCAGGTAGTGATCAGCATGCTGCCCGCCAGCCGCCACGTGGAAAGCCTGTATCTGGGCGACGAAGGGCTGCTCAACCGGCTGCCGCGCGGCACGCTGGTGATCGAGTGCTCGACCATCGCCCCGGAGTCCGCGCGCAAGGTGCACGCCGCCGCCCGTGAACGTGGCATCGCCCTGCTCGATGCGCCGGTGTCCGGCGGCACTGGCGGGGCGGCAGCCGGCACCCTGACCTTCATGGTTGGCGGTGAGGCGCAGGCGCTGGAAAAAGCCCGACCGCTGCTCGCCGCCATGGGCAAGAACATCTTCCACGCCGGCCCGGATGGCGCTGGGCAAGTGGCCAAGGTATGCAACAACCAGGTGCTCGCCGTGCAGATGATCGCCACCGCCGAGGCCATGGCCATGGGCGTGGCCAACGGCCTGGAGCCGGCCGTGCTGGCGGAGATCATGCGGCAGAGTTCGGGCGGCAACTGGACGCTGGAGAAGTACAACCCCTGGCCAGGCGTGATGGAGAACGCCCCCGCTTCGAAGGGCTACAGCGGCGGCTTCATGGCCGAGCTGATGGCCAAGGATCTCGGCCTGGCCCAGGAAACCGCCAGCCACAACGGCAACAGCGCACCGATGGGCGCCCTGGCGCTGCAGCTCTATCGCTTGCTGCTCAAGCAGGGCAAGGGCAAGCAGGACTTTTCGGTGGTGCAACAGCTATTCGTGTAAAGGCAAGAGGCGAGTACACCCGCCTCTCGATCTGCAGGCGCGCCCTACCTCAGCGCCTGCAGATGCAACATGCCGAACAGCAACACCTGCAGACGCTGCCACCACTGCCCAGGTAGCCCTTGCAAGCGCGAACGGAACAGCAGCAGTTCGCCGACATGCGCCAGCAGCACCAGCAACGCCGTCCAGTTGACCCAACCGCCGAGCGGCGTAGCGAAGGGATAGAACAGATTGAGCAGCGCCACCAACCAGAACATGGCCAGGGCGCCCTTGGCGAAAGACAGCAGGTTCATCGTGAGCCTCCAAATGGATGAACCGGCAGTGTGCCGAACCTTTTCATCGAGAGCCGCCTCCCTTTCGACTGGCGCCAAGCGCTGTTCCCGTTTCAGCCTGGTCAATGCGCAGGGAGGCCATCTTCTGCAAGCTGACGCTGCACACGCCCTACGGGATCAGCCCTTAGCGCAGGGTCAGGCCGAACGCCTCGTCGCTGAAGTCGAAGCAGTTGAGGAAACGACGAATCTCCAGCAGGTTGCCGTCGACCTTCACATCGCCGAGTAACGCGCCTTTGACCAGGCCGCCTTCGCCGGTCAGCAGGGTTTCCATGAAGCGCTTGTCCATGCTCAGACGTAAATCGGTGCCCTCGGGGATGCCCTTGTGCAACTGCGCGACACCACGTCGAACTTCCAGCGCCCACTGCTCATCGACGTCGGGAAAGCTGAAACCCAGGGTCAGTTCGACATCGTCCGCCTTCTCCGGGTCGATGCGCGTGACCCAGTTCTGCAGGAAGCTCTGCGGCGTGAAGCTGCGCACCATGTCCGGCGAGAGGAACACCTTGCGCATCGCCACCGAGCGCTGACGAATGGCCTCGCCGTCGAGCTTGCCCTCCAGCTCCATGGCGCTCATCAGGTACCAGTTGCGCCAGTTGATGTTCATGCTGGCGTAGCCCAGCTTGCGGAAGCTGCGCGCCTTGATCTCGCGCGCCAGCTTGTCTTCGTGGTCGACGCGGATGGCGTAGCCGGCCAGCTCGGCCGCCCACTGGTAATCGCCCTTGAGGTAGGCGTTGCCGGCCTCCAGCAGCATCTTCTCGCGGCCTCCGGCGAGCGCCATCAAACGCTCGGCCTGCTGCCGTGGCGGGGTCGGGTCGAGCGCCACCGGATCACCCTGGAACCAGCCCAGGTAACCGTTGTAGATCTGCCGCACGCTGTGCTTCACCGTGCCGTAATACTCACGCAGGTAAGGCGTGTAGCCAGCCAAATGCGGCGGCAGCTTGACCTTCTCCACCAGCTCGTCCGGCGTCAGGCCCTTGTTCATCCAGCGCACGGTCTGGTCATGGATATAGGCGATGCCATCGCGAGTCATGCGCAGCACCTCCTCGACCTTGTCCTGACCACTGACCGGGCGCCCATGCAGCGGCACCATATGCTCGGCACGGTAGGCGCGCATCTTGTCCAGGCTGTCGACCCACAGGACGGGGTCGCGGAACTTGGTGCCGCGCAACGTATGGATATTCGGCAGAGTCGGCCCCTGCACCACCTCGGCGCTGATCAGCACGCGGTTGTCCGGCAGGTAGAGGACAATCTCGTCCGGTGCTTCACTGGGTACGTGGAGGAACTGCACATCGAGACCGGCGATATTGGTATCCAGGCGTTCACCGAAGGTCACGGTCGGCGCGATGAAGGACGACGCCTCGGGTTGGGCCAGCGGGCCGATACCGGCATTCATCCCCTCCTGATCGCTAGCCGGCAGGAACGATCCAAAGCTGTACGCCGAACGCACGCCGAGAATCGGACCGACCAGGGCGCCCTGCGCTACCACGTTCTGCAACAGGGTTTCGTGGGCGTAGATCTGCACCTCGCCGCGCTCCACCTGCTCGCGGCTGACGAAGGCCTGCACGCCGTTGATGTGATCCGGATGGAAGTGGGTATAGACCACTGCCTTGACCGGCTTGTCGGTGAGCTTGCGAAACTCGGCCATGATCTTGCGTGACTCGCTGACCGACTCGCCGGTATCGACGATGATCAGCCCTTGCGGCGCCTCGATCATCACCACGTTGCCCAGTTGCCAGCCGACCGCCGAATAGACGTTGTCGGCGACGCGATAGACCTGCTGGGCGAATACCTGGGTGTGGGCCGCCAGTTCGGCGTTGATGCTGGGTTCGATGCGCTCGGCCGGCAGTTCGGCAACGGCGCTCAATGGCAGGGTGGCGGCCAGCAGCAGGCCGCTGAAGCGAGAGAAGGAACTCATGGCATTGGGCTGTCTTGTTGTTGGAATGCTGGCAGGTTGGCAAAGGCCATCCGATAATTCCAATGCATTCGAATAGACCAGTTAATGCAGGAAGCGCATGAACGATCTACGCCAGCTCCGTCACTTCGTCGCCCTCGCCGAACATGAACACTTCGCCCGCGCCGCCGCTGCCGTGCACCTCAGCCAACCGGCGCTGAGCCGCAGTATCCAGGCGCTGGAGAGCCAGCTGGGCTGCACCCTGGTGGATCGCCACAGCCGTGGCGTCAGCCTCACCGCCCATGGCCAGCTGGTACTGGAGCACGCGCGTCGCCTGCTGGCCGGCAGCCTGGCACTGAGCAACGCGGTCAATCAGTTGGGCAACCTGCAAGCAGGTGAGCTGCGCCTGGGCGCCGGCCCTTACCCGGCTGCTCGGCTGATACCACAGGCACTGGGACAGTTACTGCAACGCTACCCACGGGTGCAGGTAAAACTGGATATCGCCAACTGGCTGGAGCTGCGCGACAGCCTGCTGGACTCGGCCATCGAGTTGTTCGTCGCCGATATCCGCGAGTTGCAGGACGACGCTCAATTGCGCATCGAACCGCTGCGCGTGCATCAGGGCGTACTGTTCTGCCGCCCGTCTCATCCGCTGCTGCAGCGTGGCGACCTGAGACTGCGCGACCTGCTCGACTTCCCTCTGGCCGGCACACAACTGCCACAGGTGGTCGAGCGCAGCCTGGGCCAGGCCAGCGGACGAGCGCAGCCATTGAGCGTGCAATGCGACAACTTCCTGGTGCTCAAGCGCCTGGTGGCCGACAGCGATGTGCTGAGCATGGCGCCCTGGGACGTAATCGCCGACGAAGTCGGCAGCGGCCAGCTCGCCCTGCTGCCGCTGCAACCCCAGAGCCTGCATCAGCATTCGGCCTATGGCCTGGTCAGCCGCGCCGGCCATAGCCTGTCGCCAGCAGCGCAGGCCATGGTCGAAGCGATTCGTCGGGTGGATGAACAGACACCACGCGCCGGGCGCGTGGCGGATTGAGGGAAGGCTTACCAGCGGCGCTCGCCGCTACGTCGTTGTTCGTTGTGGCTGCGCCCATTGGAGAAGCGCTGCTGCGTGTTGCGACCTGCGTCCCAGCCACGCTGAATCTGCCCACCGCGATGTTCTTGGCGACGCGGGTCACGGCGATAGTCATGGCGCGGCTGGTCGTAGCGTTTGTAGCTGTCGCGGCGCTGTTCATGACCATAGTAGTGACGCGGCGGCGGTGCCGGCACGTAACGTGGAGGAGCCGGGTAATAGCTATGTCGACGATCTTCGTAGTAGTAGCGCGGCGCCACGTAAACCGGTGGCGCGTAGTAATCACGCCGGTAGCCGTCGTAGTAACGGTAGGACTGACCATTGTGATAACCGCGGTCGTAGCCACCACCGTAGACGGCACAACCGGAAAGTAGCAAGAGCAAGGCGGAAAACAGCAACTTGTAGGGCATGGCGGCCTCCTGTGACCGCTGGGACGACGCCGACCGATGTCGGCCTCCGGGATGGTGATCCCTGAGGCATCAGACAGCGCCGACCTGAACAGGTGCGATTCACTTCGTCGGCTGTGATGGGTGACGCAAATGCGCACCCCATCCCTGCGCATGAACGACGACTGGCACGCCATTCGCTTGCAGCCGCAGCGGAAAGCCGATCCGCACGACGGATCGCAGGTGGTAGCGAATCGCAATGGCCGACTAGGGTTCCGGCTCGCCGCAAGGCGAGTGGCTGGTCCGAGAGTGGGCGACCTCATGCAGCGGCGGGAAGCCGAGGGGTTACACGGCGGGATAAAAGCCCGGGAGAACGCGCAGCACAGCTGCCCGCTTTCCCATTCCGTTGATTACTCGAGGTCATGCCCATGCGTTCTCTGCTTACCGCCCTGCTCTGCGCCTGCCTGCTCGGCGCCCCGACGGCCCAGGCCGCGCCGAAATCCTTCAAGTTGTGCTGGTCGATCTTCGCCGGCTGGATGCCCTGGGGCTACGCTGCTGAACAGGGCATCGTGAAGAAGTGGGCGGACAAATACGGCATCGACATCCAGGTGCAGCAGGTGCCGGATTATGTCGGCTCCATCGAGCAGTACACCGCCGGCCAGTTCGATGCCTGCACCATGACCAACATGGACGCCCTGACCATTCCTGCTGCCGCCGGCAAGGACAGTACCGCACTGATCATCGGCGACTTCTCCAACGGCGCCGATGGCGTACTGCTGCGTGGCACGGGCAAGCGCATACAGGATCTCAAGGGCAAGACCGTGCTGCTGGTGGAGAACTCGGTTTCTCATTACCTGCTCAGCCGCGCGCTGGAATGGGCGCGGCTGGAGGAAAGCGACGTGACCATCCAGCACGTCTCCGACAGCGAAATCGCCGACGCCTTCCTCGCCGGCCAGGGCGATGCCGTGATCACCTGGAACCCGATCCTCGCCGAGATTCGGCGCAAGGCCGAGGTCAGCCAGGTGTTCACCTCCAACCTGATTCCGGGCGAGATTCTCGACCTGACCGTGGTCGACAGCCAGACCCTGGCGCAGCACCCGGAGTTCGGCCGTGCACTGACCGGTGCCTGGTTCGAAACCCAGCGTCTGCTGGGCCTGCCCACGGCAGCCGGACGCGCAGCCAGGACGAAGATGGCCGTTGCCGCCGAGACCAGCGCCGAGGACTTCGACGCGCAACTCAGCACCCTGCGTTCGTTCTACTCGCCACGCACCGCGCTGAACTTCACCCGTACCGGCAAACTGCCAGATCTGATGCAGCGCGTCGCCCGTTTCGCCGACGCCCACGGCCTGTTGGGCCAGAGCGGCCAGGGTCTGAGCAACCTGGGCATCGCGTTCAGCGGCGAGCAAACCCTGGGCAATGCGCAGCGCATCCTGCTGCGTTTCGATCACGACTACATGCAGTTGGCCGCAGACGGCAAGCTCTGAGCCCCGACGCCCCAGCAGGCAGCACGACATGATCGAGTCGCACCAGCACGGCGCACCGCATCATCGAGAGCCGACAAGCCAGCGCCGTCTGCTGCGGTTCGTGGTGCATGGCACGATGTTCGCTAAGAACAGGTTGTGCAGGAACAACCCGGCTTGCCGGGATCGCGGCACCACAATTTGCCAATAGCCGGCTAGGGTTCCGGCTCGCCACAGGCGAGCGACTGGTCCGAGAGCTAGCGACCTCCAGCGAGGTTACACGGCGGGACAAAAGCCCGGGAGAACGCGCCCCATCCGTGGGGAACCGCCGCGAACTCCTGTCCGCCCCTGTCAAACTGGAGGTTCATCATGGGTACGCCCCACTCGCATCAGCGGCAACCAGCCGCCAACCCCAACGGTCCCACGCCAGTGCGCCGCTGCGCCCGCTAGCTGCGCACGCATTCCGCTCCAGGCCCGACGAGGACTATCCATGCGCCTGATCAACCGCCACCCCGATCGCAGCGGCCGCCTGCTGCTGATCCTGCTGCCCTTCGCCCTGCTGTTGTTCGTCTACTTCAGCGCCTCGGCTACCCGCCTGGCCGAGAACCCTAATGACAAGCTGCTGCCCAGCGCCAGCCAGATGATCGACGCCGTCGACCGCCTGGCCTTCAGCGAAGACAAGCGCAGCGGCCAATACCTGTTCTGGCAGGACACCACCTCCAGTCTGCAGCGCCTGGGACTGGGTCTCGGCATCGCGGCAATACTGGGCCTGGTGCTGGGCATCGCCGCCGGCAGCATTCCACTGTTCGGCGCGCCGCTGTCGCCACTGCTCACGGTGCTGTCGATGATTCCGCCGCTGGCGATCCTGCCGATCCTGTTCATCGTCTTCGGCCTCGGCGAATTGTCCAAGGTGATGCTGATCGTCATCGGCATCACCCCCTGCATCGCCCGCGACATCGAACAGCGCGCCCGCGAAATTCCCAGTGAACTGCTGATCAAGGCACAGACCCTGGGTGCCAACACCTGGACGCTGATCCTGCGCCTGGTGCTGCCGCAACTGATGCCACGCCTGCTGATCTCGCTGCGCCTGATGCTCGGCTCGGCCTGGTTGTTCCTGATCGCCGCCGAGGCCATCGCCAGTACCGACGGCCTCGGTTACCGCATCTTCCTGGTGCGCCGCTACATGGCCATGGACGTGATCCTGCCCTACGTCATCTGGATCACCCTGCTGGCCTGGCTGATGGATTTTGGTCTGCGTCAGGTGCTGCGTCTGTGCTTCCCCTGGCATGAAGGAGGTAAGGCATGAGCCTGCTCAGCCAACATATCGTCCCGTTGAGTGAACCTGCCATGAGCGACTCCGGCACTGCCCCTGCCAACCCAGCACAAGCTGCCTTTATCGAGGCCCGTAACCTGTGGCAGGAATACGGCGACCTGGTCGTGTTGGAACGCCTCAACCTGAAGGTCGACGAAGGTGAGTTCTGCACCCTGGTGGGCGCATCCGGCTGCGGCAAATCCACTTTCCTGCGCATGCTGCTTGGCCAGGAGCGCCCGAGCCGGGGCGAGCTGTTGCTCGGCGGCCAGGCGCTGCCTAGCGAACCTGATCCGAGCCGGGGCGTGGTGTTCCAGCGCTACTCGGTATTCCCGCACCTGAGCGTGCTCGACAACGTCGCCCTGGGCCTGGAGCTGCCGAGATCAAAACTGCTTGGCCGCCTGTTCGGCGCCGCCAAGCGCGAAGCCCGCGAGCGTGCTGCCGAAATCCTCACCAAGGTCGGCCTCGGCCACGCGTTGAACAAATACCCCAGCGCGCTCTCCGGCGGCATGCAACAACGCCTGGCCATCGCCCAGGCGCTGGTGATGCAGCCACGCATGCTGCTGCTCGACGAGCCTTTCGGCGCCCTCGACCCCGGTATCCGCAAGGACATGCACGCGCTGCTGCTGGAGCTGTGGCAGGAGACCCGCCTGACGGTATTCATGGTCACCCACGACCTGTCGGAAGGCTTCAGCCTCGGCACCCGCCTGCTGGTATTCGACAAGGTGCGCCATGACCCACAGGCGCCCAACGCCTACGGCGCACGCATCACCTACGACATCCCGCTGAACGAGACGCGTCGGGCGCAGACGCAGTTGCCCAGCGAGTTGGCCGAGCGCATCGCCGCCCGTTGATTACAGCGGTCGTTTCGGTGCGCACAGCGCACCCTACGCAGCGCAAACCACGCGATAACCCGTAGGGTGCGCCATGCGCACCGCCTCTGCCGTGACAGCACCGTGACTAAATTGCTGTCGACTGATCGCAACGCTCGACGGGTTGTAGCCCGGATGAAATCCGGGGATTACCAGCACATTTCCCCCGGATTGCATCCGGGCTACGGAGCCGCCAGCTCGGTGCGCCATGCGCACCGACTGCGCCTCCGGCCAGGGAGGCGCAGCCTCTACTAGCTCAACACCTCAAGATAGCGCGACAGCGTTTCCCCCTCCGCAGCGAACCAGCGCTGCGCCTCGTCGGTAGTCGGCGTGGCGAGTTCCGCGCGCCAGCCCGGCTCCAGCGTATCGATGATGAAGGTACGCACCACCGCACGCCCGTCCGGTCGCTGCAGGTGCTGACAGACGCGACCCGCACCAGGCAGCTCGAAGCCCTCCAGCGAAACCATCTGTCCCACTCGTGCCGGCAAGGTGGAAAGCGCCACCTGATAACGCCCCTGCCCATCGGCATAGGCCAGCGAGGTTTCGCAGTCGAACAACGGTGCCAACACTTCACCATCACCCTGCGCCCGCTCGGCGCGCTCACGCAGTTGCAGGGGTGATTCAGCTGGCTCCTCACGCCGTCCGTGCACCCAGCCAAGCTGCTCACCGCAGAGAATCAGGCCACCGCCGCGTTGCAGCACCTCGCCGGTTTCGGCGTCGCACTCCTCCAGCAAGCGCAGACCGATCAATGGCCCGCTGCTGGCCTGCAAACGCCAGTCCTCGACATAGGCGCCCGTGGTGCCGAACTCGATCATGCAATTGCCGATGCGCTGCAACTGTGCCGGTTCAGGCCAGCGGTTGTGCAATTGCAAGGAGACGCCACCGTGCCAGCTCAGATAGCCGTTCTCCCAGACGCTGTCGGCCATCCACCCCTCGTGATTGGCGAGCTGGCGCAGCTCGGCGGCGTCGTAGTCTTGCCAGGCGCGTAGCGGCAGCACGGGTGCGTCCGGCAGGCGCAGGTCGATGGTGAAGGTGCGGCTTTGCAGCCAGTGCACCTGCGTACGTTCGTCACTACGGCCATCAGCGAAACTGATGGTGCGTCGGCGAAAGTGCCCGAGCATCCAGTCCGGCACACCGCCCTCGGCGCGCTGCGGGTAACGTGCAGCCAGTTCCAGCAGGTTCATGCCGTCACCTCCCGGCGGCCTTGACCAAAGCTGGACAACCCCGCCGCACCATCCGGCAGTTGCAGCGAACCGTCCTCCAGACGCTCACGCAGATAGCGGAAGGTCTGCGCCGTCTGCGCGAACAGGTGATCACCGCAGCTCACAGGCTCGTACACACGCTCACCGCGAGGCGGCAGGCCGGCAATCGGCGCGATGCGCGTCGGGTAGTCGCAGGCGCAGAACAACGGGAAGGCGAAGCGCTCCTCGCTGACCTTGCGTACGCGGTGCGAGGTGGCGACGAAATGGCCGTTGCTGAGCACCTCGAGCATGTCGCCGATGTTGATCACGAAGGCGTCCTCAACCAACGGTACGTCGATCCACTGCCCGTCGCCATTGAGCACCTGCAAGCCTTCCGCGGTGGGCAAAAGGATGGTGAAACACTCGTAGTCGGTGTGCGCGCCAATACCAGGCCGGTCGGCCACCGGATCGGGATCGAGTGGGTAATGGATCATGCGCAACTGGCTGGTGGGCTGCCGGGTGATGCCGGCGAAGGTGTCCTCAGCCAGCCCCAGTGCCAGGGCGAAGCCGCGAAACAGCGTGTCGCCCAAAGCCAGCGCCGCCCGATAGTAAGCGCTCACCTCGCGCTTGAAGTCCGCCGAGTCCGGCCACTGCGTCGGGCCCAGCAGCGGATAGACCTGAGGCGCCTCGGTGTAGTCGTAATTGACGTCGTAGGCCTCTTTCAGATCCTTGCTGCCGCCGGCGAACTGCTCCTCGCCCTCAGGCACGTAACCGCTGTGGTTGCTCGACTGGCCAATATAGAAACGCATCTTCTCGTCCAATGGACGGGCGAAGAAACTGCGCGCCTGGTGGATCAGCCCTTCACGCAGATCACGTGAAATACCGTGCCCGGTAATCTGCAGGAAGCCGACCTCACGGGCGGCGCGGCCCAGCTCGTCGGCAACGCGCTGGCGTTCGGCGAGGCTCTCGGCATAAAGACCGGCAACATCGATCAGAGGAATGGACGTGAAATGGGTATGCGCCATGGCAATCTCCCTTGAACAAGTGAGTTACCTGGTCGTCCAGACGAGCAGCGGGTCGGGTCGTCCCGAAGGCGGCAGCGAGGTCGCCCCTGCGAGAAGATAGATAGCGATTTCCATGCCACCGCCGGGGCGCCATCACCCGGCGATGCCATAAGCTGAATCGCCCTCGAACGGTGCAATTGGCACCCGCCCAGCCCCATCAGGCAGCACGCAAGCCGCAAGCAACATCGCCAGAGCGCCCTGCTGCGGGCTTCGGCGAGCTGGCACGCTATTCGCTAAAGCCTGGGTGTGCAGGTTCTAACCGGGGTTTCCCGGAATCGCGGCACCACAATTTGCGAAATGGATGACTAGGGTTCCGACTTGCCAGGCAAGTGCTGGTCCGAGAGTCATCGACCTCCAGTGAGGTTACACGGCGGGATAAAAGCCCGGGAGAACGCGCCTTTCGAACGATTCGAAACGTGCTGCGACTCCTGCCCGTACTCAACATGACTGGAGGTTCCAAATGCGCAAGTACCGTCTGCTCTCCTTCGCCGCTGCCGGTCTGGCCGCGGTGCTCAGCTTCAGCGCTCACGCCGAGAAGAAAGACAGCTTCAGCGTCTGCTGGACGCTCTACGCCGGCTGGATGCCCTGGGGCCAGGCCAGCACCTCCGGCATCATCGACAAGTGGGCGAAGAAATACGGCATCAGCATCGATGTCGTGCAGCTCAACGACTATGTCGAATCGATCAACCAGTACAGCGTCGGCCAATTCGACGGCTGCACCATGACCAACATGGACGCCCTGACCATCCCCGCTGCTGGTGGCGTCGACTCCACCGCGCTGATCGTCGGCGACTACTCCAACGGCAACGACGGCCTGCTGATCAAGGGCGAAGGCAAGACCCTGGCCGACATCAAGGGCATGCGCGTCAACCTGGTGGAGCTGTCCGTGTCCCACTACTTCCTCGCCCGCGCCCTGGAAACCGCTGGCATGAGCGAGCGCGACGTGACGGTGGTGAACACCTCCGATGCCGACATCATCGCCGCCTATACCACACCCAGCGTGCAGGCCGCTGCGACCTGGAACCCGATGCTCGCCGAGATAGTCGCCCAGCCCGGCAGCACCCAGGTGTTCGATTCGTCGAAAATCCCCGGTGAAATCCTCGACATGATGGTGGTCAACACCCAGACCCTGAAGGACAACCCGGACTTCGGCAAAGCCCTGGTCGGCGCCTGGTTCGAGATCCTCGAGCTGATGCAATCCGGCACTCCGGCAGCCACCGAAGCCCTGACCGAAATGGCCAAGGCTTCCGGCACCGACCTGGCCGGCTACCAGTCGCAACTGGCGACCACCAAGCTGTTCTACACGCCGAAGGAAACCCTGGACTTCATCACCAGCCCGGCCCTGCCGGAGACCATGACCAAGGTCGCCAACTTCAGCTTCGAGCACGGCATCCTCGGTGAAGGTGCGCGCAGCGCCGATGCCATCGGCATGACCTTCGCCGGCGACGTGAGTACCGGCGACAGCGCCAACATCAAGCTGCGCTTCGACCCGAGCTACGTGCAAATGGCCGTCGACGGCAAGCTCTGACCGCCATCCCCCACACCATCGCAATGATGATCAGGCGCCACTGCCGGCGCCTGACGATCCGGCTTTGACCCCGAGGTACCCATGAACACTGCCCTTACCCTGCGCCCGAGCCTGTACGAAGAAACCGTACCCGGCGGCGGCCACACCTCTTTCATCCTCAAGCGTGGCCAACTGCTGCGCGTCACCGATATCGAGGGTGGCGCCAACGTCAGCCTGCTGCTGTTCAACGCCGCCGAGAAAAGCGAGCGCCTGAACCTGCCCGACACCCTCAAGGGCCAGCACACCGCCAAGCTCACCGCCGGCCATTGCCTGTACTCGGACATGGGCAAGGTGCTGGCCGCCATCACCGCCGATACCTGCGGCTGGCACGACAGCTTCGGCGGCGTGCTGAATGCCGACGAAGTGCTGGAGAAATACGGCCAGGGCCGCTACCAGGAACTGCGCAACGGCTTCTTCCGCAACGGCATGGACAACCTGCTGGTGGAAATGGGCAAGTGGGATCTGAACCTGCTCGACCTGCTGATGAACCTCAACCTGTTCAGCCGCGTGGATGTCGATGCCGAGGGCGCCTTCCACTTCCAGCCCGGCAACAGCCAGGCCGGCGACTACATCGAGCTGTACGCGCCGATGGACACCCTGGTGGTGCTCACCGCTCTGCAACACCCGATGGATCCCAACCCACAGTACGCGCCCAAGCCCGTGCAACTGAGCTGGAGCAAGGTCGACAGCGACGGCATCACCGTGCTCTGCCGCACCTCGCGTCCGGAGAACGGCCGCGGTTTCCACAACACCGAACGCCAGTACATCTGAGGGCTGCCGAAATGACCCTTACCGCCAGCAACCTGCATCCCGAAACCGCCGCGTTCCGCCACACCATCCCGGCGGGCGAACCCTACCTGTTCGAGGTCAAGGCTGGGCAGACCCTGCGCCTGCACGACCTCGAAGGCAACCAGGCGATCGACACCCTGTTCTTCGCCGCACGCAACCCGCGTGAACGCTTCGACCCGCAGCGCACCCTGCGCAAGCAGAACAACGTCTACCTGACCACCGGCACGGTGCTCTACTCCAACCTCGGCAAGCCGCTGCTGACCATCGTCGCCGACACCTGTGGTCGCCACGACACCCTCGGCGGCGCCTGCGCGCAGGAGAGCAACACCGTGCGCTACGCCTTGGACAAGCGCTATATGCACAGCTGCCGCGACAACTTCCTGCGCGCCAGCCTGCACGACGGCCGCCTGAGCAAGCGTGACATCGGCGCCAACATCAACTTCTTCATGAACGTGCCAGTCACCCCCGAAGGCGGCCTGACCTTCGAGGACGGCATCTCCGCGCCCGGCAAGTACGTGGAGCTCAAGGCCGAGACCGACGTCATCGTGCTGATCTCCAACTGCCCACAACTGAACAACCCGTGCAATGGCTGGAACCCAACCCCCGCCGAAGTGCTGGTCTGGAACTGACGTAGGGCGGGTTTCACCCGCCTTACAAAATTTGTCCCCAGCACGCGCGACACGTATCACCGGACTTTTCGCCACGGACGACCGTGGCACATGACGAATGACGGCGGGACGGCCCGCCACGCCCTTCGAGGGTCAATGAAGATGTTCGACAAACTCCTGATCGCCAACCGTGGCGCCATCGCCTGCCGCATCCTGCGCACCCTGCGTGAGCTGAATGTCGGTGGCGTGGCTGTGTACTCCGAAGCCGACGCTGCCAGCCTGCATATCCAGCAGGCCGACGAGGCGTTTTCCCTCGGCGACGGCCCGGCTGCGCAGACCTACCTGGTGGT
>Ga0206116_1000525_pt1 | contig 36865 bp, 34 predicted proteins | sample 3A1Ametagenome_FD_178000 | JGI IMG/M metagenome (GOLD analysis project Ga0206116, IMG submission 178000) | Enriched microbial communities from leaf-cutter ant dump, University of Wisconsin, Madison, United States - 3A1A | ecosystem: Environmental > Terrestrial > Nest > Insects nest > Nest dump...
GTTGTTGATCACGGCATCGAGCGGGGCGCCGGCGGACAGCACTTGCCAGGCGGTAGCCACCGAGGCCTCGTCGGCCACGTCCATCCGAACGCAAAGCACGTCCGCAGCGCCGGCTTCCCGCAGGGCCCCCGCCTTTTCCAACAGCTGCGACTCGCGCCGTGCAGCGAGCACCAGACTGCATCCGCACTTCGCCAGCACCGTCGCGAAATGCGCCCCAAGCCCCGACGATGCGCCGGTGACCAGCACGCGCCGGCCCCGGAGCAATGCTCCCAGATCCATGAACAGTTCCCTTTCAGCCCGGCAGGGCAGGTCTTGCATAGAGATCGCGCAGGCGCTTCTTGTCCAGCTTGCCCACGCTCGTTTTCTCCAGCTCCTGGACCAGCACGCAACGGTCCGGCACGGCATACCGCGGGATGACGCCCCGCTGGGCGGCGGACAACAGGTGGGCCTGCACCTGCCCGGCGTCCAACCCGGGGTCCCGGGCCACGACGAGCGCCAGTGGTCGTTCACCCCACTTGTCGTCATCGATGGCGATCACCGCGACCTCGCGCACGCCCGGCAACTGGCCAATCAGGTCTTCCAGCGTGATGGATGAAATCCACTCACCGCCGGTCTTGATCGCGTCCTTCTGGCGGTCGATCAGTTGCAGATAGCCATCGCTATCGAAACGGCCGATGTCGCCGGTATGCATCCAGCCGCCCGCCCACAGTTTCGCGCCAGCCTCCGGGTTGTCGTGGTAGCCCTGCGTGACGTGGGGTGTCCGCAGGACCACCTCACCGACGGACTGGCCATCCTGCGGCACGTCCCGCATCGCCTCGTCCACCACCCGCACCTGTGCAAGGAGTATCGGCATGCCTTGCGTCAGCCGCAGGTCAAGGTCGCGCTCGTCGATGTCGGCTGCACCTTCGAGCGCATCGGTCTTCACCTGGGCGAGGCTGATGAGCGGCGCGGTCTCCGACATGCCGTAGCCGCAGTAGACGTCAATGTTGCGCGCCTGTGCGCGGCGCGCAAGCGCGCGCGGGAGCGCGCTGCCGCCGATCAGCACCTTCCATCGCCCGAAATCCGCACTGGCGGCTGCCGGCACGTTGAGGACCATGTCGAGGATCGTCGGTACGCAATGCGAAAAGGTGACGCCTTCCCGCAGTGCCAGTGCCACCGCGGCGGCGGGATCGAACTTGCCCCCGAACACCTGCTTCCAGCCGCAGAGCGTGGCGATATACGGGTAGCCCCATGCATGGGCGTGGAACATCGGCGTCAGCGGCATGTAGACATCATTGCGCGAGAAGCGGCCGTTCTCGGCCGCCTGCGAGATGGTCGACAGCACCGTCAGGCAATGCAGCACAAGCTGGCGATGGCTGAAGTACACCCCCTTGGGTGCGCCGGTAGTGCCTGTGGTGTAGTAGAGCGTCGCGCGCGTGTTCTCGTCGAACTCCGGGAACTCGAACGCGCCTTCGGCGCCGGCCACGAGGGCCTCGTACTCGGCGTCCCATCCCAAGCCCGCGACGGGCGCGCCGTCATCGCAGAGGCAGACAAAGCGCTTGACCCGTGGCAACTGCGCACGGATCTGCTGGATCAACGGTACGAAGTCGTTGTGGACGAATAGCGTTTCGGCCCCGGAGTGATCGATGACATACGCCACCTGGTCGGGCGAGAGCCGTACGTTGACTGTCATCAGCGTCGCGCCCAGCATCGGCACCGCAAAGTAGCTTTCGAGGTAGCGATGCGTGTCCCAATCGAGGACCGCGACGGTGCCGCCTATGCCGATGCCCATGCGATGCAGCGCGCTGCCCAGCCGGTGGATCCGGCCCACCAGATCCGGATAGGTGAAACGATGGCCACCACTGACGATTTCCTTGCGCGAACGCTGAGCAATCGGGCTTGAGAGGAGCTGCTTGAGGAGCAGCGGGTAGTTATAGGGTTCCATGTCGTCTCCTGCCTCGCGATGTGTCCCGCGTCAGTCCGCTGGATGGAAATTGCGCCCTGCTGCCGCGCGCTCGCGGAGCCAGGGCGAGGGCCGGAATCGCTCACCGTAACGGTCGGCGAGTTCATCGCAGCCGGCCACGAAGCCAGGCAGCCCTACCGTTTCGATGAACGAGAGCGTGCCACCCGTCCAGGCCGGGTATCCCAGTGCCAGCACGGACCCGAGGTCGGCGCTGGCGGGATCGGGCACCACCTGCTCTTCCACACAGCGTGCCGACTCGAGGGCCTGGATGTAGAGCAGCCGGTTGCGCACATCCTCCAGCGGGGGTTGCCGGACGGATACGGGATAGAGCGCTGCGAGGCCATCCCAGAATCGCTTGGGCTGGCCCGGCGGGAAGTCATAGAAGCCACCACCGCTCTTGCGGCCCAGACGGCTGCGCGAGACCATCGCCTCCACCACCGGCTCGGAATGCCCGCGCAGGAATTTCGCGGGAAGCCCGTCGGCCTGCGCCTGCCGGATGACGCGCTGCTGCAGGTCCAGCGAGACTTCGTCGGTGACGGCCAGCGGAGGTGTGGCGAAGCCGGCTTGCCGCGCACCGTTCTCGATGAGCGCCGGCACGACGCCCTCGGCCAGCATCGCCATGCCTTCGTCGATGTAGGCGCAGAAGATGCGGCTCGTGTAGAACCCGGGGCTGTCGTTCACGACAACGGGCAACTTGCCCAGCTGCGCCACGAGATCGAGCGCGCGGGCCAGCGTGGCCTGCGACGTGCGCGCCCCCAGGATCACCTCGACGACCCCCATGCGCTCGACGGGCGAGAAGAAATGCAGGCCGATGAAGGCGGCCGGATCCACCCAAGCCCCGGCGAGGCCGGAAACTGGCAATGTGGATGTGTTCGACGCCAGCACGAAACCCGGGCCGGGCGTGCCCATGGCCGCAGCCACCTTCTTCATCACGCCGGCCTTCACGTCGCGGTCCTCGAATACGGCTTCCACGATGAAGTCGCAATCCCGGAGGCTGGCGTAGTCGTCGGTGGGCTGGATGCGGGCCAGGCGCGCTTCGGCGTCGGCCTGCGTCGCACGGCCGGCGGTGACATCACGTTTGAAGCTCGCGGCCACTTTCGCCTTGCCGGCGCCAGCAGCGTCCTCGCTCACATCGAGCAGCACGACCTCGATGCCGGCGGCGGACGCCACGTTCGCGATGCCTGCGCCCATCATCCCTGCGCCCAGCACGCCAAGCCGGCGCACCGGCTGCTTCGCGATGCCTGCGGGCCGCATGGTCAGCTTGCGCGCGGCGGCCCGGTTGATGAACATGGTGCGCATCAGGTTACGGGCGACGGGGCCGGCGAGCAGCTCCCCAAAGCAGGCCCGCTCCAGGGCGAGCGCAGCGTCCATGGGCAACAGCGTTCCCTCGTACACGGCAGCCAGGATGGCGGGTGGGGCCGGCAGGTTGTCCTGGGTGTCCCGGCGGATGTTGGCTAGGCCGACGCCGAAGCTCTCCACGGAGTGCGCAGCCATCGCGCCCGTGCCGCCCGGCAGGCGGAAGCCCTTGCGGTCCCAGGGCTGGGCGTAGCCCGGGTTGGTCAATACCCAGCGCCGGGCGGCGTCGAGGATCTCCTCGCGGGATGCCACGGCATCGACCAGCCCGAGGCGCAAGGCCTCTTCCGGCTTCACGTGGCGGCCAGACAGCAGCAAGGGCAATGCCTTCGCGACCCCGACAAGGCGTGGCAGGCGCTGCGTGCCCCCACCCGCAGGCAGCAAGCCCACCGTGACTTCGGGCAGGCCGACGACCGCCTTCGGCTCGTCGACCAGCACGCGATGGTGGCAGGCAAGGCACAGTTCAAACCCCCCGCCCAGCGCAAAGCCGTTGATGGCGACCGCCACGGGCTTGCCGCACCGCTCCAGGCGGCGCAAGGCATGGCCCGCAGGTTCGACCAGAGCGGCGGCCTGCTGGGGCGTCAGCTCGCGTGCATGGACATGCACGAAATCCTCCAGGTCCGCACCAGCCATGAAGCCGCCTGCCTTTCCGGAGGTGATGACGACGCCGGCAATGTCCGGCCGCGCGGTGACCTCGTCCACCAGGTCCGACAGTTCCTGCGTGAAGCCCGGCGTGAAGACATTGACGCTGCGGCTCGCCACGTCGAGCGTGACGAGCGCAATGCCGTCGGCGTCCACTTGCAGATGGATATTACGTTGCATGGAAATACAGTTCAGGTGCGTTCGATGACGATGGCCGTGGCCTGGCCCGCCGCCGCGCAGAGGGTGATGAGCGCGTGGCGTTGCTGGCGCCTCTCCAGCTCGTCGATTGCGGTGCCCACCAGCATCGCCCCCGTGGCGCCGAGCGGATGGCCGAGCGCGATGGCACCACCATTCGCGTTGATGCGGTCGCGCGCGATGCCGAAGTGCTTCATATAGCGTAGGGGAACGGCCGCAAAGGCCTCGTTCACTTCGAACAGGTCGATGTCACCTATGCGCAGGCCCGCGCGCTCCAGCACACGCCCGGTGACGGGGATTGGTCCGCCAAGACTCAGGAGCGGGTCGGAAGCACATGTCGCCGCGGCGACGATCCGGGCGCGCGGCTTGAGCCTCCGCCGGCTGCCGAAGGCCTCGTTGCCCAAGAGTACCGCGCAAGCGCCATCGACGATGCCGCTGGAGGTACCGTTCGTGTGCAGGTGCTGCACGGCCTCGAGATGCGGGTAGCGTTGCAACAGGATGGTGTCGAAGCCGGCGTCGCCCGCAGCCGCGAAGGCCGGCTTGAGCTTGCCCAGATCGTCGAGGGTGATCCCGGGCCGGGGCGCCTCGTCCGTATCGAGCAGCAACTTGCCAAAGCGGTCGTGCACCGGGATCAGGGAGCGGGAGAAACGCCGGTCCTCCATGGCGGCCGCCGCACGTTGCTGGCTCTCCAGCGCGTACTGGTCCAGCTGCCCGCGTGAAAAGCCGTCAAGCGTGGCCATGAGGTCGGCGCAGACCCCGTTGGGAACATAGGGAAACTGCAGTCCTACCTGTGGATCGGTGTAGGCGGCACCGCCGTCGGAACCGATCAGCACGCGCGACATCGATTCCACGCCCCCACCGATCGCTGCATCGGCCTGCCCTGAAGCCACGAGCCCAAACCCGAATTTCAGCGTATCAAGTCCTGACGTACAGAACCGGTTCACCTGATAGCCGGATACACCTTCGTCATATCCCGCCATGAGCAGCGCGGAGCGGGTCAGGTCCGCGCCTTGCTCCCCAACGGGCATCACGATCCCCAGGCCAACGTCTTCGATGTCGGAGGGGTGGAACTCGTTGCGCTGCTTGAGCGCCCGCAGCGTGGTCGCTGCCAGGTGGACGGGCTGGATCGCATGCAAGGCCCCATCCGCCTTGCCCCTGCCACGCGGTGTTCGCACATGGTCGTACACAAATACGTTCGTCATGCGCTGACTCTATTCGTAGCCCTTGGAAGGCGCCTCGTCGCAAGAGACGAGACACGCGCAGGCAAATTGAGAAGATCCGCGCCAACCGGGAGAAGGGCCTCTTTTCGCACTTCTTCAGCAAGGCACGCGGGTGGGCTGCACAGCCGCGCAGAACCCCTGCCTGGGCGTCAAGCGATTCAAAGAGACTGGGCGCACCCGATACGTTATGTGAAGCCCGCTCGATTTCCTGATCCAGGCAGAAGTAGCGGTTGGGGAACAGTTTGACACGGTACTCGACCGGAGGGATAGCCGAAGTGTGCGCGTGCGTGCTCCCTGCCCCGTGGCTTAATGGGCCGCCAGTTCATAGCTGGTACTGCGCCCACCACCCGGGGACTTCTTCAGCACACCCAGATCCAGCAGCTGCGTGATATCACGCAGCCCGGTGTCGGGCGAGCACTTGGCGATGGTGGCCCACTTGCTGCTGGTTAGTTTTCCCTCGAAACCGTCGAGCAGGCGGTTGAGCAGTTTCACCTGCCGCTCATTCATTGGCGTGCCTGCCCAGTATTGCCAGAAGCGAGCCTTGGCCAGCACCACATCCAGTGTGGTCTGCGCACTGGCGACGGCGCGGGTCAGCGTGCCGAGGAACCATGACAGCCAGCCGGTCACGTCGAGCGAGCCTTTCTGCGTGTGCCGAACATCTCTGGTGCGGGGACTTCGCTAGGCTGAAAGCCGACCTGGCGCTCGCCGGTTCCAGTGTGTTCGTCGACAAAGCACTGGGTGTGGGTACCGTTCCGTTGAAGGCTGCACAGGTCGCCAAGCTCATGTGTCCGGAAAAAGCGCGGCGAGCAATTTCAAGGCTCCTTCGTAAGCGCGGTATTCCTCACGCAGGGTCGCTAGAGAGCGGATGTTTTGGGTCTCCGTCAATACGTCCTGCGAAGACCAACTGATCTACCCATGGAGTTGTACTCCACGCTTACCCTGCAAGGCTGAAGGCCCCGGCCATGCGCTCCTGCTCCCTGGCACTGATCTTCAGGCCGGCGGCCACCTTGGGCCATTGCCGCACCACGGCCTGGCTGCGCGTGATGATCTCATCGGCCTGGCGCTTCGGGACGCGGAAGTACGGCGCCACAGCGCGGGCCAGTTCCAAGTCCATAGCGTTGTCGGCTTCGCTGACGTTGAGCTTCAGGCCCTGCGCGTCGGGCACGGGGTTCATGTCGTAGGCCGGGGCCAGGCGCCAGCCTTTGCCCGGCACCAGCAGGAAGCCGTGGTTGCGCAGGTGATCGTCGCTGTTGGATACCAGCACGTTGAACACGATGCGCGACCACAGCTCGTGCAGGTCTGTTGTCGCCTGGCTGCCATGCTCGATAAGCACGCGCGCAATTTCGAGGTAGCTCGCGCCGGTGGAGGCGTCGTCGCCGTCCAGATGTCCGGTGAGCGTCATGGCCGATGCGAAGTGCAGCCGGCCCTGCGGTGTCCTGTCGAAGCGCTTGACCAGGAAGGTGTGATGGGGGTTCGCGAACCGACGTGCGAGGCTGGTCGGGACATCGAGGTTGCAGCCTTTGGCGAGGGTCTGCACGACCAGTTCCCAGGCGCCCATATCGTGCTCGTCGCGCACGCTGGGGAACTTGGCGATCCACAACTGGCCCTGCGGATCGACCACGCTGGCCTTGGGCCGCGCGCCGCCGAGTGAGCCGCCCGGGGCAATCAGCATTCGCAGCCAGTCGTCGCCGGCTGCGGCCGTGTTGTCCTCGTCCCTTTCGAGGGCCAGGCTGGCGGCTTCCAGCTCGCGCAGCTTCACGAAAGGGGGCGCGGCTGTGCCGTGCTGGTTGTCGAGGAAGTCGCCCTGATCATGGAGCCGGAAGCGCAGCGCGCCCGAGCGGTAGGCGTCGTGCACGCCGAGCAGGTAGTCCGACTCGTAGAGGCGAACGCTTTTCTCGATTCGGCCGGCGCGCTGTTCCCGTTCCAGGCGCCGGCGCATCAGCAGGCGGCCCCAGCGGTCGGGGCTCGCATCAGAGAACGCGCCGAAGGTGGTGTGGCCTTGCGGTGGATGCTGGCGTCCCTCGAAGAGGCCCAGCCGGGGATCCAGGTGGGCCTGCCGCATTACAGGGTGTGCGAGCGCGGCCGCCTCGAACGCGAATTCGAAGGTCTCCCGCCCTGCGCCTCTCCGGGCATGCAGCCATCCCAGGCGAAGCGGCTGTGCGAGACCGGCCCAATCGGCGTAGACGGTGATGGAGGTAGCCATGGATCAGCGGGCTTTCCGGGGCCGCGGTGCGGGCGGCGCCTTGATCAGGCTGGCCAGATCGTCGGCGCTGGCAAAGCCACCCTCCTCGATCCAGGCCTGCGCCTCATTCGCAGACCTGGCTCCCTTCGGGGCCTGCTGGGCAGGCGTGCTCGGCTGATCGATCTGTGCATGCGCAGCGGTGGATGGCATCGAGACCAGCACCTCGCGAAGCTGGTCGCCAGTCAGGGCCTGCAGGATGCCGCGCAGTTGGTCCATGGATACGGCCTCGGCGGCAGGACGGCGCGATTCCCGCGCGATGGCAGCCGGGGGCGTTGCCTTGACGCGCGATGGCAGCCGGGCGTCCTGGAGCTGCCGCCCCACCGGATCCTCCTGGCCCAGGAGGTCGAGGTCTCTTTCGATGCCCAGCACCTGCATGACCGAGAGGTAGGCGCCCATGGTGATGCCCGCGCCGCCACGTTCGAGGCCGCGCAGCGTCATGGGCGACATGCCGGCACGTTCGGCCACCTGCTTGGCTGTCAGACGCCGGCGCAGGCGCGCAAGGCGCAGGCGCTCGCCGAACCGGCGCAGCAGTTCGTCGGTGGCGGGAAGCAGCGGGGCAGTCTTCTTGGCCATGGTGACAATATTTTATCTCTGATGCTCATAAATCGCCAGAATAACGTTCTATTTTCGTTTTTGAGACGCTATTTTGTCTCCACAGAGTACGGAATAAAGGAATATTGGCACCGTTCTGAACGGATGGGCATCCCCGTCTGCGCCGGGCCGTGCTGTACGTGCTGCGCATGGAGCCGACTGCGTCGTCTCGCCCCTTCGGCTCCCATCGCTGATGCCTTCGCGGCAAGGCCGCTGCGCGCTGCGCTTGCCAATGCGGATGCGTGGCGTGGTGGGCTGGCTTGCTGTGCCCTCCATCCTGTCACGCCGTTCTCGCGCTCAAGGTCTGCGCGTGCGCTGCACGCTGGCGGCCTGCGGCCGTCTGCGAACCTGTGACCGCAGCGCTGCAGCGTGCCGGTGTCAGGTCCCGGGCAATCCCGCCCGATCACCGGAGACCATCATGGATAACAAATACTACGTTTCGCTGGAATAGCGCGTGTGCTTCGCGTGCGGCACTTCCTTCGAAACCGGTAACCCCGTCGCCCTGCGCCTGAAGGAGCTGGAGACGCTGGAGCGCATCTCGGAGCGCATCGACAGGATCTCCGTCCTCGGCGGTCTGGACCAGGTGCTCAACGGGCTGGTGACGCTGGCTTCGCGCTGAGTACGGCCACTAAGGGCTCCCGCTTCGGCGTGGAGCCTTTTTTTGTTCTTAGCGGGGTTGTATCACCTGGTCCAGTCGTTTGACAGGGCTGGTCAGATGAGGTGACGGGATCGCCTGCTCACGCTATGGATGAAACGGTGCTCTCGAACCTTGAAGCGAAGTGAGAAGCGGCGAGACTAGCTACTCAATGACGCCAGCCACGCACGCCATCGTGTCCATACTGCGCTATCCGCCCGGCGGAATCTGCGGAATGGCTGGGGCCTGATCCGCGCGGCGTTGGAGCCGGAAGACTGGCTACCCGGTATCGGCGGCAGGCGCCATGACGTTCAACGAACAGATCGCTACGCCGCAGGCTGTCGCCAGCATGGATGGGATCCAGGTCGTCGAGGGTGTGGATCCGGTGCGGTGTTCGCGGGCCCAGTCGATCTGGCGGCGAGCATGGGCTATCTCGGCAATCCGAAGCATCTGGATGTGCAGCAGGTGTTTGATCCGCGTAGCGATCGGCAAGGCCCCGTCCGCGTCAGGCTGATCGCGATGCTTGCCGTAAGCGAGAAGGTGAAGAGCTCTATGCGGCAGGGCTGCCGGTTCGTCGCCATGGTTGCCGACGTCACACTGCTGGCAAGGCTGGCGGAAGCCTTGCTGGCCCAGTTTTGCTAGCTGCTGGGCTTATTCGCCGGATTCACGCAGTACCTTCAGTGCTGCATCGGCTGCGTTGGTGACATGAGCTTCAGCGGCGCTGCGTGCGGCCTTGGCGTCGCCCGTTGCAATGGCGTCGACCAGTGCGGTTAGTTCGCTCAAGCTCTTCTGCAGGCGACCCTTCTGCAGCAACGATGTCACCCGCAGCAGCGTGACGCGGGTGTTCAGCAGGTCGAAAACCTGACGCAGTGCGTCGTTGCCGGCACCGCGCAGCAGGCAGGCGTAGAAGCGGTTCTTGATGGACAGACGCGTCACCCGGTCGTCGGCTGCGTTGCTGGCTTTAAGCTCCTTGAGCAGCGCCTTCAGTTCCTTGACCTGGTCTTCGCTGGCGCGCTGAGCGAACAGCTCTGCCGCAAGGCCTTCGAGTTCCTTGCGGACCTGATAAATCTGCTCTGCCTGCGCGAGCGACACCTTGGCAACGACCGGACCGCGATGCGGCACCACGTCGATCAGGCCTTCGGATTCGAGTTGGCGCAGCGCCTCGCGGACGATGGTGCGGCTCACGCCGATCATCTCGCAGAGTTCCTTCTCCGTCAGCCGCTCGCCCGGGGCGAAGTGTCCGGTGGTGATCGCATTGCGAATACTCTCCACGACGCTTTGCCGGAGCGGTGCAGCGATGCGTACGATGCGGAACTCACTGTCTGTCGGGGCAGGTTTGGCGGTCTGGAGCATGAAATAGCGAATCTGGTTGGAAAACCGGGCGGCGCTCGATGCCATGCAATTCACGCGCCCGATTGAATGACTGCCATACAATTATGCGTCAGGTTCGGGCGCTCACTCATCTCCTGGCGATCGCGTCAACCCCGTCAGGATTCGGTGGGGATGTTGCCTGCCTTGATCACCTTGGCCCAGCGGTCGATATCCTCGCGCGTGAAGGCCTCCAGTTGTGGGATGGTCAGTTGTTGCATCGGCTGGAAGCCGATCTTTACGAGCATTTCCTTGCTTTCCTTCGTTCCGAGGATGGCGTTCAGTTCCTTGTTGTAGCGGTTGGCCACCTCGGAACTGGTGCGGCGCGGGACCGAAAAGCCGAACCATACTGCGGCGTCCATGCCCGGCAAGCCGGCTTCGGCAATGGTTGGCACATCGGGGATGCCTTCGAAACGGGTCTTGGTGGCCACGCCCAGCAGCCTGAGCCTGTTGCCCTGCACCAACGGCATCGCCGAGGGGATGCCGTCGAAGAACATATGCGCGTCACCTGAGACCACATCGACCTTGGCCGGAGCGGCGCCTTTGTAGTGGATGGGCATGATGTCGAGCCCGGCCAGCAGCTTGAAGGCCTCGGCCGCCAGGTGCCCGCCCGTGCCGACACCAGCGGTGGCGTAGTTCAGCTTGCCAGGGTTGGCCTTGGCATAGGCGATCAGCTCCTGCACGTTCTTGACTGGCAGCGAGGGACTCACCACCAAGATGAGCGGCAGTGAGCCGGCCACGGCCACGGGCGTGTATTCCTTCACCAGATCGTAGCCCGGGTTCTTCTGCAGCGTCATGTTGATGGTGGCGGCCGCGGTTACCTGCGCGAGGCTGTGGCCATCGGATTCTTCCTGGCGGGCCAGCTTGCTGAGCGCCAGCGAGCTGCCAACGCCAGGCTGGTTCTGCACGATCACAGGTTGCTTCAGCACAGCGCTCAGCTGCGACTGCAGCGCGCGGCCCAGGGCATCGCCGTTTCCGCCGGCCGGCCACGGGATGATCATCTGGATGGGCTTAGACGGCCAGGCTTGCGCCTGTGCCCACGATTGCTGGGCCAGCAGGGCAGCGGAAGCGCTGGCGATGAAATCTCTTCTGGTGCTCATGTTTGTCTCCAAATAGCGTCTGGTGAATGGGTTGCGCCAATCTCTCTGCGGTGGTTTTGCTTATCGTCTTATTATATTCTCGTAATACAATTTAAAATCAGGTGAAACCCGGGCATGCGGCTAGGCCGCTTCATCCCTTACTTCTGCGGGACGATGTAGGAAGGGAAATCGCCAATCGCGCGCATGTTCACCTCGACGAATGCAGGGCCATCCACCGCCAGTGCCTCGCGCATCGATGCCTCCAGGTCGTCTGCCCGGCTGACGCGCCAGAACGGCATGTGGGCGAGCCGCGCAAGGCCCTCGTAGTCGGGCTGCTGCAGCGCGGTGTAAGGGTTGCGCCCGCCGTAGCTGAGGTTCTGGATGTGCCGGATGACGCCGTAGCTGCTGTCGTTCATCACCACGATGACCATGTCCGCTTGTTCCTGCGTAGCGACCCACAGTTCGGTCAGGTTGACTGCAAAGCCACCATCGCCGGCCATCATCACTACCTTGCGGCCTTCGGAATTGACGCCCAGTGCGGCGCCGATGCCCAGCGGCAGGCCGGGCCCGATGCCGGCGCCGATGGGGAACATGCCATCGCGCGGTGATGACAGCGGGAACAGGCGGTTGCCCCAGGAACCGTTACTCAGTGTGGCGTCGCGTACCCACACCGTGCGATCCGGCATGGCGGCGCGCATCTGGCGCGGGAAATCCGCATATGGGCCGAGCGAAGTCCTCAGCGCTTCCTGTGACGTCTGCCGGACGTCTGCCACCAGTTGGGCGAAATCCGGCGCCGCCACATAGGCATTGGCGCGAAGCCGGGCGGCCAGCCGGGTGAGCGTGTCGTTGACATCGGCGCAGGCGAACTGACTGCAGCCGTAGGTGCGGCCCTGCGCTGCCACGTCGATGTCGATCTGCACCCGATTGGCAGGCAGGCGCGATGCGCCGTCCCTGGTCTCGTTGAGGCGCAGCCGCGCGCCGGCGACGATCATCAGGTCGCACTGATCGTAGAAGGCGTCGAGGTTCGGCTCGCGGCTGCCGTTGAGCGACCCGAGGTTCATAGGATGGTCGCCCGGCAGGAGACCTTGCGCCGACAGGCTGTTGACGACGGCGAAGCCGAGATCGGCCAGTTCCTTCACGGCGGCGGTGGCATCGCGAGCGCCGCTGCCCACCCAGATCACGGGCTGCCGGGCGTGCAGCACGGTTTGTACCAGGGTTTCGAATTCTGCTTCGGGCAGGATGCGCAGTGCCGGGAGCGGCAGGCTGAAGCTGGCGGGGTCGAGGCAGGGAGCTTCCATGCGCTGCACGTCGAACGGAATCTCGACGCTGACGGGCCCTTGTCTCGGCGACAGCGCGGTGACCGCAGCCTTGGTCAGCACGCCCAGTGCCTCGGCCGGGGAATGGATGCGGAACGTCGCTTTGCATACAGCGCCGAGCATGCCGGCCTGGTCCTTCACATCGTGCAGGGCGCCCTTCTGGCTGCCGATCCACGGCGTAAGGCTCTGGCCGGTTATGTGGAGAAGGGGAGTGCCTGCGAACTCAGCTTCCACAAGTGCCGGGCAAGCGCTCGCCGCGCCAGGGCCGGTACTCGTGACCAGCACGCCCAGGCGCCCGGTGGCGCGCGCGTAGCCATCCGCCATATGGCCCCCGCCCATTTCGCCGCGGGCCGAGATGAACCTCGAATACCCGCGCCGTGCCACCGCGTCCAGCACGGGCAGATTATGTACCGACACCATGCCGAATAAGGTGTCGAGACGGCATGCCTCAAGGAACTCGGCCACCAGGTCGCCGACGGTATGGATGCTCATGGATATCTCTTTCTCAGGCCAGTGCGCGGCACAGCAAGCGGGCGTCCGGGAGATCCTCGAGCCGGTCGACCAGGTCGAGGAAGAAAGGGGCGTCGATATGCCCGCCTGGCGACGTACCGAGCCGTATGCAGTTATGGAACTTCTCGGCTACTTCGCTGCGGGACATGGGGTTCGACGGGTGGCCAATGGTGTAGGGCTCGCAGGCCGTGAACGAGCTGCCGTCGGTCATCTCGATGGTCACATCATCAGGCTGGTAGCCGCGTTGCTTCTGCAATTCGTCCTTGGCCGCGGAATGGAGCACCTCGGTCGCCTCGCTGAGCCGCTGCACGTCCGGGTCGTGCAGCGCCGCCTCCAGCACATCGGGCATTACCGTGCCGTGCACCAGTCCGGTCGCCACCGTGAAGCCAAGGTGGAATTGCGCCTTGCCAACATCCGAAGGCATCGGCTTGGGCTGCCCGCTGCCATCGAGCCCGACGAGCTTCAGGCTGTAGCGGCTGGTGTGGATCACGATGCGGCGGATATCCTGCACCGCGAGGCCGCGGTCGCGTTGCAAGCGCATGGCGGTGTAGATCGCGTTGTGGGTGGCCTTGCAGGAGGCATAGGGCTTCACGCTCACGTGCTGCGACTCGAAGAACTCGCCCAGCTGGCCGGTCAGCGCGTCTTCGTGATATTCGCCACGAAAGTAGAGCGGGTAGAGGCCCGAGGTTCCCAGCAATGGTGCCGACGTGCCGCGGAAGCCGCGCCGCGCCAGGTCCACGGCCAGCATGCCCGAGCGGGCGGCTGTTCCGGCGTTGAGCCAGACGTCCCAGCCACCGTCAGTGGTCGACTGCACATTGCCGGCGCACTGCGAATAGGCGGCCGACATGGCGTGCAGCAGGGTCTGCCGGTCAAGGCCGAGTATGCGGCCGGCAGCGGCCACGACGCCGAACGGTGCCACCGTCGGGCCTTCCCAGCCCAGCCGGCCGGCTTCGCCCGCAGCGAGGCGGATTCGCGCAATCAGGTCGCCACCTGCGGCCATTGCGGCCAGCACCTCGGTGCCTGCCACGGGGCTGGGTGCGACGTCCAATGCGGCCAGCACTGCCGGCATAACGGCGATATTGATGTGCCCGCCATGGCCATAGCCGGTCCGGGGTGAGCCTTCGTGAACGTCGTCAAGTTCGAGGCAGCGTCCAAGGATCGCATTGGCGAAAGCTGCCTCCGCGACCGGAATGCGCAAGCCGGCGCCGATGAGTTGCGCTTCACCGCGTCCGCCGGTCTCCAGCGCACGCTGGATGATGGTCCGGCCGAACAATGAATACCGCCCTGCGAGGATGGCGCCGACCGTGTCGATCATCGCCATCTTGAGTGTGGCCACCAGCGCGGCGGGCAGCCGATCGTATCGCAGCCCCAGCGCGTGGTCGGCAAGTGTGCCGATGGGATCGGCCATGGCAGCCTGCCTCATTTCTTCGCGCTGGCGCCGGTGGCTTCTGCCAGCAGGGCCCGCACGTGGTCGTCGCTGAAGCCCAGTTCGTGCTTCAGGATCTCAATCGTGTCACGGCCAAGCGGTGGCGGAGCGCGACGGTGCGTGGTCGGCGCGGCGCCGAACTTAAAGGGCATTCCGACGTATTCGGCCTCGGTGCCGTCGTCGTCCTCGCACCGCACCACGAGGCCGTTGGCCCGCACCTGCGGATGTTGCATGACCTGTCCCACATCCTGGATGGGCGCGACGGCCACATAAGCGGCTTCAAGCACCGCCACCCAATGCGCTACCGGCTTCGCCAGGAAAATGCGTTCCAGTAGCGGGATCAGGGATTCGCGCTGCTCGACCCGGGCCGCGCTGCTCTGGAACCGCGGGTCTGTTCCCACCTCGGGGATTTCAAGCGCGGCGCACAGCCGGGCCCACGAGGCATTGTTCGGCGCGCCGGCCATCACGTAGCCGTCGCTGCAGCGGAAGGCCTGGTAGGGGACCTGATAGACACCACCGGAGCCCTGCTTGCGGGGGAGCACCTCGGCCTGCAGCCACGAAACGCCGTGGTAGCCCAGCAGCGCGACCGAGGTCTCGAGCAGCGAGCAACTGATCTGCGTGCCCTTTTGCGTGCGCGTGCGCTGGAATAGCGCGCTGGCAATGGCGCCATAAGCTGACAGTCCGGTGGACATGTCGATGTACGAGACGCCGATGCGCGTTGGCGGCCCGCCGTCATAGCCGGTAGTCGACATCGCACCCGAGAAGGCTTGCACCATCAGGTCGTAGCCCGGTTTGTTGGCCAGTTCGCCCCGGTCGCCATAGCCGGTGATGGCGCAGAACACCAGCTTCGGGTTGATCTGGCTGAGCGCTTCGTAGTCGAGGCCAAGGTTCTTCGCGGTCTTGGGCAGAAAGCTGTGCAGCATCACGTCGGCCCATTGTGCGAGGCGGTGCAGTACCTCACGGCCGCCTTCGGACTTCAGATCGAGCGTCATGCTGCGCTTGCCGCGGTTCACGCTCGCGTAGTTGCAGCTGTGCTTCTCCTGGATGATGGGCGGCCAGCGGCGGTTCTCGTCGCCCTCAGGGCTCTCGATCTTGATGACGTCAGCGCCCATGTCGGCCAGCATCTGCCCGCAGAACGGGCCTGCGAGTACGCGGCTCAGGTCCACCACCCGGATCCCGTCGAAAGGTTTGTCTTGTTGGTTCATGGTTGATGATTGTATGACGGTATTCTTGTCTGTTCAAACTTTATCCGTCCAAATGATTGCAAATGCCGGCGGCTACGGTTTGCAGCGCCCCGCCTTCGGCCCGGCCTGCCTCCGGCGGCTTGATCGATGACATACCTGAGTGCAGGCTTGGCCATCGAATCTCCTCTTGACATGATAATCTCGTCAGACAATACTCTGGTCATACCTTAATCGCAACGCTGAGCGACCCGGACCGGGGAGCTGCAATTTCTGTTCATTCACCGCAAAGGCCACTATGTCATCCACCAATCCAGTCTCTGACCTCTACGACAAAGGCCTCGCAGTTCGCAGGGATGTCCTCGGCAGGGAATACGTAGACGGATCCATCGAGCAGGCCAGCGAGCTCATGACGGCATTCCAGGAGATAACGACTGCCTGGTGCTGGGGCTATGGCTGGACACGGCCCGGGCTGTCCCGGCGCGACCGCTCGCTGCTGAACCTGGGCATGCTCACGGCGCTCAACCGCCCGGCGGAAATCCGCCTGCATGTGAAGGGAGCGCTGGCCAACGGCTTGAGCGTGGACGAAATCCGCGAAGCCCTGATCCAGGCAACGATCTATTGCGGCATTCCCGCGGGGCTCGACGCCTTCAAGGTGGCAGACAAGGTGCTGCAGGAAGCCGGCCTCGTCGGCGCGGGCAAGGTCGAAGGGACTCTGGCGTGAGCCGCGAAAAGACTGTCGGGTTCATCGGTCTGGGGGCCATGGGCCTGCCGATGGCCGCCTGCATTGCCAAGGCCGGCCTGCCGCTCGTCGTGCACGACGCGCACGCTGCCAGGACAGAGGAAGTTGCCGGCATCACCGGCGCACGAGCCATGGGTTCGCCGGCCGATGTGGCTCGGCACGCGGCGCTGCTGATCACCATGCTGCCCAACAGCAGCATCGTCGAGCGTGTGATGTTCGGCGAAGAGGGGCTGGTAGCCGCCAGCGGTCCGGGCACCGTGCTGGCCGACATGAGTTCGGGCCAGCCTGAGAAGACTATCGAGCTCGCCCGGCGCGCGAAAGCCGCTGGCTTGGCGATGATTGATGCGCCCGTCTCGGGTGGTGTGCCGCGCGCGCGCACTGGCGAGCTCGCCATCATGCTGGGCGGCGACGCGGCCGCCTGCGACACCATGGAGCCGGTAATGGCGGCCATGGGCAGGACGCTGCGAACCGGAACGGTCGGCACCGCGCATGCCATGAAGGCCCTTAACAATCTGGTGTCGGCCGGCGGATTCCTGATCGGCATTGAGGCGATGCTGATCGGCAGGAAGTTCGGCCTCGAGCCGTCCATCATGGTGGACGTACTCAATGCGTCGACCGGCATGAACAACTCTACGCAGAAGAAATTCAAGCAGTTCGTAATTTCCCGCTCGTTCGATTCCGGGTTCAAACTCGACCTCATGGTCAAGGACCTCAACATCGCGCTGGACCTCGCGCAAAGTGGCGAGGTCGACACCCCGTTTGCCCAGCTCTGCCGCGACATGTGGCGGGCCGCCGTTGAGGCGGGCGTGGGCGACGATCACACCGCCATGGCGCGCTTCAGCGAGAAGATCGGCGGCGTCGAGCTGGGTTGAACAGTTCACTATGTCAAGGTAACGGAGATGCAAGTCATGAGAATGAAGGACCAGTTCGGGATCGTCACGGCGGCAGGGTCAGGCATGGGTCGCGCCGGCGCCATCCGTCTCGCGAAGGAAGGCGCCGGCGTGGCCGTGGTTGACCGCAGCGAGGCAGATGCCACGGCTGTGGTGAAGGAAATCGAAGCCATGGGCGGCTCCGCCATCGCCCTTGTTGGTGATCTGCGCGACGACAAGTTCGCCCGCGAGATCGTCGAGAAAACGGTCGAGCGCTTCGGCTCGCTTGATTTCCTTTGGAACCACGTCGGCCATCCGGGCCCGGCGATGTTCGAAGGTGTGGTCATGGCTGACTATGAACTGGCGATGGACCTGAATGTGCGCAGCGTGCTGGTGTCCACCGAAACCGCCATCCCGCACCTGCGCAAACGTGGCGGCGGGGCGGTGCTGTTCACCTCGTCGGTGGCCGGCATGCAGGGCAGTGCCTTCAGTCCGATCTACTCGGCGGCCAAGTTCGCAGTGGTCGGCCTGGTCCGAGCCCTGGCCAAACGCTACGCGCGCGAGAACATCCGCGTCAATGCTGTCTGCCCCGGCACGGTGGATACGCCGATGCTGCGCACATTCCTTGCACGGCCTGACAGTGGCGTGAAGGCCGACGTGGAAGACTTGGTGAAGCAGCGCGGCGCCGCCAACCCCATCGGCCGCCCGGCCCAGCCCGAGGAAATCGCAAACGCCGCGCTCTTCCTGCTATCGAAGGAAGCCTCGTTCGTCACCGGTGCGGCACTGCCGGTCGACGGCGGCGCCTCCGCATGACCACCGGCGCATTCATACACCGGGGTGGCCGCTGATGTTGGTCTGCGAAACACCCGCGGACCTGGCGGCGCATGCGGGCCGGTTGCTCGGTACCAGCGACTGGATCCGCATACCGCAGTCCGACGTCAACGCATTCGCCGCGCTCACATCCGACCAGCAATGGATCCATGTGGACGTGGAGCGCGCCGGCAGGGAGCTGCCCGAAGGCAAGACCATCGTCCACGGCTACCTGTTGCTGGCCATGCTGCCGGCCATGTTTCGCACGATCTACGAAGTGCGGCAGCGCCGGCAGGCTATCAACTACGGGATGAACAAGGTCCGCTTCATCACCCCGGTAAAGGTCGGCGTACGGCTGCGGCTGCACACGCGCCTGGTGTCTGCCGAAGACATCGCCGGTGGAGGCCTGCGCTTCATCTTCGAGCAGACGGTCGAAATCGAGGGCGCGGCCAAGCCCGCGCTGGTCGCCGAGACCATTGTTGCAATGTATTCCTGAGGAATTTCCCATGTCTGAACTGGCTCTCGAAAACAAGGTGGTCGTCGTCACGGGTGCGGGCGGCGGTATTGGCCGCGCCGTGGCCCTGGAAGTGGCGCGCGCCGGCGCCAAGGTCATCGTGAACGACATCGGCGCATCGCTGAACGGCGAAGGCTTGTCGCAAGGGCCCGGTGCCGAGACGGTGGCGCAGATCCGCGCCGCCGGTGGTGTGGCCGAGCTCAACACCGAATCGGTCGGCCGGTGGGACAGCGCGCAGAAGATCGTGCAGGCCGCGCTGGACCACTTCGGCCGCATCGACGCTGTGATCAACAACGCCGGTATTCTGCGCGATTCGATCTTCCACAAGATGGCGCCCGAGGAATGGCTGGCTGTCGTCGACACCCACCTCAACGGCAGCTTCTATGTGAGCCGCGCGGCCGCGCCGCATTTCCGGGCGCAGAACAGCGGCGCCTATGTCCATATGACCAGCACCTCGGGGCTGATCGGGAACTACGGCCAGGCGAACTATGCGGCGGCCAAGCTGGGTATCGTGGGCCTGTCGAAGACCATCGCGCTGGATATGGCGCGGTTCAACGTGCGCTCCAACTGCATCGCACCCAATGCCTGGAGCCGCATGATCAGTTCCATCCCGGCGACCACTGACGCTGAGAGGGCGCGCGTGGCCCGCATGCAGCAGATGACACCCGAGAAAAACGCGCCGCTCGCGGCCTTCCTGGCGTCGGACCTTGCGCGTGAGGTGACCGGGCAGATCTTCGTCTCGCGTCACAACGAGATCTTCCTGATGAACAGTCCGCTGCCGCTGCGCGGCATCCAGCGTGACGCGGGTTGGACGCCGCACACCATTGCAGAGCACGCACTGCCCGCGCTGCGCAGCGTGATGGTGCCGCTCAACCGCACCAGCGATATCTTCGGTTGGGATCCCGTCTGAGTATGTCGAGCTGCTACATCGTTGGTGCCTACGAGCACCCCACCCGCAAGGCGCCCGACAAGTCCGCAGCCCAACTGCACGCAGAGGTCGCCCTTAGTGCGCTGGCTGATGCCGGGCTCGAGATGCGCGATATCGATGGCTACCTGTGCGCCAGTGACGCAGCCGGGCTGGGGCCGCTTTCGGTGGCCGACTACCTCAATCTCAAGTTGCGCTATCTCGACTCCACTGACCTGGGGGGGGCTTCGTATGTGGCCCATATCGGCCATGCGGTGCGCGCTATCGAGGCGGGCCGCTGTAGTGTGGCACTGATCACGCTCGCGGGGCGCCCGCGCAGTGACGGCCAGGCGGCCGGCACGGCCTTCCGGCCCGGCAATCCCAACCAGGCTGACAGCCCCTGGGAAGCCTCTTACAGCCCGGGCAATGCCAACATGTACGCCATGTGCGCGCGGCGCCACATGTACGAGTACGGGACCACGTCCGAGCAGCTGGCGTGGATCAAGGTGGCAGCCAGCCACCATGCCCAGCACAACCCCAACGCCATGCTGCGTGATGTGGTGACGGTAGACGATGTGCTCGCTTCGCCGCTCGTTGCGGATCCGCTGCACCGGCTGGATTGCTGCGTCATCAGCGACGGCGGCGGCGCTGTGATCGTCGCGCGCGCAGACATCGCCCGATCGCTGAAGCGGCCGCTGGTGCGGGTTGCCGGCACTGGAGAGTCGTACAAGGGGCAACTGGGTGGCGAGGTTGACCTGACCTACTCGGCGGCGCGCTGGTCCGGACATGACGCCTTTGCGCAGGCCGGGGTGCAGCCGCACGATATCGACTACGCGTCGATCTACGACAGCTTCACGATCACCACGCTGATGGCACTGGAAGACCTCGGGTTCTGCGCCAAGGGAGAAGGTGGCCGTTTCGTATCGGACGGCAACCTGATCTCGGGTGTGGGAAAACTGCCTTTCAACACCGATGGCGGCGGCCTGTGCAATAACCACCCGGCCAACCGCGGCGGGATGACCAAGGTGATCGAAGCCGTGCGCCAGCTGCGTGGCGAGGCACATCCGGCCGTGCAGGTGCGTGACTGCCGCCTGGCTATCGCCCATGCCGTGGGCGGCAGCCTGGGCAGCCGCCATGGGGCCGCCACCGTCGTGCTCGAACGCGAATGAGGGCTTCACCATGACCACTCTGCTTCCTCCATCGCCTGCGAACCCCGACACCGCCCCGTTTGATGCCGCCGCCAGTGACGGCCGCTTCCTAGGCAGGCGGTGCGACAGCTGTCAGCGCTTTCACTGGTACCCGCGCCCGTACTGCCCGTTCTGTGGTGGCGCGACCTCCTGGCTCGCCTTGAGCGGCCGGGGCGTCGTCTACAGCTTCAGCCCGATGCGCCGCATCCCTGAACCCTTCGTGATCGCCTATGTCACGCTGGAAGAGGGTCCCACCATGCTGACGCACCTGGTGGATGCCGACCCCGACACCATCGCGATCGGCCAGCCAGTGCAGGTGGTGTTCCGGCCCTCTGAAGGAGGCCGCCAGATCCCGTGCTTTGCGCCTGCTCGCAACTGAAATGTCCTGCTTGTCTCCTGTCGATGAATTCCCGTATGCCTAACGAAAATGCCTACCCTGAACTCGCTCTCTTGATCGGGGGCGAGCGCCGCACCGTGCGTGAGAGCCTGCCCGTGTTCAACCCGTCCACCGAGAAGGAGATCGGCCGCGTGCCCGTGGCGACTGCGCATGATCTTGAAGACGCCGTGGTCGCGGCAGCCCAGGGCTTTGAGGCATGGAAGCGGGTGGCGCCGGAGCGCCGTTGCGACATCCTGATGGACGCTGCGCGCCTGATCCGCACCCGCGTGGACAGCATTGCCCCGGTGCTGACGCTGGAGCAGGGAAAGACGCTGGCCGAGGCCAAGGCCGAGATCCTGCGCGCCTGCGACATCATCGACTGGGACGCGCAGGAGGGCCGCCGGATCTACGGCCGTGTGATTCCGTCCGCGCCGGGTGTTCGCCTCACGGTGATACGGCAGCCCGTCGGCGTCGTGGTCGCCTTCTCGCCGTGGAACTTCCCGTTCGGCTCACCCTGCCGCAAGCTGTCCGGCGCGCTGGCGGCGGGTTGCGCCATCGTGCTCAAGCCCTCGGAAGAGACACCTGCGTCGGCCCACCTGCTGGCGCAGGCGTTCCTCGACGCCGGCGTCCCGCCGAAGGCCATCAGCATCGTGACGGGCGTGCCCGATCAGATCGCCACGGCGCTCATCGGCCACGCGCAGGTGCGCCTGGTGGCGTTCACCGGCTCGGTCCCTGTCGGCAAGCGGATTGCCTCGCTCGCGGCACAGGCGATGAAGCCCGCATTGCTGGAACTTGGCGGCCATGGTCCCGCCATCATCTTCGGAGACGTTGACCCGGTGGAAACGGCCAAGGCCGCCGTTGCGGTCAAGACACGCAGCGGTGGACAGATCTGCACCAACCCGACGCGCTTCATCATCCATCGCGACATCGCCGAGGCCTTTACCCAGGCCTTTGCCGAGGCCGCGGGCAAGGTGGTGCTGGGCGACGGCTTCAGCCAGGGCGTGCAGATGGGGCCGCTGGTCAACGGCCGCCGTGTGGAGGCGATGCAGGAGATGGTCGACGATGGCCTCGCGCGCGGTGGGCGGCTGGTGTGCGGCGGCAAGCGCGTCGACAGCGCAGGGCATTTCTACCCGGTCACCTTGCTGGCCGACCTGCCGGACGAAGCCAAGGCGATGTGCGAGGAGCCATTTGGTCCGCTGGCCCTGGTGGAAACCTTCGACAACCTGGAGCAGGCCATCGGCCGGGCCAACCGCCTGTCGTATGGACTGGGCGCGTACGTGTTTGCCAAATCGGCGTCAGTCATCCAGCGCGTGGTGGACGCTATGGAGTGCGGCAACCTGTCGGTCAACCACTTCGGCGGCACAGTGCCGCAGACGCCGCTGGGCGGCGTGAAGGACAGCGGTTATGGCCGTGAAGGCGGCACCGAAGGGCTGACCCACTACACCCTCGTGAAATGCATATCGGAACAGTACTGAACGCCATGACAACCGCCCAAACGACTCAGTCCCTGGACTTCGACAACCTCCCGTTGGGAGAAGTGGTGGGGCCTTTCCACTACGATATTCCGACCGACTTCAACGCCAGGCGTCTGCCGACGGTAGGCGTGACCGACCGGGCCTGCACGATCGACGATGACGGCCGTGAGATCGCCGAGCCCAGCGTGCTCTGCGGCCAGCACACCTGGACGCTGCGGCGGCGCTTCCACTGGTTCGGCAGCGTACATGCCAAGTGCGACATCGAATACCTCCAGCCGGTGCATGTGGGCACGGCCATTGAGGTGACTTCCACGGTCAGCGAGAAGTACGAGCGGCGTGGTGGGCGCTATGTCGTGTTCCTGCTCGAAACGCGCAGGCCCGACGGGGTGCTGGCCTGCCGTGTGCGCAACACGATGTTGCTGAACTTTGCCGAAGTGAACGCAGCCCGCCGTGCGACTGCCGCCGGCACGATCACGGCGCCGGTCGTAGCCGCCACGGCGCAGGAGACGCGGGAGACCGCGCCGGCCAGTATCGTGGCGGGACCTTTCCCGTTCGAGCGCCAGCCCATGATCGACTTCTTCGGCTCCGACGAGTCGGTGTACGGACCGCACCCCTCGATCCACAACGAGGGCGACATCGCTGCCCGGATCGGGCTGGACGACATTATTGCCCCCGGCCGCTACGGCATCGGGCTGATGAACGGAGCGCTGCTGCGCCTGATGGGGCCCTCGGCCTTCCGCGGTACCCGCTACGACGTCAGCATACTCAACAACCTGGCACCAGGCATGCGCGCAGTAGCCACGGCGACTGCCCGAGCCGACGAAGTCGGGGCGTTCAGGTTCGAATGCCGGGACGAAATCAGCGGTAGGGCGCTGCTGTCGGGCTCCATGCAGCTGGGCACTGGCCGCCATACCGCGGGCTGAGGACGGTCGTGGCGATCCACACCTTCGAGACACTGGACTACGAGGAGCAGGGTGGCGTTGGCGTGCTCACGCTTAACCGGCCGGACAAGCGCAATGCCATCGACGCAACCATGCGGGTTGAATTGGCCGAGGTTGTCGAGGCATGCCGGGCCGATTGCAGACTGCGCGTGCTGGTCATCACCGGCGCCGGCATGCATTTCTGTTCGGGCGGAGACATTACTGGCATGCTCGAAGGAGCGGACCTGGGCCCGATCTCGGCTGAGCATCGGCGCCAGCGGCTGGTCACGGTGCATGACTTCGTGCGTAAGCTACTGCAGTTCGACCGTCCGGTCATCTGTGCAGTGGAGGGCACGGCCTTCGGCGCGGGATTCGGTCTGGCGCTGGCTGGCGACCTCGTCGTCGCCTCGCAGGCGGCCCGGTTTTGCATGTCCTTCGGCCGCATGGGTCTAATCCCCGACTACGGCGTGCTGTTCACGCTGCCGAGGATCGTCGGCCTGCAGCGGGCGCGTGATCTGCTGTTGACGGCGCGCGAACTCGATGCACGTGAAGCGGCCCAATGGGGCATCGTCACGCGCGTGACTGCGCAGGGCGCTGCGCTCGATGAAGCGCTACGCATGGCCCGGGCGATGGTCTCCGCATCACCACTCGCCATCAGCATGACGAAGCGAGCGTTGCATGTCAGCCAGTCCACCGATCTGACAACGATGCTAATGCTTGAGGCGGACGGCCAGGGCATTGCCATGTCCTCGGACTATCACCGCCACGCCGTTGACTGCTTCCTGGAAAAGCGGCCTCTGCCTTTTGTCTGCGCTTCATCATGACCTACCCCAACACCCAACTCTTCATCGACGGCAAGTGGCGTGACGCCGCTGACGGCAGGACACTGGCGGTCTTCAACCCGGCCATCGGCAAGGAGATTGGCCGCGTCGCGCACGCGGGCAAGGCGGATCTGGACAAGGCTCTGGCTGCGGCGCAGAGGGGCTTCGAGACCTGGAGGGACATGACCGCAGCCGCCCGCAGCCAGATCATGCGCAAGGCGGCTGCGCTGATGCGTGAGCGTGCCGAGGTCATAGGCCGCCTGATCACGCAGGAGCAAGGCAAGCCGCTAGCCGAGGCCAGGGGCGAGGCGATGGCCGCCGCCGACATCATCGAATGGTTTGCGGAAGAGGGCTTTCGCATCTACGGGCGCATCATTCCTTCGCGCTTCAATCTAGCCGCCCGCCAGATGGTGCTCAAGGATCCGGTCGGCCCCGTGGCCGCGTTCACGCCGTGGAACTTCCCGATCAATCAGGTGGTGCGCAAGGTCGCGGCAGCCCTGAGCGCTGGTTGCTCCATGCTGGTCAAGGCGCCGGAAGAAACACCCGCCGGCCCCGCAGGCCTCATCCAGGCGTTTGCCGATGCCGGACTGCCGCCCGGGGTGCTGGGCCTGGTCTACGGCAATCCGGCGGAGATCTCGAGCTATCTGATCCCGCACCCGGTCATCCGCAAGATAACCTTCACTGGTTCCACGCCCGTGGGCAAGCAACTTGCCGCCATGGCGGGCCAGCACATGAAGCGCGTGACGATGGAGCTTGGCGGCCACGCCCCCGTCATTGTTTGTGAGGACGCCGACATCGCATTGGCGGTGAAGGCGGCCAGCTCCGCCAAGTTCCGCAATGCAGGCCAGGTCTGCATCTCGCCCACGCGCTTCCTGGTACATGAGAGCGTGATCAATGAATTCGCCGTTGCGCTCACCAGGCAGGCGTCCTCGCTCAAGGTGGGCGACGGTTTGGCCGAAGGCACGCAGATGGGGCCGCTGGCCAACCCGCGCCGCCTCGCCGCGATGGTCGAGTTCACAAAGGATGCCATTGATCGAGGCGCTGAACTGCTGTTCGGCGGCGAGCGCGTCGGCGATGCAGGCAACTTCTGGCAGCCGACCATCCTGGCCAACGTGCCGGGCGAAGCGCGTGTTTTCAACGAAGAGCCCTTCGGGCCGATGGCGGCCATCCGAAAGTTCAGCACCCTGGAAGAGGCGATTGCCGAGGCCAACCGCCTGCCGTATGGACTGGCTGGTTATGCGTTCACTCGTTCGCTGAAGAACGCCGACCTGCTGGCACGCCGCATCGAGGTGGGCATGCTATGGGTCAACCAGCCCGCCACAGCCTCGGCCGAACTGCCCTTCGGCGGCATGAAGGATTCGGGCTACGGTTCCGAAGGTGGACCAGAAGCCGTCGACGCATACCTCAATGCGCGTGCAATAGTCATTACGAATGCTTAGATCGCTGCCACAGTCCATGATGGAATTCACTGACCAGGATCTCATGGGCTGAGGAGAGCCGATGCATCACTTCAGACCGTACCCCATGCCGCGCCCCGCTGCCATGCTGGTCAAGGTGCCTGGGCTCGACTTAGAGCGGCTGACACAACGAAGCGAGATGGCGGATGCAGACGACGCAGCAAGGCAGAGAAAGCACTGCGACATGAATGTCGACGCGGCGCTCAGAGCGAATGCGCAGCCTGCCGGAGGCTGCCAACCGGGCATGTATACGCTCGACTCCCCTACGTGACGCCCGAGCCGGTCATTGCGTTCGATGCCGCGCCGGGCAATACGGGCCGTGACGGCCAGCTTGCGCAGGACCCGCTTGCGTTCGGCAAGCCGGTGAGTACTGCTCATCAGCAGAGCCACCTTCTCGTCGGTTCGCACAGGAGCCTTGAGTCTTTGCAGGTGTGGTAGGAGACCGCAAAGGTCGGATTCCCGGTGCGCGACCTTTTCGTTGATCACGTTCTGGTGATGTCGTGGTTCGCAACCTTTGCGCTAGGAAACTCTGCCAGTGCCCAATTTCTGAAGGCGGCAATCGCGTGCTCGTTGGCCCGTGACCGTAAGCAGAGCACGTGGTAGGCGCCGGCACTATCGACCTTGTAATTGCTTGCAACAAAAAGGCCTCTCTCATCGCTGTTCGCCATGATCACGTCGGGGATGAGTGCCACACCGAGGCCGTATCGCGCTGCGTCCAGGGACATGAAGAAATGCCCGTATTCGATGCGAGGGGTTGTCGGCAGCTCCGCAAGCCCGAAAGTGCGCATCCAGCCAGGCCAGGCGTCCGGGCGGCTGGCGGTGTGGATGATGGGCAAGTTGTGAAAGACGGCGGGGTCGTCGAGTTGCGAGCCCGGATTCATGATGTTGGGGGAGTACACAGGCACCAGCACGTCGGGTGCAAGCTCTTCGGCCAGCACGTCTCGCCAGTCGTTGGTCATCACCAGGCTGATTTCAGGGTGCTTGCTGTCGTACGACTGGCCTGGCCTCGGGCCCGCCCGGATCGCGACGTCGACCCCGTGGCCATGCAATTCAGCCGGCTCGATCGAGCTGTGGATGCGCGTCTCGATGTTCGGAAAAGTGCGGCTGAAGCTGGCCAGACGCGGCATCAGCCAGCACGTGCCCACGGTTGGCAGCACGCTGATGTGCAGCACGTGGTGTTGTTGATGTGATCGCAGCCAAGAGGTGGATGCCTCCAGTTGGCGAAAGGCAGTCTGCACACCTTGCAGGTACACGCGTGCGTCGCTGGTGAGTTCCACGCGGCGGGTCAGGCGGTTGAAGAGCCTGACCCCCAGTTCGTCTTCGAGAACGCGGATCTGGCGGCTGACGGCTCCCTGGGTGACGTTCAGTTCGTTGGCTGCAAGCGAGAAGCTCTGTAGCCGGCCGGCCGCTTCGAACACGCGCAATGCAATCAGGGACGGTAGCGGTTTGCCCATAAGGCTCCTTTCGGCGCACGCCACAGGCGTCTCGAACGCATGATTTTGAGTAACTTATTCTTGGATATATGGGGAAATTATTCTCGGGCAAAGGCGGAGAAATATCAATCACACCTGAAAAATACAGAATAACGCATGAGTAAGAGTAATGATAAAGCGGATAAAAAATCGTTTGTGACGACGATGCATGTATTTCTATAGTGCTGCTGTTCTCTCTTCAGGAAATAGTCGCATGACCAAAACAGATATTCGTGTAGCCATTGCAGGCTTGGGGGCCATCGGGAAGGTGCTGGCGACCCGGCTGGATGCGGGGCAGCTCCCAGGTTGTTGTCTGGCCGCAGTGAGTGGCCGTGACCAGGGCAAGACGGCCGATTTCGTGGCTGGCCTGTCCGGCTCCGTGGCCGTGGTGCCGCTGGACGAGCTTCCGCAGCATGCCGATGTCATCGTAGAGTGCGCGCCCCCTGCGCTCATGCCGGAGATCGTCGCGCCGGCGCTGAAGGCCGGCAAGAAGATCATCGTGCTCTCGGTAGGGGCGCTGCTTGACCAGCCGGAGCTTGTTCGACTGGCGCAGGGTGGGCAGGGGCAGATCCTCGTTCCCAGCGGTGCATTGCTGGGCTTGGATGCCGTCACCGCCGCGGCGGAAGGGCGGATCGAGTCGGTGAAGATGGTTTCGCGCAAACCGCCGCTCGGCTTCAAGGGTGCGCCCTTCCTGAGCGAAAACAACATTTGCGTCGATGGTCTGAGCGAGCCTCTGCGGCTGTTCTCCGGGACCGCACGCGAAGCCGCGAAAGGCTTCCCCTCCAACCTGAACGTGGCCGTAGCGCTGGCGTTGGCAGGTGTCGGCCCGGACCAGACTCAGATGGAGGTGTGGGCCGACCCCAGCCTTGCGCGCAACACCCATCACATCGAGGTGATCTCGGATTCGGCGCTGCTGCACATGACTATTGAAAACATCCCTTCCGAGAACCCGAAAACGGGGCGCATCACCGCGCAGAGCGTGATGGCGGTGCTGCGCAAGCTTTCCGCACCGGTTCGAGTGGGCACCTGATTTTTACAAGGCACGGGCATGGATCTGCAACTTCAAGACAAGACGGCGCTAGTGACTGGCGCGGGCGGCGGCCTGGGCCAGGCCATCGCAGCCTCCCTGGCGCGAGAGGGCGCCCGCGTGGTGCTGGCCGACATCGACCTCGACGCAGCGTGCCGCGCGGCCGATGCCATCACGGCGCAAGGCGGGCGGGCGTTTGCGCTGGCCTGGGACCTCACCGACGTCGACGGCGCCGGCGCGCGTCTGGATTCCATTGCGGGCCGGTTCGGCGAAGTCGACATTCTCGTGAACAACACCGGCGGACCGCCCCCCACCACCGCTGCCGGCGTGCCGCCTGCAGACTGGGAGCACTATTTCCGAAGCATGGTGACCAGCGTCATCCACCTGACCGATCTGGTGTTGCCGGCCATGCGCCGCCGAGGCTGGGGCCGGATCATCACCAGCGCCTCTTCGGGCGTGATCGCGCCGATTCCGAATCTGGGCATTTCCAACGCATTGCGGCTGTCGCTGGTGGGCTGGTCCAAGACCCTGTCCCGGGAAATCGCCCGCGATGGCATCACGGCCAACATCATCCTGCCCGGTCGCATAGCCACCGCTCGCATCCAGCAACTCGACGAGGCCCGCGCGAAGCGCGAGAACCTGAGCCTGGACGAAGTGGTCCGCAGCAGCGTGGCCAGCATTCCCGCAGGGCGCTACGGCAGGCCCCGGGAATACGGCGACACCGTGGCCTTCCTGGCCAGCGAATCAGCGTCCTACATCACCGGATCGGTCATCCGGGTCGATGGGGGCTATATCGCCAGTATCTGAAAACCATTCACAAGGAGACACCGTGCAGATCGATCCTCAAACCCGCGAAGCCATCCGCCAGCGATTCCTCGCCGTGGACACCGCGAACGTCGCCGACGTTCTGGACACCCTGGGCTACATGGACCAGGGCCTGGCCCACGACTTCGCTCCCTATCCCTGCCAGGCGGGCCGCCTGGCGGGGTGGGCCTACACCATCCGCGGCCAGATGTCGCCCTATGAACTGGGTGGCGACGCCGCGAAGATGCAGGCCTGCCAGGGCCTGTCGCCCGGTGAGATCAGTGTCTGGAGTGGTGACGGGCAGGGCATCTGCTACTTCGGCGAATTGATCGCCATCGGTATGAAGGAGCGGGGCTGCGCCGGGGCACTGGTCGATGGGGGGATCCGCGACGTGCGCTGGATCGGCGAGCACCAGTTCCCGGTGTATGCACGCTACCGTACGCCGGTGCAGTCCATCGGACGCTGGAAGGTCAACGCTCACCAGATTCCTGTCTACATGAAAGGCGCGACCGTTGCACGCGTCCTTGTCCGCCCCGGGGATTTCATTCTGGCCGACGAGGACGGCGCCATCGTCATCCCCATGGAGGTGGTCTCCCGCACGCTGGAAGAGGCCGAGGCCTTGACGCGCACCGAGCAACACATCCGTGTCGAACTGGGCAAGGGACTGACGCTGGCGCAGGCGCTGGCCCAGTACGGCCACGTGTGACCGGGGCCCGGATCCCTCACCCCACAACGGCAAAAAAAGCTCTGGAGAATACGGTGAACATTCGATTTGGCGTATGCGGGCTGGGCTTCGCCGGCTCGGTGCTGATGGCCCCGGCCATGAAGAACCATCCCAATGCGGTCATCGCATCGGCCTGCGATCCCAACGAAGACGTGCGCACGCGCTTTGGTGAGCGGTACGGGATTGCGGTGCATGCCACGTTGCAGGACATGATCGCTGCTGGCGGGCTCGACGCCGTCTACATCGCATCGCCACACCAGTTCCACCGTGAGCATGTGCTCATGGCCGCGGCGCATGGCTTGCATGTCATCGTCGAGAAGCCGCTCACCCTCAGCCTCGCGGATGCGGATGAGATGATCGAGGCAGTGCGCAAGGCGGGTGTGCACCTGGTCGTTGGCGCATCCCGGAGCCACGACCCTGTCATCCGCACGATGCGCCACATCATCCAGAGCGGCAGGGTGGGGCGCGTCTGCATGGTCAATTGCTTCAACTACACCGACTTCCTCTATCGGCCGCGCCGACCGGAAGAGCTCGATACGTCCAAGGGCGGCGGCATCATCTACAACCAGTTGCCGCACCAGATCGACAGCGTCAAGGCCATCACGGGCAAACGCGTACTGGCCGTGCGAGCATTGACCGGCCGCATGGATCCGGACCGCCCTACCGAAGGCCATTGTGCCGCACTGCTGACGATGGAGGACAACGTGGCTGCCACGTTGATCTATAGCGGCTACGACCATTTCGACAGCGACGAAATGCACTTCTGGATTGCTGAAGGCGGCCGCGACAAGAAGCCTTCCCACGGCAATTCGCGCCGCGTTCTTCGGCAACTGGAGGGCAAGGCCGAGGCCGATCTGCGGCGGGAACGCTACGGATTCGGCGGCCCCGTGTCCAAGGCGATGGAGGCGGGTGACGAAGGCCGCAAGCAGCCTCACTTCGGCGTCATGCTGGTGAGTTGCGAACGCGGTGACCTGAGGGCCGCTCCTGAAGGCGTGCTGATCTATGGCGACGAGGGTATGCAAGAAGTGCCCGCAATGGTTGGACGGGGTTCGTTCGGCCAGGGCGACACCATCGATGAGTTGTACGACGCCATTGCCGGCACCTCGCCCGCGCTGCGCGATGCCGCATGGGGCAGGGATACGGTGCAGGTCTGCCTTGCGATCCTGGAGTCGAGCCGGACCGGCCGCCAGATCGAGCTGGAAAGGCCCTGAACATGCGTCTGCAAGTCACCAACCTGTGCAAGCAGTACACCCGCAAGGGACAGTCCCAGCTCGTTCTGAACGATGTTTCGTTTGCGATTTCCAAAGGCGCGTTCGTCACGCTGCTGGGGCCTAGCGGGTGCGGCAAGTCAACGCTGCTCAGCCTGATCGCCGGCCTGGACCGGCCCACCTCCGGCGCGATAGAAATCGGCGGCCGCAAGATATTCGATGACCGGGAGCGGCTCTTCGTGCCACCGGGCGAGCGCGATATCTCGATGGTTTTTCAGAGCTACGCCATCTGGCCGCACATGACGGTGCGAGAGAACGTCGAGTTTCCGCTCAAGCATGGCCGGAAAAGATCGACCCCCGCGGACCGCGATGCCGCGATCGACGACGCACTGGACAAGGTGCGCCTGACGGCGTTCAGGGACCGGTCCGCCCCCTTGCTCAGCGGTGGCCAGCAGCAACGCGTATCTCTCGCGCGCGCCATCGCCCAGCGGCCATCCCTGATGCTGCTGGACGAACCCTTGTCCAACCTGGACGCGAATCTGCGCGATGCCATGCAGAAGGAGATTCGCGGCATCGTCAGGGCGGCGGGTATCACAGCGGTGTACGTGACGCACGACCAGAAGGAAGCGCTGTCCATGTCCGACACCGTCATCGTGATGAATGACGGACGCATCGAACAGATCGGTTCGCCACAGGACATCTACTACCGGCCCGGCAACCGCTTCGTGGCGGAATTCATGGGTTCGCCGAACCTGCTGCCCGCCACCGTGACGGCCGTGGAGGATGGCCGGGTGCGTGCGCAATGCGCACTCGGCGCCATCGAGGTGCTGCACTTGGGTGACGCTCTGTATCCCGGCGACACGATCGTGCTGGTTCTCAAGCAGGAAGATCTGGTGCTGGTGACCGGCGCCACCACGCCCTCGACCAACGTCTTCACGCTGCCCATCCTGAAGCGGGTTTTCCTGGGTGAGCGGATGGAACTGGTCTGCGCCTTGCCCGGCCAGCCCGAGGCGCAGTTGTCGCTGTTCGTCAACGCACGCACGCCGCTGCCTGAGGACCGGGTCAGCTTCCTCTGTCGTCCGGAAGAAGTCCACTACTTCCGGGAGCGTTGAACATGGTGCCAATTCTGGGTCTTGCGAGCTTCCTGGTGATCTCGCTGACGGTGCTCCCTGTGGTCGTCCTGATCGTCACAAGCCTGCGTCCGGCGGGAAAGCTCTGGCTCGACGATGGCGGCTGGACGCTGGACAACTTCGTCGCGCTGGTCACGCAGCCCAACCTGGAGGTGCTGCTGTCCAACACCATCGTCTATGTCGGGGGCACCATTGCGCTGTCCACGCTGTTCGCCACCGTGTGGGCATGGATCACTGAGCGAACAGATTTCCGCTACAAGGTGACGGTTCGTGTGCTGATGATCGTCATCCTCTCGCTGCCATCGCTCATCCAGGGCTTCGGGTGGATCCTGTTACTCAATCCCAGCAACGGCTTCGTCAACCACCTGCTGCGCACTTGGCTCGACCTGGAAGCGGCCACCGGACCGATCAACATCTACAGCCTGGGCATGATGGTTTTCGTCAGCAGCTTTCTGCTGACGCCCACCGTGTATGTGATGCTGGCCGGCATCATCCGCAACCTGGATTACAAGCTGGAGTTCCCGGCCACGCTGGCGGGCGTGTCGCCAATCCGCCTGTTCCTGACCGTCATCGGTCCCATCCTGCTACCCGGCTTGCTGTCGGTGCTGATCTACACCGTCATGATCATGATCCAGGTGTTCGAGATCCCGTTGTCTATCGGCCTCACCGGCGGCGTACAGGTGCTGAGCACCCGCATCTACCTGCTGAGTTCCGCCGAATTGGGCGAGCCGAACTACAACCTCGCTGCGGCGTTCGGGGTGGTGCTCGTGGTGGTTGCGGTTCTGCTGGTAATGCTGTACCAGCGGCTAACCCGGGAGTCCCAGAAGTACACAGTCATCAGCGGCAAGAACTTCCGCCTGCACTCCGGTTCCCTGGGCCACCGCCGCTACCTGGTCTATGGCTTCGCGGGCGTGTTCTTCACGCTCTCGTTCCTGCCGGTCCTGATCCTGCTGTGGACAAGTCTGTTGCCGTTCTACACGCTGCCGTCCGTAGAGGCCCTGTCCAACCTCTCGCTGCAGAACTACGTCAACCTGTTCTCTTCGTCGATGTTCCTGCGCAGCGTCAACAACACGGCGATCGTCGTCATCGTGGGCGCCACGCTGACCATGGGGATCAGCCTGCTGGTCGCCTACGTCACGGTGCGGCCGATCAACCAATGGTGCCGCTGGATCGATGTGCTGGCCTTCATGCCCATCGCCATCCCCAACATCGTGCTGGGCCTGGCTGTGCTGCTGTTGTATGTGAAGACGCCCATCTACGGCACCATCATCGCCATCATGCTCGCGCAGATCCTGGTGAACATGGTGTTCGGCGCCCGCATCCTCTCTGCGGCGCTGCTGCAGGTGCATCCCGACATCGAACGCGCGGCGCTCCTGGGTGGCGTGGGCAGGGCGGGCATCCTCCTGCGCATCCTCGTGCCCATATTGCGCACGCAGATGTTCAACGGCTGGCTGCTGGTGTTCGCCCATGCCATGCGAGATGTCGGCATTCCGCTGATCTTCCTCACCAGCCAGACCGTGATGCTGAGCTCATCGCTCTGGTTGATCTGGGGCTATCCGGACGTGCCCGGCGCGGCCGCGCTGTCCATCCTCCTGGTGATCGTCCTTGCGCTCGTCGTGATTCCACTGCAGGTGTACATGGCACGTCTGGACGAGGAAAGGAACTAGCCCATGAGCTGGGGTCATCCATCTGTGTCGAAGAAATCGTTTGTCCCGGCGGAGAGTCCATCCTAGAGTGGCCCAGCCCCATTGCCCATCCCATTCGGCAACCCAACTACCTCACCCATCCAAGGAGAAGACTGATGCCCCACGCAAAATGCGCGACCCGCGCCAAGCGCCGCCCCATGCTCGCCATGCTGGCCGTAGTCTGCTGCGTTCCCCTGATCAGCCTCGTCAGCCCGGCGCTGGCCGCAGGCAAGGATAACCAGCGGATCGTCGAACTGGCAAGGCAGGAAGCCAAGCAGGGCAAGTTCATGATCATGGTGAGTTCGCCCAAGGCGGAGACCGCGCACCGCAGGATCATGGACGCGTTCCAGAAGCGTTTCGACATCAACGTGAACTGGGAGTGGACGCCACTGACCTCGACCGTCTCTGCGCCCCGTGTGCATCAGCAGGCCACTTCCGGCCTGCCAGTGCCAAGTGCGATCGGCGGCTACGGCTATAACACCTATGAGCAGTGGTTCGCAAAGAATGGGCTCGACGAGCGCGTCGACTGGGTTGGTGACTTCGGGGAAATGTTTCCCAAGATCAAGGCAGCCGCGGTGGATGGCGTGCTGCCGGAATACCGGGGCCGCATGCTGCGTCAGTGGGATGTGCAGTATGTAATGGTCTACAACAAGAACCTCGTCAAGCCCGAGGCCGTTCCGCGCTCGCTCGACGACCTGACGAAGCCGGAATGGCGAGGGCGGTTTGCCATGTCGAACAACACGCCGCCGCCGCTGGACATCCTGGCGGTAGACCGTGGCGTCGATGCCGTCACCGAACTCACCCGCAAGCTGGTGGCTAACTCGCCTCGCCTCAAGCCCGGACCACCGGCCGTGGTGGGCGCCATCGTCAGCGGCGAAGTCGCGGTGGGCGTCGCAGGTTACACCGCCCTGGCCGAAGCGCAGAAACGCAGGGGGGCGCCGATCGACTGGGTGCCGCTGGACCTGATGCCCGTGGGCCCCCTGTTCGACTTCATGCTGAAGGGCGCGCCGCAGCCCAACTTGGGCAAGCTGTTCCTGGCCTGGCTGGTGACTGAGGGGGCGGATTTGCAGGAGGACCTGGAATACATGTCGCAGTTCTCGAACGACGATTCGGCGACCACGCGCGCCATCAAGGCCCTGCGCCCGGACGTCAAGCAGATCGAGGTTCGAAGCCTTGATCAGCTGAAACTGAGCGAGCAGGCCAGCAGGGCCATCATGGGTGTCGTGTCCGGTGTTTCGGGCGGCGCCGCAAAGTAAGTCTGAGGAGATCGATATGCTGACCAAGGAAAACAATGAATTGCTCTGCCGTGTGGGGCCGGGCACACCGGGCAATGCGCTGTTCCGCTCCATCTGGCTTCCGGCCCTGCTGTCCAGCCAGCTGCCACCAGGACAGACCACGCCGGTTCGCCTGAAGCTGCTCGGCGAGGAACTGATCGCCTTCCGTGATGGCGCCGGCAAGGTGGGCATCGTGCAGGCGCACTGCCTGCACCGCGGTGCTCCCCTGTTCTTCGGCAAGATCGAGCAGACGGGCATTCGCTGCGCGTACCACGGCTGGCTCTATGGCGCCAGCGGACAGTGCCTGGAGATGCCCAGCGAGAGCACGCCGAACCTGTGCCACAAGATGCGCATCAAGGCCTACGAGGTCCGGGAGCAGGCCGACATCGTCTGGATCTACATGGGCGAGAACCAGCCACCGGCACTGCCGCGTTTCCCCTGGATGGACCTGCCGCCTTCGCAGCGCCTGGCCTCGGTGTGGATACAGGAAACCAACTGGATGCAGGGGGCGGAAGGCGAGATAGACAGTTCGCACGTATCGACGCTCCACAAGTCCGAAAGCGGCGTCAAGAGCGACCGGGTCCATCGCACTTACACGTACTCCGATCCCAATCCCCAGCTCAGCATCGAAGAGACGCGCGTCGGCTTCATGTCGATTGCGCGGCGGCGCGCGGAGGAGCGCTTCTATTGGCGGGTGACCCAATGGATGGCCCCGATGTTCTCGGTGATCCCGAGCGCCGCATGGCCGATCGGAGGGCGTGCCTGGGTTCCGATCGACGATGAAAACACCTACAGCTGGGACTTCACGTATTCGCTAGACGGCAATCTGCCCGCGGCATTCCTGGAGTCCGTGGCGAAGGGCATTTCCTTCCCGCCGGAGTACGTCTACAAGGCCATCCACCTCAACACGGGATCCATCATCGACACTTGGCAACCAGTGCGCGTGCGTGGCAACGACTACCTGATCGACCGCTCCGTGCAGCAGGGCGTGTCCACCACAGGCATCCACGGCGTCAACGACCAGGACCGCGCCATGCAGGAGGGCATGGGCCGGATCGTCGACCGCACCAAGGAGAAGCTGGTCAGCGCCGACCTGGCGATCGTGATGGCGCGGCGCAAGATCCTGGACATCCTGGCGAGCCCGCAAGCGCTGGAGAGCTTCCGCGAGCTGGTGCGGGATGGCTCGGTATTTGCCATGCGTCCGGTCGATGACCTCAACGGCGTGGAGGACCTCAAGCAGTTCCTGGCCTTGCTGCCTGCGGATGCGAAGGACGTCGATCGCCCGGTGCCGCACGCCATCGCATGACTGCCACGCTCGAAGTCAAGGTGGTTCGAAAGACCTGCGAAGCGCCCAACATCCATTCTTTCGAACTGGCCGACGCACGGGGCGCGCCCTTGCCCGTCTTCTCCGCCGGAGCGCACATCGACGTGCACCTGGGCGGGGGGCTGTGCCGCCAGTATTCGCTGTGCAACCCGCCGCAGGAGGCGCATCGGTACGAAATCGCGGTGCTGCGCGAACAGCAGTCGCGCGGCGGCTCGGCCGCCATGCACGAGCGGGTTGCTGTGGGGGACACGGTCACCATTGGCGCGCCGCGTAACCTCTTTCCTCTGCACGAAGGCGCGGCCCATTCCGTGCTCTTCGCCGGGGGCATTGGCATTACGCCCATGCTGGCCATGGCGGCGCACCTGGCGTTCACCGGGGCGTCGTTTGCGTTGCACTACCACGGCCGAAGCCGCGAGCGCATGGCCTTTCTTGCCCGCATCCGG
>Ga0206116_1000528_pt1 | contig 36636 bp, 32 predicted proteins | sample 3A1Ametagenome_FD_178000 | JGI IMG/M metagenome (GOLD analysis project Ga0206116, IMG submission 178000) | Enriched microbial communities from leaf-cutter ant dump, University of Wisconsin, Madison, United States - 3A1A | ecosystem: Environmental > Terrestrial > Nest > Insects nest > Nest dump...
TCTTGTGGAAGAACCGGTCGCGCAGGATGCCCGCGTTGTTCACCACGCCGTCGATGCGGCCGAAGTGGTCGAGCGCGCACTGCACGATGCGGCCGGCCGCCGCGGCCTCGGCCACGCTGTCGGTGCTGGCCGCGGCCTGGCCGCCGGCGGCGCGAATCTCTTCCACCACCTTCTGCGCGGGGCCGGCGTCCTGGCCCTCGCCCGTGGTGCTGGTGCCGATGTCGTTGACCACCACGCGCGCGCCCTCGGCCGCCATGGCGAGCGCGATGTCGCGCCCGATGCCGCCGCCGGCCCCCGTTACCACCACCACCTTGTCCTGCATCATCTTCTGCGCCATCGCTTGTCGTCCTTCGGGAATGGGAAGGCCCCGAGGATGGCGGCAAAGCCCGGGCGGCGCCATTCGGCAATCGCAAGGCCGGGCTTCCAGGCCGCCGAAGGGCCGCTTCCACAAAGGCGGATTGCACGCATGCGGGACAGCCCCGACGATGGCGCCCATGACCGAAGACACCATCGACGCCGCCCTGCTCGCGCACCTGCAGACCTGGCAGGGCCGCAGCGAGACGCTGCACGACGCCATCACCGCCGCGCCCGTGGCCGCGCTGGCCGCCACGCTGGACCGCGACGACCCGCCCCCCGCCGAGGGCACGCCGCTGCCGCCGCTGTGGCACTGGCTGTACTTCCTGCCGCATGCGCGCCAGAGCGAGATCGGACCCGACGGGCACCCGAAGCGCGGCGGCTTCCTGCCGCCCGTGCCGCTGCCGCGCCGCATGTGGGCGGGCGGGCGGCTCGCCTGGGATGCGGGCCATCCGCTGCAGGTCGGGCAGAAGGTGCGGCGCGTCTCCACGATCCAGTCCGTCCGGCACAAGGCGGGGCGCTCGGGCGAGCTGCTGTTCGTGCAGGTGGAGCACCGTTTCTCGAATGCCAGCGGCCTGGCGCTGACCGAGGAGCACGACATCGTCTACCGCGCCGCCGCCCAGCCCGGCGACCCCGTCCCGCAGCCGCAACAGCCGCCCTCTGGGGCCGCTTGGTCGCGCACCATCGTGCCCGACGACGTGCTGCTGTTCCGCTACAGCGCGCTCACCTTCAACGGCCACCGCATCCACTACGACCGCCGCTACGTCACCGGGGTGGAGGGCTACCCGGGCCTGATCGTGCACGGCCCGCTGATCGCCACGCTGCTCATCGACCTGCTGCGCCGCAGCCTGCCCGGCGCGCGGGTGGCGGCGTTCGAGTTCAAGGCCGTGCGGCCCACGTTCGACCTGCACCCGTTCAGCGTGCACGGCACGCCGCGCGCCGATGGCCGGGCCATCGACCTGTGGGCGCAGGACCACGAGGGCTTCCTCACCATGCAGGCCGTGGCCACGCTGGCTTGAAGACTCCCAAAACCATAGCTGCTGGCGCTTGCTGGACAAGCGCTGGCGGCCCAAAAGGCTTGAAATGATCGAACACACCAGTTCCCACAACCACCCCGAGATTCGCGACGCCATCCGCGCGCTGTGCGCCGAATTCCCCGACGAGTATTTCCGCAAGGTGGATGAGGCGCGTGCCTACCCCGAGGCCTTCGTCAACGCGCTGACCAAAGCCGGCTGGCTGGCCGCGCTGATCCCGCAGGAGTACGGCGGCAGCGGCCTGGGGCTGACCGAGGCCAGCGTGATCATGGAGGAGATCAACCGCTGCGGCGGCAACTCCGGCGCCTGCCACGGCCAGATGTACAACATGGGCACGCTGCTGCGCCATGGCTCGCAGGCGCAGAAGGAAAAGTACCTGCCCAAGATCGCTTCGGGCGAATGGCGCCTGCAGTCCATGGGCGTGACCGAGCCCACCACGGGCACCGACACCACCAAGATCAAGACCAGCGCCGTGAAGAAGGACGGCCGCTACGTGGTCAACGGCCAGAAGGTGTGGATCAGCCGCATCCAGCACAGCGACTTCATGATCCTGCTCGCGCGCACCACGCCGCTGGCCGAGGTGAAGAAGAAGAGCGAGGGCATGTCGATCTTCATGGTGGACCTGCGCGCGGCCGAGAAAAAGGGCCTGACCGTGCGCCCCATCCTGAACATGGTCAACCACGAGACCAACGAGCTGTTCTTCGAGGACCTCGAGATCCCCGAGGAGAACCTGATCGGCGAGGAAGGCCAGGGCTTCAGGTACATCCTCGACGGCCTGAACGCTGAGCGCACGCTGATCGCGGCCGAGTGCATCGGCGACGGCTACTGGTTCCTCGACCGCGTGACCCACTACGTGAAGGACCGCCAGGTGTTCGGCCGCCCCATCGGCCAGAACCAGGGCGTGCAGTTCCCCATCGCCGACGCCTTCATCGAGGTCGAGGCCGCCAACCTCATGCGCTGGAAGGCCTGCGAGCTGTTCGACGCGCACCAGCCCATGGGCGCGCAGGCCAACATGGCCAAGTACCTCGCGGCCAAGGCGAGCTGGGAGGCGGCCAACGCCTGCCTGCAGTTCCACGGCGGCTTCGGCTTCGCCTGCGAATACGACGTGGAGCGCAAGTTCCGCGAGACGCGGCTGTACCAGGTGGCGCCGATCTCTACCAACCTCATCTATTCGTACGTGGCCGAGCACCTGCTCGGTTTGCCACGCTCGTTCTGAGATGGCCGCCATGACACGCCCCCTGGATGGAATCACGGTCGTCTCGCTCGAACACGCGGTGGCCGCGCCGTTCTGCACGCGCCAGCTCGCCGACCTGGGCGCGCGCGTCATCAAGGTGGAGCGCCCGGGCAGCGGCGACTTCGCGCGCGGCTACGACCAGCGCGTGCAGGGCCAGTCCTCGCACTTCACCTGGATCAACCGCAGCAAGGAAAGCCTGGCGCTCGACGTGAAGCAGCCCCCGGCCCGCGCCGCGCTGATGCAGTTGCTGGCGGCCGCCGACGTGCTGGTGCAGAACCTCGCCCCCGGCGCGGCGGCGCGCATGGGCCTGTCGTATGAAGCCCTGAAAGCGCACAACCCGAAGCTCATCGTCTGCGACATCAGCGGCTACGGCAGCGACGGCCCCTACCGCGACAAGAAGGCCTACGACCTGCTGATCCAGAGCGAGGCCGGGTTCCTCTCGATCACCGGCACGCCCGACGCGCCCTCGAAGGCGGGCATTTCCGTGGCCGACATCGCCGCGGGCATGTACGCCTACACCAGCATCCTCTCGGCCCTGCTGCTGCGCGGCAAGACGGGCGAGGGCAGCCACATCGACGTGTCCATGCTCGAAGCCATGGGCGAGTGGATGGGCTACCCCATGTACTACGCCTTCGACGGCGCGCCCCCGCCGCCGCGCACCGGCGCCTCGCACGCGAGCATCTACCCCTACGGCCCGTTCACCGCGGGCGACGGCGGCACGGTGATGCTGGGCCTGCAGAACGAGCGCGAGTGGAAGGCGTTCTGCGACGCCGTGCTGCAGCGCCCCGAGGTGGCGGCCGATGCGCGCTTCGACAGCAACGCCCAGCGCAACGCCCACCGGGCCGAGCTGCAGGCGCTGATCCTGGACACCTTCGCTGCCCTCACCGCCGCGCAGGTGGTGGAGCGGCTGGACGGGGCGGCAATAGCCAACGCGCGCGTCAACGACATGGCGGGCCTGTGGGCGCACCCGCAGCTGCAGGCGCGCGGCCGCTGGCGCTCCGTGGCCACGCCTGCGGGCGAGGTGCCCGCGCTGCTGCCGCCCGGGGTGAACAGCGCCTTCGACTACCGCATGGACCCAATCCCCGCCGTGGGCCAGCACAACGCCGCCATCCTGGCCGAACTGGGCTGGACGGCGCAGCAGATCGACGCGCTGCACACAACGAATGCTATGTAAAAAATAGCTGCTTGCGCCCGCTAGACGGGCGCCAGAGGCCAAAATGACTGAAAACCCTTCGACCATCCACCCCCTGGCCGCATTCGCAGCGACGCTGCAGTGGGGCGACATTCCCGCGCCCGTCCAGCGCCGCACCGAAGACCTGTGGGTGGACTGGTTCGGCTCCGTGCTCGCGGGCTGCAACGCGCGGCCCGTGGCGAGCATCGCGCGCTTCGCGCTCTCGCAAGGCCCTGCCAACGGCCCCAGCGAAGTGATCGGCCGAGGTGCCAGCACCTCGCCGCTGATGGCGGCGCTGGCCAACGCCGCCGCCTCGCACGTGGCCGAGCAGGACGACGTGCACAACGGCTCGGTGTTCCACCCGGCCGCCGTGGTCTTCCCGCCCGCGCTGGCGGTGGCGCAGAGCCTGGGCGCGAGCGGCGCGCGGCTCATGGCCGCGTGCGTGGCGGGCTACGAGGTCGGCATCCGCGTGGGCGAATTCCTGGGCCGCAGCCACTACAAGGTCTTCCACACCACGGCCACGGCGGGCACGCTCGCGGCGGCCGCTGCCGTGGGCCGTTTGCTGGAGCTGACGCCCGCGCAGATGCAGCACGCCTTCGGCTCGGCGGGCACGCAGTCGGCGGGGCTGTGGGAGTTCCTGCGCACCGCGGCCGACAGCAAGCAGCTGCACACCGCCCACGCCGCCGCCGCAGGGCTGACGGCCGCGTACCTGGCCCAGGACGGCTTCACCGGCGCGCAGCACATCTTCACCGGCGCGCAGGGCATGGCGGCGGGCATGTCCACCGATGCCGATCCGGCCCGGCTGACGGACGGCCTGGGCACGCGCTGGGCCACGGCCGAAACCTCGTTCAAGTGGCACGCCTCGTGCCGCCACACGCACCCCGCGGCCGATGCGCTTCTGCAGGTGATGCGGCAGCACGGCCTGCAAGTTGAAGACATCGCGCAGGTGACTTGCCACGTGCACCAGGGCGCCATCGACGTGCTCGGCCCCGTGGTCGCGCCCGCCAGCGTGCACCAGAGCAAGTTCTCGATGGGCACCGTGCTGGCCCTGGCCGCGCGCCACGGCCACGCGGGCCTGGCCGCGTTCGACGGCGAGTACCTGGCGCCCGAGACCGTGGCCCTGCGCGACAAGGTGCGCATGGAGCTCGACGCCGAGGTGGACGCCGCCTACCCGCGCCGCTGGATCGGCAAGGTGACGGTGCGCACCGCCGATGGCCGCCTGCTGTACGGCCGCGTAGACGAGCCCAAGGGCGACCCGGGCAACACCCTGTCGCGCGAGGAAATCACCGCCAAGGCGCTGCGCCTGGCCGATTACGGCGGTGCCGCAACCGCCGCGCGCGCCACGGCGACCGTCGAGGGGCTGTGGCAGGTGGCGCGGTGGGGACGTGTGGAGCGGCTGCTGCCGTGAAGTCCATGACCAACCTCGCACACGGCGCTTGCTCCTTCCTCTTCGTCCCAGCCACGCGGCCCGAGCGCCTGCCCAAGGCCCTGGCCAGCGGCGCCGACATGGTCATCGCCGACTGGGAGGACGCCGTGGCCCCGGCCGACAAGCAGTCCGCCCGCGCCGCGCTGGAGCAGGCCGTGCAGGCCCTGCCCGCCGCCGGGCGCGCGCGGCTGCTGGTGCGCACCAACGCCTGCGGCTCCCCGTGGTTCGATGAGGACGTGCAGGCGCTCGCGCGGCTGGCGGCGCAGGGCATCGCGGGCGCCGTGGTGCCCAAGGCCGAAAGCGCGCAGGTGCTGCAGCGGATCGCCATCGCCGCGGGCGCGCGCTGCGCGCTGGTGCCGCTGATCGAAAGCGTGGCGGGCCTGGATGCGCTCGGCGCCATCGCCCGCGCGCCGCAGGTGGCGCGCCTGGCCTTCGGCCACCTGGACTTCCAGGTGGACGCGGGCATGCAGTGCGCGGCGGACGAGGGCGAGCTGCTGCCCGTGCGCATGTCCATCGTCATGGCCTCGCGCCGCGCGGGCCTGGCCCGGCCGGTGGACGGCGTCACCGCCGATACGCGCGACGCGGCCCGCGTCGAGGCCGACACGCGCCGCGCCCTGCGCATGGGCTTCGGCGCCAAGCTGTGCATCCACCCGGCGCAGGCGCCGTGGGTCAACGGCGTGTTCGCGCCCACGGCCGAGGCCGTGGCGCACGCCCAGGCCGTGGTGCGGGCCATGGCGGCGGCCCAGGGCGGCGTGTGCGTGGTGGACGGCAAGATGGTCGATGCCCCCGTGCTGCACCTGGCCGAGCAGACCCTGGCGCGCGATGCCTGGGCGCGTGCGCGCGCCTGAAGGGGCGCCTTTGCGGGCCATGGAAATGCCCCCGCGCTCCGCCGCCGCGCGGGTCGCCGCCCCCGAGGGGGCCGCTTTTCATCTTGGGGCGGCCCGGCGATGAAAAAAGCGGCCCGCGGGCCGCTTTCTCTTGCACGGGATGGCGCCCGGCCCCGCTTCAGGGGTACAGGCCGCGCATCTCGCGCGCGTGCAGGATGCGCTTGCAGGCCACGATGAAGGTCGCGGTGCGCAGGGAGACCTTGTGCTCCTGCGCCACCTGCCACACGCCCGCGAAGGCCTCCTGCATGACGCGCACGAGGCGGGCGTTGATCTCGTCCTCGGTCCAGAAGAAGCTCGAGAAGTCCTGCACCCACTCGAAGTAGCTCACCGTCACGCCGCCCGCGTTGGCGATCACGTCGGGCAGCACCAGCACGCCCTTGTCGTGCAGGATGTCGTCGGCCTCGGGGGTGGTGGGGCCGTTGGCGCCCTCGATCACCAGCTTGGCCTGGATGCGGCCCGCGTTGTCCTTGGTGATCTGGCCTTCGAGCGCGGCGGGGATCAGGATGTCGCAGGCCACGCCCCAGAAGTCGTCGGCCGCCATGCCTTCGCCGCCCGCGAAGCCGCCCACGCCGCCGTGCTGCTTCACGTACTCGAGCAGGGCGGGCACGTCCAGGCCCTTGTCGTTACGGATGGTGCCCGTGTGGTCCTGCACGGCCACTACCTTGGCGCCCGCTTCGGAGAACAGCTTGCCTGCCGTGCCGCCCACGTTGCCGAAGCCCTGCACGGCCACGCGCGCGCCCTCGATGGACAGGCCCGTGAGCTTGGCCGCCTCCACGCCCACGGTGAACACGCCGCGCCCCGTGGCCTCGATGCGGCCCAGCGAGCCGCCCAGGTCTACGGGCTTGCCGGTGACCACGCCGGTGGCGGTTTCGCCCACGTTCATGGAGTAGGTGTCCATCATCCAGGCCATGATCTGGCCGTTGGTGTTCACGTCGGGCGCGGGGATGTCCTTGCTCGGGCCGATGATGATGCCGATCTCGCTCGTGTAGCGGCGCGTGAGGCGTTCGAGCTCACCGCGCGAGAGCTTGCGCGGATCGACGCGGATGCCGCCCTTGGCGCCGCCGTAGGGCACGTTCACGGCCGCGTTCTTGATGCTCATCCAGGCCGACAGGGCCATCACCTCGGACAGCGTCACGTCCTGGTGGAAGCGCACGCCGCCCTTGCCCGGGCCGCGGCTGGTGTTGTGCTGCACGCGGTAGCCCTCGAAGTGGGCGATGGTGCCGTTGTCCAGCTCGATCGGCACGTCCACGATCAGCGCGCGCTTGGGGCGCTTGAGCGTCTCCACCCACCGCGCCAGGCTGCCCAGGTAGGGCGTGACGCGATCCACCTGCTGCAGGTAGATGCCCCAGGGGCCGAGGTGGTCGGCCTGCAGGTAGGAGGGCAAGGGATGGGCCGGGGTGGCGCCGGGGGTGTTCGACATGGGACATCCTTGTGGAAGGGGTTGAGGAACCGGAGCTTATGCCTGCCCCACCGCCTTGTCCAAGGCAGGTGTGTTTCGGCGTTATGCAACAAATGCATAATCTGCCAAACCCAGGGGCATCTCCCTGTTCACTCCTGCATTGATAGCTGCTTTCGCAGTCCTGGAGGGCGCTGGTGGGCTATTCGATCTTGATCTGCGCGAGCGCGGGGTCACCGGCCGGGTACTGCAGGCCGAGGTTGCCCAGCACCTCGCGCAGCAGCGTGGCGACCATGAGGTTGCGGTGCGTCTTGGAGTTGGCGGGCACGATGGTCCAGGGCGCCCACGCGGTGTGCGTGGCCGCGAGCAGCTCGCCGTAGGCGCGCTGGTAGTCGGCCCAGTGCGCGCGCGCGGCGATGTCGGCCTGGTCGAACTTCCAGTGCTTGGCGGGGTCGTCCAGCCGCTCCTGCAGCCGCTCGCGCTGCTCGCCGACGCTGATGTGCAGCAGGAACTTCACGATCACCGTGCCCGTCTCGCTGAGCATGCGCTCGAAGTCGTTGATGTGCGCGAAGCGCTGGCGCTGCTGCTCGGGCGTGATCCAGCCCTGCACCACGGGCACGAGCACGTCCTCGTAGTGGCTGCGGTTGAACACCGTGATCTCGCCCGCGCCCGGCACCTGCTGGTGGATGCGCCAGAGGTAGTCGTGCGCGCGCTCGGCCTCGGTGGGCGCGCGCCAGCCCACGGCGTGCACGCCCAGCGCGCTCATGCGGCCGAACACGCCGCGGATCGTGCCGTCCTTGCCCGCCGCGTCGGTGCCCTGCAGCACCACGAGCAGCTTGTAGCGGCGGTCGGCGTAGAGCAGGTTCTGCAGCCCGTCGAGCTCCGTGGCCAGCGCCTCGACGGCAGCCTTGTCCCGTGCCTTGTCGCCGCTCGAAAACGGCCTGGCGCCTGGGTCGAAGCCGTCCAGCGGTGCAGCGGCGCGCGGCTGCCAGGCGGCCCAGCGCTCCTGCAGATGGGCGTCGCGGCTGAAGAAGGGGGTGGTGTGGTTCGAGGCCATGGGTACCGGGCGGAAGGTTGGCGTGACACGGCCGCGGCGGGCATGCCCGGGCCGAAGGGGCTTTCCGGCGCACTATACCGGCGCCTCGGCCGGCGCCTCACGCAGGCCCGTCGCAGCCCTGCCTGCCATCGGTGCGCGGGCGCCACAGCGGCGGGGCGATGCGCCACCACAGCACGCCGAACGCGGTGCACCAGCCCACGCCTGCCGCCGCCAGCCACGCGGGGCCGCCGCCCGCCCAGGCCGCCCCGGCGCGCACGGCGGCGGCGAGCAGCAGCAGCGCGGCGGCGGCGGGAATCCAGCGGCTGGTGTCCGGCCCCAGGCCGCAGTGCGCGCGCCCCGCGATGGCGATCACCGCGAAGATGTTCAGGCCCACCGCGCCCATGGTCATCACATGCCGCCCCGCGCTGGCAGGCAGGCCCGCGCCGAGGTGGGCCAGGCCCAGCGCGCCATAGCCCAGCGCCATGCAGGCATACACGGCATAGAGCATGAGCGGCGTGCGCCGCAGCAGCGCACGGCCCACGTGCCAGTCGGCCATCAGGTGGAACACCGCCGCGCTCGCGGCCAGCGCCAGCCAGCCCGCAAGATGGCTGCCGGGCCGCAGGAATTCCGCCAACGTGTAGAGCGCGATGCACAGCGCCGCCAGATGGCGCCGCGGCGGCCGGGCGAGGTAGGGCGGCACACCGGGCGTGGCCTGCTCAATGGCGCGGTTGACGATGCGCATCGAGATGCGGCTCATGGCCACCACGATCAGCAGCATCAACAGCCCCAGCGCCGCGTGCAGCCAGCGCAGGCCCGGCAGGCCGCGCAGCGCGTCGGCATAGAAGCCCGCCACGGCGCCGGCCAGCGCCAGCAGCGCCCACCAGAACGCCGCATGGCGCCGGCCTTCCGGTGACCACAGCGGCCGCGCCAGCACGGCAGCGAGGCCCAGCAGCAGCCCCAAGTGCGCCAGCGCCGCCAGCCACAGCGCGGGCGTGCCTACGGTGCCCGAGGCCCAGAAGCCGAGGCGCCCCAGCACCCACAGCGCCGTGAGCGCGCGCAACTGCGCAGTCGTGGCGCCGGGATGCCCCGTGAACTCGGGCACGGCCGTGAGCGCGAAGCCCGCCACCGCCGCGAGGGCGAAGCCGAAGACCAGTTCGTGCACATGCCACACCACCGGCCCGCCCGCCACGGGCGGCGGCGGCAAGCCCGCGCCGAGTACCGCGCTCCACAGGCCCAGCAGCGCGACGGCCGAAGCCATCGCGAACAGGAAGAAGGGCCGCATGCCGCACATCCAGACCGGGTGCGCGGGCTTCAGCATGACGACCTCGAATCGGCAGGATGCGCGGCAGACGCCACCGGCTGCCAGTGGCCGTGGGCGATGGCGCCGTCCCCGTCTTCCTGCGCTGGGCCGGGCAGGCCGAACGCCGCGCGCACCTCGGGGTGCTGCTGCAGCTCGGCGGTGCAGCGGTAGACCAGCGCGTCGCCGCGCGCCAGCGCCGCGCCGGGCGGTTCGTAACGCGCCACGATGCGGCCCGGCGCGGCGGCCATCACCAGCACCGTGTCGGCCAGGCGCACGGCTTCCATCAGGTCGTGGGTGATGAGCAGCACGGCCATGCCCTGCGCGGCCTGGCGCGCCAGCAGCAACTGGTGCAATTGGCCGCGCAGGCCCACGTCCAGCGCGCCGAAGGGCTCGTCCATCAGCAGCAGCCGGGGCGCCAGCACCAATGCGCGGGCCAGGGCGGCGCGGCTTTGCATGCCGCCCGACAGCTCGGCGGGGAACTGCGCGAGCGAGGGCGCGGGCAGGCCCAGCGCGAGCGCGGCCTCGGTGGCGTGGCGGCGGCGTTCGGCGCGGGCCATGCCCTGGGCCTTGAGGCCCAGGGCGATGTTGTCCAGCGTGCTCATCCAGGGCAGCAGGCGCGGCTGCTGGAACATCAGCGCGGACGGCGCGAAGGGCTGCGCGATGCGGCCCTGCTGCGGCGCGAGCAGGCCCGCGCACAAGTGCAGCAGCGTGGTCTTGCCGCAGCCGGACGGGCCCACCAGCGCGACGATGCGGCCGGCGGGCACGTCAAGATCCACGCCCTCCAGCACCGGCGTGGGGCCGTAGGCGTGGTGCAGGCCGCGTACTTGCAGTGCCGTCATGTGCCCGCCCCGCGCCAGCGTTCCAGCTCGCGCTTGACGGGCTCCAGCAGCGCGTATTCCAGCGCCAGCAGGCTGCCCACCACGGCGCAGATCCAGGCCAGCGATGCGCTCGTGTCCAGGTGCGAGCGCGTGACGGCCAGCGCCGCGCCCACGCCGTCGCTGGTGGCGAGCAGCTCGGCCATCACGGCCACCTTCCACGACGAGCCTAAAGCGGTGATCCAGGCCGGGAACAGGTAGGCCGCCACGTGCGGCAGGTACAGGTCCAGGAGGCGCATGCGCCAGGGCAGGCGGTAGGCGCGCGCCATGTCCTTGAGGTGGTGGTCCAGCGTGCGCGTACCCTGCAGCGCGCCGATGAAGACCACCGGCAGGCAGGCCACGAACACGGTGAACACGGGCGTGCCGTCGCCCGCGCCGAACCACAGCATGGCCAGCACCAGCCAGGCAATGGGCGGCATGCCCAGCAGCAGCGTGACCCAGGGCCGCGCCATCATTGAGGCCGTCATCGACAGGCCCGCCAGCAGCCCGAGCGCGCTGCCCGCCCCCGCCGCGAGCAGCAGGCCCAGCAGCGCGCGCCGCGCCGTCACGGCCAGCTCGGGCCAGGCCGCGCCGGATGTGACGAGGCCCTGCAGCGCGGCGAAGGTCGCCAGCGGACTCGGCAGTATCAGCGGGCCGTAGTAGCCCGCGCCCAGCTCCCACAGCGCCACGAAGAGCAGCAGGCTGGCCGCAGCGCCCCAGCCGCTCCACAGGTAGGCGGGCATGCCGCGCAGCAGGCGCCAGAGCAGCTTCATGGCGTGTGCAGGAACGCGGCGTCGGGCAGCTTGCCGCCCAGCAGCGCGGGGTCGCGCGCGAACAGTTGCGCGAAGAAGAAGTCGATGTCGGCGCGCGCGGTCTGGGCGGGCACGGCGTCCATTTGGCTGGTGGCGATGGCGTCGGCCACGGCCTCGGGCGTGAGCAGGTCGATGCGCGCGGCCACCATGCGGCCGCACTCCAGCGGGTGGGCGCGGCACCAGGCGACGGAGCGGGCATAGGCCTGCTGCACGGCCGCCAGCACGGCGGGCTGCTCGCGCACGGCGCCCACGGCAGCGATGCCCGCCTGCGGGATGCGCGGCGCGCGCTGGAACACGCGGCCCCATTCCTGCTGCAGGTCGGCGCCCCGGTGCAGCTCGGGCGCGATCAGGCCCACGGGGAAGGACTGCGTCTTGCGCAGCGCCATGGACACGGCAGGCTCGGACAGCAGCGCGTGCGACACGCGGCGCGTGATGAGCAGCTGCATGGCCTCCATGGGCGTCGGCACGTAGCGGATGCGGAAGTCGCGGCGCACGTCCAGGCCCTGTTTGGCCGCGAGCAATTGCAGCATCAGGTCGGGCATGTCGCCGCGGAAGGGCACGGCGATCTCCTCGCCGCGGAAATCCGCCAGCGCCTTGCGCTGCGCGTCGCGCGTGACCAGCCACAGCGCGCCCCAGGTGGCGATGTTGAGCAGCACCACGCCCGCGCCCCGGTTGTACAGGTTGGCCGCCACGTTGCTGGGCATGGCCAGCACGTCGGCCTTGCGGCCCAGGGCCATCACGCGCAGCTGGTCGGGGTCGCGCCAGGGCGTGAACTCGGTGCGCGTGGCGATGGACGCGAGCGCCTGCGTCTCGGCCATGTGGATCAGCGGCGCGGAGACGATGGCGGGCGGGCCTGCGAGCACGATGCGCGGCAGGGGTTCGGCGGCGTTGGCGGTGGCTGTGCGGCCCAGCGCCAGCGCGCCGGCCGCGCACAGCAGCGTGCGGCGGTTCAGGGAAAGGGCGGGCTGCATGGTCAGAACCGGTAGCTCAGGCCCGCCGACACGCTGCGGCCCAGCCCCGGCAGGTAGCCCGGCTGGGCGGCAGTGGCCTGGTTGCGGATGGCGTAGCTGCTGGCGTAGCGCCGGTCGGTCACGTTGTCGGCCAGCAGGTAGGCGGTCCAGGGGCCGTCGCGCCATTCGAGCTTCAGGCCCAGCAGGGCGTAGGCGTCCTGCTCGCTGCCGGGGGTGTTGGCGTGGTCGGTGGGCGTGCTGGTGGGCATCCAGCGCAGGTTGGGGCCGAAGCGCCAGGCCCCCATGCGCCACAGCACCTCGGCGTTGATCAGGTGGCGCGGCACGCCCGCGATGCGGTTGCCTGCGTATGCGCCGCCACGGAAGCGAAAGTCGCTGTACGTCCACGAGCCGCGCCAGTCCAGCGCACCCGCGCCCAGGGGCCAGCTGCCAGACAGGCCCGCCTCCACGCCCTGGTGGCGCGTGCCGCCCGCGTAGTTGTAGGTGCCTACCTTGATGCCGTTGGCGTCGGTGGTGCTGATGAGCTCGTCGGCCACCTGGCTGCGGTAGACCGCCACCGTCCACTGCAGGGCGCGGGCGCCTTCGCCCCAGCGGCCCGCGCCGCCGATCTCGGCCGTGGTGGCGCGCTGCAGCGACAGGCGGATCAGCTCGCTGCTGGCCGTGGCGGGGCTGTTGGGGGCCACGGTGGCGCCGAGGATTTCCCAGAACGTCGGCGCCTCCTGGCTGCGGCTCAGGTTGGCCCACCAGCGCGTGGCGGGCGTGGGCGTCCAATTCACGCCCACCTTGGGCGTGGCGAAGGTCCACTGCTGGTCCAGCCCCGCGCCGCCGGTCTTGCTGGCGGCGTCGCGCGACTGGCGGTTCCACTGCAGGTGGCCCGCCAGCGTCCACGCCGGGGCCAGGCGCCAGTCGGCGGCGGCCAGGGCCTGCAGGTTGTCGGCCGTGAGGCCGTAGGCGCCGAAGTTCTGCAGGCGCGTGCCGTTGGCCGGGCTGGTGGCGTACAGGTCGCGGTCCATGCTGCTGTGCGACCAGCCTATGGCCGTGCGCCAGCCCAGCGCCCCGGCATCGCCGCTGGCCTGCCACTGCGCGCCGGTGGTGCGGGCCTGGGTGATGGTGTAGCTGGTCTGGTTGTTGAACAGGTCGTCGGTGTCCTGCCAATAGACGCCCACTTCTTGCCGCAGGGCCTCGGTGCCCCAGCGCGAGCGGTTGGCAATGCGCCATTGCGTGGCCTCGCGGCGCGGGTCGCGCTGGTAGACGTTGAGCAACTGGTCCTGCGGCGTGCTGCCGTCGCCCATCACGCCGCGCGGGTTGGACGCCACCCGGTCCTTGGGCACCACGGTGGGGATCTGGAAGTCCAGGTCCGTCCAGCTGAAATAGGTGCGGTTCTCGAAGCCGCCCTCGCCCTGGAAGCCCACGTTGGCCTGCACGGCATCGCGCCGCGATGCGGAGTGGTGGCGGTAGCCGTCGAAATGGTCGCTGCTCGCGCTCAGGCGCGCGTCCCACTGCTCGCCGCGCGTGCCCACGGCGGCCTGCAGCGCCTGGCGGCCGAAGCTGCCCGCCTCGGCGCGCACGCGGGCGCGCTCGTCGGCGCCGGTGAGCGACTGGAAGTCCAGCTCGCCGCCCAGCGTGGTGGCGCCGGGCGAGAGGGTGTTGGCGCCGCGCCGCGCGCTCACCAGGGCGGCGTTGCGTGGCTCGATCAGGCCGATGATGAAGGAGCCGTCGGCCTCGTTGAGCGGCAAGCCGTCCTGCAGCAGCAGCACGCCGCGGTTGAGCGGGTTGCTCTGGATGCCCGAGCCGCGGATCGACAGGCGCGGCTGGTCGTTGCCGCCGAAGAAGTCCTGGACCACGATGCCGGGCTGGTAGTCGAGCGCGTCGCGCAGCGTGGCCAGGCGCGCCTCCTGCTGGGGCTCGGCGAGGTTGGTGCCGCCCGGCACGCGCGCCAGGCGCTCGCGCTCGGCGGCCGCGGAGGGCTGCAGCGGCGCGGCGGCGGCGTCGGCCGGGCTGGCGCGCACCGTCACGGCGGGCAGCACGGGGGCATCGCCGTCCGCCGCGCGAGCGGGCAGGCTGGCGAGCGCCAGGGCGGCGGCAATTGCCGGGACCAGCGGGATGGGGCGGAAGGGGAAGGGATGGGACGGTTGCGGCATGGTGCGAAAAGTTGGTAAATACGATTCATTCGTATTGTTGGAGAATGCCGCTTTGAAGAAGAATGCCAAATGACTTTTATCAATGACGCATGCGCCCCGCCGCCCGCCACGCGGTGGATGGCCGCCCACCCGGTGCTGGGGGTGCTGCCTCCGGGGGCGCTGGAGGCCCTCGCGCAGGTGGCCACGCGGCGCGAGCACGGCGACGGCGACACGCTGTTCTTCGAGGGCGACGAGGCGCGCCACTGCCTGTTCGTGGAGTGGGGCGCCGTCGAGGTGTTGCGCTACGACGCGGCGGGTGAGGAGCGCATGCTGCACCGCTTCGAGGCCGGCCGGCTGTTGGCCGAGGCCGCCATGTTCATGCCCCACGGCCTGTACCCGATGACCGCGCGCGCGAGCGGGCCCACGGCCGTGTGGCGCATTCCGCGCGCGGCGCTGCGCACGGCCTGCGAGCGCCACCCGCCGCTGGCCCTGCGGCTGCTCGAGTCGCTGAGCCTGCGGCTGTACCAGCGCGTGAACGAGGTGGACTGGCTCACCCGCAGCAACGCGCAGCAGCGCCTGGCGGCCTACCTCGTTGCCCAGTCGGGCCGGCAGGGCGCGCAGCTCGAGCTGCCCACGAGCCAGCGCCACCTCGCGGCGCACCTGGGCATCCGCGCCGAGACGCTCAACCGCATCCTGTCCGACTGGCAGGCGCAGGGCTGGGTGCGCGGCGGCCGGCGCCGCTGGCACCTGCTGGACGTGGAGCATCTGCGCGGCCTGGCCGCGCCTGGTGACCGCGCGTTCTAGCGATCGGAGCGGGCGCTGCAGAGGCGGCCCGGCTGGGTCTTGACACGCGGCTTTTTATGTAACATCATTAGTTTCATGAAACGCGATAGCCGCCTGTCGTCTGTCCTGCACGCGCTGTTGCACATGGCCGAGCACGATGGACCCGTCACTTCCGAAACCCTGGCCTGGTGCCTGGGCACCAACCCCGTGGTGGTGCGGCGCACCATGGGGTATCTGCGGGAGGCGGGCATCGTCACGTCCGGTCGAGGCCACGCGGGGGGATGGCGCATCCAAGCTGACCTGGGCGCCGTCACCCTGGGCCAGCTGCACGAAGCGCTGGGCGAGCCGGCCATGTTTGCCATCGGCAACCGCAACGAAACGCCGGAGTGCCTGGTCGAGCAGGCGGTGAACGCCGCGCTCGAAGGCCCGCTCGCCGAGGCCGAGGCGCTGCTGCTCAAGCGCTTCGCGGAAATCACCCTTGCCGATCTGGCCGTGGACTTTGCGCGCCGGCACGCGGCGGCACGGCGCAAACGGAGTTGACCATGCGCTACGACGTCATCGCCATCGGTGGGAGCTATGCAGGAATGGCCGCTGCCTTGCAGCTCGTGCGGGCGCGCCGGTCCGTGCTGGTGATCGATGCGGGCGAGCGGCGCAACCGCTTCGCCCGCCATGCGCACGGGTTTCTCGGCCAGGATGGCGTGCCCCCCGGCGACATTGCCGCAAACGCGCGCCGCCAGCTCGAAGCCTATCCGGCGCTGTCCTGGTGCGAGGGCCGGGCCGAAGCCGTTGCGGGGCGGGCGGACGAGTTCACCGTCACGACGTCCGACGGCGGATCGCACCAAGGCCGCCGCATCCTGCTGGCCACCGGCGTGGCCGACCATCTGCCTGCCGTCAGCGGGCTCGCCGAGCGCTGGGGCCAAGCTGTTTTCCACTGCCCGTACTGCCATGGCTACGAGCTCGGCGGGGGCCGCATCGGCATCGTCGGCGCTGGACCGATGTCCATCCATCAGGCCGAACTGCTCACCGATTGGGGCGATGTGACCTTGCTCGCCAACGGGGCCGTGGAACTGGGCCCGGAGGCCAGATCCTCCCTGGAGCGCCGGGGCGTGGCGATCGAGGAGGCCCGCATCGACAGGGTCGAAGGGCATGCCGACGTGATGATGGCCGATGGGCGGCGGCTGCGCTTCGCAGGGCTGTTCGCGGCGACGCGCACCGCTCCTGCCGGTTCGCTGGCCGAAGCGATGGGCTGTGCGCTGGAAGAGACGCCCATGGGCATCCAGGTGCGCACCGATGCCGAGAGCAAGACCTCGGTGCCCGGGATATTCGCATGCGGTGACGTGGCGCGGGCACCCCATTCGGTGTCGCTGGCCGTGGGCAGCGGCGCCATGGCGGGCGCCCAGGTCCACCGTTCTCTGCTGTGGCCGGAGACCCTCCGCCCTGCGCAGGCGGAAGGCGGCATGCGATGACCATCCTGCTCTCCGATCCGGCGGCCGTACCAAGCCATGCAAAGAGGACTGCGAGCGCCGCGCCCGGTCTGCGGACCCTGCGTGGAACGGCCGGGGTGTGGAGGGGGCAAGGCTAGGCGGCCTTCGCCGCCGCCATGAGCTCGACGAAGCGCCGCGCCCCCAGGCCCAGCGGCCGCTCCTTGGACCACACCACGTCCACCCACAGCGTGGCGCCGTTGTTCAGGTTCTCGAACGGCATCTCGGCCAGCGCGAGCGCCGCGATGCGCGGCTGCACCAGGGCGCGCGGCTGCCAGCCCCAGCCCAGGCCCGCTTCGATCAGGCCCAGGGCGGCCAGGTGGTTGTCGGTGCGCCAGTGGTGGCGCGCGAAGACGAAGCGCGGGTCGGTCTGCGCCAGGTCGCGGCTGGCCACCACGATCTGGCGCGTGCGCATGAGCTGCTCCTCGCTCAGCAGCGCGCCGGCGGCGGCCTGCATCACGGGGTGGTGCGGGGCGATCACGGCCACCAGCGTTTCGCTGCCCACCTCCTGGAAGCCCTCGCGCCCGTCCAGGCTGGGCCGCTCGAACGCCAGCGCGAGCTGCGCGCGGCCCGCGTGCAGCAGCGCCAGCGCATCGGCCTGGGGCGCGGCCAGCACCTCCACCTGCAGCAGCGGGTGGTCCTGCGCGAGCTGGGCCAGCGGCCCGCTCCAGCGCGCGGCGAGCAGCTCGGGCGCGATGGCGATGGTCAGGCGCTCCTCCAGCCCCTGCGTGAGGGCCAGCGCTTGCGCGTTGAGCTGCTGCAGCTGCAGCGCGAGCAGCCGGGCCTGCGGCTCCAGCGCCCGCGCGGCGGCCGTGGGGCGCGGCTCGCGGCCCGAGCGGTCGAAGAGCTGCACGTCGAGCTCGGCCTCCAGGTGGGCGATGGCCATGCTCACTGCCGAGGGCACGCGCGAGAGCGAGCGCGCCGCGGCCGAGAACGAGCCCTGGTCGAGCACCGCCAGGAAGACTTGCACGCTGTCGGAGTTGAAGGCCTGCATCTGTCAATAAAACTGAAATAAGCTGACTGTATGTGTCAGGGCTGCGAATATAAAGTACGCGCCATGCACAGCAAGCAAGCCACCTTCTTCTCCCTCCAGGGCCCCCGGCGGCGCCTGGTGTACGTGACCCTGTACGAACTCATCGCCATCGCCATCACCACGGCCGGGCTGGCCTCGGTCTCGGGCCAGGGCGCGGGCCATGCGAGCGTGGTGGCCGTGGCGTCGTCGGCCATCGCCATCGCGTGGAACATCGTCTTCAACTGGGCCTTCGAGCGCTGGGAATCGCGCCAGGCCGTGCGCGGGCGCGGCCTGGCGCGGCGCGCGGCGCACGCCATCGGCTTCGAGGGCGGGCTGGTGTTCATTCTGGTGCCGCTGTTCGCGTGGTGGTTCGGCGTGGGCCTGTGGGCCGCCTTCGTGATGGACCTGGGGCTGATCGCGTTCTTCCTGTGCTACACGTTCGTGTTCAACTGGGTGTTCGACCACCTGTTCGGCCTGCCGGCCTCGGCGGTGGCGGCGGCCTGAATGCCGGGCGGCGCGGCAAGCGTTATGTCTGAAGGACAATAGCGCTTTCGCATCCTGCGGCCTTGTGCCGCGCGCCACCGGAGTGCCGCCATGACCCCTCCCGACCACCGCCGCGAGCGGCTTTTCTCCTACGGCACGCTGCAGCAGGACGGCGTGCAGCAGGCCACCTTCGGCCGCCTGCTGCACGGCACGGCCGACCGGCTCCCCGGCTGGCGCCTGGGGCTGCTGCCCATCCGCGACGCCCAGGTGGTGGCGACGAGCGGCAAGAGCCACCACCCCATCGCCCAGCCCGGCGCGGCCGGGGAGGCGGTGGAGGGCATGGTCTTCGCCATCACGCCGCAGGAGCTGGCCCATGCCGACCGCTACGAGGTGAGCGACTACCGGCGCGTGCGGCTGCCCCTGGCCTCGGGGCTGCAGGCCTGGGTGTACGTGGATGCGCGCGCGGTGGCGTAATTTCTTGGTTGAATTGGCCTCCAGCGCCCATACAGCAAGCGCTGGCAGCTCGCTTTTCGATAGCTCCTGACGGGCAGGGATAATGCGGCGCACATGACCCCGCCTCGCCGTGCCGCCTGTCTTGCCCTGGCCTGCGCCGTGCTGGCGGGCTGCGCGTCGGACGCGCCCACCTCGCGCGGCGAGGTGAAGGGCGCGCAGGCCACTCAGGGCGAGCTCGCCCAGTCCGACGTGAACCGCATGGCCACGCTCGCCATGAAGGAGAACCTCGAGGGCCTGTACCGCCTCATGGACAAGCTCTACCGCCGCAACCCCGCCGAGTGGCGCAAGAGCGGCACCGCGAGCCGCGAGCAGGCCGTGGCGCAGGTGCGCGCCGCCGTGCGCGAGCGCGCGGCGTGGGCGCCCCTGCAGGGCAAGCGCGACATCGCCGCCATGGACTTGGCGCTGGCGCCCGGCTTCACGGGCGACCGCGTCGCGGCCTTCATCTACGCCACGGCCGACATGATCGTCACCGCCCACGGCGGCAAGACCGAGTTCTTCCTGCTCGACGGGTTCGACGCGCAGTACCTCTACAACGCTGCGCGCAACGTCGAGATCGCCGTGTGGATGCTCGCCCACCGCACCGACGCCCAGGGCCGCCCCCTGCTGCTGGCCGACGAGATCGGCTCCCAGGGCCGCAACCTGAGCTACGAGCGCGAGTTCGGCAAGATCATCGGCCGGCTCGACCTGCTGGCGGCGATGACGACCGAGAAGTACCGCCGCGCCGTGATCGGCTACGTGCAGAACCTGGTGGGCGGGACGTTCCTGCAGTTTCTGCCGGTGCGGTGAAGGCTTGGAGCCTACATCGGCTTACACTGCGCGGTTCCATTCCAACCCAAAGCAGGTATCGCCATGTTTCAGCGCCTCGTGTATTGGCTGGTAGCGGCAATGTTGATGACTGCGACGGCAGCGCAAGCCCAATCGGCAGACCTGTCGATCACCAAGACCGATGGCGTGACAACGGCCACGCCAGGCGGCTCGGTGACCTACACCATCACGGCCAGCAATGCGGGCCCAGACATGGCAACTGGCGCCACGGTGGCGGATACCTTCCCCGCCGTGCTTACCGCTACATGGACATGCGTGGGCGCTGGCGGCGGCACCTGCACGGCCTCGGGCAGCGGCAACATCAACGATACGGTCAACCTGCCCGCGGGCGGCTCGGTGACGTACACCGCCAGTGCCACGATCAGTGCCGCAGCCACGGGCTCGCTGAGCAACACGGCCACGGTGGCGGCGCCTGGCGGGGTCACCGACCCCACTCCAGGCAATAACAGCGCGACCGACACCGACACACTAGCGCCGTCGGCAGACCTGTCGATCACCAAGACCGATGGCGTGACAACGGCCACGCCGGGCGGCTCGGTGACCTACACCATCACGGCCAGCAATGCGGGCCCCTCCAATGCGTCTGGCGCCACGGTGGCGGATACCTTCCCAGCCTCGCTCACCGGTACCTGGACTTGCGTGGGCGCTGGCGGCGGCACCTGCACGGCCTCGGGCAGCGGCAACATCAACGACACGGTCAACCTGCCCGCGGGCGGGTCGGTGACGTACACCGTCAGCGCCACGATCAGTGCCGCAGCCACGGGCACGTTGAGCAACACGGCCACGGTGGCGGCGCCTGGCGGGGTCACCGACCCTGTCCCGGGCAACAACAGCGCGACCGACTCCGACACACTGGCGGTGCCGCAGGCCGACCTGTCGATCACCAAGACGGATGGCGTGACAACGGCCACGCCAGGCGGCTCGGTGACCTATACCATCACAGCCAGCAATGCCGGTCCCTCCCCCGCGACGGGTGCCACGGTGGCAGATACCCTCCCAGCCTCGCTCACCGGTACCTGGACTTGCGTGGGCGCTGGCGGTGGCACCTGCACGGCCTCGGGCAGCGGCAATATCAACGACACGGTCAACCTGCCTGTGGGCGGGTCGGTGACGTACACCGTCAGCGCGGCGATCAGTGCCGCAGCCACGGGCACGTTGAGCAACACGGCTACGGTGACGGCGCCTGGCGGGGTCACCGACCCTGTCCCGGGCAACAACAGCGCGACCGACTCCGACACACTGGCGCCGCAGGCCGATCTGTCGATCACCAAGACCGATGGCGTGACGGCAGTCACCGCAGGCGGGACGGTCACCTACACCATCACGGCCAGCAATGCCGGTCCCTCCACCGCGACGGGTGCCACGGTGGCGGACACGCTGCCCGCGGCGTTGACCGGTGCGACCTGGACTTGTGCGGGGGCGGGCGGCGGCACCTGCACGGCCTCGGGCAGTGGCAACCTCAACGACACGGTCAACCTGCCTGCGGGCGGGTCGGTGACGTACACCGTCACTGCCACGCTCAGTGCCGCAGCCACAGGCACGTTGAGCAACACGGCCACGGTGGCGGCGCCTGGCGGGGTGGTCGATCCGGCTCCGGGCAACAACAGCGCCACCGATTCGGACACCATCACGGCGGCCCCTGCCGCTGCGCAGGCGATCCCCACGTTGTCCGAGGGGGCGTTGTGGTTGCTCAGCGCGCTGGTGCTGCTCGTGCTGCTGGTCCGCCGCCCGCTGCGCTGATTTCCGGGCGCGCAATTTACAATCGCTCCCCCGGTTCAAGGAGCGTTGCAGCGGCCCGCCGTGCCACGGCGGGCCGTCAGGCTTGAACCGCGATCTGCCGCCCTTCGACAACGACGCTCACCTGAACCCCTTGCGCCGCGCAGGTGAGCCGTATGTCCGATCTTTCCGTCCCCCCCATGAAGCTGTCCGGCCTGGAGCCCGTCTCCATCGGCGAGGGCTCGCTGTTCGTCAACGTGGGCGAGCGCACCAACGTCACCGGCTCCAAGGCGTTCGCGCGCATGATCCTGGGCGAGCAGTACGAGCAGGCGCTGTCGGTGGCGCGCCAGCAGGTGGAGAACGGCGCCCAGGTGATCGACGTGAACATGGACGAGGCCATGCTCGACAGCAAGGCCGCGATGGTGCGCTTTCTCAACCTCATCGCCTCCGAGCCCGACATCGCCAAGGTGCCGGTGATGGTGGACTCGTCGAAATGGGAGGTGATCGAGGCCGGGCTGCGCTGCGTGCAGGGCAAGGGCATCGTCAACTCCATCTCCATGAAGGAGGGGGTGGAGAAGTTCAAGCACGAGGCCAAGCTCGTCAAGCGCTATGGCGCGGCGGCCGTGGTCATGGCGTTCGACGAGCAGGGCCAGGCCGATACCTACCAGCGCAAGATCGAGATCTGCGAGCGCGCCTACCGCATCCTGGTCGATGAGGTGGGCTTCCCGCCCGAGGACATCATCTTCGACCCCAACATCTTCGCCGTCGCCACGGGCATCGAGGAACACAACAACTACGCCGTCGAGTTCATCGAGGCCACGCGCTGGATCAAGCAGAACCTGCCCGGCGCCAAGGTGAGCGGCGGCGTGTCGAACGTGTCGTTCAGCTTCCGCGGCAACGACCCGGTGCGCGAGGCCATCCACACCGTGTTCCTGTACCACGCCATCAAGGCCGGCATGGACATGGGCATCGTCAACGCGGGCATGGTCGGCGTCTACGACGACCTGGAGCCCGAGCTGCGCGAGCGCGTGGAGGACGTGGTGCTCAACCGCCGCCCCGATGCGGCCGAGCGCCTGCTGGAGATCGCCGAGGCCGCCAAGGGCGCGGCCAAGGACGACAGCAAGAAGCTCGAATGGCGCGGCACGCCAGAGCATCCCAAGACCGTGGGCGAGCGCCTGTCGCACGCGCTGGTGCACGGCATCACCGACTTCATCGTCGAGGACACCGAAGAGGCTTACCAGCAGCTCGTGGTGCAAGGCGGCGGGCGCCCGCTGCACGTGATCGAGGGCCCGCTGATGGACGGCATGAACATCGTGGGCGACCTGTTCGGCGCGGGCAAGATGTTCCTGCCGCAGGTGGTCAAGAGCGCGCGCGTGATGAAGCAGGCCGTGGCCCACCTGATCCCCTACATCGAGGAAGAGAAGAAGGCCCAGGAGGCCGCGGGCATGGACGTGTCGAGCAAGGGCAAGATCGTCATCGCCACCGTCAAGGGCGACGTGCACGACATCGGCAAGAACATCGTCACCGTGGTCCTGCAGTGCAACAACTTCGAGGTCATCAACATGGGCGTGATGGTGCCCTGCCACGAGATCCTGGCCCGCGCCAAATCGGAGAACGCGGACATCATCGGCCTGTCGGGCCTCATCACCCCCAGCCTCGAAGAGATGCAGTACGTGGCGGGCGAGATGGACAAGGACGAGTACTTCCGCATCAAGAAGATCCCGCTGCTGATCGGCGGCGCCACCTGCTCGCGCGTGCACACCGCCGTGAAGATCGCGCCGCACTACGACGGCCCCGTGGTCTACGTGCCCGACGCCTCGCGCAGCGTGAGCGTGGCGCAAAGCCTGCTCGGCGAGAACAAGGCCGGCTACCTGGCCGAGGTGCAGGCCGACTACGACCACGTGCGCGAGCTGCACGCCAAGCGCAAGAAAGTGCCGCTGTGGCCCCTGGAGCAGGCGCGCGCCAACGCCACCGTGGTGGATTTCGCCGCGCACCCGCCCGTGGTGCCGCGCGCGCTGGGCCGCCGCGTGTTCAAGAACTTCGACCTGGCCGAGATCGCCCGCTACATCGACTGGGGCCCGCTGTTCCAGACCTGGGACCTGGCCGGGCCGTACCCCGCCATCCTCGACGACGAGGTGGTGGGCGAGGAGGCGCGCAAGGTGTTCGCCGACGCCCAGGCCATGCTGCGCAAGATCATCGAGGGCCGCTGGCTCACGGCCAACGGCGTGATGGCCCTGTACCCCGCCAACCGCGTGGGCGACGACATCGTCTTCTATGCCGACGAGTCGCGCACCACCGAGCTCCTGACCTGGTACGGCCTGCGCCAGCAGACCGAGAAGCAGGCCGTGGACGGCGTGATGCGCCCCAGCCGCTGCCTGTCGGACTTCGTCGCGCCCCGGGGCACGCCCGACTACGCGGGCCTGTTCGCCGTGACGGCGGGCATCGGCGCCGAGAAGAAGGAAAAGGAATTCCAGGCCGCGCTGGACGACTACAGCAGCATCATGTTCAAGGCCCTGGCCGACCGCCTGGCCGAGGCCTTCGCCGAATGCCTGCACGAGCGCGTGCGCAAGGACCTGTGGGGCTACGCCGCCAGCGAGAGCCTGGCCAACGAGCAGCTCATCAAGGAGCAGTACCAGGGCATCCGCCCCGCGCCCGGCTACCCCGCCTGCCCGGACCACACGGCCAAGGTCGGCCTGTTCCGGCTGCTCGACGCGGGCGAGGTGGGCATGGAGCTGACCGACAGCCTGGCCATGTTCCCCGCATCGAGCGTGAGCGGCTTCTACATCGGCCACCCCGAGGCGCGCTACTTCAGCGTGGGGCAGATCGGCGAGGACCAGGTCGAGGACATGGCCGCGCGGCGCGGGATGGACGTGGCCGAGCTGCGCCGCCGCCTCGCGCCCAACCTGGGCTGATGCCCTGACCTGCATCAAAGGCCCGTCCCGCCCGGGCCGATAAGCTGGCCGTCCCCCGTTGATGCAAGGAATGAAGATGGCTGCACTCGCATGGTCCGACGCCCTGGTGCTCGATCTGCCGCTCATGGACGACACCCACCGCGAATTCGTGGACCTGCTGGCCGCCGTCGAACGGGCGGGCGACGCAGCGCTGCTGCCCGCCTGGCAGGCACTGATCGACCATACAGACCAGCACTTCGGCCAGGAGGACGCCTGGATGGCCGCCACGCGCTTCGCCTCGGGCAACTGCCACAGCATGCAGCACAAGGTGGTGCTGCAGGTCATGCGCGAGGGCGCGGCGCGCGGCGCCCAAGGCGAGCTGCCCGTGGTGCGCGCCATGGCTTCGGAGCTGGCCGTGTGGTTTCCCCGCCATGCGCAGAGCATGGACGCGGCGCTGGCCCTGCACCTGCGCCGCGTGGGGTTCGACCCCGCCACGGGCACCGTGCAGGCGCCCCAGGCCCTGCCCGGGGAACTGATCCACGGCTGCGGCGGCGCCTCTTGTTCGGACGGCGAGCCCGCGCAGGCCGTGGCGGAGGTTTAAAGCGCGACCGGCTCGTCCGGCAATTCGTTGCGCCGGGGCGCGCCGTCCTGCGCCGGAAAGTGCTCCGCCAGCAGCGCCGTCACCCCGTCCAGCGCATCGGCGAGCCCGTCCTCGTAGCGCCCCTGCCGGAAGGCCTCGCCCATGCGCGCGGCCAGCGCCTGCCAGGCGGCCGCGGGCACGCGGCGGGCCAGGGCGCGGTCGGCCACGATCTCGATGGCGTGCTCGCCCAGCAGCAGGTAGATGAGCACGCCGTTGTTGTGCTCCGTGTCCCACACGCGCAGCTTGCCGAACTGCGTGACCGCGCGCTCGCGCACGCTGGCGCCGCGCCACAGGTAGGACAGCGGCAGCCCGCCTTCGATGCAGATGCGCACCTGGCCCGTGTGGCGGCGCTCGCTCGCGGCCACGCGCTCGCCCAGGCGCTCCAGCATGCCGGGCGGCAGGGCGCGGCGCAGGCCGCCCTCGGCCCAGCGGTGGCGCAGCAGGCGCGGGATCGAAAAAGCCATGCTCACCATCCTCCCGAGGCGCCGCCGCCGCCAAAGTCCCCGCCGCCACCGGAGCTGAAGCCGCCGCCGGACCCGCCACCGCGGCCCCAGCCGCCTCCACCACCGCCCCAGCCGCCGCTCGGCACGATGGGCACGCCGCGGCCCGCGAAGATCCAGGTGTAGAGCAGCGCCGCCAGCGCTGCGCCCCCCGCCAGCAGCAGGCTGGAGGTGGCGATGAACGCGAGCGCGCCCGCGCCGCCGCCCATGGCCAGGGCGCCCAGGCGCTGGCCGAACACGGCGCGCACGATGGGGCCCGCGACCATGACGCCGAAGAACAGGAAGATGGCCAGGTCGCTCCCGTCGGCACCGCCGCCGCCTTGCGCGTGCTGTGGCGCGCGCGGTGCCGGTGGCGCGGGCAGGGCCTCGCCCGCGATGCGCGCGCCCAGCTGCTGCGCGGCGGCGGCCAGGCCGCCCGCGAAGTCGCCCTCCCTGAAGCGCGGCGCCATCGCGCCGTCGATGATGCGCGCCGCCGCGATGTCGGGGATGGCGCCTTCGAGCGCCTTGGCGACCTCGATGCGCATCTTGCGGTCGTCCTTGGCCACGAGCACCAGCACGCCGTCGCCCACGCCCTTGCGGCCGATCTTCCACTGGTTGCCCACGCGGTTGGCGAAAGCGGCGATGTCCTCGGGCGCCGTGCCGGGCACCATCAGCACCACGACCTGTGCGCCGTGCTGCTGCTCGATGGCGGCGAGCTGCGCTTCGAGCGACTGGCGCTGCGCGGCGCTCAGCGTGCCCGTCTGGTCGATCACGCGGGCCGTGAGCGCGGGCACCTCGCGCAGCGCCTGCGCCTGTGCGCCATGGAACCCGATTGCTGCTAAAAGAATAGCTGCTAGCGCACGCCAGTAAAGCGCCAGAGGCATATTTGACTCAAATCTTTACTTCTTGGGGGCGGAGAAGTCCACTGTGGGCGGCGTGGAGATCTGCGCCTCGTTCTGCACCGTGAAGCTGGGCTTGGGCGCGTAGCTGAAGACCTTGGCCGTGAGGTTGGTGGGGAAGCTGCGCGCGAGCACGTTGTACTCCTGCACGGTCTGGATGTAGCGGTTGCGCGCCACGGTGATGCGGTTCTCGGTGCCCTCCAGCGTCACGCGCAGGTCGCGGAAGGCCTGGTTGGCCTGCAGCGTGGGGTAGCGCTCGGCTACCACCATCAGGCGCGAGAGCGCGCCCGACAGCTCGCCCTGCGCCTGCTGGAACTTGTTGAACGCCTCGGGGTTGTTCAGCGTCTCGGGCGTGACCTGGATGGAGGTGGCCTTGGCGCGCGCCTCGATCACCTTGGTGAGCGTGTCCTGCTCGAACGCGGCCTCGCCCTTCACGGTAGCGACGATGTTGGGCACCAGGTCGGCGCGGCGCTGGTACTGGTTGAGCACCTCGCTCCAGGCGGCCTTGGACTGCTCGTCGAGCCGCTGGAAGTCGTTGTAGCCGCAGCCCGTGAGGGCCAGTGCAAGTGCGAGCGTGGCAAGAAGTCGTTGCATGGAAAGGCCCCGGGGCCCAGGAAGGCGGGAGTGCCGGCGGCCGGCGGGGCAGCAGGCATTGTGCAGCAAGCCGCCGGATTTTGGATGAAAATGCCACCTAGCGCCCACCAGGCGGGCGCAAGCAGCTATGAATTACGAAGCGCCCCGCTGGCTGCCCGGCGGGCACCTGCAGACCATCTGGCCCGCGCTGTGCGCACGCCGCGCGCTGGGCCCGCCGCCCGCGTACCGCCGCGAGCGCTGGAACACGCCCGACGGCGACTTCATCGACGTGGACTTCCTGGCCGGCGCGGCGCAGGAAGGCGCGCCCCTGCTCGTGCTGTTCCACGGCCTCGAAGGCTCGTCGCGCAGCCACTACGCCGAGGCCTTCGCGGGCTGGGCGCGCGAGCGCGGCTGGGCCTGCGCGCTGCCGCATTTCCGCGGCTGTAGCGGCGAGATCAACCGGGCACCGCGCGCCTACCACTCCGGCGACCATGCCGAGATCGACTGGATCCTGCGGCGCCTGCGCGCGCACCGCACCGGGCCCATCGTGGCCGCGGGCGTGTCGCTCGGCGGCAATGCGCTGCTGCGCTGGGCGGCCGAGGCGGGCGCATCCGCGCGCGCCTGCGTGCAGGCCGTGGCGGCCGTGTGCGCGCCGCTCGACCTCGCGGCGGGCGGGCGCGCCATCGGGCGGGGCTTCAATCGGCAGGTCTACACGCGCATGTTCCTGCGCACCATGGTGCCCAAGGCGCTGGCCAAGTGGGAGCAGCACCCGGGCCTGTTCGACCGCGCGGCGCTGCTGGCCGCGCGCGACCTGTACGACTTCGACAACGTCTTCACCGCGCCCCTGCACGGCTTTCGCGACACCGACGACTACTGGCGCCGCGCCTCGGCCAAGCCGCTGCTGCCCCTGATCCGTGTGCCCGCCCTGGCCGTGAATGCGTGCAACGACCCGTTCGTGCCCGCCCACAGCCTGCCGCGCCCGGGTGAGGTTCTGGGCGAGGGGCTGGGCGCGGCGGGCGGCTGGGTCACGCTCTGGCAGCCCGCGCAGGGCGGCCACGTGGGCTTCGCCCAGGGGCGCTGGCCGGGCCACGTGCGCGCCATGCCCGAGGCCGTGGGGCCGTGGCTTGCGCAGCACGCACAATAGACGGCATGGACGACATCGTCAGACAGGCCATCGCCAAGTGGCCCCATGTGCCCGACTGCTACGGCTGGCTGGGCCTGGACGCGCGTGGGCAGTGGTGGCTGCGCGACGAGGCCACGCAGGCGCTCGGCCCGTTCCCGCAGGCCAAGGGCACGCCGCTGCGGCACGGCAAGCTCATCGAGTTCATCCACCGCAACTACGAGGCCGACGCCCAGGGCCGCTGGTACTTCCAGAACGGCCCGCAGCGCGTGTACGTGGAGCTCGAGGCCGCGCCCCTGGTCTGGCGCATCGGCGCCGACGGCGCGGTGGCGGCCCACACGGGCCAGGCCGCCGGGCCCACGCAATGCCTGGTGGACGAGGCGGGCCGCGTGTACCTGGCGGCCGCGCAGGGCCTGGGGCTGGTGCACAGCCTGGACGTGCCGATGGCCGCGCAGGCCGTGGAGCAGGGCCGCTGGGCGCTGCAGGAGGTGCGCGTGGACGAACTGTCCGCGCGCTACGGCTTTGTGCGCAGCCCGGCGGCGCAGCAGGCATCACCGGCGTAAAAAAACCGGCGCGGGGCCGGTTTTTTTGGGGGGCGCGGGCTGCTTACTTGGCGGCTGAGGCGCCGTCCGCTGCCGCGGCGGCGGGGCGGTCGGGTTCGGTGAACTTGGCGCCGCCCGCATTGGCCATGTAAGCCACGCCGCGCGCGATCTCGGTGTCGTCGAAGTCGCCGCCGCCCTGCGGTGCCATGGCGCCCTTGCCCGTGAGGGCGGAGTGCACGAGGGCGTCGAACCCCTGGGCGATGCGCGGGCCCCACGCGGCGGCGTCACCGAACTTGGGCGAGCCGGCCGCGCCCGTGGCGTGGCAGGCCGAGCACTGGCCCTTGAACACTTCCTCGCCGGAGCGCAGGGGGCGGTTGGCGTCGCGCACTTCGACCATGCCGACCTTCTGGATGCGCTCGGCCGTGGCCTTCTCGAGGTTCACGGCGCCCGCGGCGGGTTTTTCGGCCGAGGTGACGTACATGACGAGGCCGATGATGGCGAAGATGGGAACTACGAACGCAAACAAGCCTGCCAGCAGCAGCTGCTTGGGGGTCTTGATAGGGCCGGTATGTGCTTCTTCGTGCTGGTTCTCGCTCATGTCGTCCTCAGGTCGTTGTCGTGGGGCGGTCTTGTAACAAATAGCCGCTGATTATATCTACGGCCGTGTGTCAGGACGGCGCGTTGGCGGGCTCCTGCGTCCAGCCGCCGCCGAGCGCCTTGTACAGCGTGACCTGGTTCTGCAGCTGCGCCAGGCGCACCTGCACCACGGCCTGCTCGGTGGCGAACAGCGAGCGCTGCGCGTCCAGCAGGTCGAGGTAGCTGGCCACGCCGTTCTGGTAGCGCAGGTCCGACAGCTTGTAGCGTGCGCCATCGGCCGCGGCCTGGGCCTGCTGGGCGCGCGCCTGGTCGGTGAGCGCGCCCTGGCTGTCCAGCGCGTCCGACACCTCGCGGAAGGCGCTCTGGATGGCCTTCTCGTACTGCGCTACGGCAATGTCGCGGCCCGCCTTCGACGACTCCAGCGCGGCCTGGTTGCGGCCCGCGTTGAAGATGGGCAGCAGCGCCGACACCGTGGGCGTGAACGCCCACGAGCCGCTCTTGAACAGGCCCGACAGCTCGGTGCTGGCCGTGCCGGCCTGCGCCGTGAGCGTGATGCTCGGGAAGAACGCCGCGCGCGCCGCGCCGATGTTGGCGTTGGCCGCCATCAGCTGCTGCTCGGCCTGGCGCACGTCGGGCCGGCGGGCGAGCAGGTCGGACGGCAGGCCCGCGGGCACCGGGCCCATGGCGGGCACGTCGGCCAGGCGGCTGCCCGCGAGGCTGGCGCGCACGTCGCCGGGCAGGGGCTGGCCCAGCAGCAGGGCCAGGGCGTTCTCGTCGAGCGCGCGCTGGCGCTGCTGCTGCGCCAGCGTGCCGCGCGCCGCCTCGGTGAGCGACAGGGCCTGCTGGTAGTCCAGCTCGGAGGCGGCGCCCACGTCGAAGCGCATCTTGGTGAGCTTGACCGACTCCTCGCGCGTCGCCAGGGTGCGGCGCGAGATGTCGAGCAGCTCCTCGTCGGCCATCAGCGCATACCAGCCGCTGGCCACGTTGGCCACCAGGCTGGTCTGCACGGCCTTGCGCGCTTCCTCGGTCGCCAGGTACTGGTGCAGCGCCTGCTCCTTGAGGCTGCCCAGGCGGCCCCAGAAGTCCAGCTCCCAGGCCGACAGCACGCCGCCCACGCTGTACGTGTTGGTGAGCTTGCCGGCGCTGTTGGGCGAGCGCGATGCGCTCGCGCCCAGGCCGACCGACGGGAACTGCGCTGCGCGCTGGATCTGGAACTGCGCGCGTGCCTGCTCGATGGCGAGCGCGGCCACGCGCAGGTCGCGGTTGTTGGCCAGCGCCGCCTCGATGAGGCGCTGCAGGCGCGGGTCGGTGAAGTAGTCCTTCCAGTCCACGGCGGCCGCGGGCGCGGCGTCGGCGCTCGCGCCGGCGGCCTGCGTGGCGTAGGCCTGCGGCACGGGCGCCTGCGGGCGCTCGTAGGTGGGGATGAAGGAGCAGCCCGCCATCAGCAGGGCCGCGGCCAGCGCGGCCGGCACGAATCGTTTAGTCATGGGAACCTACCCCCGCTTGCTCGGCATGGCGCCGGTTCATTTCCTGCTGGCGCGCGCTGCCCTTGAACAGGGTGCGCACGACCACGAAGAACACGGGCACGAAGATCACGGCCAGCATGGTGCCGGTCACCATGCCGCCGAGCACGCCCGTGCCGATGGCCCGCTGGCTGGCCGAGCCCGCGCCCGAGGCGATCGCGAGCGGCACCACGCCCAGGCCGAAGGCCATGGAGGTCATGATGATCGGCCGGAACCGCAGGTGCGCCGCGGCCAGGGCCGCCTCGACCACGCTCTTGCCCTGGGCCTGAAGGTCCTTGGCGAACTCGATGATCAGGATCGCGTTCTTGGCCGACAGGCCGATGATGGTGATCAGGCCCACCTGGAAGTACACGTCGTTCGAATAGCTGCGCAGCAGCGTGGCCAGCAGCACCCCGAGCACGCCCAGCGGCACCACGAGGATCACGGCCAGCGGGATGGACCAGCTCTCGTACAGCGCGGCCAGGCACAGGAACACCGCCAGCACCGCGAAGCCGTACAGGACCATGGCTTGCGAGCCCGCGAGCTTTTCCTCGCGCGAGGTGCCCGTCCACTCGTAGCCGAAGCCCTGCGGCAACTGCGCCGCGAGGCGCTCCATCTCGGCCAGCGCGGCGCCGCTGCTGTAGCCGGGCGCGGGCTCGCCGCTGATGCGCATCGACGGGTAGCCGTTGTAGCGCACCGTCTGCTGCGCGCCCTTGACCCAGCGCGTCGTCGAGAAGGCCGACAGCGGCACGGGCTGCCCCTGCGCGTTGGTGGCGTTGAGCTTGAGCAGGTCGTCGGGCTGCATGCGTGCGGGCGCGTCGGCCTGCACCACCACCCGCTGCATGCGGCCGCGGTTGGGGAAGTCGTTGACGTAGCTGGAGCCCAGTGCGGTCGACAGCGCGCTGTTGATCGCGTCGAAGCCCACGCCCAGCGCCTGCGCCTTGTCGCGATCGATGTCCACCTGCAGCTGCGGCGCGTCTTCCAGGCCGTCGGGGCGTACCTGGGCGAGCACGGGGCTCTTCATTGCCATGCCCAGCAGCTGGTTGCGTGCGTTGACCAGCGCTTCGTGGCCGAGCCCCGAGCGGTCCTGCAGGCGGAACGCGAAGCCGCTGCCGGTGCCCAGCTCGGGGATCGGCGGGGGGCTCAGCGGGTAGATGAAGGCGTCGCGCACCTGCGACAGCGCACCGAAGGCGCGGCCCGCCAGCGCGCTGGCGGCGTGCTCGGGGCCCTTGCGCTCGTCCCAGTCCTTGAGCGTGACGAAGGCGATGCCCGCGTTCTGCCCCTGGCCCGAGAAGGAGAAGCCCAGCACGCCCACCATGCTCTGCACCTCGGGCTGCTTGAGCATGAAGTTCTCCACCTGCTTCATGGCCGCCAGCGTGCGCTCCTGCGTGGCGCCCGGGGGCAGCTGCACGTTGACCAGAATGTTGCCCTGGTCCTCCTGGGGCAGGAACGAGGTCGGTATGCGCAGGTACACCACGGCCACCGCCGCGATGATGGCGGCGTAGATGACGAGGTAGCGCGCCGCGCGCCGCAGGATGCGCGAGACCAGGCCTTCATAGCTCTTGGCGGTGCGCGAGAAGCCGCGGTTGAACCAGCCGAAGAAGCCACGCTTTTCGTGGTGGTGGCCGGCCTCGACCGGCTTGAGCAGCGTGGCGCACAGCGCGGGAGTGAGCGACAGCGCCATGAACGCCGAGAAGGCGATCGAGGCCACCATCACCGCCGAGAACTGGCGGTAGATGTTGCCCGTGGAGCCCGAGAAGAACGCAAGTGGCACGAACACCGACACCAGCACCACGGTCACGCCGATGATGGCGCCGGAGATCTGCTGCATGGCCTTGCGCGTGGCCGCGAGCGGCGGCAGGCCTTCCTCGCTCATGATGCGCTCGACGTTCTCCACCACCACGATGGCGTCGTCCACCACGATGCCGATCACCAGCACCATGCCGAACATGGTCAGCACGTTGATCGAGAAGCCCAGCGCCAGCAGCGTGGCGAAGGTGCCCAGCAGCGCGATCGGCACGACGATGGTGGGGATCAGCGTGTAGCGCCAGTTCTGCAGGAACAGGAACATCACGAGGAACACCAGCGCCACGGCCTCGAACAGCGTCTCGGCCACCTGCGAGATGGAGATCTTGACAAAGCGCGAGCTGTCGTAGGGGATGGTGTACTTGACGCCCTGCGGGAAGAACTTCTGCAGCGCGTCCATCTTCTCGCGCACCAGGCGCGCGGACTCCAGCGCGTTGCCGCTGGGCGCGAGCTGCACGCCCAGGCCCACGGCCGGGCTGCCGTTCAGGCGCGCGGAGGTGGCGTAGCTCTGGCCGCCCAGCTCGATGCGCGCCACGTCCTTCAGCCGCACGGTGGAGCCGTCGGTGTTTGCGCGCAGCGCGATGTTGCCGAACTGCTCGACGCTGGAGAGCTGGCCCTTGACCACCACTGTGGCCGCGATGCCCTGGCCGCTGACGTTGGGCAGGTCGCCGATCACGCCGGCTGAGACCTGCGCGTTCTGCGCCCGGATGGCGTTCGTGACCTCGGCGGCCGACAGGTTGAAGCTGCGCAGCTTGTCGGGGTCCATCCACACGCGCATCGCGTTCTCGCTGCCGAACAGCTGGACCTGGCCGATGCCCTTGAGGCGCTGCAGCTCGGGCTGGATGTTGCGCGCGGCGTAGTCGCCGAGCTCCACGGGCGTGAAGGCCGGGTTGTCGGAGGCGAGCATCGCGAACAGCAGGAAGTTGCTGCGCGACTTGTCCACGCGCACGCCCTGCTGCGTCACCACCGCGGGCAGGCGCGGCGTGGCGCGCGAGAGGCGGTTTTGCACGTCCACCTGCGCGAGGTCGGCGTTGGTGCCGGGCTCGAAGCTCACGGTGAGCTGGCCCGTGCCGTCGGCCTGGGCGACGGACTCCATGTAGATCATGCCGGGTGAGCCGTTCATCTCGCGCTCGATCACCGACAGCACGCTGTCCTCGAGCGTCTGGGCCGACGCACCGGGGTAGGCGGCATTGATCACGATGGAGGGCGGCGCCACGGGCGGGTACTGCGCGATGGGCAACTGCGTGATCGAGACGGCGCCGAGCACGATGATGAACAGCGCGATCACCCACGCGAAGATGGGGCGGTCAATGAAGAACTTGGCCATGTGCAGGGCCTCTGGTTATTGCTGGGACGCCGGTGCGGCGGGCGCGGATGCGGCCGATGCGGAGGGCGCAGCGGGCGTGGCGGGCGCGGCGCCCGGCGGCTGCCAGGGCACGGCCTTCACGGGCGTGCCGGGCGGCATCATCTGCAGCTTCTGGAAGCCATCGACCATCACCTGCTCGCCGGCCTGCAGGCCTTCCTGGACCAGCCAGCGGTTGTTCTGGGCCGTGGTGACCTTCACGGTGCGTGGGCTCACCTTGCCGTCCTCGCCGACCACGTTCACGGTGTCGCCCTGCTGCGTGCGCGTCACGGCCTGCTGCGGCAGCGTGATCGCGTTCGAGGCCTGGGCCTGCTCCACGCGCACGCGCACGTACATACCGGGCAGCAGCTCGCCCTTGGGGTTGGGGAGCTCGGCGCGCAGCGTGACCTGGCCCGTGGTGGGGTCCACCGTCAGGTCCGAGAACAGCAGCTTGCCGGGCTGGGGGTACTCGCTGCCGTCGGCCAGCACCAGGCGCACGCTTGCGGCGTCCGCGCCGGCCGCGCGCTTGAACTGGCCCGCGTCCATCGCGCGGCGCAGGTTGAGCGCGTCGGTCGAGGACTGGGTGAAGTTCACGTACACGGAGCTGATCTGCTGCACCAGCGCGAGCTGGGTGGCCTCACCCTGGCCCACCAGCGCGCCCTCGGTCACCAGCGCGCGGCCGATGCGCCCCGAGATGGGCGCCGTCACGGTGGTGTAGCCCAGGTTGATCTCGGCGGTGCGCACGGCGGCCTTACCGGCCATCACGTCGGCCTGGGCCTGCTTCTGGGCCGCCTCGGCGTTCACGAAGTCCTGCTTGCTGATCGCGTTGGCGGTCACCAGCGGGCGAAAGCGCTCGAGCTGCGCCGTGGTCTGGGCCAGGTTCGCCTCGGCGCGCGCCAGCGTGGCGCGGGCGCTCTCCAGGGCGGCGGCATAGGGCGCGGCGTCGATCTTGAACAGCGGCTGCCCGGCCTTCACGTCGCTGCCTTCGCGGAACAGGCGCTGCTGCAGGATGCCGGCGGCGCGCGCGCGGATCTGGGCCGTGCGCACGGCCTCCACCCGGCCCGGCAGCTCGGTGACCAGCCCCACGTCGCCCGGGGTGGCAACCACCACGCCGACCTGGACCGGCGGCATCTTGTGGCCGCCGCCCGCGCCTGCGGCGGGCGCATCGCCCTTGCCGCCGCACGCCGCCAGGGCCAGGGCGCACGCCATGGCGAGGCCGGCGGCGGCCTGTTTCCCGTGGCGGGAGCGGGGAGGGGAGGTGTCTGTCAGGTCGCGCAAGCTCTGCATGGAGGGTCCTTCCGGTGTGTGCGGCAAACAGGCATCGGGCGGGCGGCGCAATCGCCGTCCGCCATGCAATGGCCTTGGAAAATAGCACGCCATTATACATACAATCACGAATGTATAATGACCATATCCAGGCGGGGCCATCGTGGTGTCGCGGTATGACAAGGAGATGGACGTATGGTTCGTCGTACCAAGGAAGATGCGGCTGCGACGCGCAACGCCCTGCTCGACGCGGCGGAGCGGGTCTTCTATGAAAAAGGGGTTTCCCGGGCTTCGCTGGGGGACATCGCGCAGGCGGCGGGCGCCACGCGCGGGGCCATCTACTGGCACTTCAAGGACAAGGTGGACCTGTTCCACGCCATGATGGAGCGCGTCACCCTGCCGATCGAGAGCGCCTACGGCGCCTGTACGGCTGGCGGGGGTGTGGCCGGCGAGGGTGCGGCGCCGGCATCGCTCGCGCGGCTGCGCGGCGTGGTGGAGGGCGTGCTGCGCCTGGTGGCGTCGGACGAGCGCACCCGCAGGGTCTTCGAGATCGCGCTGTACAAGGTCGAATACGTGAACGAGCTCAGCGGGGTGCGCGACCGGCACATCGCCGCCGCCGAGGGGTTCGTGGGCAAGCTGGCCGACGACCTGCGCAGTGCGGCGCAGGCGCAGGGGCTGGTGCTGCGCATGCCGCCCCGGGTCGCGGCGACAGGCATGCACGCGCTCTTCGACGGCCTGCTGCTCGGGTGGCTGCTGAACCAGGGCAACTTCGACCTGGTGGCCGTGGGGCGCGCGACCATGGACGCCTATCTGGCGGGTCTGGGCTTCGATCTGGGCCGGGTGTGACCGGGCGGCCGGGGCTCGTGCGATAATCACTGGCTCCGCCGTGTGGCGGTGGATGCGGCTGTAGCTCAGTGGATAGAGTATTGGCCTCCGAAGCCAAGGGTCGTGGGTTCGATCCCCGCCAGCCGCACCAGCATCGTTTTTTGGCGACTTGTTGCGAGGTGCCAAGAAATGCTGCTAGAATCAAAGGCTCTTTGGAGGGGTGCCCGAGTGGCTAAAGGGGGCAGACTGTAAATCTGTTGGCTTACGCCTACACTGGTTCGAATCCAGTCCCCTCCACCAGCTTCGCGCTGGGAGAGTTTTTGCACAGGCTGTATGTGGCTTGCGCGGGAGTAGTTCAATGGTAGAACCCCAGCCTTCCAAGCTGATGACGCGGGTTCGATTCCCGTCTCCCGCTCCATGCGGCGTGTGGTTTGATTGATGCGGGGTCGCGGTATCGCGGCTTCCTGTCGCCCTTGTGGCTCAGTGGTAGAGCACTCCCTTGGTAAGGGAGAGGTCGCGGGTCCGATTCCCGCCAAGGGCACCAAGTTCTGTGGCGCACTCCGTGGTGGGGTGCGCCACATCTTGTTGTTTTGAAGTTTGTAGATTTTTTTCGGAGTCGGAAAAATGGCAAAAGGTAAGTTCGAACGCACCAAGCCCCACGTGAACGTGGGCACGATCGGCCACGTGGACCACGGCAAGACGACGCTGACGGCGGCGATTGCGACGGTGCTGTCGGCCAAGTTCGGCGG
>Ga0206116_1000530_pt1 | contig 36527 bp, 30 predicted proteins | sample 3A1Ametagenome_FD_178000 | JGI IMG/M metagenome (GOLD analysis project Ga0206116, IMG submission 178000) | Enriched microbial communities from leaf-cutter ant dump, University of Wisconsin, Madison, United States - 3A1A | ecosystem: Environmental > Terrestrial > Nest > Insects nest > Nest dump...
GCGCCTGGGCCAGGATTTCAGCCTTGTCGCGCGGGGCAATCGAAAGAAGGTCGGTCATGGGAGGCGGGCCATCCGGTGAAGAAAACGGTGAAGCGCAAATTGTGCCGCATTCACGACGCCCGCCGGCTGGTGTCAGTGCCGCAGCCAATGGGGCACTTTGAAGCGCACAATGGCGAGGTAGGCCATCACATAGCTGATCACGAACAGGCCGCAGAACGCCATCAGCAGCGGCGTATTGCTCCAGAACAGCACGGCCGGCACCACAGTCAGCAGGGTGAAGCCCCAGAGGTAGGGCGATGTGCGGTTGTTGCGCATCAGCATGCGGCGCGAATCGTCGTCGTGGAACACCCCGCGCACGATGCGCCGGTAGATCAGTTGGTGGAAATGCAGGGCATCCGCCACGCCGGGCGACACGCCCCGCACGGTCTTGCGGTAGATCGAGAAAACCGTCTCCCAGACCGGATAGATCAGCAGCAGCATGGGAAACCAGGGCGATACGTCCGGATTGCGCTGCACCAGCGAGAGGCTGGCTACCGCGATCACCACGCCCCAGATATAGGCCCCCCCATCCCCGGCAAAGAGCATGCCGCGCGGGTAGTTCCACACCAGGAAGCCGCCGGTGGCGGCCGCCGTGCACACCAGCAACGCGGCCAGCGCGCGGTCGCCCACCTGCAGGCACACGTGGGCCAGCGCCAGGCACACGATCAAGGCCACCATGCCCGCCAGACCGTTGTAGCCATCGATGATGTTGAAGGCATGCGGCAGCCCGGCGATGGCCAGCAGGACAATGCCCACGCCCAGCCAGGGCAGTTGGCGCAGCAGCACGTCCAGCCACGGCAGCCCCAGGCGCGGCAGCCCCAGGTCCAGTAGCCACACCGCCAAGCCTCCGGACAGCAGCGTGAGCAGCAGCCGGTAGCGCACCGACAGCCGCTGCGTCATGTCCTCCGCGATGCCGCCCAGCGCCGCCGGCAGCAGCACCGCGATCCACAGCAATACCCATTTGCCCAGGCGCAACGATCCTGGATCGCCCGCTTGCGTCTGCCACACGCCCAGCAGCCAGCTGGCCGCCACGCCGATCAGCAGCGCCATTCCGCCCAGGCGCGGTACCTCGCCCACGTGAAAACGCTGGGGCATGGCGTCTCCGTATTCCACGACGCGCTCTCCCAGCCAGCGGATGATGGCCGCGGAAACGACCAGGGTAGAGAGAAAACCGATGAGAGACAGCCAGATCATGGGAATGCCGATGTTACGCGGCGTGCCTGTTTCAAAGTGCAAGCACCCGAAAGTATTCCGCGCCCACCTGATTCCAGGTGTAGTGCCGGCGCGCCAGCTCACGCATGCGAGCACCCGCATCTGACGCCTCCATCGCGGGCAGCGCAGCCACGGCGGCCGCCAGGCCCGTCGCGTCTGCGAAATAGGCAGCCTGCCCGTGGGTGGTGTGGCGATTGAAGCCGCAATCGAACGCCACCACTGGCACGCCGAAGTGCATCATTTCCACCAGGGAGGGATTGGTGCCCCCCGCGGAGTGCCCGTGCACATAGAGGCTGGCGCCTTCGCGCAGCGTTCGGAGCACACCCGGGTCGTATTCGGGGTCGGCTAGGACGAGATGGCCGAACTCCCGGTAGCGGGCCCGCATCTCCCGCCCGAACGGGCTCGCATTCCAGTTGCCCACAAAGACCAGCGGCAAGGCGGGGTTGCGCGCAAACGCCTCCAGGATCATGCCCACGTTATTTTCGGGCTCGATGCGGCACAGGGCGAGGGCGTAGCGCTCCGGCAGTGCTCCAGGATAGGGGCGGCGGCCAGCCGCCACGGCGTGGTCGCCGCCATAGGCGATCACCGTGCACGGCGCACCATAGTGCTGCGCCACATGCTCCGCCACGCCCTGGTTGTCGGCGACGACCACATGGGAGCAGTGCACCGCCAGCCATTCCGACAACCGCAGGAAGTTCCTCGCCAGCCATCCCCACTTGGCCCTGCGCCATTCGATGCCATCGATATTGGTCACCACCCGCGTGCGCCCCAGGCAGCGCACCAGCGGCAGGGCAATGGCGCCCGAGACGCCCAGCAGCAGCACCGCGTCCGTGCGGCGCCACAAGGCCAGCGCCAGAGACCACGCGTCATAGGCGATGCTGGAGGCGCCGTTGGCGGATAAGGGCAGGTGCACAAGCCGCGCGCCATGGAACTCCGGACGGCCCCGCCCGCTGCAGAACACCGTCAGATCCACCGGCAGCCCCTGCCGTTCGCAGTACAGCACGAGGTTCTCCGCCAGGGTCTCAAACCCGCCATATGCAGCCGGAACACCCGCGCAGCCCACGATGCAGATCTTCATGTACCGAACACCGCCCGGCGGATCTCCGCCTGGAAGACCTCGGGAGACAGCGCCTGCGCACGCTCCCGGCAGTGGTGCGACAGACGCAGGCACAGCGCCTCGTCGTCCGCCAGCCGCGCCACGGCACTGCGCAGCGCGCCGGCATCCCGGGAATCGATCAGATAGCCGTGCACGCCGTCCTGCACCAGTTCGGCAGGCCCGCCCACCGGCGGCGCGATCACCGGCACGCCGAAGGCCATGGCTTCCAGCAACGTCAAGCCGAAGGTCTCCTGGCACAGGTCCACGCGCGACAGATTCACCACCAGGCTGGCCCGGGCATAGATATCCGAGGCGTCCGCCACGGCCTGCCGCAAGCGCAGATTGGCGGGCAGCGTCTGCGCGGCAAGATAGCGCCGCGCCGCCTCGGCGTCATCGCTCGCCACCAGCTCGAATTCAGCACCGGGGAACTCCCCTGCCAGCCGGATGAACTCGGGCACACCCTTGTAATCGCGCAAGGCGCACAGCATGCAGACACGGAACACGCCGTCCCGGCGCGGCAGGTAGACGCTGCGCAGCCCGGCGGCGAACATCGCAGGGTCGATGGAGTTGGCCACCACCCGCGCCACCGGCACATCCTCCAGGCCCAGGCTGCGGCGGTGGAATTCGGATACGCAGATCATCTGGTGCGCCGACCAGCGCGCCACACGCAGCAAGAACCACTGCAGCAGGCGCGGACGCATCGAGACTTCGTGCAGGTGGCAAACCACGCGCCGCCCGCTGAGACGGCCATAGAGAGACGCGGCGAACGGCAGCAGCGTGTTCACATACAGCCGGGCGTCACGGTCAATGTCGCGCGCCCGCCGCAAGCCGCGCCACAGCGCCCACTGGCTGCCCAGGTAGGCGAACAGCGTGGCCCACCGGTTCGCTCCGCGCCGGTAGGCATAACGCCGCGCCTGCGGCACAGCCTCGCCCAGAAAGCCATCACCCCCGTCGCCCAAGTAGAGCACCTGCGCCGGATCCCGGCCCGCCAATGCATCCATCACATTGCGCAACACCCGGGGGCTGCCGGAGCGGTCATTGAGCAAATGGACGAAAACGATCATGGAAACCGCGGGGCGCGCTACTGTGCGTAACCTAGCATTATCGCCGCCCGGCCCGCCGTCATAATTCCAGGATGACACAGAACATCGAGGACTTGCACGTCTATCTGCGCAGCATCCGCCCGGACGAGCGCACCTCCCTCTCCGTCCTCGCCAGCCTCGTCCACGACGGCGCCACCGTGCTCGACCTGGGCTGCGGCAGCGGCGCCCTGGGCCAGTACCTGCTGGAAACCCGCCAATGCACCAGCGACGGCCTGACCTGGAGCGAAGCCGAAGCCGCCCATGCACGCCCCCACTACCGCCGCGTGGTCGTGGCCGACCTGGAGGTCTGCGACCTAACCGCCACCTTTGGAGCCGGGCAATACGACTACATCATCTGCGCCGACGTGCTGGAACACCTGCGCGCGCCCGAGCGCGTGCTCGCCGCCTGCCGCGAATTGCTCAAGCCCGGCACCGGCCGGCTCCTGGTGTCCGTGCCCAACGCGGGCTACGCGGGCCTGGTGGCCGAGCTGCTGCAAGGCGAATTCCGCTACCGCGAGGAGGGCCTGCTCGACCGCACCCACCTGCGCTTCTTTACCCGCCGCTCGCTGGCCCGCTTCCTGGGCGACGAACGCTGGGCCGTGCAATCGCTGGACACCATCCGCCGGGAGATGCCCGAATCGGAGTTCCGCGCCCAATTCGACCAGCTCCCTCCCGCCGTGGCCCGCTACCTGCTGGCCGCGCCCGACGCGCTCACCTACCAGTTCATCGGCGTGGCCCAGCCCGTGCAGGCTGCCGTGGCGCATGACCAGCAGGGCACGGCCGATCCACAGGAAGCCCATGCTCTTTTCACTGCGCAGCTTTATGTGGCAAGCGGTGGCAGCTACCAGGAAGATAGCAAGCGCACCGCCACCGGCATCATGGGGCAGGCGCAGCAGACCCTGCGCTTCGACCTGCCCGACAGCAACGCGCCGCTGACCGCCATCCGACTGGATCCTGCCGACCGCCCCGGCTTCCTGCACCTGCACGCCCTGCGCCTGCTGAACGCACAGGGCCATCCTCTCTGGCAATGGAACGCCGCCCAGTCCACGCGCTCGCTGCTGGCACAAACACCCCACCAGCAGATCGTCTGGCAAGGCCCGCTGCCCGCCTCCAGTCCCGCCCTCCTGTTACTGACCGGGGACGACCCCTGGTTCGAACTGCCAATCCCCACACCGCAACTGGCAGGCGCCGCGCACCTGGAGGTGGACCTGGGCTGGCCCCTGTCCGCCGACTACCTGGCGCTGTCGGCCACCGTGCTGCCGCTGCAGGATCGCATTGAAGAACTGCACCGCGAGCAGCAGCACTTGCACAACGTCGCCCGAGCCTTGGACGAAAGCCGCGCCGAAGCCGCGCAGTTGCGCGCCCAGAGCGCCAGCTTCCAGGACGAATCCGCGCAATTCCAGCGCAATGCCACGCGCCTGCAGTACGAACTCACACGGCTGCAAGCCGAGCACGGCGAGCTTGTCACCCACTTCAAGACCCTGGAAAACTCCATCGTGTACCGCGCCACCCGCCCGCTCGCCGCCGCCAAACGGGGCCTGAACCAGTTCCTGGGCCGCACGCCGCCAGCACAGCAAGCCTCGGCCCGGCCCGCGCCCCGCCCCCTGCCGCCCACGCCCCACCCCGTGGACGTGATCGTGCCCGTCTACCGAGGCCTGGCAGACACCCGCCTGTGCATCGACTCCGTGCTTGCCAGCCCCGTGCGCGCGGCCTACCGGCTCATCGTCATCAACGACTGCAGCCCCGAGCCCGAGGTCACCCAATGGCTGCGCGAACGCGCCGCGCAAGACGAGCGCATCACCCTGCTGGAGAACGCCGAGAACCTCGGCTTCGTCGGCACCGTCAACCGGGGCATGCAGCTCTCAGACGCCAACGACGTGCTGCTGCTCAACAGCGACACCGAAGTCGCCCACGACTGGCTCGACCGCATCCGCGCCGCCGCCTATGGCGACGCCAAGGTCGCCAGCGTCACCCCCTTCTCCACCAACGCCACCATCTGCAGCTACCCGCGCTTTTGCGAGGACAACCCCCTGCCCCCCGGCTACGACACCGCCCGCATGGACGCCCTGTGCGCCCGCACCAACCCTGGCGCCGTGGTGGACGTGCCCACCGGCGTGGGCTTTTGCATGTACATCCGCCGCGACGGCCTGCAGGACGTGGGCCTGTTCGACACCGAACACTTCGGCAAGGGCTACGGCGAAGAAAACGACTTCTGCCAGCGCGCCGCCCGCAAAGGCTGGCGCAACCTGCACCTGCTCGACACCTTCGTGCTGCACACCGGCGGCGTGAGCTTTGGCGACAGCAAGAGCCCCCGCGAACGCGCCGCCATGGAAACCCTGGCCCGGCTGCACCCGCGCTACGCGCGCGACGTACATGCCTTCGTGCAGGCCGACCCCGCCCGCCCCTACCGCCTCGCGCTCGATGCAGCCCGCATCACGCAAGAGCACCTACCCGTCGTGCTGGCCGTGCTGCACGACCGCGCAGGCGGCACCGTGCGCCACGTGCGCGAACTGGCCCAACACCTGGCGGGCCAGGCCCAGTTCCTTATCCTCACCCCCGGTGCCGATGACACCGTGCGCCTGCGCATGGCCGCCGCCACCGAAGGCTTCGAACTCGCCTTCCGGCTCAAGGACCAATACGACGACCTGCTCACCGTGCTGCGCCAACTGAGCGTGAGCCACGTGCACTACCACCACCTGCTCGGCCACGGCCAGGAAGTACGCGACCTGCCCGCCCTGCTCGGCGTGCCCTACGACTTCACCGCGCACGATTACTACAGCTACTGCACCCACATCACCCTCACCGGCACCAGCGACCGCTACGAAGGCGAGCCCGCCCCCGGCCAGTGCGCCTGCTGCGCGCCCGGCGCCCCCGCCCCGCTGGAAGGCGACGTGGCCCGCTGGCGCGGTGCCAACGCCCGCCTGCTCAGCGGCGCGCGCCACATCTTCGCGCCCAGCCACGACACCGCCCGCCGCATCCGAGCCTTCGCCCCTGCGGCGCGGCTGCACACCGTGCCGCATACTGATGTGCAGCACGGCACACCGCTCCCCGCGCCCGCTCCCCACCCCCTGGCCGAAGGCCGCTCGCTCAAAATCGTCGTCATCGGCGCCCTCAGCGCCATCAAGGGTGCCGACGTGCTCGAAGCTGCCGCGCTCGAAGCCGCACGCCAGCAGGCCCCCATCGAATTTCACCTGCTCGGCTACGGCTATCGCCCCCTGCGCACCCAACCGCGCGCCGCACTCACCCTGCACGGCGAATACCGGGACGAAGACCTGCCCGGCCTGCTCGCTTGGCTACAACCCGACATCGCCTGGTTCCCCGCCCAATGGCCCGAAACTTACAGCTACACCCTGAGCGCCGCCCTGCAGGCCGGCCTGCCCGTGGCCGTGCCCGACATCGGCGCCTTCGCCGAGCGCGTATCCGGCAGGCCCTGGAGCTGGGTGTGCCCCTGGGGCCAGGACGGCAAGGCCTGGGTGGACTTCTTCGCCACGTTGCGCGCCACGCACTTCGCCCAGGCCCTGCCCCCCGCGCTGCCCTCCGTTGCGCCCACTCCGAGCGAAAGCGCCCCCTGGGACTACCGGCGCGACTACCTCGCCCACTTGCACCCTGTTCCGCAGGCCGGGCAGCCGCCCCTCACGGTCGAAACCCTCGTCCAGTACCTGCCCGAGCCCGCCAATGCCGTCCGCTCCGGCGCATTGAGCGCCGTGGTGTACCTGCGCTCCCTCCCCCTGCTGCGTGGCGTGGCGCAGCGCGTACCTGCGCAATGGCGGCAGCGGGTCAAGAAGTGGCTACTGAGGGGATGAACATCAAAACTAGGAGCTGCCTGCGCTTTCCAGCAAAGGGTTTCAGAAATATTCCCACCTGAAATCCAACACCATCAGGCGCTAGCAGCTATATTTTTTGATTCCCGTAAATACCCCATTGCCGTGAATCCAAGTCCGAGCCGTCCACCCCTCGCGCTCATCGCTACCCTCACCGTCGCGGCGCTCACCCTCACCGCCATCGGCTGGCGCGCCTGGTACGCGGTGCAGTTTTCGCAATTGCTGGATTGCGGCAGTTGCCTGGTGGCACCCACCATACTGAACGAAGCCCAGTCCTTCCTGGCCTTGTTGTGCTTGGCCTGGGCAGCCGGTCGCTGGTGGCCGCGCGGGGCCGTGGCGGTACGTGCCGCCATGGTGGCCGTGCTGTGCATTTCATGGGCGGACATCGCCACCCAGCGCACTTTTGCCATGCGCCTGAGCTGGTACGAAATCCGCAAGTTCTGGAACGAGGCCGCGACCCTGCTGGACTTCGCCAAGGTCGTCTCCCCCAGTGCATCCCATACACTGCTGGCCACCCTGAGCGCTGCTGCTGTACTGCTGATACTGGGCCGCTACGTAGCCAGCGCCCGCCCACGCATTCCAGGCCGCATCGCCGCGCTGGGCGCCTGCGTGCTCGCAGCCGGCGTGCTGGCCCCCGGGGCCGACACCCACCAGTACTACGTGCGCGGGTCGCTATCCACATTCTGGCAAGTGCCCACGCGCCACACCCCCTATCCAGCCAACTGGCAGCCCCCGCACGGGAACGGCAGCACCCTCGGCGCAACCTGTCACCCACCCCGGCAGCCCCTGGGCGTGGACCAGGTGGTACTCGTCATTGTCGAATCACTGTCCAGCTACCAAAGCCAGGCCTTTGGCGGCATCCACGACTGGACGCCCCAGCTTGACCGCTGGGCGCGGAATGGTTGGCAATTCACGCACTTCCTTGCCAACGGCAAAACGACGGAAGACGGGCTCTACGCTCTGCTCACCGGACGCAACCCCATCCCCGCGCCCGGGATCAACACCATCTACGCGCAGCCGCTGGACACATCCGCCACCCTGCCCAGCCTGCTAGCGCGCCACGGCTACCACACCGCCTTCCTCACCACCGGCGACCTGGCCTTCATGCACAAGGGCGACTGGCTGCGCCGCGTGGGCTTCGACGAAACCGAAGGCCACGACGCCCCCTTCTACGACGGCCAGCCCCGCTACCACTTCAGCGCCGCCAAGGACGACGCCCTCTACGGCCGCGCCCTGCAATGGATGGACCAGCGGCCGCAAGGCAAATACCTGCTCGCCCTGGAAACCGTCTCCAGCCACCAGCCCTTCCTGGACCCCGAAAGCGGCCGCATCTCCGCCGAAGGCGCCTTCCGCTACACCGACGCAGCCCTGGGCCGCTTCATCAGCCAGTTGCAGGCCACGGGCTTCCTGGAAAAAGGCTTGCTTATCATCGCATCGGACCACCGCGCCATGGTGCCCGCCACAGCCCAGGAGAAAGACCGCCTGGGCCCGCGCCACCTCTCGCGGGTGCCCTTCCTTCTGCTGGGCCGGGGCATGCCCCAGCGGCAGGAAACCGCCCCTTATTCACAACAAGACCTGCTGCCATCCCTGGCCCGATTGCTCACCACCGAACCCATCTGCCCCCCGGCATGGCAAGGCTACTTCACCCCCGACGACTCGTCCCCGCCTGCCTGCATCGCATCGTCCCGCGCTCCCCAGCCCGACGAAATCTTCCTGCAATGCGGCCCCCAGGCCACCAGCGACCTGCGCATTGTGCTGAACGGACCAGACACCCACTACCTGGGCACACCCGGCCCGCCGGACTACCTGCAGCTCATTCACCAGCAGCGCGCCCGCCAGCCAAGCGCCCATTGAGAAGACCCCTGATTTAATAGCTGCCTGCGTTTTCTGCACAAGCACCGGAGACCAAAAATAGGGGCTGCCAAATCAGTTGCTGCTGCAGCACCCGAGCTGTCGCTGTGCCTCTGTCCCCCAGCGCCCAGACTACGATCCGGTGTGTACTGCACTCTATGGCCCACCACAGCCAGATAGGTCTTTTTTGGAGCCGCAATAGCTCCACATCTCGTCCAGCTCCACGATCTGCTAGGCCTGAGCAGGTACTGGCGTCAGCGCCTGGCTGGCAGTTTCCTGACGCACCCAGCCCAACACCGAGTTGCGGCTAACCCCTGCGGATCGTTCTACAACCAATGCACGAACCGGGCCGGTTGCCGATAGAGAGCCGCGGCCCATCGACATTGCTGAAATACTGCTTGCCGTCCTCCAGGGTAAAGCTGATGACCTTCATGGCTTGGCCCTTCGATGCAGAGCGCGCGCAGTTTGCAACCGGCCCTCGCGCCACGCAATCCGCCGTGCCACCCATTGCTCGCACCGCCTCGGCATGGACAAGCGTGAATTTTTTCACCCATCGCAAGCCGCGCCTGACGCCGCCAGCGGAAAGGGCTTGCGCGCCCCTGCCAATACGCTAGACTGCGCGCCAACCGAGGTCGTCCATGAAGTGCCGGCCGGTGCCCAAGCCCCCATCCGGATGCCGAGTCCTTGGGGTAATACGGCACCTCCAGCCCATCTGACAATCACGCAATGTTGTATTTCATCAACAAAACGGATTGCCCGGGGTTTCGGTATGCAACGCGCCAAAATCGCTGTGCTACCATCCCCCAGCGTAATCGATCTTGGTAGTTGCGCTTATCAACTTTTACTGGAGTTTTCATGAGAAAAAACATTCTCGCTGTGAGCATTGCTGCCATGATTGGTGGCCTCGGCTTCGCTGGCGCAGCCTCGGCTGGCGTGTCCATTGACAACGCGGCTGCAGCCACCGCTGCCACCGTGCTGGAAGTGACGCCCGCAGGTACCGGCCACATCCTGCTGGTGCCTTACTTCAGCACGCAAAACGGCAATGTGTCGCTGCTGAACATCGTCAACACCGACACCACCAACGGCAAGGCTGTCAAGCTGCGCTACCGCGGTGCCGCCAACTCCGACGATATCTATGACATCACGATCTTCCTGTCGCCCGGCGACGTGTGGTCCGCTGAAGTCAGCCAGAAGGACGGCGTTTCGTTCCTGACCACGCCCGACAACTCCTGCACGCTGCCCGCCTCGGTCAATGCGCCCTTCGCTACCAACCGCGTAAAGGGCAACGACAAGAGCCAGACGCTGGAAGGCTACATCGAAATCCTGAACATGGCCGACGTGCCCGCCAAGCTGGTGGATGCCGGTGGCGTGACCGTGAACCGTGCCAACCCGCTGTACACGGCGACCAAGCATGTGTCGAGCACTGGCGTTGCACCTTGCGAAACCATCCCCAGCCAACTGGCCGATCTGGCTGCTGGCGTTGCACTCGACGGCACGGACGCTACCGACCTTCCGCTGATTGCAGCCAACCCCAATGCATTTAACGTGCGTGGCTACACCTTCCCCACAGGCGGTCTGATGGCCAACTGGTCCATCGTGAACATCTCCAAGGCCGGCTCCTTCACGGGTGACGCTACGGCAGTGGTTGCCAAGGATGTGGCTGGCGACGCAGGCGTTTCCGCACAGGGTAACATTGTGTTCTCGCCCCAAAGTGCGGCTGCTCAGCCTGCAGCTACGATTGCTGGCCTGACGGCAGACCCCCTGCTGGTCGCTGGCAGCATCTGGGACAAGGACGGCGTGTGGACTCCTACGGGCACAGCTCCTGTGAAGGCCGCACTGTATGACTTCCCTGATCTGTCCACGCCTTACATCGGTGCCATCGCTCCGCTTGACCAAGCCAACATGCTCGGCAGCGCCCTGGCAACCCTGTCGGTTACCAATGAGTACCTGACGAACCCTGCCGTGAGCTTCGCTACGGACTGGACGTTCTCCATGCCTACCCGCCGCTACAACGTGGCATTGGACTACGCAAATTCGCGCGCGCTGTTCAATGCAGGCGTTGAAACGGACGGCGCTAACCCTGCTGCGTCCTTCTTCTCGCCCGTCAACACGAGCCTGAATGCCGACAAGACGCTGCTGTGCGTGCGCCCTGAGCCGTCTGGCACCAGCACTTTGTCGTATCGCAATCAATCCGAGCAAACCAGCACGGGCGGTTATGTGATCTCTCCCGGCGATGTGGCTGTGCTTGACTTCTGCGGTGAAACCAACGTGCTGAGCTTCAACAACGCTGAAGGCTCGGTGCTGGGTTCCGTGATTGCTCGCAAGAACATCCAGACCGTGAAGTCCGCCACCACCACCGCCGTGTACACGGACGGCTGGCTGAAGCTGGGCACGCCCGGTCTGAATGACGCTGTCGCTGCACCCAACACTGGCTACCATGGTCTGCCTATCCTGGGCCATGCTTATGCTAAGGCTCTGGGTGTCGCGGCCAGCCTGGGTGGTATCTGGAAGCACCGTACTGATCGTACCAGCATCGTGCCTATGCCTTAATAGCAGCTTTTTCAACAGCTTGCTAACCTAAAAAAGGGGCGGAACTTCCGCCCCTTTTTTTATTCTGCTCTGGTCGAGAGTATCTGCACTGCAACGCATGACCCAATCCTTGTTGAAGATCCTTGTCACATCTCTGGCCACCTGCGGCCCTCTAGCACAGGCACAGGCGGCCGATGCCCCATCCACCAAGCCCTCTGCCCCCTTGGTCAGCCATGCGGGCGTTGTGGTGACTCCTACCGATATTGACGTGGAAACCCGCGTGCTTGATCCCCAGATACGGGCGCGCTCGCAGGCTAACCCTGCCGCCGTCCGGGAACTGGCGACGGATTTGTTCCTGCGCCGTTCGCTCGCGGCCAGACCGGAGGCCCAACAACTAGCCCAGCAGCCCGATGTCGCTCTGGCTTTGCAGTTGGCCCGCGAGCGTGTGCTTTCCGATGCGCTTTTGCAGCAGGCCCAAGACAAGGCCCTCCCCACCCCGGCAATCATCGAGCAAGTGGCTCGCAACGCCTACAAGGCCATGCCCGAGCGCTTCAAGCACCCAGAGCAGGTAAAGGTGAGCCACATTCTGATTCCGGGCACAGCCCCCAATGCCAAGGGCACGGCCCAGGCCTTGCGCGAGCAGTTGTTGCAAGGTGCCGATTTTGCTGCCCTGGCCAAGGCCCAGTCCAAGGACCCGAGCAGCGCCGCCAAGGGCGGTGACCTGGGCTTTTTCTCCCGGGGCCGCATGCTCAAGCCTTTTGAAGATGCGGCCTTTGCGCTGGAAAAGAAGGGCGACCTCAGCGACATTGTCGAGACGCGCTTTGGCTACCACATCTTGAAGTTGGACGACAAACGCCCCCCAGGCACGCAGCCTTTTGAAGAGGTCAAGGAGGCGCTGGAGAAAGAGGCTGTTGCCAAACTGGCGCAAGACGCCCGCCAGAAGATCGCTAACGAGGTACTCCAAGGCGTTACGCCCGACGAGGCCGCTATCGAGGCTTATTCAGCGCCCTATCGCTGAAACGACCAGAGCCAGCAGTCCTCTGCCGCCAGGCAGCCTGTCTTTACGGCGGCAAGCTTGGCGCAGGTAGTGGGCTGTTCTTTGAATTTACCGCTCCTCCCATGTATTGCCTGGCACGCGACGCGCAATCGGTCTGGAATTCACGCCGCCTGTTGTGGGTCATGGCGCGGCGCGAAGTCGCTTCGCGCTACGCGGGCACGGCGGCCGGCGCCGTGTGGGCCTATGTGCAGCCCTTGCTCATGGTGGCCGCCTACTACTTGGTGTTTGACGTGGTGTTCGCCATGCGCCTGGGCGAACACGCGCCCACCCGTGCCGTGGGCACTTACCTGATCGTGGGCATGCTGCCCTGGATGGCTTTTTGCGAAGCCCTTTCGCGTGGCATGAATAGCTTGTTGGAGGCCGGCCCGGTGCTGCAGAAGAATGCCTTGCCCCCCGCGCTGTTCGTGGCGCGCTCGGTGCTTGCCAGCGCGGCGGTGCACACGCCCTTGCTGCTCGCGCTGGCGCTGGCCTATGCGCCCCAGCACCATTTCTCCCCGGCGCTGCTGTGCCTGCTGCCCTTGCTGGCGCTGCAGTGGCTGCTGTGCCTGCTGTGGGGCTACGTGCTGGCCATTTTGGCCGCTGCGCTGCGCGATACCGTGCAGTTGGTGGGGTTTGCGCTGTCGGTGGGGGTGTTCCTTTCGCCGGTGCTGTTCCCGCTGAGCATGTTCCCGGCGCAATGGCGCTGGGTGCTGTGGGCCAACCCGATGACTTCGCTGCTGACCGGGTACCAGTCCGTGTTGCTGGGCGGGGCGTGGCCGGGCATGGGCACCTGGCTGGCGGCGGGCCTGTGGTGCGCCCTGGGTGCGCTGGCGCTGGAGTATCTGCTGCGGCGCAGCCGCGACCAACTGGTGGACTGGCTGTGAGCGCTTTCCCCCTGCAAACGCCGCCGGTGCTGGACGTGTCGGGCCTGGGCAAGGAATACCGCATTTACCCTTCGCCCCGCAGCCGCCTGAAGGCGCTGCTGACGGGCCGCAGCCACCACCAGAGCCATTGGGCCTTGCGCGACGTGACTTTTTCACTGGAGCGCGGGCAGTGCCTGGGCGTGATCGGCAACAACGGCGCGGGCAAAAGCTCGCTGCTCAAGCTGATGGCGGGCACGCTGCAGCCCACCACGGGGCGCATGGCGCGCACGGGCCGCGTGACGGCCATCCTGGAACTGGGGGCGGGGTTCCACCCGGACTTCACGGGCCGGGACAATCTTTACTTTGGCGGCAGCCTGATCGGTATCGACGCCCAGGCCATGCGGGGCCTGGAGGACAGCATCATTGCCTTCTCAGAGCTGGGCGCGGCCATTGACCGGCCGGTGAAGACCTATTCGTCGGGCATGGTGGTGCGCCTGGCGTTTGCGCTGGTGACGGCCATCGAGCCGGACTTGCTCATCATCGACGAGGCGCTGGCGGTGGGCGACCAACATTTTCAGAAGAAGTGCGTGGAGCGCATCGATGCCTTCCGGCGCAATGGCTGCACCATTTTGTTCTGCTCGCACAGCCTGTACCACGTGCGCCAGTTGTGCGACGTGGCGCTGTGGCTCGACGGCGGGCGCCAGCGCGCCTTTGGCGACACGGAGGGCGTGCTGGCGTCGTATGAAGCCTACGTGCGGGCGCAAGACCCGGCTGGGGGCAGCGCCGACGCAGCGGCGGCCGTGCTGGAGACGCCAGCCCATGCGCCGCGCACGGCGGGCCAGCCCTTGCCGGGGCAGGCGGGCATTGTTTCCGTGCAGGTGGACAACCTGGACGGCGCATCGCCCGTGCCGCTGCTGCAGTCTCCCGACCTGGCGGTGACGGTGGTGGCGCAGGCGCCCGCAGGCGAGTGCCCCAGCATCGGCATCATGCTGGAGCAGGCGCATGGCGTGGGCATTACCTCGCTGACGACGCACAACGACGGCGTGCAGCCCCAGCCGCTGGGCAACGGCCTGTGGCGTGCCCGCCTGCGCTGCCCCGATTTGCCGCTGCATACCGGCGAGTATGTGCTGAGCGTGTATTTGTTCGATTCGCAAGGGCTGGTGGTCTATGAAGAATGGATGCGCTGCGCTTTGTTCAAGCACCGGCACCCGCTGAGCATGCCGGGGCTGGTGCGGCTGCCGCACCATTGGGAGTGACGTGGCCGCTGTGCTGAACCGCCTGCGCGTGGAATGCCAGGATTTGCTGGAGCTGGTGCTGTTGCCCGGCCTGGCTGCCGTGCTGCCGTGGGCTTGGTGTTTTCGGGTCTTCAAGCGCCTGGCGCGCTGCCCCTGGCTCTACCGGCAGCCCAGCGAGAACGCGCTGCTGCATGCGCGCGCACGTGGCTGGGCCGTGGACGAGGCGGACTGGCTACTCAAGCGCCGCCTGGTTACGCTGGTGGACCATGCCGATTTTTACCTGGCCCGCACCCGCTCCGATGCCTGGATGCACCGCAACTTGCAGGTGCAGGGTGCCTGGCCTGCACCGGGCGTTGCCGGAGTTTTGTGCACGTTTCATTGGGGTGCGGGCATGTGGGGCCTGCGCCACGCGCATGCACAGGGCCTGACGGCGCATGCCCTGGTGGCTGCGTTGTCCGGCGCGCATTTCGAGGGCCGCACCGTGCTGCACCGCTATGCCATGGCACGCACGGCCGAGGTGGCGCGCGCCCTGGGCTGCCCCACGCTGGATACGTCGGCCAGCCTGCGCCCCGCCGTGCGTGCGCTGCGCACCAGCGAGCAGGTGCTGGCCGCCATCGACGTGCCTGCCGACCAGGTGGCCGCCAGCGAGCCCATTGCGCTGCTGGGCATGCCGGCGCTGGTGCCCAAGGCCCTTTTGCGCCTGGCGGTAGAGCAGAAGATTGCCCTGACTGTTTACCTGACGGGGGTTCGCCTGAGCGACGGCCAGCGTTTCTTGCGCATTCGCCAGTTCGGCATTCATGACGATGCGGGCGCGCTCACGCGCGATGTGTTCCGTGAGCTGGATGCAGCCATTCAGGAGGAGCCTGCAGCCTGGCATTTCTGGGGCGAGGCTGAGCGGTTTTTCTGCCGCCGAGAGCGGTAAATGCTCCTATTTTGATAGCTATCAGCGCTTATTTAGCAAGCGCTGGGTGCCAATTTGACTGCTATTCAGCGCTGCATGACATAACGCCGCCGCAATGCCAGACAGGGAGCTTCGATGAAGCGGTAGCTGGCGTGCCCCAGGGGGACCATGCAGCAGAACCCCGCAAAGGCCCAGGCGCAGGCGATGGGGAAGCTGGACAAGTCGGCCACGTGCTGGTGAACGAGCCGCGCCATTTGAAACACGACGAAAAAGTGCAACAGGTAGATGGAATAGGAGTAGGCCCCGGCGGCGGCGATGACCCGTGACAGTTTGCTGCGCCCGGCGTGGGTGAAGGAGCCGTCGTACCAGGCGATCAGCGCGCTCCAGGCGAGGCCCTCGATGGTGGGCAGGACGACCCACAGCCAGTCGCCCGAAGGAAAGCGCGGGTTGAGGTAGAAGCCCCCCTTGCCATCGAAGTACCAGTAGAAGAGCGCAAAGGCTGCCAGCAGGCCCCAGGTGCGCAGGTGCCGCCCCACCCACAGTTCCCTGAAATGGAAGGCCAGCATGCCGAGCACGAACTGGTCGATGCGCCCCAGCAGCGTGGCGTAGGCAAGTGTCTGGATTTCGCCATGGCGCACCCACAGGGCACAGCGCAGGCCCATGGCCAAGGCCACCACGCACAGGGGCAGCCAGCGCGAACGCCGCAGGAGCCACAGCAGCAGCGGAAGCACCAGGTAGTAGTGGAATTCCACCGTGATGGACCAGCCTCCATTGGGCAGCGTGGGCAGGTACCAGCCGTCACGCACGCTGCGCCAGAAAGCGCTCATGTCCTGCCCCTGCCATAAAGCCAAGCAGCCTGCCATGGCGATCACCAAGGCCAGTAATGGGAGCAGGCGTATGGCACGGTTCCAGAGGAACCAGCCATAGTGAATAGGCTTGTGGTCCAGCAGCCGGGCGAAGAGGTAGCCGCTGAGCGCCATGAACAGCGCCACGCCCGTGTGCCCTTCGTCCAGCACGGCCATGAAGAACGCCGGAAACGGGGGAACGTATTCAAAGGGCACTGGGTAACCCGCGCTCCCATGGGCGAAGTGCCAGGTGAATACCAGCAGCGCGGCCAGCGCTCGCACGTGGTCAAGCGCCACGTAGTGCTCGCCGGTGGACGAGCGCATCAGCCGTGCCCTGCGGCGGGCAGTGCCTGCCCCCGGCTGCTCACAGGCTTTCGAACTTCCACCACTTACCGTCTTCGAGCAGCCAGGTTTCGGGCATGTCCGTGCTCAGGGTTCTCATGCCTTGGCGGGTGCCATACAGGGCCTCGATGCGGATGACGGCAATGCACTTCTCGGGCTCGCAGGTGACGGAGCGGACTTCGGCGCCTGTCCACTTGGGAACGCCCACGAAGCGCTCGCGGTAACGTTCTTCCGTCGTGGTGGCACGGAAGGAGGGGAGCAGGAAGGCATAGGCCGTCTCCCATTGAGCCGCCCGCAGCGCGTTCCAGCGCTCGGTGGCGCGTTGTTGCACCTGCTGTTCGGGAGTTGCGGGCGCCAGGGCAGCACAGCCGGATAGGACCAGTGCGCCGAATGTAAGGACGACAGCGCCGAGGCGGCGGTTGAACATGCGTGTTGCCATGGTGACCTCAGGTTTCTTCATGATCAGTAAGTGGATTGAAAAGTGATGGGGGCTTGCTTAGGCGGCCGCGCCGTCAGCGCGAGGGCTTGTCCTCGCCTTCCAGCCCTTCGACGCGCACCAGGCCTTTCATGCGGTCGCGCAGTTCTTCGCTGACCTGGCGTATATCGATGTCGGACCGCACTACTCGAGGTGTGATGACGACCAATAGTTCCGTACGCCGCCCGTCGTTGGTGGTGGAGCCGAAGAGGTTGCCGACCACGGGCAGGGTGTGCAGGATGGGGATGCCGGTTTTGCCAGCGGTGCTGTTTTCCTGGATGAGCCCGCCCATGACGATGGATTCGCCGGAGCGCACGGCCACTTTGCTGGAAAGCTGGCGCTGCAGGAAGGCCCGCTGGTTGGTGACTTCGTCCTTGGCGCCCACGTCGGTGACGGACTGGTCTACCTGCATGGTGACGATGTTGCCGGCGTTGACCGATGGCGTGACGACCAGATTCACGCCGGTGTCCTTGTATTGGATGTTGGTGGTTTGCACCGAGCCTTCGAGGTTGGTGGTGGTGCCCGACTGGATGGGGGTTTGGTCGCCGACGGATATGGAAGCCGTGTGGTTGTCGAGCACCATGAGCGAGGGGCTGGCGACCACCTTGACGGTGGTTTTAGCCGACAGGGCGTTCAGCATGGCCCGGACGCTGCCGGAGGGGCTTTTGAGCGCGTAGGAGAAACCCGCCAGGGCGCCGCCGAGGACTCCTCCCGCTGCGTTGCTGAGCGTGCCGACGCCGGTGAAGTCGGTGCTGGAGCGGCTGTCGTTGAAGGCCCATTGCAGGCCGTACCGCAGGTCGTCGTTGAGCGTGACTTCGATGATGCTGGCCTCGATGAGCACTTGCGTCAGCGGCAGGTCCAGCCGCTTGAGCGTGGCTTCTATTTTGGCGTAGTCGTTTCGGGTGCCCCAGATGAGAACGGAGTTGTTGAGTTCGTCCGCCATGACGCGGATGTTGCCCAGGTTGGCCGCTACGGCGGTTTGCGCGACCCCTGCCTGGGCGTTGGCGCCGGTGCGCGCGCCCTGCAAGTTGGTAAAGCCGCTGCCCGTAGAGCGCAGGCCCGCGCCGGTGGTGTTGTTGCCGAAGCCGCCAATGGCGTTGCCGCCAAAACCTCCAAAGGCGCCGGTGGAGCCGGCCTGCCCGAACGATGTTCCCGTGGCGCCGGCCAGCCCCGGGGCGATGCCGGTGGTGTTGGCGGGGCCTGCAGCCTGGCCGCCAAAGATACCGCTGAGCACGGTGGCTAGGTGGCGAGCATTGACGTTTTGCACCTGGTAGATGAAGAGCTGGGGCTCGGCGTTGTTGTCGCTGGGCTGGTCCAGGCGCTCGATCCAGCGGCGGGCCTCGTCCAGGTAGGCGGCGCGCGGGGTGACGACCAGGATGCTGTTGAGTCGCTCGATGGGCATGATGCGCAGTGCGCCAAACAGCGGGTTGGCTTCGCCCAGCGATGCCGATGCGGCTGCGGAACTGCCCCCCGGGGTGTTGGCGGGGGCGGTGCTTGCCGTAGCGCCCGCCCGGGGCGCCGTAGTTGCACCGGTGCCAGGGGCGCTGCCGCCCCCCCCGCTGACGAGCGCGAGGGCGGCTTCGACTTCCTTGATGGAGGCGTATTTGAGCGGGAAGACACCGACGGACATGCCCTTGAGCAGATCGACGTCGAAGGTGGCGACGAGTTCGAGCCAGCCTTCGGCCTGTGCGCGGGTGCCTGCCAGAACCAGGAGGTTGCGCAGGTTGTCCACGCGCACCAGGGAGTCGCCTTGCATCATGGGCCGCAAGATAGTGGCCATTTCGGCCGCGCCGATGTACTGCAGGGGCACGACGATAGCGCCGTAGCCCGGCGGGAGGCCGTCCTTGCCGCCGGCCTGCCGGACGGCGACCCCGACGTTCTTGAGCACTTCGGGCTTGCCCACGTGGTAGACCCCACGCGTGTCGCGCGCCATGGCCAGGCCGTTGGCCTGCAGGGCGGCTTCGAGCATGGCCAGCGCCTTGTCGGCCGTGACCCGCGACTTGGTGGCAAGCGTGACGCTCCCGGCCACGGGCTGGTGCAGCACGTAGTCCACTTTGAGGATGTCGCGCATCATCACGTGCACGACTTCGCTGATGGGCGCGTCTTCGAACTTGAAGGCGTTGGTGCTGCCTTCGGGTGCGGGGATGGGCTTGGGCGGGGCGATGACGCGGTCGTTGCCGCGAATGATGCGCGGCTCGCCAGCCTTGGGGTCCTGTGCTTCTTTCCGTTCGGCGTTGGCGGCTGGTCCGTCCTGCTTTTGCAGGGCGGGCTGAGGGCCTGGGGCCGGGGCCGCTGACAGGGCAGGTTCTTGCCCGGCCAGGGCGGGGGAGGGTGCGTCACCCTGGGGCGGGGTTGCGCAAGCCGCCAAGGCAACGGCCAGCGCGGGAAAGGCAATGCGTTTGAGTTTCATGGAGTCCGGAATCTCTTAAGGGCTGGTGGATGCCTCGGGGGGCGTCTGGCGGGCAGCGGCCCGGGCGGCGCGGGCCTCCCGGACGGCTTGGGCGCGTTCGGCATTCTGGCGCGCCCGCTCCTCCCGAAGCTGCTGCGCCCTGGCCTGCGGGGTCATCGGCGCTGCGGGCGCAGCGGATGGGGCGGGTGCTGCGGCGGCTGCGCCGCTCTGGCGTATGACGTGCTTCAACTCGATGGTGTGCGTGCGGGCGCCGCGCCGGAGGGTGATGGCGCGATCACCGATGGCAGAGAGTTTCCAGCCGCTGATGGTTTCGTTGAGCTGGATTCTGCGGTTCTTGCCATCGACGCGCACGATGGCGCCGCCGGTTTGGTCGCCGCCGTACAGGCCGTACAGGTGCACGTTCGGCAGGGGCTGCTGCTCTTCGGCGGGGGCCGGGGGCGGCGGCGGGCGCCGCGAGGGCGAGAACAGCGGCCGCTCCAGCAGGGCCAGGAAGCGGCTGGTATCGGCGGGCTTGCGCTCGGGCAGCGTCGGCGCCATGGAGGCGAAGTCCGGGGTTTGCGCCTTGGGCGGCTGCCAGCGGACGTTGCGCTGGCTCCCATCACGGTGGAACCACATGGCCAGCAGTATGCAGGCCAGCGCGGCCGCCACCAGCAAGAGGATGTGAGTGATGTAGCGCTTCATGGATGGATCCGCAGCGCCGAAAGGCTCATTTGAATGGCCAGCCTTTGGGGCGCTTCGGCCCGGGGGGCGCCCATCACGCTGGCGGTCATGTTGTCGACGAAGATGGCTGGCTTGAGGGTGGACAGGCCGATCATGGCGCCCTGCAGGGCGGCCAGTTCTCCTTCGGCGCGCACGGTGAGCTGGATGCGGTCGAAGCTGGCGTCGGCCTTGGGGGGCAGCACCTGGCTGCTGCCCACCTGCAGCCCGGCGGCGGAGAGGATGTCGCGCACGCGCTGCTGCGTGTCGTTACCGGCCTGGCTGAGGTCTTTGTCCTGCGGGTAGGCGTATTGCTCCAGCGTTGCCTTGGCGCGTGCGGTAGCTTGGGCCAGTTCGTCTTTGCCCGCTTCCAGGCCAATCAGCCGGGCATATCGCGGCTCCATTTCTGCCAGCCGGCCCAGCGCCCATTGGTGCTTGCCATACACATAGAGCCCGCCCGCCACGAAGGGGGCCACCAGCACAATCAGCGTTGCCGCCAGTACCAGAGCTTCTCTGCCCAGCCGTTGCTTCATGGTGTGGTTGCCTTGGGGGTGGATGCGGGGGCGCTCGCGGCCGACGCGGGCGCAGGAGCGCTTGCCGCTTCGGCAGCGCTCGGGGCGGCGTCGGCTATTTGCCTGGGCTCCAGCATGAATTCGATTTTGAAGTTGTCTTTGGTGGCGCCAAAGGGCCGGGTGGCTGCCGTGGGCGCAACGACGTCCTTGAACCCCGGCTGGCGCCCCAGCAGTTGCATCAGTTCGGCGGCATTGCCGGTTTGCCCTTCGATGTTCACCTTGAGGCCTTGGATCTGGAGGGTGCGCACGCTGGTATCGTCTGCCAGGACCCGGGTCAGCAGGTCCAGCACTTCCACCGTGTCCGCCCGCCCTTGCACTAGGGTGTTTAGCACCTGGATCTGCTCGGCTGCGCGCACCAGCGCTTCGCGCTCCTGCGTGAGGGGTGCGGTGCGGGCGAGCACGGCCGCGTAGGCATTGGCGGCCTCATTGGCGCGCAGCCTGAGTTGCAGGGAGGGGGTGATGGCGATGGCGCCCGCCAGTGCCGCGATGACGGCGAGCAGCGCGTATGCTAGGCAGCGGACCCGGCCGCTCCATTGCGCGCGTTGGTGCTCGCCGTAGCCGCTCAGGACGATGTGGCCGTGCGCGTCCGCCCTGGCCCAGATTTCGGGCTGGCCGCTCTGCATCCGCAGGCGTTCGGCGTTAGCCATGAGCCGCGCGGAGATCTGGCGGTGCGAGGCCAGCACGACCTCCACCGGGCGCCCGCCCGTGGCGGTGGCGCCCGCCAGCCGGTAGCCCCAGCGCAAATCCTCCGCTGCAAAGGGGCTGCTGCTGCGAACCTCCAATTCGATGGCCTGCCGGGTGGCCTCGTCATTGAGCGCGGGAAGGGTGATGCGTCGGCGCAGCAGCATGTCTTCCGGCAGCTCCAGCGCCGCAAAGCGCGTGCGGCCGTTGTCAGCCTGCTTGCGTGTTGCGCCCTGCGCGTCGACGCTCCACACGGACTCCCGGCCGTCCGCCTGCAGCAAGCGCACGGGCGCCGCAGGCGTCAGGGCCATGACGAGCGGCCAGCGGTGGGCTTGCTGCCACGGCTTGCGCAATTCACGCCATGCGGCGTACCAATTCACCCCGAGGAATAGGGCCTGTTCCGACATTGCAGACATTCCTTAGAACGTGTTACGGTCTTTCCGCGGTGCCCGGGTTGGCTTCCATCTGGTTGCCGCATTGGGAGATGCGCCATGGCAGGCTGTCTCGCTGTCCGGCAGAAAAGTCCACGACGCAGGTCAGGAGCAGCCGCGCGCCGCTGACCAAGGGTACTCGGACCTGAAGCTGGAGGCGCTGAGAGGGGGCGGCGTCCACGAAGCCGCCTTCAAACATGGTGGTGTCGAGTCCGGCGGTTTCGGTCTCCCGCCGGGCCATGAAACCAGCGACGGATGCGGCGTTGCCGCCCGATATGACTTGCAAAACGGCCTCTGGCGCAGCCAAGGGGTTCACCCGTCCGGACCCGCCAGCCTCGGCGGTAATGAGCGGCGCGAGTCTAGCATAGAGTTCGTAGTCCACCCCCGGCAGGCGCAACAGGTCCTGGATGGCGTCGAACCGGCTGGCGCGCCCCTGCTTGTCCGGCATGGTTCGCGCCTCTACCACGCTGGCGGCCAACTCCTGGGCCGCTTGGGGGGGCAGTCCACCGCCCCTCTCGAAAAGGAGCGCCAGCAGCGGCGCTGGGGCGCTGTTGATGTCGATCAGCCCGTTCAGGGGCATGGCTTGCACGGCGACGGGCAGCCCATCGTACAGAATTTCCGAGGCCGCGAGTACTGCGGGGCGCGATGCAGCGGCAGACAGTTGCTGCAAGGCCAGCACCATGGCCGCCTGTGCGCGGGCCTTGGCCTGCACGGTTTCCCGGGACAGTGAGACTTGCCGCAGTTCGCCGCGGACGCTGTAGGAGATGCCGGTGACGCTGATGGCCAGCGCGGCCACGATCCACAGCACGGCAATCAGGGCAACGCCCCGAGGCCGCGCAACGTCGGTAAGGCTTGGGTTGACCATCATTCCGGCCCCAGCGAGTAGCCGCCGCGCCCGCGCGCTCCCGCGTCCATCTGGCGCGTTGCTACGATCCATAGCGGCCATTCGCCGCTGTGGGTCTGCACAGCCAGCCGGACGTGCGCGGGCAAGGCGTCCGTTCTCTGCCAGGTGGGCGTCCAGGTTTCCCGTTCTGCCGCCAAGTCTTCATACGACAGCGCGAACGCGGTAACCCCCTTGACGAGCACCCGCGCAGGCACCTGCGCCCAGTCCGGGAATGCCCCACTGTCGTCCCAAGGCGCAAAGCGGATGACGAGGGCCGCATCGCCCTGCAGGTTTTCCAGGCCGAGCCGGAAGAAATGGCGCCCGCCCGCGCCATGCCGTGCAGGCATGATGCCCACCCAGGCGATGGCATCGGCCTGCCCGTCGAAGAGAAAGGGGCTGCTGCCCTGCTGAAGGGATTGGCTTTGCTGGCGCGCGGAGATGCGCCCCAGAATGTCGTGCACGAAGGTGGTGGCGACGCGGAATTCATCGGCCTGGGCCAGCCGTCCGTCGATACGCTCTTCGGTCTGCGCCATGGTGCGCAGTGCAGAAACGAGCCCCAGCATGAGCAGCGATAGCAGGGCCATGACCACCAGCAGTTCCACCAGGGTAAAGCCGCGTCGCAGCACACCTGCGCAGACGGTGTGTTCCGGACGGCGGATCATGGCCGCGCTCCCGGAGCGGGCGGCACGGGCTTCCGCTGGGGGCGCAGCGTGCTGGCCTCGATCTGCCTTGTCTGCCCGCCTTCGTGCCATGACACCACGATGCTCAGTTGGTGCAATTCAACGACGCCAGGAGAGGCGCGGCCGAGTTCAGTGGCGTAGGGTTGGCTGCGCACAGTCCAGCCATAGCCAGCGGATTCTCCGCTGGCGTTCCAGCCGTCCGGCGGTACACCGTCGCCGGCTTCCAGCAGGGAGTCCATCAGGAACGCCGCCCGCTGGGCCTGGTTGGCCTGGCCGACGGCGCGCGCACTGGCGCCGCTGGTTTTGTAGAGTATGCCCAGCGCGATAGCCATGATGGCGAAGGCCACCAGCAGCTCCAGCAGCGACATGCCCTTTTGCGATGCAGGCATGCGCATGCTCATGGCAGAAGCGGTTCTTGCGAAACCTGCCCCGAAAGCCAGTCCACCATCAGCCGTGTGCCGCCGCCGGTCTGCCGAGCCACTTCGATACTGCCCCCCGTTGCACCGCCGCCGGGCAGGAAGCGGATGGAGGCCATGCCCTCGGAGGACAGTTCCAGGCCCGCGACCGTGGCACGCACTTGCAGCGAGGGCGGCACCGGGCGCTGCACACGCCCCTGAATGCCATACACCCGATCACGCAGGTTGAGAGTGAACCGCACTTCCGCACCGGTCACCTGCGCCTGCTGCCGCGCCGAGCGGATGTCGGCCAGCATGGTGCGCAACACGTCCCTGTATTGGGCGGATTCGCGCATTTTCTCGTAGGCCACGGGTACGAGGCCGATCACGAGAGCCATGATGCCGAACACCACCAGCAGTTCGACCAGCGTAAAGCCGCGCTCACGCCGCATGTTGCACCTTTGGCCGCAGCAGGAGGCGCTCAGTTGGCGTTGCGGATGTCTGCGTTCTCACCCTCGCCGCCGGGGGCTCCGTCGGCGCCCAGGGACAGAATTTCGATGCCGCCATTGGGACCAGGGTTGGCATAGCGGTAGGGGTGGCCCCAAGGATCAGTGGGCACGCCGCCCTTGAGGTAGGGGCCGGTCCAGCCGTTGGCGTTGCCAGGCTTCTTGACAAGGGAATCAAGCCCTTCTTCGGTGGTGGGATAGCGACCTACGTCGAGCTTGAAGAGTTCCAGCGACTTGTCGAGGTCGGCAATCTGCACGCCTGCAGTCTTGGACTTGGCGCCGCCGAGCTGGTTGAGCACACGAGGGCCGACGAGCCCTGCCAGCAGCGTGAGAATGGCCAGCACCACCAGCAGTTCAATCAGCGTAAAGCCGCGCGCGCGGCGGTGTGTGCGAGTACTCACCATGGGAGACAGTTCCTTGGGCAAACAAAAATTATACGGCGAGGTCATTGATGGACAGGATGCCGAGCAGGATGGAAACGATGATGGCGGCGATCAACACGCCCAGCACCAGGATGAGCACGGGCTCGACCAGGGTCAGAAGGCGTTTGATGCCGGTTTCGACCTCTCGGTTCAATATATTCGCCAACTCCAGCATCATGGGGCCGATGCGGCCGGTCTCCTCGCCCACCCGAATGAGGTTGACGGCCAGCGGCGCGAAGATGCCGGTGGCCGTGATGGCCTGCACAACCTTGCCGCCCTCCTTGACGATGGGCGCCACGCGCGCCAACGCATTCTGGAGCACGGTGTTGCCCACGGTTTCGGTAGCGATGTGCAGCGCGGTGAGCATGGGCACGCCATTGCCCAGCAGCGTGCCCAGGGAGCGCGAAAACAGGGTGAGTTGGTACTTGAGCGCCAGCGGCCCCATGAGCGGCAGGCGCAGCACCAGCGCCTGCCACCAGTGGCGCCCGGCGGACGACTTGAGCCAGCGGGCTGCCAGCATACCGATGCCGACGGCCGCCAGCCCAACGACCAAACTATAGCTCTTGAATGCCTGGCCCAGCCCCATGACCAAGCGTGTGGGCATGGGCAGCGCATCGCCCATGTCGGTAAAAAGCTTTTCAAACTGCGGGACCACGAAGCCGAGCATGGCGATAAGCGACAGCACGGCCACGCCCAACAGGATGGCGGGGTAGATGGTGGCGGAGATGACGCTGTCGCGCAGGGCGCGCTGGCGCTCCATGTGCTCGACCAGGCGGTCGAGCACGGTGGACATTTGCCCGCTGGCTTCGCCCGAGCGCACCATATTGATGTAGAAGTCACCGAACAAGTCGCGGTGCGCGGCCAGCGCACGGCTGAGGGGCGTACCGCCCTTGACGGCGTCCAGGATGCCCTGCACCAGCGCGGCGACGCTGGGCTTGTGGCTCATGTCGATGAGCACGCGCAGGGCGTTGTCAAGGGCCAGCCCGGCGCGCAGCATGATGGCCAGTTCGGATGTGAGCGCCAGCACGTCGGGTGCGGTGACCGGCCCCTTGGCCTGGCGCTGCCTGGGCTGGGCGAAGCTGCCGGGGGCATCGGCCCTGCCCTGCGGCGCGGCAGCATCGCCCGCGTCGCTGAGACTCAGCGGCGTGAGACCCTGCTCACGCAGTTGCTTGAGCGCCAGCGCGGCGGTGGCGGCGTTGAACCGCCCTTCTTCGACCTTGCCGGAGGCAGTGGCGGCACGCCAGACGAACTCAGGCATCGGATTGGTCCTGCGTGACGCGGGCCAGTTCGTCCAGCGTGGTGCGGCCCGCTGCCACCTTGCGCAAGCCGTCTTCGTACAGGCTGAGCATGCCGCCTTGCGCCGCAAGGGTGTGCAGGACGTTGGCATCGCGCCCTTCGATGATGGCGCGGCGCAGGGGCTCGTCGAGCACGAGCAGTTCGTGGATGCCGGTGCGGCCACGGTAGCCGGACTGGCGGCATTGCTCGCAGCCCACGGCCCGGTAGACGGGCTGGCCCACCGTGCAAAAGCGCGACAGGCCGGTGCGTTCGCGCACCTCGGGGCCGGGCTCGTAGGCCTCTTTACAGTGCCCACACAGGGTGCGCACTAGGCGCTGGGACAGCACGCCGTTGACGGCAGAGGTGATGAGGTAGGGCTCCACCCCCATGTCCTGCATGCGAATGACGGCGCCCGCCGCCGTGTTGGTGTGCAGCGTGGAGAGCACCAGATGGCCGGTGAGCGCGGACTGCACGGCGATCTGGGCGGTTTCGCCGTCGCGCATTTCGCCGATCATGATGATGTCGGGGTCTTGCCGCAGGATGGAGCGCAGGGCGTTGGCAAAGGTCAGATTGATCTGCGCGTGCACCTGAATCTGGTTGATGCCTTCGAGCTGGTACTCCACCGGGTCTTCGACGGTAATAATCTTCTGCTCGCTGGCGTCGATCTTGGCGAGCGCAGCGTACAACGTGGTGGTCTTGCCCGAGCCAGTGGGGCCGGTAACCAGCAGGATGCCGTGCGGGCGCGCCAGCAGGCCGTTGAAGCGCGCGAGAGTGTCTTTCTCGAAGCCCATTTTTTCGAGTTCGAGGCGCACGCTGGCACGGTCGAGTACGCGCATGACCACGCTTTCGCCATGCACGGTGGGCACGGTGGATACGCGCAAGTCCAGCTCGCGTCCCTTGACGCGAGTTTTGATGCGCCCGTCCTGCGGCAGGCGGCGCTCGGCGATGTCCAGGTGGGCCAGCAGCTTGACGCGCGAGTTGACAGCGGCGGATAGGCGCGGCGGCACGAGTTCGCCGGGGTGGATCACGCCATCGACGCGGTAGCGCACGTGCAAGCCGTCGTCGAAGGGCTCTAGGTGGATGTCGGATGCGCGCAGGTCGATTACGCGGCCGATGATGCCGTTGACTAGGCGGATGACGGGCGCCTCGCTGGCCAGGTCCTTCAGATGCTCGACGAAGTCGCCGCCGTCGAGGCCGTCGCCGAAGCCGTCATCGGCGTCCTCGGCGCCGCCAGCCTCTTCGACGGGCTCGGCCAGGGCTTTTTCAATGTCGCTTTCCAGCGCCAGATGGGGCCGGATGGCATGGCCGGTGGCCAGGTGCAGGGCCTTGACCACGAAGGCGTCCTGCGGTACGGCCATGGCCATGTGCAGTTCACTGCCCTCCAGGCGCAGCGGGTAGAGGGCATGGGCGTGCAGGAATTCGGGCAGCAGACCTTCGACCTCAGGCATGAGGCCGGGAAAGCCGTCTGCGGGCACCAGAGGGATGCCGAGTTGGGCAGACAGCGCCCGCGCCACGTCGCCGTCGGACACGAGCCCCAGGCGCACCAGCACGCGCCCCAGCATGCTGCCCATTTCCTGCTGGGCGGACAGGGCGCGGTCCAGGTCCCGCGCCGTGAGCTTACCGGCCTGGACGAGAAGTTCGCCGATCCGGGGACGCGGCGCAGCAGCGCCGCCCAGTGGCTCAGCCACGGCCGAAAGTGTGTGTGTCGTCATGGAAGTGTGTGCAACCCCTGGCGCCGTACCGGCAGGCCGGGCCAACACGGATGGTGCAGGCGCCAAGCAGGAAATGGGGGTGAGTGTAGCCGTGCGGCAAGCAGTCCGCGCAATAAGGTACCTTACAGTCTCCCGCTGCCCCCTCCAATCCTCCACCCTATTCGTCATGAACTCCTTTTGCACGCGCCGGGCCACCTCACTTGCTTTCGCCTTGGCCACCTGTGGCGCACTGGCGGCGGGTGCAGCGGGTGTGGCGCTGCTATACCGCCATACGGCGCCCAGCACGCCCGACAGATCCCGGCCCATGTTGCTGGCCCCCATGATTGGCGTGATCGACGGTTGCGTGAAGACCCAAGGGGCGGGCGCAGCGCCAAACCTGGAGGGCTTGGCCCGCAGTTGCTCGGGCCCGGAAGGCTCGGCGGCAGCATTGGTGGAGTCCACGCTATCGGCATTGCAGCCGCACGACACCGGGTCGGCTCCTTACCCACTGGGCTACACGCTGCCCGTGCCGCTGCTGCAGTTGTTTCGCACTGATGCGAATGGAGAATGGGCCATTGATGGGGAGGTGGTGGGACGGCTGGTGCGAACTGTGCGTGACACCAACCGGCCTCTCATCCTGTATCTGTTCTCTACCCATTTCTCGGTCGGCGCCTCGCTGGAACAAGCGCTGGTGCAAGACCCCTCCAACCTAGCGCAGACCCGCGATGGCCCGCTGCCGCCGAGCAGCTACTACGGTGCGCCCATTTACAATTGGAGCTTTGCCAGCACCCAGACCGAGTTGACGGCGCGCCGCATGCAAGCCGCGCGGGCCTTGCTGGACGCGGTGTGCCATCTGCCCGCGCACGACGTGGCAAAGATCCGGGGAGTGACCCTCCTGGGGGAGTTGCACCACCTGTTTCCCGACTTCCAGGGCGGCATGGGGTTTGGATCGCCCTACCGGGTGACGGACTACAGCCCGCAGTCCGCTGCGGGCTTTCGGCAGTTCCTGCAAAAGGAATTCCGGCACATCGACCGACTCAATCGCGTGCTGGGCGCCGACTATGCGACCTTTGACGACGTGGAGCCTCCCGCCAGGGACATCCGCACCGAGCCGCTCAAGCGCTACACCGACCACATCGATTCCTTTGCGCATGGCGGCCTGCCGATAGCCGGCTGGGCTTATGCACCGCGCCCTGCAGGTGCAGGACCGGCCTGGGTCCACGTCTTTCGCAACGGCGTCTTCATCGGAAAGACCCCCGTGGACAAGGGCCGCCAGGACGTGCTGCAGGCCAGGCCGGAGTTTGGCGACACCAACACCGGCTGGCGGCTGGACCTGGATTTCAGGCAACTGCCCACCGGCATGCACCGCATCGACGTGTTCCTGGAACAGGCACCGGGCCGTCTCACCCCCCTAGGCACACGCCGCATCGCCATCATGGACCGGCAGCAGAGCGCCCCCGAACCGCTGCCGCAAAAGCCCCTGCCCGCCAGCGCCCCCGCAGACAGCGCGCTCGCAGCGCACATCGACATGCCGGCCGAGCAATCGGCCTACTACTACAACCCGCTGGTGCCGTTGTGGCACTCCTTCCGAGGCCAGCAGGTAGCAGACTACCTGCAGTTCTTCAATGACGTGGTGAACCAGTCATGCCTGGCTGGTACGCCACACTACACGCACCAGATCATTCCCTTTGCCAACCCCAGTTGGGATGGGACCAAGTTCGCCATCGGGGCCTCGCTGCAAAGGATGGAGGGGATTCGACTGGGGGTGAGCCTGTATGGCGAGGCCTCCTACGGCTCATCGTTTGCGCACTGGTATGCGCACACCGGGCACCGTGGCTATGGCGTGACGGAGTTTCACCCTCTCAAGCCCCTGGATACCGTCGCACTGGAGCATACCCTGAAACAACATGCAGCCCAAGGCGCAGAATTTCTTTCCTTCTTTCTGGAGCCCCGCTGGCATGGGCAAGTAGCAACGGATCGCCGCAATATATTTTCGATGGATCCTGAAAATGGAAATTTCGGATCGGATCACTTGTATGAATCTTTGCAATATTTCCTGAAATTTGGAAATTCCCATGTGGAATGATTGATCCATGCGCCCTCTCAGCCTCCTGCGAATTCTCTTTTTCATTACCCTGCTGCTGCGATTTTCAGCCGCTCACAGCGAAGCAGGGGTCGGCCATTTGGGCGGCGTCCATTACGCAGAGGCCGAAAACACACTGACGGCCTCCGGCTGGGTGGCATCCGGTCAGCCGAACGTCTTCATCACCAATATCATTGTGGAGATTGACGGTCGGCAGGCATACAGAGGGCGCATGCAGCTTGCGGAGCGGCCTGATGTGGTCCAGGTCACAGGACGGCAGGACTGGCTGCTGTCGGGATTCAGGGTGAGTTTTCCGCGCCCTGACTCCCTTCAGGGCGGCACGCACGCTGTCCACGCAAGGGCGAGGCTGAGCAACGGCAGCGAGTTCACGCTTGCCGCAACGCCAGAGGCTGCCTCGCTCACACTGCCTGCCAGGAACGTGCCGGGGCGTGCCGCCCGGCTCGCCATGTTGCTGGCACTCGCCCTGCCATTGGCTGCACTCCTGGGCGCCAGAAGGGCTAATGCAGCCCTGCACCGGCGAACCGCCACCGAATCAACGACCTTTGAGAAACGTTGTTTTAGCTGGTCCCTGCTCTTGTCGTTTTGCCTTCTCGTGGTCACCGGGGCCACGGGGTCTTCCCTGACGCTTCTCTTTGGCCACAGCCCCCTCGCCAGCCACGATGCCAAGCCCTGGCTCGGAACGCCTCAGCCGATTCGCAGTGATGAATGGGAGGTGATTACGCCAATGGCCATCAGCCAAGGAAGTCATGTACCGGCATTTCCGGTCATCAACCAGAATTGGGGAAGCGACGGGCATAACATGCTGGTCGTTGGCATGACCGGCGCTCCCGTGGCGCATTTTTCAGCCATCGCCAAACCAGCCACATGGGGATTCTTCTTTCTCGATCTGCGCCGGGCATTGGCTTGGTATTGGTGGCTACCATTCTTTGGCTGCCTTTTTGCCCTCTGGCTGGTTTTCCTGCGATTTTTCGATCTGGAATGGAAGATATCCGCAGGCTTGGCGGCGGCCTTTGCTTTCTCGCCGTATGCCGTTGCGTTCTCCGGCTGGCCTGCCTATGCAGCCCTCTTCCCGCTGGCAGGTCTCCTGTTTGCGCAGGGCATCCTTCAGAGCCAGCGGCTGGCACCCACGTTGATCCATGGTGCGCTGCTGGGCATCAGCATCGGTGGGTTTGCGTTGACGCTCTATCCCGCCTGGCAGATATCGCTGGGTTATGCCTTGCTGCCTCTCGGGCTGGCCTGGTGCTGGAGTCAGCGTCGGCAATTGCAGTTTGGCCGTCACCAATGGCTCGGAATTCTCGCCGCGCTGGTCATTACCTTCGCCATCCTGGGAAGCTGGCTGGACGACGCCATGGATGCCGTGCAGGCCATCCGCAATACGGTGTACCCAGGTTCACGGGTCTTTGAAGTGGGCGGGGACATCGACCCGTGGTTCTTCATCAAGGGCCTTATGAGCCTGCAGACCATGTATCGGCCCACGCAGTTGATGGACCCTTCCGATGCCGGCTCCTTCGTCTTCCTGCCGCTGGCCTTGCTGGTGGCGGGTGTGCTGGCATTCAGGGCAGAGCAAAGAACCCGTGCCATGGGAGCAGTGCTGGCCCTTTACATGCTGGCAGTGACGGGCTACATGTTCGCAGGTTCTACCCCCCTGCTTGCCCGCTGGAGCCTGTGGGGGGCCGTGACCAGTTACCGCCTCGATCTGGCACTGGGCCTGTCCCAGGTGTTGTTCATGGGCTGGATTTTTTCTCGCCCCAGGGCCGTCGCTCCGCCGCCCGCCTGGCTGGAGCCGCTGGGATGGGCCGTGGGGCTTTCAACCGTGGTTTGGGGGCTGCATCTCCATCGATTGGTGCCGTCGATGATTTCCAGCGAGTTGTTGGAGCCCGTCAAATGGCTGTCGCTGCTGGCCTGGGGAGGTTTGTCCTATTGGATCGTGACCCGCCGCCACCTTCGGGCAACCGCCGTGTTTTGCCTCTGGATGCTGGCCGCCTCGCTGCCATTCAACCCTCTCGGACGGGCCATTACCGGGGTCGCCATCGACCAGGATTTGATTCGCGGCCTCGAACGGGCCGCATTGGAGCACCGCAGGGCAGAAGTCGCGGTCATTGATGAACGGACCTGGTCCCTGGTGCTGCCGATGGCCGGCCAGCAGGTGACGAACAGTGTCTTCTACCATCCTCCAGAGGCCTTCTGGGCCAGGATGGATCCCGAGCACAAAGCCGCCTCCATCTACAACCGGTACCAGCGCCTCTTCTTCAAGCTGCAGGCGCTCGACAATCCGGAGCACTTTGCCATTCATTCCCCACGCCTGGATGAAGTGACCCTGACCATGGACCCCTACCGTTTTGATTTCCGCAAGCTGGGGGCCAAGGTGTTGCTCAGCCCCCGGGGCCATGAGGCGGAACTGGCCAAAAACGATTCGCTGGAGTACGTCCAGGCCAAAGACCCATGGGTCATTTTCAGGATCAAGAACTGAGCGCGTCCACGAACCTGCACCCTTTTTTGTCTTTTTCGGACAGCGCCGGTTCGCCACTGAGCCCCCACTCGATGCCCAGCACCTCGTCGTTCCACACAATGCACCGCTCATGCTCCGGCGCGTAGTAGTCGGTGGTCTTGTACAAAAAATCCGCCGTCTCGCTGCGCACCACGAACCCGTGCGCGAAGCCGGGCGGCACCCACAACTGGCGGTGGTTGTCGGCGCTCAGTTCCACGCCCACCCAACGGCCGAAGGTGGGCGAGCTTTTGCGGATGTCCACCGCCACGTCGAAGACCGCGCCGCTAACCACGCGCACGAGCTTGCCCTGGGGCTGCTGGACTTGGTAGTGCAGGCCGCGCAGCACGCCCTGGCAGCTCCGGCTATGGTTGTCTTGCACGAACTGGTGGCTGGTGCCCGTGGCCTCATTGAAGGCGCGTTGGTTGAAGCTCTCGAAGAAAAAACCGCGCGCATCGCCGAACACCTTGGGTTCGATGAGCAAAACGTCGGGGATGGCCTGGGGCGTGACTTGCATGGGGTAGTGCCGGGGTTAGCGGTAGATTTTCTCTGTAAGCAGCCGCATGAGGTACTGGCCGTAGCCGCCCTTGACGAGCGGCTGGGCCAGGCGCTCCAGCTGCACGCCGTCGATCCAGCGGTGGCGCCAAGCGATCTCTTCGGGGCAAGCGATCTTGAGGCCCTGGCGGTGCTCCAGCGTGGCGATGAACTGGCCCGCTTCCATCAGGCTCTGGTGCGTGCCGGTGTCCAGCCAGGCGTAGCCCCGGCCCATGATCTCGACGTGGAGCTGGCCCCGCTCCAGGTACATCCGGTTCAGGTCGGTGATTTCCAGTTCGCCGCGCGGCGAGGGGTTGAGGCGCTTGGCCATGTCCACCACCTGGCTGTCGTAGAAGTACAGGCCGGTGACGGCGTAGTTGCTTTGGGGCTTGGCGGGCTTTTCTTCCAGCGACAGCACTTTGCCCGTGGCGTCGAACGCGGCCACGCCGTAGCGCTCGGGGTCTTGCACGTGGTAGGCGAAGACGCTGGCGCCCTCGGTGCGCTGCATGGCGTGGGCCAGCAGCAGGTGGATGTCGTGGCCGTAGAAGATGTTGTCGCCCAGCACCAGGGCGCTGGGCGCTCCGGCCAGGAATTTCTCGCCGATCAGGAAGGCCTGTGCCAGGCCGTCCGGGCTGGGTTGCACGGCGTATTCGAGGCGGATGCCCCACTGGCTGCCGTCGCCCAGCAGTTGCTCGAACCGGGGCGTGTCCTGCGGGGTGCTGATGACGAGGATTTCTCGGATGCCCGCCAGCATCAGGGTGCTGAGCGGGTAGTAGATCATGGGCTTGTCATAGACCGGCAGCAGTTGCTTGCTCATGGCCAGCGTGGCCGGGTGCAGGCGAGTGCCCGAGCCGCCGGCGAGGATGATGCCTTTGCGTTCCATCATGGTCTGCGTGTTTTCAAAGGATTTCCGCCAGCATGCGGGCCACGCCTGCCTGCCAGGGAGGCAGAGTGAGGCTGAAGGTGGCCTGCAGCTTGCGCGTGTCCAGGCGCGAGTTGTGCGGGCGCGCGGCGGGCGTGGGGTAGGCGCTGGTGGGGATGGGTGCCACTTCGGTTGCTTTGATTTTGATAGCTGATTGCGCTTTCCTGGAAAGCGCTAGAACGTGATTTGCATACATATGCCAGTTGATTTCGCCTGCGGCTGCGCAGTGGTACAGGCCGCCGTCCTGCGGGTGCCGGTGCAGGTGGCGGATGGCATGGGCAGTCACATCGGCCAGCAGGTCGGCGCCGGTGGGCGCGCCCCATTGGTCGTCGATGACGGTGAGGCGTTCACGCTCCTGCGCCAGGCGCAGCATGGTCTTGGCGAAGTTGCCGCCGCGCGCGCCGTACACCCAGCTGGTGCGCAGGATGAGGTGCTGGCAGCCAGACTGCTGGATGGCCTGTTCGCCTTCGAGCTTGGTGCGGCCATAGACGGACAGGGGCGCGGGCACGTCGTCCTCGGTCCAGGGGCGGGTGCCGCTGCCATCGAAGACGTAGTCGGTGCTGTAGTGCACCAGCCATGCGCCCAGGCGGGCGGCCTCGTCGGCCAGCGCGGCGGGCGTGGCGGCGTTGAGGGTGTGGGCGAATTCGGGCTCGCTCTCGGCTTTGTCCACGGCAGTGTGGGCCGCTGCGTTCACGATCACGTCGGGGCGCAGGGCGCGCACGGTGTCGGCCACGCTGGCGGGGTTGGCGAAGTCGCCGCAGTGGTCCGTGCTGTTGAAGTCCAGCGCCGTGACCGTGCCCAGCACAGCCAGACTGCGCTGCAACTCCCAGCCCACCTGGCCGTTCTTGCCGAAGAGCAGGATGTTCATGCGGTTTCGTACTGCTTGGAAACCCAGTCGCGGTAGGCGCCGGTCTGTACGTTGGCGACCCAGTCCGTGTTCGCCAGATACCACTGCACGGTCTTGCGGATGCCTGTGTCGAAGGTTTCCGCAGGCTTCCAGCCCAGCTCGCGCTCGATCTTGCGCGCGTCGATGGCATAGCGGCGGTCGTGGCCGGGGCGGTCCTTCACGTGGGTGATCTGCGTGCGGTAGCTCTGGCCATCGGCGCGGGGGCGCAGTTCGTCGAGCAACGCGCAGATGGTGTGCACGATGTCGATGTTGGGCTTTTCGTTCCAGCCTCCGACGTTGTAGGTTTGGCCCGCCTGCCCGGCTTCGAGCACGCGGCGGATGGCGCTGCAGTGGTCCTTCACGTACAGCCAGTCGCGCACCTGCAGGCCGTCGCCATAAACGGGCAGCGGCTTGCCCGCGAGGGCGTTGACGATCATCAGCGGGATGAGCTTTTCCGGGAAGTGATAGGGCCCGTAGTTGTTGCTGCAGTTGGTGGTGAGCACCGGCAAGCCGTAGGTGTGGTGCCAGGCGCGCACCATGTGGTCGCTGGCGGCCTTGCTGGCGCTGTAGGGGCTGTTTGGCTCGTAGGGATGCCGTTCGGTGAAGGCGTCGGCATCGGCGGACAGCGTGCCGTAGACCTCGTCGGTGGAGACGTGCAGGAACCGAAACGCTTCTCTTTTGATAGCTGGTAGCGCCTGCCAGTATTGCCTTACAGCCTCCAGAAGCCTGAAGGTGCCGACGATATTGGTCTGGATGAAGTCCTCGGGGCCGTGGATGGAGCGGTCCACGTGCGACTCGGCCGCGAAGTTGACGACGGCGCGCGGCTGGTGTTCGGCCAGCAGGCGCGTGAGCACAGCGCTGTCGCCGATGTCGGCCTGCACGAACACGTGGCGCGGGTCGCCCTGCAGGCTGTCCAGGTTGTGCAGGTTGCCCGCGTAGGTGAGCTTGTCGAGGTTCAGGACCGGCTCGTCCGAGGTGGCGAGCCAGTCCAGCACGAAGTTGGCGCCGATGAAACCGGCGCCGCCGGTGACGAGGATCATGGGGGAATGGGTGTCCGAAGGAAGCCCGGATTATCCCATTCGCCCCCGGCCCTGCGTGCTACTAGAAGTGAATGCCCCGCATCATCTGCTGCAGCGCCACGGCCTCGGCCGAGAGCTGCGGCTTGGCGTTCTTGTCGCCCTTGGCCGCCGTGGAGTCGGGGAACATGCGGAAGCTGGTGTTCATGGTGATCTGCGCCACGCGCGGCACCAGCGCGTGCAGCAGCTGACCGGTGATGCCCAGGCGCGTGGCGATGCGCACAGGCTTGAAGATGCAGGCTTGGGCGATCATGTCGGCGGCCTCTTCGGGGCTCAGGGTGGGCACGTTGTTGTAGATCTTGGTGGGCGCGATCATGGGCGTGCGCACCAGGGGCATGTTGATCGTCGTGAAGGTGATGCCCTGGTCGGCGAACTCGCTCGATGCGCAGCGCGTCCAGGCGTCCAGCGCCGCCTTGCTGGCCACGTAGGCCGAGAAGCGCGGCGCGTTGGTCAGCACGCCGATGGAGCTGATGTTGACCACGTGGCCCTTGCGCTTTTCCACCATGCCGGGCAGGAAGCCCATGGTCACGCGCAGGCAGCCGAAGTAGTTG
>Ga0206116_1000532_pt1 | contig 36525 bp, 37 predicted proteins | sample 3A1Ametagenome_FD_178000 | JGI IMG/M metagenome (GOLD analysis project Ga0206116, IMG submission 178000) | Enriched microbial communities from leaf-cutter ant dump, University of Wisconsin, Madison, United States - 3A1A | ecosystem: Environmental > Terrestrial > Nest > Insects nest > Nest dump...
GTGGCCGAGGTATTTTTGCCGGCCTTCTGGCTGGCGGCAGGCATCGAGGCCTAGCGTTCGCAATACCACTGCTCACTCAGGCTATACCTGTTGTCTGTTGGGCCTATGGCGTACTGCTTCGCGACGACTGCATGGATGCAGGAGGTAGAGCGACGCAGGAAGCCAAAGCCGAGTACGCCCTACGCGCTGAACCGCCTGTGGCGGTGAGCATCGCCGCTAAAGCGCCTCCCACCCCCGCTTCCTCGTATAATCCGCGCAACCTGCACGGAGACGCTTCGATGTACACCCGCCTGCTGCAATCGACCACCCGCCTGTACCCTCGCGCCTGGGATTTCATCCAGCTGATGCGGCTGGACAAACCCATCGGCATCTACCTGCTGCTCTGGCCGACGCTGTGGGCGCTATGGGTGGCGGCCGAAGGTGTGCCGAGCGTGAAGAACCTGTTCATCTTCGTCGTTGGTGTGATCCTGATGCGCGCCGCCGGTTGCGTGATCAACGATTACGCCGACCGTAACTTCGACGGTCACGTCAGCCGTACCCAGTTACGACCGCTGGCCAGTGGCAAGGTCAAACCGCGCGAGGCGCTGGTGCTGTTCGCCGTGCTGGTGGCGATGAGCTTCGTGCTGGTGTTGTTCACCAACGCCACCACCATCTGGCTGTCATTCGGTGGCCTGGCCCTGGCCGCCTGCTACCCCTTCATGAAGCGCTACACCTTCTACCCGCAGGTGGTGCTCGGGGCGGCGTTCTCCTGGGGCATGCCGATGGCCTTCACGGCCGAAACCGGCAGCCTGCCGCCCGAAGCCTGGCTGCTGTACATCGCTAACCTGCTGTGGACGGTGGCCTACGATACCTACTACGCCATGGCCGATCGTGAGGACGACCTGAGGATCGGGGTGAAATCCACGGCTATCCTCTTCGGCGATGCCGACCGCCTGATCATCGCCATCCTGCAGGTTTTGACGTTGCTGTGCCTGCTGCTGGCTGGCGCACGCTTCGAGCTGGGCTTGTACTTCAACCTCGGCCTGCTGGTCGCGGCGGCCTGCTTCGCCTGGGAGTTCCACGTGACCCGTCGGCGTGAGCCGATGGTGTGCTTCAACGCCTTCCTGCATAACCACTGGGCAGGATTGGCGATATTCGTCGGCATCGTGCTGGATTACGCCCTGGCTGCTTGATCGCTGCCGCGCGTCTGTCATATCGCTGCAATAATTCCGTTATCTAATGCGGCGCACGACAGCTGAATGAACAGAGGCGCAGGCCCATGGTTGGCAAGAACATCCTGATCGTCGACGACGAAGCTCCGATCCGCGAGATGATCGCGGTTGCCTTGGAGATGGCCGGGTACGAGTGCCTGGAAGCGGAGAACACCCAGCAGGCCCATGCTGTGATCGTGGATCGCAAGCCCGATCTGATCCTGCTCGACTGGATGTTGCCCGGCACCAGCGGCATCGAACTGGCGCGCCGCCTCAAGCGCGATGAGCTGACCAGCGATATCCCGATCATCATGCTCACCGCCAAAGGCGAAGAGGACAACAAGATCCAGGGGCTGGAAGTCGGTGCCGACGACTACATCACCAAGCCGTTCTCGCCGCGTGAACTGGTGGCGCGCCTGAAGGCCGTGCTGCGTCGTGCCGGCCCCAGCGACAGCGAGGCGCCGATCGAGGTCGGTGGCCTGTTGCTCGACCCGGTCAGCCATCGCGTCACCATCGACGGCAAGCCGGCCGAGATGGGGCCGACCGAATACCGCCTGCTGCAATTCTTCATGACCCACCAGGAACGCGCCTATACCCGCGGCCAGTTGCTCGACCAGGTCTGGGGCGGCAATGTCTATGTCGAGGAACGTACGGTCGACGTGCACATCCGCCGTCTGCGCAAGGCATTGGGTGATGCCTACGAAAATCTGGTGCAAACCGTACGCGGCACTGGGTATCGTTTCTCCACCAAAGGTTGATCGCTGGCGCGGCGTTTCTGTGCACTCACTCTTCTTACAAGGATGCGCTGCATCGTGAACCAAGACTGGCGTGGCGCCGTCGTGCGCCGTCTGCTGCTGTTGATCGGTGCCTGCCTGCTGCTCGGCTTCGTGACCGGTGAATATGGCTGGGCCTTGGCCGCCGGCCTGGCGGTTCATCTTGGCTGGACGCTCAGTCAACTGTTGCGCCTGCACAAATGGTTGCGCGAGCACCGGCCGGATGAGCCGCCGCCAGACGGCTACGGACTGTGGGGCGAGGTGTTCGACAGCATCTACCACCTGCAGCGACGCAATCAGAAGGCACGCGGGCGTCTGCAGGCCGTCATCGACCGGGTGCAGGAGTCGACCGCGGCGCTCAAGGATGCCGTGGTGATGCTCGACAGCCAGGGCAATCTGGAATGGTGGAACCGTGCAGCGGAAACCTTGCTTGGCCTGAAAACGCCGCAAGACAGCGGTCAGCCGATTGCCAACCTGGTTCGCGATCCGCGTTTCAAGGATTACTTCGAGCGCGGTAATTATGCCGATGCCCTGGAGATTCCTTCGCCAGTCAGCGATCGCCGCCGGTTGCAGGTACACATCACCCAGTACGGCAATCGCGAGCACCTGTTGCTGGTGCGTGACGTCACCCGGCTCCATCAGCTGGAGCAGATGCGCAAGGACTTCGTCGCCAACGTCTCCCACGAACTGCGTACGCCGTTGACGGTGATCTCCGGCTATCTGGAGACGCTGCTGGACAATGTCGAGGCGGTCAACCCGCGTTGGTTACGACCGCTGCAGCAGATGCAGCAGCAAGGCGCGCGCATGCAGACCCTGCTCAACGACCTGCTACTGCTGGCCAAGCTGGAAGCGACTGACTATCCCTCGGACAACCAGCCGGTCGCGGTCGATTTGATGCTGCTGTCGATCAAGAGCGATGCTCAGGCGCTGTCCGCCGCCCAGGATCATCGCATCACCCTGGAAGCGGATTCGCATCTCAAGCTCAAGGGCAGCGAGGCGGAGCTGCGCAGCGCCTTCTCCAACCTGGTGTTCAACGCAGTGAAGTACACCCCGGCTGGCGGCGAGATCCACATCCGCTGGTGGGGCAACGAGGAGGGCGCGCACCTGTCGGTGCAGGACAGCGGAATAGGCATTGAAGCCAAGCATCTGCCGCGCTTGACCGAGCGTTTCTACCGGGTCGATTCCAGCCGCGCCAGCAGTACTGGCGGCACCGGATTGGGGTTGGCCATCGTCAAGCATGTCCTGCTGCGCCACCGTGGCTATTTGGCTATCGCCAGCGAGCCGGGGCACGGTAGCACCTTCACCTGCCATTTCGCTCCAGCCCAGGTAGTTCAGCGCGCTCGTTGAGAATCTCCCCAAAGTTTGCTGTGCGTCGGCCCTGCTGCGTTAAAAACAGGCTGGAGCGCCAGCCCGGTCGGAAGCCGCTTGCGGCTAACGCGCTTCAGCGCGGCCCGAAGGGCGAGCGAAGCGAGTCTGCGCATTTACAGCTCGTAAAGTCGAGCGCGACTCCGACCGCTCCTCGCCTGTTCTTGTGGGGGCCACCATCGGTATTACATGGCTCTAGCTCGCGAAACTTTGAGCAGGTTCTGCCTGCTTGCAATCGCGACGCGTAGCCCTCACCCTTAGCCTGTCATTGGCTAGCTCACACGTTCATGGATCCTTCCACGAGTCTTTCCGCTTCCGCCTTTTGGGCCGATATCGGCCTCATGCTGTTCGCCCTTTTTCTGGTACTACTCAACGGCTTTTTCGTGGCCGCCGAGTTCGCCATCGTTCGTCTGCGCGCCACCAAGGTCGATGGCCTGGCCGAGGCTCATGGCTGGCGTGGGCGCATCCTGCGTACCGTGCACAACCAGATGGACGCCTACCTGTCCGCCTGCCAGCTGGGTATCACCCTGGCGTCTCTGGGCCTCGGCTGGGTGGGGGAACCGGCCTTCGCCGAACTGCTCACGCCGCTGCTCGCGGCCATCGGCATCGAATCGCCGAAACTGATCCATGGCATCGCCTTCTTCACCGCGTTCTCGATCATCTCCTACCTGCACATCGTCATCGGCGAGCTGGCGCCCAAATCCTGGGCTATCCGTAAACCCGAGCTGCTGTCGCTGTGGACGGCTGTGCCGCTCTACGCCTTCTACTGGCTGATGTACCCGGCGATCTTCGTGCTCAACGCCAGTGCCAATGCCATTTTGCGTATTGCTGGTCAGGGCGAGCCGGGGCCGCACCATGAGCACCATTACAGTCGCGAAGAACTGAAGCTGATCCTGCATTCCAGCCGCGCCAGTGCCGACAACGATCAGGACATGCGCGTGCTGGCCTCGGCCGTGGAACTGAGCGAGCTGGAGGTGGTGGACTGGGCCAACTCCCGCGAGGATCTGGTGTTCCTCGAACTCAATGCCAGCCTCGACGAAGTGTTCACCGTCTTTCGCCGGCACAAGTACAGCCGCTACCCGATCTTCGACGAGAGCATCGGCGAGTTCGTCGGCGTGCTGCATATCAAGGATCTGCTGCTGCACCTGTCGCTGCTGGAGATGCTGCCCTCGGCGATCAAGCTCGGCGAACTGATGCACCCGCTGGAGCGGGTCAACCGGCACATGCCGTTGACCCAGTTGCTCGAACAGTTCCGTCAGGGCGGCTCGCACTTCGCCCTGGTCGAAGAGGCCGATGGCAAGGTGATCGGCTACCTGACCATGGAAGATGTACTCGAGGCCCTGGTCGGCGATATTCAGGACGAACACCGCAAGGCCGAGCGCGGCATTCTTGCGTATCAGCCAGGCAAGCTGCTGGTACGCGGCGACACGCCGCTGGCGAAGATCGAGCGCTTGCTCGGTATCGATCTCGACCACATCGAGGCCGAAACGCTGGCGGGGCTGATCTATGACAGCCTCAAACGTATGCCTGAGGAAGATGAGGTGCTGGAAACCGACGGTTTGCGCATCATCGTCAAGAAGATGAAAGGGCCGAAGATCGTCCTGGCCAAGGTGCTCAAGATCACCTGATGAGCCCGGCTCAGCCCTCCTGAGCAGGTACCGGCCGCGGTGCCTGGCCGTCATAGTCCCAAATGAACTGGCGCGGGATCGGCCCCTTGTTGCGCCCGCCTTGCTGAGTCTGCTCCCAGGCATGGGCAAGGATACCCACCGAGCGCGACAGGCAGAACAACCCACGTGCCAACGGTGCGGGAAAGCCCAGCTCGGCGTAGATCACCGCGGTGGCGCCGTCGATGTTCATCGGAATGCGCTTGCCCTTACGGGCCTGCAGCCGCTCTTCGATGCCCCGCGCGATCTGCGCAAAACGCCCATCTACCACGCCCTCGGTGGCGGCCTTGTCGACCGCTGCCAGCAACGGCGCCGAACGCGGATCGACAGGATGGAAGCGATGGCCGAAGCCGGGGATGAACTTGCCATTGGCCGCGATGAAGGCATCGAGGGCGTCATCGGTGGCCTGTTCCTGGGTGCCACCGGCATCCATCCGCGCGGCGATGTCCAGGTACAGCCCGACGGCCTGCTCACCGGCACCGCCATGCACGTCGCCAAGCACGTTCAGCGCCGACGCCATGGCGCTGTTGAGGCCGACGCCGCAGGTCGTGGCCATGCGCGCGATGGCGATACTCGGCGCCTGCGGGCCGTGGTCGACGGCCGACATCAACGCGGTTTCCAGCAGGCGGCCCTGGGCGACACTGGGTAGCTCACCACGCAGCATCAGCCAGATCATCTGCGCGAAACCGACATTGCCGATCAGTTCTTCGATGGCGTAACCGCGGTAGCGGATCTCGCCCGGCTGCATCTGGATAATGGAGGTCGTCCACCATTGTTCGCTCAGGCGGCGGCCGTCGTGGGCGTCGGTCATAGTGCGTGCTCCTCGCGCAGACTGTGGATCTGTTCGTCGCTGTAGCCGAGTTCGGCCAGGATGTTGTCGGTGTGTTCACCGAGCTGTGGCGGCGGAGTGCTCACCGATGGCGCCTGGTGATTGATCTTGATACCGGTACGCAGCAGGCTGATCGGGCGCTCGACACCAGGCACCCGGTCGAAGTGGGCAATCATGCCGCGGTCACGAATTTGTGGATGCTCAAGCACTTCCGGCACCTGGTACACCGGTCCGGACGGCACGCCCGCCGCCACCAGCAAGGCCCACCATTCGTCCGCCGGGCGAGTCGACAACGCCTCCTCCAGCAGTCGGGTCAGTTCGTCACGGTACTGCAGGCGAGCCTGGCGCTTGGCGAAACGCGGATCGGTGATCAGCTCCTCGCGCCCCACCACCCGGCACACCGCCTCGAACTGTTCCTGTTTGTTGGCGGCGATATTCAACGGCCCGCTGGCCGTGCGGAAGGTGCCCGACGGGCTGGCGGTGACGTTGTCGTTGCCCATCGGCTGCGGCACGCGACCGGCGACCAGGAAGTTCGACACTGCCCAGCCCATGGTGGCAAGGGACGCTTCGAGCATGGAAATATCGAGGAAGCAGCCCTCGCTGCGCTGACGGTCGGCCAGCACACTGGTAATGGCGAAGGCAGCGGTGATGCCTCCGACTGTATCGGAGATCGGATAACCCACCCTATACGGCGCGTTTTCCGGCGCACCTGTGATGCTCATCACCCCGGACATGCCCTGGATGATCTGATCGTAGGCCGGCAGATCGTGCAACGGGCCATCCTGGCCAAAACCGGAAATGGCGCAATAGATCAGCTTGGGATTGACCGCCTTGAGCGTTTCGTAGCCCAGTCCCAGACGCGTCATCACACCGGGGCGGAAGTTTTCCACCAGCACGTCGGCGCTGGCGACCAGCTTGAGGAATACCTCACGGGCCTCGGCATTCTTCAGATTCAGGGTCAGTGACCGCTTGCCTGGGTTCTGCGCCAGGAAGGAAACACCCATGAATTTCTGATTGAGCTCGGCATCGGCTCCCAGTTGGCGGGCCAGGTCGCCGCTGCCGGGCACCTCGACCTTGATCACGTCAGCGCCCATATGGGCCAGTTGATGGCAACAGAATGGACCGGCCAGTACGTTGGTCAGATCCAGCACACGAATGCCTTTCAGTGGGCTGATCATGCTGATGAGCTCCTTAATTTTTGATGGATTTTATTCCGTCAGATAGAATTGCTTTCTATTATATAGAATATCCTCTTGCTTTCAACGCATCGCTGCGGTTCGTCCCATCAGCTGGATTAGAATGGCCGGATTCGCCCGCACAGGAATGCCTCATGACCAAGAATCGAGTCGAAGCCGTCGACCGTGCCCTGTCGATCGTCGGCGCCTTCACCAATGGCCCGAGCCGCCTCAACCTACGTGACCTGGCCGAAAAGACCGGCCTGTACAAGAGCACCATCCTGCGCCTGTGCGGTTCGCTGGAGCACTTCGGTTACCTGGTGCGCGACGAGCACGGCGCCTTTCGCCTGGGGCCGACCATCGGCCAGCTCGGCTCGTTGTATCGCCGTGAACTTGGTGACCTGATCCGGCCATCGCTGCGACAGTTGGCAGAGGAGCTCAACGAGACAGCGTCCTTCTATGTGCGCGAGGGAGATGTGCGGGTCTGCCTGCTGCGGCAGAACTCCAACCAGGAAATCCGCCACCACCTGGAGGAAGGAGTGCGTCTGCCGCTGCAGCGCGGCGCTGCCGGCCAGGTACTGCTGGCCTTTGCCGGCGAGCAGGGCGAGGTGATGGATGTGATTCGCCAGCGCGGTTATCACCTGTCGCTTGGGGAACGAGCGCCGGACGTGGCAGCCATCGCGGTGCCGTTGTGCCTGCCCGATGGTTCGTTGCGCGGCGCGCTGTCGGTGTCCGGCCTCAAGAGCCGCTTCGACGAAGCCTTCCAGGCGCGAGCCGTAGAGCGCCTGAAGGAAGAGGCGACCCGCCTGACTCGGCAGATCGCCAACGAGTGATGCGGTTCAGGCGTGTGCGCTGGCCAACTCACGCTCCTCATCGAGCATCCGCAGATCGGCGCTGCCAATCACCAGGCCATCGTGCAGCGCCTGCTGGCACAAGCGGTCTTCGCGTTCTCCTGGCATCAGCACTTCATCGAAGCCTTCCGCCAGAGGCGAGGCCTTGGCCCGGCCAACCAGCTCGTCCATCTTGCTCGCGTAGTCGGCAGCCGGCAGGAACAGGTCGGTACGGAACACCAGGAAGGTGTGCCCGACATTCTGCGGCGCGCTGAAGTCGCTGTTTTGGTTGCGTACCTCGCCCCCGAACGCCGCCCCCGACATCACCCCGGCCAAGGCTTCCATCAGCAGCGCCATACCCGAGCCCTTGGGCCCGGCCATCGGCAACACCACACCCTTGATCGCCTGCTCGGCATCGGTGGTCGAGCGTCCTTCGCTGTCCAGTGCCCAGCCCTCCGGGATCGGTTCACCCAGGCGTGCAGCCCGGCGCAGCTTGCCGAACGCCACCACCGAGGTAGCCATATCCAGTTTCAACGGCGTAGCGCCCCCCGGCATGCCGAGGGCGAACGGGCTGGTGCCGAGAAATGGACTGCGCCCGCCCCACACGGGCATCAAGGGTGGTGCATTGGTCAGCACCATGGCTCCGAGCCCCTGATCGATGGCCATCTGCAGGTAGCAGGCAGACATGCCGAAATGGTTACTGTTGGAAGCCAGCACCAGGCTCACGCCATGGCGAGTGGCACGCTCGATCGCCACCTGCATGGCGCGGTGCGCAACCACGTAGCCCATGCCGTTGTCGCCGTCGACATGGGCAGTGGCACCTTCATCACCACTGACCCGCAGGTTCGGCTCGGCATTCACCAGGCCCAGACGCAGGCGCTTGGTGTATACCGGGATACGGCCGATACCGTGGGAAGCCACGCCCCGCGCCTCGGCCTCTACCAAGCAATGGGCGATGAAAGCGGCATGTTCCCGGGGAACATAAGCGGCGAAGATTTCTGTCACGCGGGCGAGCAACTGCGCGTGTCCGATGCAGTGGGATGCAGACACCATGGGTCACCAGTATCAGGTTGAGTGAAGGCCGACACCTGCCGGCCAGGGATGAATTACTCGGCCAGGCCGAACTCGGCGGCCAATTGACGGTAACGCTCGACTTCCTTGTCGACGTACTCGCTCAGCTCGTCGCCAGCAAGGTAGAAAGGAAACAGGTCACTACGCCGCACCAGGCGTTCGAAGTCATCGGTCTTGGCCAGCGCATCGAAAGACGATTTCCACCAGGCATAATCCTGCGGCTTGACCTGCGGCCCGGTGTACACCCCACGGATCATCGGCCAACTGACGTCGTAACCCTGCTCCTTGGCTGTGGGAATCGAGGCCAGCTTGTCGCCCATGCGCTCGTCGGCGAGCACCGCCAGCACCCGCACATCACCGGATTCGACGTAGTTGGCGTATCGGTGCTGATGACCTGTACATGACCGCCGAGCAAGGCGGTGAACACATCGCCCATGGCATCGAAACCGACATAACGCAGCTCACGCGGATTGACCTGCGCCTCGCGCATCAGCAATGCCGCCTGCATCCATAACTGGCTACCGACCGTACCATTGCCGCCAACCGCCAGGCCCTTGGGATCCTTGCGCAGATCGGCCAGCAGATCCTCCAGAGTCTGATACGGCGAGTCGGAGCGCACCACGATGGCCCCGTAGGTGGCGCCCAGCGCGGCCAGCCACTTCACGTCATGTTGGTCGTACTGGCCGAACTTGCCCTGGGCGATGTTGAGTAGCGAGCCACTGGAGAACACGGTGATCATGTCACCCGCGCTTGGCTTCTGCGCCACCACCATGTTGTAGGCCACCGCGCCGATACCGCCCGGCATGTACACCACACGCATGGGTTTCTTCAGCATGCCCTGATCCTTCAGGCCAATCTGAGCCAGTTTGCAGGTCATGTCGAAACCGCCGCCCGGCTTGGACGGCGCGACGCATTCCGGGCGCCGTGGTTCGGCATGGGCCAGGCCAGTGCCAACCAGCAGCGAGGCCACGATCAGGGTTCTCGAAAGACGAGTGAACATGAGGATTCTCCATTGTTTTTATTGGGACGGAGCGGTGCAGCGGCAGAGCGATGACGTCAGACCGGGCAGCCCTTGGCGCGCAGCAGCGCGTTGAAACGTTCCGGATCGGCATTGCCTTGCTGGTTGGTCAGGCGGATACGCTCTTCCTTCTCGGCATGGGCAAGCACTTCGGGCAGCAAGCTATGCAGGCGAGCAGCGGGAATCGCCACCACGCCATCGGCGTCGCCGAGAATCAGGTCGCCCGGTGCCACCATCAGCCCAGCGCAGGACACCGGCACGTTGACCTCACCCGGCCCCTCCTTGCTCGGCCCACGATGCACATGGCCCAGGGCGTAGACCGGGATCTCGCCTTCGGCCCACTCGGCCACGTCTCGAATCACGCCATTGACCACGAAACCGCCAAGGCGCTTGGTCAGCGCCGAGGTGCGCATCAGGCCGCCGATCACCGCCTGGCTCAGGTCACCCGCGCCGTCGATGACGATCACATCGCCTGGCTCGGCCATGAGCATGGCCTTGTGGATCATCAGGTTGTCGCCGGGGCGCACGCGCACGGTCACCGCCGGCCCGCACATCACCATATCCAGCGAGCCGTGGTAGGCGCGCAGGCCGAGGCCGCCGACCGTACGGCCCATGCAGTCACTGGCATGGGCGACCGGCACCCGGCGAAAGGCCTCGACCAGCTCGCGGTCGGGCGACGCGGCGCGTGGATTGACGGCGAAGCCGGCGGGCCAGGCAGGGGTAGCGTGACTCATGATACGAACTCCTCTTGGGGCAATACATGGGGGTTGATGCAGGCGCTGCGCTGCGGCGACTCGCCGTTCAGCCAGGCGAGCACGTGACGGGCCGCGCCCGCCGCCATGGCGGCCAGGGCATCGGGCGTGGAACCGCCGATATGCGGCGTCATGACCACATGGGGATGAGCGAACAGCGGGTTACCGGGAAGCAGGGGCTCCTGGCAGAAGGTATCGAGGCCGGCAGCGGCGACCTGACCACTGGCCAGCGCATCGAGCAGCGCCGCCTCGTCGATCAGCTCGCCACGGGCGGTATTGATCACCAGCGCAGCGGGCCGCAGGCGGGCCAGCTGCGCCCGTCCGAGCATGCTGCGGGTCGCCGCCGTCAGCGGGCAGTGCAGGCTGAGCACGTGACAGTCAGGCAGCAGCGCGTCCAGTGAGTCGCGAATCGCCACGCCCGCCACCGGGCTGACGCCGGCCAGGCCGGGGTCGAAGGCCAGCACGCGCATGTCCAGCGCCAGCGCCACCCGCGCCACGCGCTGGCCGATTTGCCCGAAGCCGACCAGACCCAGGGTACGTCCGGCCAGTTGCTGGCCATCGCCCGCGCGCAGCCATTGCCCAGCCCGCAGGTCGCGGTCGAAACGGGCGATACGCCGTGCCGCAGCCAGCATCAGGCCGATGCTCAGCTCGGCCACCGACTGGGCGTTGGCCGCTGGCGTGACGAATACCGGAATGCCGCGCGCGGTGGCGGCCTCGACATCGATGTTGCTCACCCCCACGCCATGCTTGGCGATCACTTTCAGGCTCGGACACTGCGCGATAGCCGCCGCGTCCAGCGGCATGGTGCGGGAAATGATGGCGTCCACCGGTTCGCTGGCCAGCACCCTGGCGATCGCGGTGGCGTCGTTCTGATCGGAGACGAACAGCAGCCGGCAGCCGGCCTGCTCGAGGAGATCGATACCGGCCGCCGAGAGCTTCGGTGCCGTGATGAGAATGGTATGAGGCATGCGCCGCGCCCTGTTGTTATTGGATGGGTGGATTATTGACAGGCAAAATGATGAAGTCTATTTTCCATTTCTAATCAAATGATAACTTTGGATGATCAATGGATTTACGTGACCTGCGCTACTTCGAGGCCATCGCCGACCACCAGAACATGCGCCAGGCTGCGAAGCGCCTGCATGTCACCCAGCCGGCCCTGACCAAGTGCATCCACCGCCTGGAGGAGCAGCTCGATGCCGAACTGTTCGAGCGGGTCGGTCGCGGCATCCGCCTGACCGCAGTCGGCCAGGTGCTGCTGGCACGTGCCCGTTACCTGCGTAACGCCATGGAGGAAACCCGCCGCGAGGTACGCGACTTCGCCCAGGGCATCGCCGGGCACGTGCGTATCGGCGCGGCAGCGACCGTGGCCCAGCACCTGCTCCCGGATCTGTGTCGCGAGTTGCTGATCCAGGCGCCGCAGGTCACCCTGGAGATCGTCATCGGCATGAACGACGTGTTGCGCGAGTCACTGCGCAGTGGTCAGCTCGATCTGATCGTCGGCCCACTGCCGGACAACGAGGAATTCGCCGCGCAGCCCATCGTCGAGGACGAGGTGGTAGTGATCGCACCGCGCAGCCATCCCCTGACCCGCGGCAAGATCAGCCTGCAACAGCTGTGCGACTATCGCTGGGTACTGCCGGCCCCGACCGTGGCGACCCGCCACTGGCTCGACCGTACCTTCGAACTGAACGGGCTGGCCAAGCCCAACGTGCAGATCGAAACCAACTCGATCATTCTGCTGCCCCGCCTGATCGCCGAAACCGAACTGCTCAGCTTCATTTCCCGACGCAACCTTGGGCCAGGCAGAGCCGGCGACACGCTGGTAGAACTGCCGTTGGCGAAAACCACCATGCACCGGCGTTTCGGCACCCTGTACCGGCGCGACGGCTACCTGTCACCGGCGGCGCAGCATCTGCTCGGCCTGCTCAGCCAGCGCGGTGCGCAGATCCTCGACGGGCCGCATTGAACGAGCGATGGCTCATTCAGCCAGGCCGAACTCCTTGGCCAGTTGCCGGTATTCGGCGACCTGGCGTTTCACGTAGGCGTCCAGTTCGCCCCCAGCCATGGCCAGTGGATAGAGATCGCGGCGCTCCACCTGCTGGCTGAACTTGGCCGAGGCGAACAGGCGATCGAACGCGCCCCGCCACCAGGCGAATGCCTCATCGCTGACCTCCGGGCCCATGTAGAAACCACGAATGACTGGCCAGGAAACATCGTAGCCCTGCTCTTTCGCGGTCGGGATATCGTTCAACTTGCCCGGCAGACGCTCGTCGGCGAGCACCGCCAATACCCGCAGCGTGCCGGCCTCGATCTGTCCGGCCACTTCACTAGTGGCACCGAAGACCACCTCGATATGACCGCCCATCAACGCCGTGTAATGGGTGGCCCCTCCTTCGAACGGCACATAACGCAACGCCCTGGCGTCCACGCCGATCTCTCGCGCCAGCAATGCCGCGCGCATCCAGCCGTGGCTGCCAACCGTACCGCCAGCCCCCATCGGCACTGCCCCCGGATTCTGCTTCAACGCCACGGCCAGGTCGTCGAGGGTCTTGAAGCGCGAGTCGGCGCGCACCGCCACCAGGCCATAGTCCACGCCCAGGGCTGCCAGCCACTTCACCGCGCTCTCGTCGAAGCGGCCGAATTTGCCTTGTGCCAGGTTCATCAGCGAACCGCTGGAGAACACCGTGACCAGGCCTGGATCGGCTTTCTTTTGCCCGGCGATCACGTTGTAGGCCACAGCGCCGAGGCCGCCCGGCATATAGGTCACGCGCATCGGACTGTTGAGCAGTTTCTGCTCGTTCAAACCGCCCTGCAGCAGCTTGCAGGTGATGTCGAAACCGCCTCCCGGGCTACTCGGCGCTATGCATTCTGGGCGCCGCGGCTCATCGGCCTGGGCGCCGGCAACGACCAGCGAAAAGGACAGGGCAAGTAGGAAAGCGGGACATTTCATATCTATCACCTTGTTGTTTTTGTAGGTTGAGTGCGCGTCCTGCACGATCTTCATCCCTGTCGCGGCGACGACCAGCGTCGCCAGAGGCGAAACACGCGCTCGGCGAGAAATACCACCAGCACGAAACGCAGCACCTGGATGGCGGTCACCAGCGCCACCGACTGATTGAGCGCCTCGGCGGTCAGGCTCAGCTCGCTGATGCCACCGGGCATCATGCCCAACATGGTCGCGGCCACCGGCAGACCGCCGAGCTGCGCCAGGCACCAGGCCAGGCCACTGGCGCCGAGCACCATCAATGCGGTGAACGCCAGCACGCGCAGCAGGAAGGCTGGCGCCGAGCGGAAGAACGGACGATCGAAGTAGCTGCCCAGCGAGCAGCCCATCAGCCATTGCCCCGCCTCACCGAGCCCGGGCGGCAGGCCGATATGCAGATCCATCCACACCGCGCAGGTCGCGCAGACCAGCAGCGGCCCGAGCATCCACGGGTTGGGCTGATGCAGGCGTTGCCAGGCCCAGGCCACCATGGCGCCGAGCGGCAGCAGCAAAGCCAGCCAGCGCCAGTCCACTGCTGCCGGAGCCGGCGCGCTCGGCGCGGGGATACCCAGGGTGAACAGCGCCGGGATGCACAGCACGATCAGCACCATGCGCAGGCTCTGCCCGGCGGCCACCCTATCCAGTTGGTCGGCACCGTGGCGCGCCGCCAGGTTGATCATTTCGCTGGCACCACCAGGCATGCTGGCGAAATACGCCGTGACCGGGTCGTTGCCGCCACGGCGAAAGATCACCACGCCGATCACCGACAGCAGCAGCGTGGCCAGGGCGCAGAGCAGGATCACCAGCGCATGACTGCCGATCTGCTCCACCACCTCGCGGGTGAAGTGCAGACCCAGGCCGGTGGAGATCAGCCACTGCCCACACTTGCGCCCGTTGGGGATGTCCTCGATGCGCCAGCCACTGCAGCGCACCAGGATGACCGCCAGCATGGCGCCGACGATCCACGGCAACGGCCAGCCGACCAGGCTCGCCAGCCAGCCGCCGAGCAGGCCGACGAAGGGCGTGGCATACCAGCGCGATCCGCGCATACCGTTACTCGGCCGCAGCCAGGGCGCGGCGTACCTCACGGCGACGACGCAGGGTTCGCCAGATCGGGAACAGGATCATCCCGGCGATCAGCACCCAGACCACCCAGGTGATCGGGCTGGAAAACAGAATGCTCAGCTCGCCATTGGAGATCGACAGCGCTCGGCGCAGGTTCTGCTCCATCAGGCCGCCGAGGATGAAGCCGAGCAGGATCGCCGACAGCGGGAAATCCATCTTGCGCAGGATGTAACCGACCACGCCGATACCGATCATCAGGAACAGGTCGAAGGTGGTCGCGTGCACGGCGTAGACGCCGATCGAGGTGATGATGGCGATCACCGGTACCAGCGCCCAGTACGGCACGGCGAGGATCTTGGTGAAGACCTTGATCATCGGCACGTTGATCACGATCAGCATCAGGTTGGCGACGAACAGCGAGGCGATCAGGCCCCAGACGATGTCCGGCTGGTTCTGGAACAGCAGCGGGCCGGGGGTGATGTTGTACAGGGTCAGTGCGCCGAGCATTACCGCGGTGGTGCCCGAGCCGGGAACGCCCAGAGTCAGCATCGGCACCATGGAGCCGCAAGCCGAGGCGCTGTTGGCGGTTTCCGGAGCAGCCAGGCCGCGCAGGTCACCCTCGCCGAACTTGTTGTCCTTCACCGCCAGGCGCTTCTCGGCCATGTAGGCCACGGCACTGGCCAGGGTCGCGCCAGCACCGGGCAGGATACCGAGGAAAAAGCCCAGGGCACCGGTACGCAGGTTGGTCACCAGTACCGAAGCCCCCTCCTTGAAGTTGAACAGCATGCGCCCGCCGGCCTTGATGGCCTTCTGGCCATTGTGCGTGCGCTCAAGCAACACGAGTATCTCGCTGACCGAGAACAGGCCGAGCACCAGCACCACGAACTGGATGCCGTCGGCCAGGCCGAGGCTGCCGAAGGTGAAGCGGTACACACCACTGTTGGAGTCGATGCCGATGCACGACAGCAGCAGGCCGATCAGCGCGGCGATGGCGGTCTTCATCGGTTTGTTGCCGGCCATGCCAGCCAGGCAGACGATGGCGAAGACCATCAGCACGAAGTACTCCGCCGGGCCGAAGGCGACCGCCCAACTGGCCAGCAGCGGGGCGAAGATCACTACGCCGCAGGTGGCCATCAGGCCGCCGACGAACGAGCTCCAGGCGGAGATCGACAATGCCACGCCAGCTTTGCCCTGACGCGCCAGCGGGTAGCCGTCGAGGGTGGTCATCACGGCCGATGCTTCACCGGGAATGTTCAGCAGGATCGAGGAAATACGCCCGCCGTATTCGCAGCCCAGGTACACGGCGGCGAGCAGGATCAGCGCGCTCTCCGGCGGCAGGCCGAGGGCGAAGGCGATGGGGATCAGCAGTGCCACGCCGTTGATCGGGCCCAGGCCCGGCAACAGGCCGACCACGGTGCCGATCAGGGTGCCGCATAGCGCGGTGAACAGGTTGTAAGGCGTGAGCGCAACGCCGAAGCCCTGCCCCAGATAGCTAAGAGTTTCCATCGATCAGTTCTCCAGGAGTTCCAGAACGCCCAAGGGCAGGGGCACGTCCAGCGCGTAATCGAACAGCAGATAGAGGCCGATCGAGGCGACCACGCCGATCACCGCGCATTGCCACCAACGAGCGCCATACAGGCGGGCGATGAAGAAGCCGAACAGCGTGGTGCTGAGCACGAAGCCCAGCCTTTCGAACAGCGCGGCATACACCAGCAGCAACCCGACACAGGTGCACACCTTGATCAGCATGGGCCGATCCAGCGGCACTTCTTCATCATGACCGGGCACTGGCGCCAGGCTTATCGAGGCCGGTTTGAACAGCAGGTACAGCGCCCCCGCGATGATCAGCACCAGCAACAGCAGCGGATACGCCCGCGGCCCGACCGGCTCATAGGAAAACGGTGCCTGGTAACCCCAGGCGACGACGACCAGGCTGACGCAGGTCGCCAGCAGGATCGCCCCGAAGATGCGTTGATACATGAAACACCCCTCGCGGACGTGGCTCGCGCGTTCCGCTGCAAGAAGACCGCCCACGGCGGCCAGGTTCGCTGGTTACCAGATCGGCAGGCTGTAGCTGACGATCAGACGATGCTCGTCCGCGCCGCGGGTGAAGTTGGCGCGGTGACTGGCATGGCGCCAGCGCACGCCGACGTTCTTCAGCGCGCCGCTCTGCACCTTGTATTGCACGTCGATGTTGCGCTCCCACTCGCGACCGGTCTGGCTGCTACCGGTGACCTGGGCATGGGAACCGCTGACATAGCGGGTCATGAAGGTCAGCCCCGGTACGCCCAGAGCACTGAAGTCATAGTCGTAACGCGCCTGCCAGGAGCGCTCTTCGGCCTGGGCGAAATCGTTGAGCTGGAGGAAGTTGACCAGATACGGGTTGGTGCCATTGATGTAGGCGAAACCGGTGTCGCCGAACATCCGCTGATAACCGGCACCAATGCTGTGCCCGGCCTGGCTGTAAGTGAGCATGCCGTTGAGCGCACGGTTGTCGACCTCGCCACCCAGAGCACGCCCTTGATCATCGCTGATCGACAGACGCAGGTCGGTCTTCAGCTTGCCCTCGCCGAGTGGCATCGAATGCTGCAGGCCGAGAAAGTGCTGGTTATACACATCGTTCAATTGACCGAAGTGGTAGCTGCCCGTCAATGCAGGGGTAAAGCGGTAATCGGCACCGGCAAAATCGAAGTGTGCCGACTCCACCGCACCGCCACTGAATCGACGGTTCTTGTTGTTCAGCGCCAGGCGCTCGGAGTGGCTGGCATCGCGTGCGGTGACGCGCTCCAGGCGTCCGAGGTTGACAGTCAGACCGTCCAGTTCGTTGGCAGTCACCTGCCCGCCACGAAACACCTGCGGCAAGATACGGCCGTCGTTGGGTTGCACAGTGGGCAGTTTGGGAATCAGCGTACCGACCTTCAATTCGCTCTCGGACACGCGCACCTTGGCGGTCAGCCCGAGCTTGGAATACTCGTCCGCAGCACGGCCGTCATCGTGAGTGGGTAACAGCCCGGTGCCAGTGCGGCCACGACCCGAATCGAGCTTGAGGCCGAGCATGCCCAGAGCATCCACACCAAAGCCTACGGTGCCTTCGGTATAGCCGGAACGCATGTCCAGGATGAATCCCTGAGCCCACTCTTCGCGCTTGGACTGGCCGCTGCCGTCACGAAAGTCGCGATTGAGATAGAAATTGCGCAGATCCAGCTTGGCCGAGCTGTCTTCGACGAAAGCGGCCTGGATGCCCAGGCTGCAAGCCAGCAGAGGCAACGAAGTGCAGATTGCCGCAGCCAGCGGCGCGGAACGGAAAACGGGCATCGACTGCCTCCTTGTTGTTATCGGGTGATGCGTATGCAGCCGTCATCGGCCTGTGATGACGGCGGGGATGTTCGCGGCTGAGACCGATAGCGTCCATTACCGAATATTCATCATTCGATTCCTTTCGGGAATCGAATCAGTCAGCAGCGCCGTGGCCTCTCTTTACTGCACCAGGCCAAAGTCGCTGGCCAGTTGCTTGTACTCGGCCACCTGCTTCTTCACGTACTCGCCCAGTTCTTCGCCGGTCATGGAGAAGGCGTACATTTCCCGCTGATCGCGCAATCGGGCGAATTCATCGGTCTGCATCAGCTTGTCGAAGGAGGCGAGCCACCAGGCGTAATCCTCATCCTTCACTTTCGGGCCCATGAAGAAGCCACGGATCACCGGCCAGGAAACGTCGAAGCCCTGCTCTTTGGCAGTGGGGATTTCAGCCAGCTTGCCGTCCAGACGTTCGTCGGCCAGTAGCGCCAGCACGCGCACATCACCCGCCTCGACATAAGGCGCGGCCACGGCGATATCGCCGCTGATCACCCCGACGTGCCCGCCGAGCAATGCGGTGAACACATCGCCATTGGTGTCGAAACCGACATAACGCAGCTTGCGCGGGTCGATGCCGCCTTCACGGCTGAGCAACGCGGCCTGCATCCAGTGCTGGCTGCCAACCGTGCCGGCAGCACCCAGCGGCGTGACGGCTGGATTTTCCTTGAGGGCAGCGATCAGCTCAGAGAGATTCTGGTAGGGAGAATCCTTGCGTACGGCGATGACGCCGTAGCTGGCACCCACGGCGGCCAGCCAGCGCACATCGTTCTCGTCATAACGACCGAACTTGCCCTGCGCCAGATTGAGCAGCGAACCGCTGGAGAAGGCCACGATGGCACCTGCATCGGCAGGGCGCTGGGCAACCATGGTGTTGTAAGCCACGGCACCGATGCCGCCAGGCATGTAGGTGACGCGCATCGGCGACTTGAGCAATTCGATGTCCTTGAGGCCGCTTTGCGCCAGCTTGCACGTCAGGTCGAACGCGCCACCTGGGCTGGAAGGCGCGATGCACTCCGGACGACGCGGCTCGGCCTGCAGGCTGCCTGCGATCAACAGAACGCTCAGCCCGAGCGCGTAACGCTTACTCAAACGCAACATAGGAATTCCTCTTTGTTTTTATTAGCCATTGCAGTCTCAGAAACCACATATGTTCTATCTAGCAGAACATCGTTCTGATTTGTCGACAGATTAAGAAATAAAACGCCCGGTGTCCACTATTCCCAGGCAAAAGGAACGGATGTGCAGCGGGAAACAGGCGAGAAAAGTCATCGGCGTTCTGTCGTGTGGAACGCAAGGGGCGGTATGTGGCAGAAGAGGAATGATCTGGCGGGAAAAACTATTGACCACTGCTCATTTGACGGGGGGCTTAATCATTAAAAGCAGATACTTAAGGCCGTTTTTCGGATTACAAGAATCATCAAGTTCAGGGGCAATCCATCGTGAGCGGGCGCTCTATCTCGGGGCGTACAGCATTAATCGACTGTTTCAACAAAGGATCTCGTCGTGACGGCGCTCAACGGATTAACCTCCAAAACTGCACTCGCCCTATGCCTGGTGGGCGCCTCGTAGGCCTATGCAGATCGATCTCCACCTTCGGTGTGATCGCTTCGCACAACCAGTACAAGCTCACCGTAGACGATGAAACCGGCAAGGAGCGCCTCAACGTCAAAAAGATGAAAGAGCCGAGGATGATTCTCTCCAAAATGGTCAAGCTGGGCTTGGTCTGCAAGGCGCCGACTGAAAGTGCCTCCCTCGGCGAAGAGACCAAAATTGGATGTCCGTTCGGTCAGCATTTTCCCTCGGATTCAGGCCTGTTCAGGGCCTGTTCAGTTTCGAGACCGCTCATCGGTTTTACCGAATCGCGCGGGTTAGACGCAGTCTAGGAACCTGCGTCGCACCATTTTGGTGAACGGCGTTATCCACCCCCAATTGCCAAGGATAAAGCCATGCAACTGACCAGAATAATCCCAAAAACCACTCTCGCCCTGTGCCTGGCGGGCGCTTCCCAAGCCTATGCAGACTCGGTCACCGACCCGATCTCGACGTTCGGTGTGATCGCCTCGCACAACCAGTACAAGCTGACCGTGGACGACGAGAGCGACAAGGAACGTCTCAATCAGGGCGGTCTGTTCTACCACTTCGGCAACAAGCTGACGGGGCAGGAAGGCTTCATCTATCAGGCCGGTATCGAGGGCCAGTACCGTGACAAGGACGATGTGGAGTACAAGTCCGCGCGCGCCGACATCGATCTCGGTCTGCGTGCCGCGCTGAGCACCAACAACTATGTCGACGTGATCATCGGTGGCGGTTACGACTGGGGGCGCATCGAGCAGGATGACGTCGGCCCCTTCGACAGCAACGTCAAGCTGACCAGCAAATCGCCGTTCGCCAAGGCCGGGCTCGGTTACAACTACCTGACTCCGGATTACACGCTGCGCCTGGAGGTGGGAGCACGCTATTCGATCAACTCCGAAGCGCGTCTGAAGATCGACGGTGACAGCGATTCGGTCGATCTGAAAGACAAGGTCAACCCTTATGGCGAGCTGACCATGCTGTGGAACAAGGGCATCAACAATCTGCCGATCAGCACCAGCCTGTACTACACCCAGACGCGTTATGAACTCGACAGCAACAGTGCCATCGCCGAGCGCAGCAAGCTCAAGCAGGAGCAAGTAGGCCTGCGCGTTGGTCTGGCATTCTAAGCGCCTCGTAGACCGCCTGGTTCGCCAGGCGGTTTGCCTTTATCGATAGCCCCGCCAATTCCCTCTTTCCCCAACCTCCGACTGGCCGACTGAACGTCATCTGGCCAGCGCTTGCCCGATCCAGTAGGGTGTCATCCCGCCATCTCGGGAGGCGGCCTGTGAGCCGTCGTATCGTTTTTCATTGCGAGGAAAGAGCGCATGACTGCACCTGTCGTGATCATCGGTACCGGCTTGGCCGGTTACAACCTGGCCAAGGAGTGGCGCAAGCTCGACACCCAGACGCCGCTGCTGCTGATCACCGCCGATGATGGCCGCTCTTATTCCAAGCCAATGCTCTCCACTGGCTTCGGCAAGAACAAGGACGCCGATGGCCTGGCCATGGCCGAGGCTGGCGCCATGGCCGAGCAGCTCAACGCAGAGATTCGCACCCACGCTCGTATCACCGGCATCGACCCTGGCCACAAGCGTCTGTGGATCGGTGAGGAAGCTGTGGCCTACCGTGATCTGGTACTGGCCTGGGGCGCAGAGCCCATCCGCGTGCCGGTGGAAGGCGATGCCCAGGACGCGATCTTCCCGATCAACGACCTGGAGGACTACGCCCGCTTCCGCGCTGCTGCGGCTGGCAAGCGTCGGGTACTGATCCTAGGTGCTGGCCTGATCGGCTGCGAGTTCGCCAATGACCTGACCGCGGGCGGTTATCAGGTCGAAGTGCTGGCGCCTTGCGAGCAGGTGATGCCTGGCCTGCTGCATCCGGCCGCTGCCGCCGCCGTGCAGAGCGGTCTTGAAGGTCTCGGTGTGCGCTTCCATCTGGGCCCCGTACTGGCCAGCCTCAATCATCAGGGCGATGCCCTGCAGGCCCTGCTTTCCGATGGCAGCCTGGTCGAGTGCGACGCCGTGGTCTCGGCCGTTGGCCTGCGCCCGCGTATCGACCTGGCCGCTGCTGCCGGGCTCGACGTCAACCGTGGCGTGATGGTCGACCGTGAACTGCGCACTTCCCACGCCAATATCTATGCGCTGGGCGACTGCGCCGAGGTCGATGGTCTCAATCTGCTCTACGTGATGCCGCTGATGGCGTGCGCTCGGGCCCTGGCCAAGACCCTGGCCGGTGAGCCCACTGCCGTGAGCTACGGGCCAATGCCGGTTACGGTGAAGACGCCGGTTTGTCCGTTGGTGGTATCGCCGCCGCCGCGTGGCAGCCAGGGTGAGTGGACAGTCGAGGGAGCTGCCGGCGACATCAAGGCGCTCTGCCGTGACGCTTCCGGGGCGCTGCTGGGCTACGCCCTGACCGGTAAGGCCGTGCAGGAGAAACTGGCCCTGAACAAGGAATTACCGCCCCTGCTGGCATGATTGCCTGCCGTTCTGTCGGATACGCCACGAAATTGCCTGGTTAAACTGTCGGACGAGACTGGCGCAGTGCGATGCGGCATGCCATTCTCCCTTGGGTCTGCCGCAGCGCAGAGCTGTTGCGGCGCCTTGGGCGCTGTTCTGGAAGAACAGCACGGACACAACAACAAAAAACCGTCAAAGAGGCATCTATGCGTAAACCGGAACTCGCCGCCGCCATCGCCGAAAAGGCTGATCTGACCAAGGATCAAGCCAATCGTGTACTCAACGCCGTACTGGAAGAAATCACCAGTGCACTGAACCGCAAGGACAGTGTGACCCTGGTGGGCTTCGGTACTTTCGTCCAGCGCCATCGTGGCGCCCGTACTGGCAAGAACCCGCAAACCGGTCAACCGGTGAAGATCAAGGCCAGCAACACCGTCGCCTTCAAGCCGGGCAAGTCCCTGAAAGACGCGGTCAACTGAGTCTATTGCCCGGAGCCGTTCGGCTCCGGGCTTCTCCTCACATCGGAGCTGCTTGTCTGTCGTAGGCTGCGATGTGTGCACTGACGCAAATCTGTGCTTCCATCAGGTGCGCATGGCGCACCCTGTGTCGCGACTCCTTGCAGCCATGCTTTGGACGGGCTGTGGTCTTGCAAGAAAACCACTACAATGCGCGGCCATCATCTTCGATCACGAGGGCCTGTGCATGAAATTCCGTTTTCTTCTGTGGATGCTGGGCCGTCTGATGGCCAAGGCCAGCCGTGAAAACCCTGCGTTTCGTCAGCAGCTCGAAGGCCGCGACATGGTATTCCAGTTGCACACCCTCGACGGCAAGGTCGCCCGTCATTTCATCGTCTCGGGCCAGCGTGTCAGCAGCAAGCGCGGTGTGGCCAGCGAGCCGGCGTTTGCCATCGGCTTCAAGGATGCGGCTTACGGCTTTGCCACCATGACCGCGAAGAACAAGCAATTGGCCTTCATGCAGGGCATCCAGAACAAGGACATCCAGATCCAGGGCAACCCGGCGCTGGTCATGTGGTTTCAGGGGCTGACCAAGTACCTGATGCCGAAGAAGGCCGAAGCGCCGAAAAAGGCCGCCTGACTCACCTGTGAGCGTGGCACGACTGGCCGCCACGTCTCGCTTTGGTTAGGCTCCCCACACGTTCTTGTGGAAAGCCCGGCCATGCGTCTTTTCCTGTTGTCCCTCTTATCGCTGCTGGCGGCCGCCTCGGTGCGTGCCGAGCCCGCAGCGCCGAAAGCCCTGTTGCCGTTATTCGAACTCGCCGGGATTCATCTGCTCTGCGAGCAGAGTCTGCCGCTGCTGCAGCGTGGTCAGGAGGAGTCTGAGCAGAAGCGCCTTGCCCAGCTATTTGCGGGTGAAGCGTTTTGCCTGGATCTGGCCAAGCGCGTGAGCGCACGCTTCGAGGCCGAACAGCTGGCGGAAATACGTGAGCGTCTCGACAGCCCGCTGGCACAGCGCTTCACCTCTGCCGAGCGCGCGGTAGGTGAGCAACCCGAAGGGCTGGCCGAATATCGCCAGCGTTTGAGCGAGCAGCCGCCCCGTGGCGTGCGCCTAGAGCTGGTCAAGCGCCTCGACGCGGCGGCGCAAACCACGGCTCTGGCCAGCCTGCTGCGCTACGAGGTGGGCAAGACCCAGGCGCTGCTGGCGTTGAAGGCACGTGGTGAGAACCTCGACGAGGCCGAGTTGCAGGCCCGCACGCAGGAGCAGGCGCGAGCCATTCGTGAGTCCAGCGCGCAGGCGGTGGAGTCCTTCATGTTGTATGCCTACAGGCAATTGCCCAGCGACCAACTGGCCGAGTACGCCGCGCTGTACGAGCACGCCAGTGTCAACCAACTGCTCAGCGCCAGTATCGAGGTCGTGCCGCAGCTGTTTGGCGAGCGCCGCGAACAGCTGCGCAAGGCAGCGGGCAAACCCTAGGACGGATCGGAACGCCGACCGCTCGTAGTGTCAGCCATCCAACGGCGTACTGCTTCGCGTACGGATCGCCGCCCGGTACGCCCTACGATGCGATGGTTGTATGGATGCCAGCCCGTAGGGCGGGTGCAACCCGCCATTTAGCCCGCCTGGTCGTTCAGTGTGGGTGCTGGAACTGTGCAGCCAGCTCGCGCAGGGCGACTTCGGCGCTGAGAACCTTGCTCACCGCATCTTCGGCCTTTTCCCGGCTCAGGCCCAGCGCCTCGAACAGTTCATCGTCGATCTCGCCCTGCGGGCCGGCGCCGATGCCGCGATTGCGTAGCAGGCTGACCGCCAGGCACACCAGGTTGGGGAAGGCGGCGTTGTCGCCGGCATAGCTCGGATCCTGCTGGAAGCGCAGGGCGCTGGACAGTTCCTCCGGCATATCCCAGTGACGCATCAGCCAGGCACCGATCTGTTCGCGTGTGATGCCCAGCAGGTGCTGTTCGATGTGGCTGTGTGACAGGTGCGGGTTGACCTCCAGGTGGCGGCAGATCAGCGAGAAGTGCGGTGGGAAGACGTGCGCCAGCACCAGATAACCGAAGTTGTGCAGCAGACCGGCGAGGTAGGTGAGGCCGGCTTCCGGGCGCTGCGCGCGCGGCATGGCGCGGGTCAGGCCTTCGATTACGGCTGCGGTGTAGATCGCCTGCTGCCAGTAGGGTGTGGCGTGCTGGGGCTGATCCTTCGGCAAGCTCAGGGTCTTGCCCAGGGCCAGGCCAAGAGCCAGGTTGATCACCAGGTCGAAGCCCAGTACACGGACGATGGCGTCTTCGACCGAGCGGATCTTGCCGGGGGCGGCGTAATAGGGCGAGGCTGCCCAACTGACCACCTGCGCGGCCAATGCCGGGTCGGTTTCCACCACGCCGGTGATGTCGTCCACCGTGGCATTGGGGTCAACGCGTAGCTTGATGATCTTCTGCGCGGTTTCCGGCAGTGGTGGAATCTCGATGGTTTCTTCCAGGCGCTGCTGGATGCGGCGCGCAGTGAAGGCCTGTACCGCCTGGGTGATTTCCGCGCGGTCGTCATCGGGGCGGTCGAGGTTCAGGCGGATGGCGCTGACCGGTTCGCCGAAGCGCGCGGCGCTGGCTTTGCTCAGCAACCCTTTGAAGGCCTCGGTAGGAATTTCCAGTAGCACGCCCGGCTGGCCGGACTCGATCAGCAGCTTCGGCACTTGCAGCAGGCGTTCTTCATACAGGCAGGGCGAGCTGGTCAGTGGTGGCAGGCCTGGCAGGGCGGCCAGGTTGTGCTTGCCGAGCATGCGTTCGAGGCGCTCCGGCTTGACTGCGGTGAGCTGACGCCCGGTGAGTTCTGCCAGGCGCGACAGATCCAGCAGGTGGCTGCGTGGGTAGAGCACCAGCAGGGCGCCGACAGCGTCATCCACCAGCACGGCTTGCAGGCGCGTCTCGTTTGGCAGACCCGGTCGCTCCGCGCGTACCTGGTAGGGCACGGCGAGTTTCTCCAGCAGTTGCACGATCACGGCAGGTGCCTGCGGGTTGTCGTTGGGGGCGAGGGCGGCTTCAGTCATATCGGTATCCGGCGTTGGCGCATCTGTATCGGAGTATAACCAGCGGGCAGTTGCGCAAAGGTTCGTGGCGGCAGTTGTCCTGTGACCAGGTTCACACTTGACCGTATTGCTGGCCGTGACGCAACCAGCGTTCCAATAATGGAGCCACATGTTGTGGCCAATGTTCCAAAAGTGCCTGCGCTGCATCGCGAACGGCTGGCAGCAGATCGGCGTCGCGCATCAGATCCGCCACCTTGAACTGCAGCAGACCGGTCTGCCGGGTGCCAAGCATTTCGCCCGGGCCACGCAGTTCCAGATCCTTCTCGGCGATGACGAAACCATCGGTGGTCTCACGCATGATCGCCAGGCGCTCGCGCCCCAGTTGCGACAGCGGCGCGTGGTAGAGCAGCACGCAATGGCTGGCTGCGCTGCCCCGGCCGACGCGCCCGCGTAGCTGGTGCAATTGCGCCAGGCCCAGACGCTCGGGGTTCTCGATGATCATCAGGCTGGCGTTGGGCACGTCGACGCCGACTTCGATCACCGTGGTGGCCACCAGCAACTGCAGATGGCCTTGCTTGAATTCGTCCATCACCGCGGCCTTCTCGGCCGGTTTCATGCGTCCGTGAATCAGGCCGACGCGCAGCTCGCCGAGTGCTGCCGATAGCTCCTCGAAGCTGGTTTCCGCCGCCTGGCAGGTGAGCTCCTCGGATTCTTCGATCAACGTGCACACCCAGTAGGCCTGGCGGCCCTGCTGGCAGGCATTGCGCACACGTTCGACCACTTCGTCGCGGCGGCTGTCGGCGATCACCAGGGTATTCACCGGCGTGCGGCCGGGTGGCAGCTCGTCGAGGATCGAGGTATCCAGATCGGCGTAGGCGCTCATCGCCAGGGTGCGCGGGATGGGCGTGGCGGTCATGATCAACTGGTGCGGGCAGAGGCGGCCGTCGATGCCCTTCTGGCGCAGGGCCAGGCGCTGCTGCACGCCGAAGCGGTGCTGCTCGTCGATGATCACCAGCGCCAGGCGCTTGAACTTCACCTCGTCCTGAAACAGCGCATGGGTGCCGACCACCATCGGGCAGCCGCCAGCGATCTGTTCCAGTGCCGCCGCGCGTGCTTTGCCCTTGAGCTTGCCGGCCAGCCAGGCGACTTCCAGGCCGAGCGGCGCCAGCCATTTGCTGAAGTTGAGGAAATGCTGCTCGGCGAGGATTTCGGTCGGTGCCATCAGCGCCACCTGATAGCCCGCTTCCAGTGCCTGCAGGGCGGCCAGGGCGGCGACCACCGTCTTGCCGGCACCGACATCGCCTTGTACCAGGCGCAGCATAGGTTCGCTTTGCGCCAGGTCGTAGGCGATCTCGGCGCCGACCCGCTGCTGCGCTCCAGTGGGGGCGAAGCCGAGGTTCTGCAGATACAGCTGCGGCAGTTTCTTGGCCGCAGGCAGGGCCGGTGCCTGCTGCCGGCGTACCTGCTCACGCAGGCGTTGCAGGGACAACTGGTGCGTCAGCAGCTCTTCGAAAGCCAGACGATGCTGGGCCCAGTGGCGGCCTTCGGCGAGTTCTTCGACATCGGCATCCGGCGGTGGCCGATGCAGGTAGCGGATCGCTTCGTCCAGTGGCGCCAGGCGATAGTCGCGGGCCAGTTCGCTCGGCAGCCAGTCCGGCAGGCTATGTGGCCCGAGGCGCGCCAACGCCTGCTGGCTGAGTTGGCGCAGGCGCTGCTGGGTCAGCCCTTCGGTGGTCGGATAGATGGGCGTCAGACTCTGCTCCACCGGTGCCGGTTCGTCGCCACTCTGTGCGCGGTATTCCGGGTGGTAGATTTCCAGGCCCGTGGCACCAGGGCGTATTTCGCCATAACAGCGCAGCGCCGTGCCGCGTTTGAGGCCTTCCTTCTGCGCCTGGCTGAAGTGGAAGAAACGCAGGCTCAGCGTGCCGCTGCCATCCTGCAGGCGCACCAGCAGGCTGCGGCGCCGGCCCATGACCACGTCGGCACCGGCGACGATACCTTCGACCACGGCATCCTGGCCCGGGCGCAGGGCGCCGATGGGCGTGATGCGGGTGCGATCCTGGTAGCGCAGTGGCAGGTGAAAGAGGACGTCCTGCAGGCTCTCCAGGCCGACCTTGGCCAGTTTTTCCGCCAGCGCCCCCCCCACGCCCTTGAGCGTGGTAACGGGAACGCTGGCCAGTTCGGTCACGCCTGCTCTCAGGCGCTCTTGGCCTGGGGACGAGCCACCGAGCACAAGCGAATGGAGTCGGCCAACACTTCGATGGCGTTGGGTCGCGGGAAGCTGGCGCGCCAGGCGATGGCCACGGTGCGGAAGGGCACCGGTGCGCTGAGCGGACGGACTTCGATCACGCCGGGTGCGTAGTGGTGGCTGTCCACCGCCGAAAACGGCAGGATCGACACGCCAAGGCCGGAGGCGACCATGTGGCGGATAGTCTCCAGCGAGCTGGACTCCACGGTGGTGTGCTTGCCGTGGTCGTCGCCGCCCTTGCGCAAGGTTGGGCAGGCTTCCAGCACCTGGTCGCGGAAGCAGTGGCCTTCTCCGAGCAGCAGCAGGCTCTTGTCGTTGAGCAGCTTGGTATCGATGGTTTCCATCGCGGCCCAGGGATGGCCGGCGGGCAGCAGGGCGTAGAAGGGTTCGTCGTACAGCGGCTTGGTCAGTACATCGGCTTCCTGGAATGGCAGCGCGATGATGATGGCGTCCAACTCGCCGGTGCGCAGCTTGTCGCGCAGGATGTGGGTGAAGTTTTCCTCGATATACAGCGGCATTTCCGGTGCGACCCGGTGCAACTGCGGAATCAGATGGGGGAAAAGGTAAGGGCCAACGGTATAGATGGCGCCGATCTTCAGCGGTGCAGCCAGCTGATTCTTGCCGGCCTGGGCCAGCTCACGGATGCCCTGAGCCTGCTCCAGCACCTTCTGCGCCTGGGTGACGATGCCCTCGCCGACCGGGGTCAGGCGTACCGCGCTCTTGCTGCGTTCGAAGATCAGTACGCCAAGCTCGTCTTCCAGCTTCTTCACGCCGACGGACAGAGTCGGCTGGCTGACGTGACAGCGTTCGGCGGCGCGGCCGAAATGCTGCTCCTGGGCAAGGGTGACGATGTAACGCAGTTCGGTGAGGGTCATAGTCTTTTTCCATTGAACTGCCGCAAGCATAGCGGGTGTAGTCAATGGAACCAAGCGCCCGCGGCTCTGCACCGAGGGCACTTGTTTTCAGCGTTGTTCCAGCGAGTAGACAAAAGGCGCGACGATCTCCAGTGTGCCGTTCTTCAGCAACTCGGCGGGCGGCTTGGGCAGTGGCTGGGCGCGGCGGATGGTCTGCAGCGTGGCGCGATCCAGCGATGCGCTGCCGGTCTTGCCCACCAATTCGTAGGACAGCACCATGCCGTTGCCGTCGATCACGAAGCGCAGCCGATTGGTGCCCTTCAGGCCACGGCGCCGTGCATCTTCCGGATAACGCTTGTAGCGCGCCAGATGGTTGAACAACTCGCTCTGCCAGGTGCGTTCGGCGGCGCTGGGAACACTGGGCGCGGCCAGTTGCGGTGCGGCCGGCTTGTTCTCGCTGGGCGTTTCATTGGCCGGGGCAACGCTTTCCTTGACGCTCTCGGTTTCCTGCGGCTTGGGCGGAACCGGCTCAGGCGGTTTTGGCTTGGGCGGCTGTGGCTTGGGCTGCGGCTTGGGTTTGGGCGGCAGGGCGATCTTCGCCTTGGGCGCTTCGGCCAGCTTGGGCAGTGGCTCCGGTTCCGGCTGCACCTGCGGGGGCGGCGGAGGTGCCGGGGCAGGCGCCGGTGCTGGCAGCGGCTCCAGTTCGATCATCATGGCGGCGGGCGGCAGTTCCAGCGGTTCTGCCTTGACCGTCCAGTACATCGCCCAGAGTCCGATCGCCACATGCAGGCTGAAGATCACCAGCAGGCTGATGCCCCAGCCGGACAACTTGCGTACGTTGGCCATCAGCTACCGACCGTCTCCAGACCTACCAGGCCGACTTTCAGATAGCCTGCGCGACGCAGGGCGTCCATCACTTCCATCAGGCGACCGTATTCCACTTTCTTGTCGCCACGGACGAAGATGGTCTTGTCCTTGTCGGACTGGGTCAGCTTGTCGAGAGTCGCACCGAGCTGTTCTTCGCTGATCGCCTCGTTGTCCAGATAGAGGCTGAGGTCTTCCTTGATGCTGACGTAGATCGGCTTGTCCGGGCGTGGTGCAGGCTTGGCGGTGGAGGCGGGTAGATCCACCTTGATGTCCACCGTCGCCAATGGTGCGGCGACCATGAAGATGATCAGCAGCACCAGCATCACGTCGATGAAGGGTGTGACGTTGATCTCGTGGCTTTCCTGCAGCTCATCGCTATCGTGCAGATGGATGCCCATGACTTACCCCGCCTTGACCATGTGCGGAGCCTGACGCTCAGCGGGCAGGTGGTCGAGGTCACGGCTGACCAGCAGCAGCACCTGGGCCGAAGCATCCGCTACCTGTGCCTTGTAGCCGGTAATGGAGCGGGCGAAGACGTTGTAGATGATCACGGCAGGAATCGCCGCGACCAGACCCAGGGCGGTAGCCAGCAGGGCTTCTGCAATGCCGGGGGCGACGACGGCAAGGTTGGTGGTCTGCGATTTGGCGATGCCGATGAAGCTGTTCATGATGCCCCAGACGGTACCGAACAGGCCGACGAAGGGTGCGGTAGAGCCGATGGTGGCGAGCATGCCGGTGCCCTGGCTCATCTGCCGGCCGCTGGCCGCGACCATGCGTTCGAGACGGAAGCTGACGCGTTCCTTGAGGCCGTCGGCTTCACGCACGCTGCCGGTCAGCTTCACTTCTTCGAGGGCGTCCTGAACCAGGCGATGGGAAATGCACGCTTCGCCATCCATGCTGTTGCCGGCATCCTTGAGTGTGCGCGCGGCCTTCAGAACCGGCATTTCGCGACGCAGGCGACGCTTGGCGACGAACAGTTCGATGCTCTTGGCCAGCCAGATGGTCCAGGTCAGAACCGAGGCCAGCAGCAGGCCGATCATCACCGACTTCACCACCACATCGGCGCCTTGATACATGCCCCATGGAGAGAGGTCGTGGGCCATGCCGATTTCTTCGGCTTCACTCTCATCCAGTTCGCTGCTCAGCCCCTCGCCCAGATTCGCGGCCAGGTTCATGCCCTCCAGGGTCTTCTCGATTTCTTCGGCTGGAGTGCCTTGCTCCGTCAGTACCTGGCGGGTGGTCTCGAGAATCTGCTCTGGCGTTGCTTGCGGGCCAAGAGCCTGGAGCCTGTTCGTGAGCTCGGTATTGTTCTCAGTCACGGCAGCCTGCTGCGGGGCAGTGGTCTCTACCGGGGCGGCTGGTGGAGTGGCCGGCTCCTCGGCGAACACGGCAGCGCCAGGCAGCAGGGCGAGGCCAAGTACGAGTGCGGCCAGTGGGCCGGTGCGGCGGGAGGGCGAGTAGGGCTTGGCGTTGGGGGCAATAGATTTCATGGGCGGACCTGAACGATGAATTGCTGTAGCGCCCGTCTTCGAGAGGTGGCGGACAAAGGCGGCCATTATTGCAAGTAATTCTTGTTTATGAAAGTGATGATGTAACACATGTATTCAATTCCTGTGCGCGTTTGCTGTTCCTGTTCTCTGGCCCTTATCCTCGGTGTTTTTTCGGAGGTGTGCCGATGCTAGAAGCTCCTGGTGTGCTGATCGCTGGTTGTGGTGATGTCGGCTGTCGTCTGGCGTTACGACTGCAGCAGCAAAACTGGGTGGTGCACGGCCTGCGGCGCACGGTTTCAGCATTGCCGGCCGGTATTCATGCCGTAGCCGGTGATCTGCAGTCCACGGTTTGCCCGGTGGCCTGGCCGGTAGGCGAACTGGACTATCTGGTGTATTGCGCGGCTGCTACCCAGCATGACGAAGCGGGTTATCGCGCGGCGTATGTCGATGGGCTACGGAATGTGCTGGGTTGGTTGGCCTTACATGGCCAGCGACCCAGGCGCGTACTGTTCGTCTCCAGCAGTGGCGTCTATGGCCAGCAGGAAGGGGAATGGATCGACGAAGACTCGCCTGCCGAGGCGCAGAGCTATTCGGCAATCATCATGCGTGAGGCTGAACGCGTGGCTTTGGACAGTGGTTTACCGGCAACCACGGTGCGCTTGACCGGCCTCTACGGCCCAGGGCGCGAGTGGTTGCTGGGGCAGGTGCAGGCAGGCTACCGGGTCAGCGAGGAGCCGCCACTCTACGGCAACCGCATCCACGTCGATGATGCCGCCGGCTTGCTTGCAGCCCTGCTGCAGGCCGACGCACGAGGTGAGGCCCTGGCCGACTGCTACCTGGGCGTGGACGACGAGCCGGCGCCACTGCACGAGGTGGTGGGCTGGCTGCGTGGGCAGTTGGGCGTCACTCACTGGAGTGACGAGCAGCGCGTTCGCCGCGCCGGCAGTAAGCGCTGTCGCAACGCTCGCGCTCGTGCCTTGGGCTGGGCGCCGCAGTATCCCAGTTACCGCGAAGGCTACGCGGCAATCCTGGCGGATCGCTGAGCCGCGCTGTCAATGGATGCCAATCGCCTTCTGGCCAAGCCCTGGCTACCGGGAATCGAGCTGTTCCACGCCGACTTTTCCGGTCAGCCGTTCGGGCGCCACAGTCACGATGCATTTGCCGTTGGGGCGATCGTGCAGGGGGTGGGTGGCTACCAGTGTCGCGGCGAGCGCCACGCGCTGCCAGCGGGAACCCTGTCGCTGATGAATCCCGAGGAGCCGCACACCGGGCACGCCGAGTCGCCGCGGCTGGTCTACCGCATGCTCTACATTGAGGAATCGCGATTGCCTGCTCTGCTTGGGCGCAAGAGCCTGCCCAGCGGCTTTCGCACGCTCAATCCCCATGATGACGGGCGTGTGGCGTCGGGGTTGGCGCGTCTGGCTGGCCAGTTCGAAGGGGGCGATGCGCTGGCGCTGGAGAGTGAACTGCTGGCACTGCTGGAGCTGGTGTTCGTGCGGCACGGCGGCTTGCGCGAGGCACGTCCAATGGCGCGCGACGGCGGCGTCACGGCCCAGCTGCGCGACTATCTGGAAGCGCATTACGCCGAGGCCGTCAGCCTGGAGCGACTGGCCGCTCTGCTACAGCGCCACCCGCGCCATCTGATCGAGGCCTTCCGCCGCGCTTATGGCGTGCCGCCGCATACCTATCTGCTGCAATGCCGGGTACGTGAAGCCAAGCGCAGGCTGCTGGAGGGGCGAGCCCTCACCGAGGTGGCGCTGGATCTGGGGTTCTACGACCAGGCGCATTTCAGCGGTGTGTTTCGCCGCTTCACTGGCGTTACGCCGGGGCGTTTCCGCTCCTTGGCCCAGGAGTGAGGCCGCAGTGCTGCAGGACGAAATCGCGGCGTTGCTCCAGGCTGGCCAGTGGTACTTCGATGAGCTGGTAGCCGAAGTCCGCGTAGACCTCCCGCATCACCTCGGCGGTTCGCTCGGCCTCGGCAGCATCCTGGCGGCGCTCGGCATCATTGCTGTAGATCTGCGGCCAGTGCGGTAGCAGGAACACCTGCGGTTGGTAACGTAGCTGGTGTGCCGCTCGCAGCAGGTGGCGGGCTATCGGCAGGCCGCTCAGGCGCAGGTAGCCGATCACGTCCATCAGGCCGCGATCGAAGAATACCGGCTCCCTCAGCGCCAGTGCCTGACGATGGGCGCGCAGTTCCCAGGCCAGCATCAGTTCGGCGAACAACAGCGGTTCTCGCCAGGGCAGGCCATGGCCGTCGATGGCCTGTTGATCGCGGATGATTGCCCGCCCGGCTTCTTCGGCGACGTTGTGACCGGTTTGTGCCAACGCTGTCAGCAAACTGCTTTTGCCGCTGCCGGGGCCGCCGGTCAGTACATGGAATGGAGGAAGTTTCATCACTGTTACCTCTGAGTTTTTTCCAATACACCGGCTCCCGCCTTGCCGACACTGCCTCCGCCAAACGGAGGTGTCATGTTCGCGTTGTTTCTGCTGGTGGCCGGTACCCATTTCGCAGCCCTGCTCTCGCCGGGGCCGGATTTCTTCCTGTTGATTCGCACTTCGCTGGCCAAGGGGCGGCGCCAGGCGGATGGTTGTGCCTGGGGCATTGCCCTGGCCAATCTGCTGAGCATGTTGCTGGTGCTGTTCGTGTTGGGTTTGCTGCCGGGCGAAGGCGGCTGGTTGTGGCGTGGAGTGCAGGGGCTTGGCGGGCTTTACTTCGTCTGGATCGGTGCGCACGCGCTGGCCTCCCGGCGCGATCTGGCGCTGCCGCAGGGCGATCAGGTTCTGCTGGGAAGCAGGTGGCGGGGGCTACGTCAGGGTGTGCTGGCCAGCAGCCTCAATCCCAAGCTGCCGCTGTTCTATGCGGGGCTGTTCGGCGTGTTACGTGAGGCGACGATGCCGGGCTGGGGATTGGGGCTGGCGATGGCGTGGATGACGCTGGTGGTGCTGTTCTGGGATCTGGCTCTGGTGCGCCTGCTCGATCAGCCGCGCTGGCGCACCTGGTTGCAGCGCCGGGTGCGCTGGCTGGATCGCGGCTGCGGTGCGCTGCTACTGGCCCTGGGCGTGTGGCTGTTGCTCGGCGCCTAGTGAGCCTTTCCAGGCTCTTCTCAACGGCGTTTCAGCAACCAGCGTTGCGGGCCGGGCTGATATTGGGGCATCTCGTCGAACTGAGCGCGATTCTGCGCTTCGAAGATACGCAGCTGGTTGCCCTCGTGGACGAACAGCCAGGGTTGGCCTTGATCGCCCAGCTGTAACCACAGGCTGTCATGCTCGCCGCTCATGGCGGCGCAGTCGCCTGCCAGGCACAGCGCATAGCGTTCGGCGCCCGGTAGGCCCTGCACCTCGCCAGTGGCTGCGAAGCGCACCAGGCCACCCTGGCCGAGACCTTCTTCGATCAGCCAGTCACCGCCCAGGTAGCTGCGGTACAGCGCCTGTTCGAAGCTGCTGCCCAGCGGCAGCTTCTCGCCGGTCTGGGGTACGCGGACGAATTGCTGCTCAGGCCAGTAATCGCTGGCAACCTGGGTCAGCTTTGCGCCTTGCAGTTGCAGCTGCTCCTTGTAGTCGCCGTAGAAGGTGACTTGCCAGCGACCTTCTTCAAGCGCTTGCAGGCGCCCTTCGGCCAGTTCGAAGCCGTTGCTGTAGTCGGCTTGCTGGCGCTGCGGATCGACCTGCCATTCCAGGTTCGGCCCATAGGCGGTCAGAGCTTCGCGCAGGCGACCGCTTTCGACAGCGGCATCGATGGCTGCCTGGTTGATCCAGGTACCGCTCGGGTCATTGTTCGGCGTGCTGGCGCAGCCAGTGAGCAAGGCGCCGCATAGCAGTAGGGGAAGCAGACGCATGGCGATCTCCATGCTGGAGGAGGGAAAGCGGGGCAGTGCCCCGCCCGAACGGCTTAGAACCTGTTCACGATCTGCTGCGCGTCGGCCATGCTGCGTTGAAACCAGGCTCAAAATACTCATTTACAGCTCGTAAAGTCGAACGCGACTCCGAGCGTTTTTCGCCTGATTCGCGGGGCCGCCACCGGTATTGCCTGGCTCTAGCTCGCGAGATCGTGAGCAGGCTCTTACTCGATGACCAGGATGGCGTCCATTTCCACCTGCGCGCCACGCGGCAGGGCGGCAACGCCGATGGCGGCACGAGCCGGATAGGGCTGTTCGAAGTAGCGGCCCATGACCTCGTTGACCTTGGCAAAGTGCGAGAGATCGGTGAGGAAGATGTTCAGCTTGACGATGTCCTTGAACGAACCGCCAGCGGCTTCGGCCACCGCCTTGAGGTTCTCGAACACCTGCACGGTCTGTGCTTCGAAACCCTCGACCAGCTCCATGCTCACCGGATCCAGCGGAATTTGACCGGACATGTAGACGGTGTTGCCGGCCTTGATCGCCTGGGAGTAGGTGCCGATGGCGGCGGGGGCCTTGTCGCTGGTGATGACGGTCTTGCTCATGAATCGCTCCTTGTGAGAACTGACTGGGTCGAGCACCCAGCCTACAGACTGGAAATAGGGGAATTGTGTCAGGCGCGTACTCGGGTGATACGCATCACGCCCTTGAGTGCACGCAGTTTCTTGATCACGCGAGCCAGGTGCACGCGGTCATGCACGCTGACCACCAACTGCACCACGCTGATACGACCGTCGCGTTCGTCCATGCTGATCTTCTCGATGTTGCCATCGGCGGCATTGACGCTGCTGGCCAGCAGGGCGATCAGGCCGCGCTGGTGTTCCAGTTCGACGCGCAGTTCGACGTTGAATTCGCCGGTAACGTCCTTGGCCCAGTTGAGCTGGATACATTTCTCCGGGTTGTGGCGGATGTCGACGATGTTCCGGCAGCTCTCCATGTGCACCACCATGCCCTTGCCGGCGGACAGGTAGCCGACGATGGGGTCGCCCGGGATCGGCGTACAGCACTTGGCGTAGCTCATCACCAGGCCTTCGGTGCCGCGAATCGCCAGCGGCCCTTCGCTGCTTGGCAGGGCATCGTCGCCGCTCTCGGCCAGCAGGCGGCGAGCCACGACGTAGGCCATGCGGTTGCCCAGGCCGATGTCTTCGAGCAGATCCTCGATGACCTCCTGGCGGTATTCGCCCAGCACCGTCTGAATGCGCTCGGGGGAAATCTTCTCCAGGTGCGTGTCGAAGCTGGCCAGCACCTTGTTCAGCAGGCGCTCGCCGAGGTTGATGGATTCGGAGCGGCGTTGCTGCTTGAGGGCGTGGCGGATGTGCGTACGCGCCTTGCCGGTGACCACGAAATTGAGCCAGGCCGGGTTGGGACGGGCCCCCGGTGCGGTGACGATTTCCACGGTCGAGCCGCTTTCCAGGGCCTGCGACAGTGGAGCTAGACGGCGGTTGATGCGGCAGGCGATGCAGGTGTTGCCGACATCGGTGTGCACCGCGTAGGCGAAGTCGACCGCGGTGGAGCCTTTGGGCAGCTCCATGATGCGGCCCTTGGGCGTGAACACGTAGACCTCGTCCGGGAACAGGTCGATCTTCACGCTCTCG
>Ga0206116_1000536_pt1 | contig 36239 bp, 26 predicted proteins | sample 3A1Ametagenome_FD_178000 | JGI IMG/M metagenome (GOLD analysis project Ga0206116, IMG submission 178000) | Enriched microbial communities from leaf-cutter ant dump, University of Wisconsin, Madison, United States - 3A1A | ecosystem: Environmental > Terrestrial > Nest > Insects nest > Nest dump...
CCATGCGGCCTTCCGGCAGGCCGGGTGCCCAGCCCTTGGCCTTCAGGTAATCCTGGACCAGCGAGGCGAAGAGGGTCTGCGCCACCCCCAGCCCGACCGAACCGGTGGAGAAATCGACATCGTCCACATCCTTGGTGCGGGACGGGTAGGACTGGGCGCCCTTGTAGCCGCGGAAATTCTCCAGCTTCTCCCGCGTCTGGTTGCCCAGCAGATACTGGATGGCGTGGAAGATCGGACTGGCATGGGGCTTCACCGCCACCCGGTCCTCCGGCCGCAGGGCCGAGAAGTAGAGCGCCGTCAGGATGGTCGCCATCGAAGCGCTGGAGGCTTGGTGGCCGCCGATCTTCATCCCGTCCAGGTTGGGGCGGACATGGTTGGCGTTGTGGATGGTCCAGGACGCAAGCCAGAGGACCTTGCGCTCCAGCTCCGCCAGACAGGCGAGATCGGCGGGGGACGGCTGGTTCGCGGTCATGGGTCTGCTCCCGGACACAGGTTTATGATTGGAGCAGCCTATCATTTGTGACCCGGCAGATGCTTGCGAAGTGGCGCCGGTCGCGGTTGCGCTTTAGCATCGGATGCCAGGATAAAACGGGAAACGGCATCTCATGCCAAAACAGCCCCTCGACCGCATCGACCGCAAGATCCTGTCCGCGCTTCAGCAGGACGGCCGGCTGCCCAACAACGAGCTGGCGGAGCGGGTCGGCCTGTCGCCCTCCCCCTGCCTGCGCCGGGTCAAGGCGCTGGAGGATGCGGGCGTGATCGCCCGCTATGTCGCGCTGGTCGATCCGGCCTCCGTCGACCTGCCGGTCAACATCTTCGTCAGCGTCAGCCTGGAGCGGCAGGTCGAGGCGCGGCTGGACGGGTTCGAGGCGGCGGTGATGGCGCGGCCGGAGGTGCTGGAATGCTACCTGATGACCGGCGACGCCGATTACCTGCTGCGGGTGGTGGTGCCGGACCTCGCCAGCTATGAGCGGTTCCTGAAGGAACACCTCACCCGCATCCCCGGCGTCGCCAACATCCGCTCCAGCTTCGCCTTGAAACAGGTGCGCTACCGCACCGCCCTGCCGCTGGAGCATCTGGGGGACTGAGGCCGCATCACTCCGCTACCGCCACCGGCTTGGCACGGCTGCCGACCAGCGGAACCAGCACCGCCGCGAGCAGGCACAGCGCGCCGGCGGTGGCGAAGGCCGGCAGATAGGTCTGCAGCGCGGTGCGCGACAGGCCGGCGCCGAAGGCCGCGCTGGCGGCACCCAGCTGGTGGCCGGCGAAAATCCAGCCGAAGACCAGATTGGCGCGCTCCCGGCCGAAGCGCTCGGCGGTCAGGCGCACGGTCGGCGGGACGGTGGCGATCCAGTCCAGCCCATAGAAGACGGCGAAGACCGACAGGCCGTAGAGCGTGAAATCCGAATAGGGAAGATAGAGCAGCGACAGGCCGCGCAGCCCGTAATACCAGACCAGGAGCCAGCGGTTGTCGTAGCGGTCGGACAGCCAGCCCGACCCGACGGTGCCGACGAAGTCGAAGATGCCCATCAGGGCCAGCAGGCCGGCCGCCTGCACCTCCGGCACGCTGAAATCGACGCAGAGCGGGATCAGGTGGGTCTGGATCAGGCCGTTGGTGCTGGCGCCGCAGATGAAGAAGGTGGCGAACAGAACCCAGAAGGCCCGCGTCCCCGCGGCGTCGCGCAACGCTCCCAGCGCGGCCGACAGGATGGCGCCGGCCGGGACGGCAGGAGCCGCGGCCCCGACCTCGCCGAAGGCCGACAGGCCGAGATCGGCGGGACGGTCCCGCATCAGCGCCAGCATCGCCAGGGCGGCCACGGCGATGAGACCGCACAGCAGGGCGATGGCGGTGCGCCAGCCATAGGCCTCGGTCAGCATCGACAGCAGCGGCATGAAGACCAGCTGCCCGGTGGCCGAACTGGCGGTCAGCAACCCGATCACCAGCCCGCGGCGGGCGACGAACCAGCGGGTCGCGATGGTGGCACCGAGCACCATGGCGGTCAGGCCGGTGCCGAAGCCGACGACGAACCCCCACAGCAGGATCAGCTGCCAGACCTCCCGCATCGCCAGCGAGGCCAGCAGCCCACCGCCGACCAGAGTCAGCGAGGAGAGCACCATGCGGCGGACGCCGAACCGGTTGATCATCGCGGCGGCGAAGGGCCCCATCAGCCCGAACAGCAGCAGGCGGATCGCCATGGCGGTGGAGATGTCGGCGGTGTCCCAGCCGAACTCCCGCTGGAGCGGCAGCAGCAGGACGCCGGGCGCACCGACCGCCCCGGCCGACACCAGCATGGACAGGAAGGTGACGGCGACGACGACCCAGGCATAGTGGATGTCGCGCCGCGCCAGGGCGGCGGCGAGGGGGGTGGACAGCATCGGCTGGGGTCTCCGAGGGCTTGCCTATTATTGGAACCGGTTACTGAGCGGTCACGCCGCCGTCGATGTTGATCGACTGGCCGGTGACGAAGCCGGCGGCGTCGGAACAGAGCCAGAGCACCGCCGCGGCGACTTCTTCCGGACGGCCGACGCGGCCGACGGGATGGCGTGGTCCCATCACCGCCTCCACCTGCTCGGCGCCGCCGAACGACGCCTGGGTCATCGGCGTCTGGATGATCGCCGGGCAGACGGCGTTGACGCGCACGCCGAAGGACGCGACCTCGATGGCCGCGGTGCGGGTCAGCCCCTCCACCGCCGCCTTGCTGGCGGAATAGGCGGCGTTGCCGGCCATGCCGATCTGCCCCAGCACCGAGCCGGTGTTGACGACCGCGCCACGGCCCTGGCGGCGCATGATCGCCAGCTCATGCTTCAGGCAAAGCCAGACGCCCTTCACATTGACGGTCAGGATGCGGTCGAAAACGGCCTCGTCCATATCGGTGACGGGAGCGACCTGATGGATGCCGGCATTGTTGAAGGCAGCGTCGAGGCGGCCATGGTCGCGCTCGATCCGCTCGAACAGGGCGGCGACCTCCGTCCCATCGGCCACATCGGCGGCCACGAAATGGCCGGTGCCGCCGGCCCGGCCGATCAGGTCCACCGTCTCCAGCCCCTCCGCCTCGCGCCGGCCGGTGACGATCACCGTCGCCCCCGCACCGGCAAAGGCCAGCGCCGTCGTCCGCCCGATCCCCGACGTGCCACCGGTGACCAGGGCGACCCGCCCGCTCATGTCCGCCCCGGTCGTGTTCATCGCAACGCTCATGGCTCTCTCCTGTCCGATGTCCGGCTTGTGCGCCTCAGCCGGTGCCGGGCGCTATTGATGACGACCATCATCAATTTTGGCTTTAATGATGTCCATAATGAAAATGCCGGGCGAGCCCGGTTTCCCGGAGCCCCAGCCATGCGCAGCCCGAATGGCGCAATGACGCAATCGACACCACATGTGCGCGGAACGGCCGGGAACCGCGGGGAACAGGCGGCTACGGGCCGTGAACGCCCACCCATTCGGGAGGCTTATTCTGGTCTTGGTTGCGACACCGCCGAACAGCGGCAACCGGAACTGCGCATGGCTTCATCCACGCTGCAAGTCATCGGTCAGCGGGTCCTTTGGCAGGGCATGTGATGGCCCCGACACAGGGCTCTTCCCTTCGATTCAGGTCCACAAGGATAAGCTTGACCCTTGCCGCGCAACGGATCATGAAGGCGCGACCATGCCCGTTCATGTAACCGCATGTATCCGGGGCCGTCGGGTCTTCCACTTTCTTTCGGTCGGGCGAATGTTGCTTTCGCAGCGCTTGGGCAGCCCAAGACTTGTCATCTCCCATCGGTACGGGTGCCGGCAAGCCGAGCAGCAAGCATTCGTTAACCATAAAGCGCCACAACTTGAGAGCGGCCGATTGCCGCGTTCAGCCGACCGCCGGGACCGTATGCCGATCGGGTCCGTTTGGCGCCACCGCGCTGATTCCTTTTGGAAGGCTGACACAGCGTGACTCTGCTGACTGCGCGGGCCAACGGCCCGACCGATGTTTCCCCGGCCGGTCAATCGACGATCTCCGCTCCGTGGACCGCAACTCCGACGGTCCCGACACTGAGCGGCCGGGTCGACCCGTCCCTTCTGCGCGACGAATTGCTGTCCGACATCCCGCAGGCGACCGCCGCGGCGCATCCGGACCGCACGGCCATCGTCTATGAAGGCCGGCGCGTCACCTATGCCGAGCTGGACGCGCGCGCCAACCGGGTCGCCCGCGGCCTGCGGGCGCGTGGGATCGGCCCCGGCTGCTTCGTCGGGCTGTGGATGGCGCGGTCGCTCGACCTGCATGTGGCGCTGCTGGGCATCCTCAAGGCCGGCGCAGCCTATCTGCCCTTCGACGCCGATGCCCCGGCGGAGCGCGTGGCGGTCAGCCTGACCGACTGTGCCGCCCCCGCGATCCTGATCGATCTGGTGACCGGCACCAAGGCGGCGACGCTGGCGGCAAGCGGTGCCGATGTCCAGATCCTGCGCATCGGCGATGTGCTGAGCGACACCGAAGAGCCGTTCGACCTGCGGGCCGACGGGGTGACGCCGGACAGCCCGGCCTACGCCATCTACACCTCGGGCTCGACCGGCAAGCCCAAGGGCATCGTCATCAGCCACCGCAACATCTGCCATTACCTGCGCGCCGCCAACAGCGTCTACGGCATCACCGCCGACGATGTGGCGTTCCAGGGCGCGTCGGTGGCCTTCGACCTGTCGCTCGAGGAAATCTTCGTCCCCTATCTGGCCGGCGCCACCCTGTGGGTCGCCAGCCGCCAGGTGCTGGACGAGGCCGACCGGCTGGCCGACGTGCTGACCGAGGCCGGCGTCACCGTGCTGGACACCGTCCCCACCCTGCTGGCGATGCTGCCGAAGGACATTCCGTCGCTGCGCGTCGTCATCCTGGGCGGCGAGGCCTGCCCGCCGGCCGTCGCGTCACGCTGGTGCCGTCCGGGCCGGCGTCTGTTCAACAGCTATGGCCCGACGGAGGCGACCGTCGTCGCCACGGTGGCCGAGGTTCATCCCGACACCCCCGTCACCATCGGCCGCCCGATCCGCAACTACACCTGCTATGTGGTGGACGAGGCGTTGCAGCCGGTGGCCCCCGGCACCCAGGGCGAGCTGCTGATCGGCGGCCCCGGCGTGGCCCAGGGCTATCTCGGCCGGCCGGAACTTACGGCGGAAAAGTTCATCGCCAACCCGTTCCGCTCCGGCACACAGGATCCCCTGCTCTACCGGTCCGGCGACGCAGTCAGCGTCGATGCCGACGGCAACCTGCGCTTCCATGGCCGCATCGACGATCAGGTGAAGATCCGCGGTTTCCGGCTGGAGCTGGGCGAGATCGAGGCCAAGCTGACCGACTTGGCCGGTGTTGCCCAGGCCACGGTGGTCCTGCGCACCGACAATGGGCTGGACCGCCTGGTCGCCTTCCTGGTCGCACAGCCGGGGGCCTCCCTCGACAAGACCGCGCTCCGCGACGCATTGCGGGCGCAGCTGCCGGCCTACATGGTGCCGGCGCATTATGAGCAGGTGCCGGAACTGCCGCGCCTGACCTCCGGCAAGGCCGACCGCAAGACCCTGCAGGCGATGGCCCTGACCGAGGATGCCGGTGCGGGCGAGCAGGAGGAGCCGCGCAGCCCGACCGAGGCGACGCTGCTGGACGCCGCCCGCCGCGTCTTCCCCGGCCAGTCGATCCCGCTGGAAGCCGACTTCTTCCTCGACCTTGGCGGCCATTCGCTGCTGGCGGCGCGCTTCGTCTCGGCGGTGCGCGAGACCGCCGGGCTGGCCGGCCTGACCCTTCAGGACGTCTATGGCGCCCGCACGCTGCGGGCGATGGCCGAACGGCTCGATGCCAATGCGCCGGCGGGGCACGGCGCCAAGCCGGCCGACCTGTCCTTCGATCCGCCGCCGCTGGCCCGCCGGCTGCTGTGCGGACTTGCCCAGGCCGCGGCGCTGCCGATCATCCTGGCACTGATGACGGTGCAGTGGCTGGGCGTGTTCGTCAGCTACATGCTGCTGTCCGGCGAGGATGCCGGAATCCTGGGCGAAATCACCACGATGTTCGGCGTCTACGTCGTCATCAACATCGCCACCGTCGCCATCGCCGTCGCGGCGAAATGGCTGATCATCGGCCGGACCAAGCCGGGCCGCTACCCGCTGTGGGGCGTCTATTATTACCGCTGGTGGCTGGCCCAGCGCTTCATAGCGCTGGTCCACCTGAAGTGGTTCCAGGGGTCGCCGGTGATGCGGCTGCTCCTGCGCGCGCTCGGCGCCAAGGTCGGTGCCGACGCGATGATCGGCGAGTTCGAATCCGGCGCCATCGATCTGGTCAGCATCGGCCGCGGCGCCTCGACCGGCGGCAAGGTGAAGATGGCCAATGCCGAGGTGATCGGCAACGAGCTGGTGATCGGCACCATCGAGATCGGCGAGGACGCCTATATCGGCACCTCCTGCGTCATCGGCCACGACGCCGTCGTCGGCAAGAGCACCGAGCTGGCCGACCTGACCGCGCTCGCCGCCGGCACCCACACCGGCGATTACGAGCAGTGGGACGGTTCGCCCGCCCGCAAGGTCGGCACCGTCGACCGTGCCGCCCTTCCCGAGGAGCCGCGCGCCGGCATCGTCAAGCGCGCCGCCCAGACGCTGATCTATCTGGTCGCCCTGGTCGGCCTGCCGCCGGTGGCGCTGATCCCGATCTTCCCGGCCTTCTACCTGTTCGACAAGCTCGACGCCTGGATGGGCGGCGTGTTCAAGGTCAACTACCTCTACTATGTCCCCGCCATCGCATGGCCGACCGCCATGTTCCTGGTGGCTTTCACCGTGCTGCTGATCGCCGCCATGCGCTGGATCGTGCTGCCGAAGGTGGAGGCCGGCTCCTACTCGGTCCATAGCTGGTTCTACGTCCGCAAATGGGTTGTGGCGCTGGCGACCGAGGTGATGCTGGAAACCCTCAGCTCGCTCTACGCCACCGTCTACATGCGGGCCTGGTACCGCCTGATGGGTGCCAAGATCGGCCGCGACGCCGAGATCTCGACCAACCTCGCCGGCCGCTACGATCTGGTGGAGATCGGCGAGAAGTGCTTCATCGCCGACGAGGTGGTGCTGGGCGACGAGGACATCCGGCGCGGCTGGATGCATCTGCAGCCGGTGAAGACCGAGGCCCGCGTGTTCGTCGGCAACGACGCCGTGGTGCCTCCGGGCGCCTCCATCCCCACCGGCACGCTGATCGGCATCAAGTCCAAGCCGCCGGCGAATGCCGAGATGCAGGCCGGCGACACCTGGTTCGGCAGCCCGCCGATCAAGCTGCCGGTGCGCCAGAAGTTCGACAACGTGTCGGCCAACTGGACCTTCGAGCCGTCGCGTGCCCGCCGTCTGGGACGCGCCGTGTTCGAGGCGTTCAGCCTGTCGATGCCGTCGATGCTGTTCATCACCTTCGGCACCTTCGCGGTGGAGTTCTTCGCCCCCGCCATCCTCGACCAGCGCTGGGGCGACTTCGCCTGGCAGTTCCTGGCGGTCAGCGTCGCCATCCCTGTGGCGATGGTGCTGGTGGTGGCGCTGGTGAAGTGGCTGCTGATGGGCCGCTACGCCCCGACCATGAAGCCGATGTGGTCCTGGTGGGCGATGCGGACCGAGGCGGTGGCCGTGCTGTACTGGGGTCTGGCCGGCAAGGTCCTGCTGGACCATCTCCGCGGCACGCCGATGCTGCCCTGGGTGCTGCGCCTGTTCGGCACGAAGTTCGGCCAGGGCGTCTACATGGACACCACCGACATCACGGAGTTCGACTGCGTGTCGGTCGGCGATTATTGCGCCATCAACGCCCTGTCGGCCCTGCAGACCCATCTTTACGAGGACCGCGTGATGAAGGTCGGCCGGGTGACGGTCGGGACCGGGGTCACCGTCGGGGCCGGCGCCACGGTGCTCTACGACACCCATGTCGGCGATTTCGCCCGCCTGGGGCCGCTGACCCTGGTGATGAAGGGCGAGGAAATCCCCGCCCATGGCGACTGGGTCGGCGCCCCGGCAGAGCCCGCCGCTCCTGCCCACGCCGCAGTGACCGGCCGGGTGAAGGCGGCGGCGTAAGCAGCCGGCGTCAGCGGCGAGAAGACAAGGCTGGTATTACCATTGCGGTGTGCCGGCCTTTTCTTTTGCCTGTCTTCGGCCCTTCATTCATCTGACGACAAACCGTCGCGCGCCGTTCTTCCCGCCGATGGTTGTCTACGTCCCGCAGCGGTGTATAAGGGGGGCCGAGCGCGGCCTGCCCCCTTCGCGCGTCCGGCCGGGCCTTGTCCCGCGGAGGCGAATGGCGGCCGTTGGATCGTCATGAAGGAACGCCCCAATGCCCGACGACATCGCCTCAGCCCGCGGCCTGTTTCCGCTCGCCAAGGACGACACGACCTACCGCAAGCTGACCACGGATCACGTCTCGGTCGTCGAGTTCGACGGCGAGCAGATCCTGAAGGTCGAGCCGGAGGGGCTGCGCCTGCTGGCCGAGGCTGCCTTCGCCGACATCAACCATCTGCTGCGTCCCGGCCATCTAGCCCAGCTCGCCAAGATCCTTGACGATCCGGAGGCGTCGGCCAACGACCGCTTCGTGGCGCTCGACCTGCTGAAGAACGCCAACATCGCCGCCGCCGGCACCCTGCCGATGTGCCAGGACACCGGCACCGCCATCATCATGGGCAAGAAGGGCCGCCGCGTCTGGACCAAGGGCGGCGACGAAACCGCCCTGTCGGAAGGGGCCCGCGACGCCTACCTGAAGCGCAACCTGCGCTACAGCCAGCTGGCGCCGATCTCCATGTATGAGGAGAAGAACACCCGCAACAACCTGCCGGCGCAGATCGACATCTATTCCGAGGGCGAGGATTATTACAAGTTCCTGTTCATGGCCAAGGGCGGCGGGTCGGCCAACAAGACCTTCCTGCACCAGGCCACCCCGTCGGTTCTGGCGCCCGACAGGCTGCTGAAGTTCCTGGAAGACAAGATCCGCTATCTCGGCACCTCGGCCTGCCCGCCCTACCATCTCGCCATCGTCATCGGCGGCCTGTCGGCCGAACAGAACCTGAAGACGGTGAAGCTGGCCTCGGCCCGCTATCTCGACAATCTGCCGACCGAAGGCGGCGAGGACGCACACGCCTTCCGCGATCTGGCGATGGAGGCCGAGGTCCACAAGCTGACCCAGAACATGGGCATCGGCGCCCAGTTCGGCGGCAAGTATTTCTGCCACGACGTCCGCGTCATCCGCCTGCCGCGCCACGGCGCCTCCATGCCGATCGGCATCGGCGTGTCCTGCTCGGCCGACCGTCAGGCGGTGGGCAAGATCACCAAGGACGGCATCTTCCTGGAGCAGCTGGAGACCGATCCGGCCCAGTATCTGCCGGAGATCGGTGACGAGCATCTGTCGGGCGAGGTCGTGAAGATCGACCTGAACCAGCCGATGGAGCAGATCCGCGCCACGCTGAGCCAGTACCCGATCCGCACCCGCCTGTCGCTCACCGGTCCGCTGATCGTCGCCCGTGATCTGGCCCACGCCAAGCTGCGTGCCCGCCTGGACGCCGGCGAGCCGCTGCCCGACTATTTCAAGAACCACCCGATCTACTATGCCGGCCCGGCCAAGACACCGGAAGGCTACGCCTCGGGCTCCTTCGGTCCGACGACGGCGGGCCGCATGGACAGCTTCGTCGACCAGTTCCAGGCCGCGGGCGGCTCCATGGTCATGCTGGCCAAGGGCAACCGCAGCGCGGAAGTGACGGCGGCCTGCAAGCAGCATGGCGGCTTCTATCTCGGCTCCATCGGCGGTGCCGCCGCCCGGCTGGCCCAGGACTGCATCAAGAAGGTGGAGTGCGTCGAGTATCCCGAACTCGGCATGGAAGCCATCTGGCGCATCGAGGTGGAGGACTTCCCGGCCTTCATCATCGTCGATGACAAGGGCAACGACTTCTTCAAGGAGCTGAAGCTCGCCTGATCCGGGTTAACCGGATTTGATGGCCGGATGTGAAGGGGCGCGGTGCCTCGCAAGAGGCCCCGCGCCTTTTTCCCTGCCCGCCCATCTTTCCTCCCAACTTGCGGGACGGCACCGGCGGCGCCTATCTTCAAGGCATCAGGATCGGAGGGGGGACTCTGCAATGGACGGTGTCTATGACCGGCGCGCGCCGAAGCGGGACATCACCCTGTCGCTGGACGAGGACATCCTGCAGCGCGCCCAGTCCCTTCCCGGCGACCTGTCGGAACGGGTCGAGAAGCTGTTGGCCGACGAGGTGGCGAAGGCGGACCGTGAGCGTCGCCTGGATGCAACGGTCGCAGCGCTGAACGACTTCGACGCCAAATATGGCTCTTTCGCCGACGATCATCTCGACCACCTGTGATGGCTCAGTTCGATGTCCATCGAAACCGAACCGCAACACGCTCGGGCATTCCGTATCTGGCGATCGTACAATCACAGCGTTTTGATGCATCTGCCCGAAGAGTGATTGTGCCGCTATTGCTGGCCGACAAAGTCCAGAGTACAGAGCCTTCCTTGACGCCGCTGTTCATGATTGAAGGCCAAAATGTGATTTTGAACCCTCTCCAGCTCGCATCGGTCCCAGCCGACCAGCTCGGCGAGAAAGTCTGCTCCCTTGCCGACGACAGCGACCGCATCATCGCCGCCATCGACCTTTTGATTTCCCGTGCCTGGGGATGAGTTGCCCGTGACACCCGCCCAAATCCAAGACCGCATCCTGTACCGTGACGGGCTGATGCTGATCCTCGACAAGCCCGCCGGGCTGCCGGTCCATGCCGGCCCGGCCGGCGGGCCGAACCTGGAGCGGCATTTCGACGCGTTGCGCTTCGGCTTCCCCAAGCCGCCATCGCTGGCCCACCGGCTGGACCGCGACACGTCGGGCTGCCTGATCCTCGGCCGCCATGCCAAGGCGCTGCGCAAGATCGGCATCCTGTTCCAGAACGGCAAGGTCGACAAAACCTATTGGGCGGTGGTCGCCGGCACCCCGTCCCAGGAGTCCGGTCGGATCGAACTGCCGCTCGCCAAGGTGTCCAACAAGACCGGCGGCTGGCGCATCGTCGGCTCGCCCGACGGGCAGGCGGCGGTCACCGACTATGTCGTGCGCGGGCAGGCCGATGGGCTGACCTGGCTGGAACTGACCCCGCACACCGGCCGCACCCACCAGATCCGCGTCCATTGCGCCTCCATCGGCTGCCCGCTGGTCGGCGACCCGCAATATGGCGGGCCGGAGGGCAAGCCGCTGCATCTGCACTCCCGCGCCATCTCGCTGCCGCTCTATCCCAAGCGCGATCCGGTCGGCGCCGTGGCCCCGGTTCCGCCGCACATGCGGGCGGCCTTGGAGGGTTGCGGCTTTACCGAAGCGTCATAGCGTCGCCGCCACGCTCTGGTCTTGCTGCGATGCGGCAGGCTGCCCCATGATCGGTGTCGGCAATGGGGCGAACACGGCCCGGGGGACGAGCGCATGATACCGATCGGCACGACGACAGCCCGTTGGATGACCCTGCGCTACGCCCTGGCGCTGACCTTGATCGCGCTGGGCACGTTGGCCGGTTTCGTCATGACGGAGCGGGTGATCGGCCAGCACGAACGCATGCTGGAGGTCGTCAACGTCTCCGGCCGCCAGCGCATGCTGTCGCAGCGAACGGCGCTGCTGGTGGAGCAGCTGAGAAGCGCCACCGACCCCGCGGCGCGTGCCGACCTTGCCCGGCGGCTGGATGAGGCCACGGGCTTGTTCGAGGCCACCCACCGGCGCCTGAGCGGCCGGGCCGGGCCGGAGGAGGGCCCGCCGCTGGGTCCGCCGCCGCGCGACCTGTTCTTCAGCGGCCCCGACCCGCTCGACCCGGTGGTGACCGGCCATATCGCCGCCTTGCGCCGGGTCATCGCCGCCGCGTCCGCCGGACAGCAGCCGGACCCTGCCGAGGCCGACCGCATCACCGCACAGGCGCTCGGCCCGCTGCTGGACCGGCTTGAGGAAATGGTCGCGCTCTACCAGGAGGAGGGCGAGGCGGGCTTCCAGACCCTGCACCGGCTGGGATTGGCGGCGCTGCTGATCACCCTGCTGATCCTGGCGGTGGAGGCCCTGGCGATCTTCCGGCCGATGACCCGGCAGGTGCGCCGCCAGTTCACCGAAATCCTGCGCATGGCGGAAACCATCGAGCGTGCCAACGCCACGCTGGAACAGCAGGTGCGCGAACGGACGGCCGAACTGCACACCGCCAAGACGGCGGCGGAGCAGGCGCACCGGGCGAAGTCCCGTTTCCTCGCCCATGCCAGCCACGACCTGCAACAGCCCCTGCAGGCCATCGGCATGTTCACCGGCATGCTGGAGCGCCAGCCACAGAGCGCCAAGGCGGCGGCCCTGCTGACCGACCTGAAGGCGGCGCAACGGTCGATGCGCGACCTGCTGAACGCCATCCTCGACATTTCCAAGCTGGAATCGGGGGTGGTGTCGCCGAAACCTGCCGACCTGCCGCTCTCCCCCCTGCTCGGCCAGCTCGAGGCCGAGTTCGCCGGACAGGCCGAGGCGAAGGGGCTGCGGCTGCGCGCCATCCCGACCGATGCGGTCGTGCGCAGCGATCCGGCCCTGCTGGAACGGATCGTCCGCAACCTGATCGCCAACGCCATCCGCTATACCGAGACCGGCGGCGTGCTGGTCGGTTGCCGCACCCGCGGCGACACGCTTTGGATCGAGGTCTACGACACCGGCCGCGGCATCGCCGAACCCGACCGCCAGCGCATCTTCGAGGAATTCGTCCAGCTCGACCGTCCCGACCGCGACCGCAGCGAGGGCATCGGCCTCGGCCTCGCCATCGTCGAGCGTCTGGCCCGGCTGCTGGGGCATCCGGTGACGGTGCGGTCGGTGGAAGGGCGCGGAACCGTGTTCGCTGTGGGCGTGCCGATGGCGGGGCGAGATTGTTGTGCTCCAGGGAACGATATGATGTAAACGCGCTGGATTGTTCGAATTATCGTCCGATGCCAAATTCCCCTCCAGACAAGGGCGCACACCCCAACGGTATGGAGGGTTTCATCATGATCACCATTCGCCATCGCGACGAGCGCGGGGTCGCCAACATGGGTTGGCTGAACAGCAACCACAGTTTCTCGTTCGGTCATTACTTCGATCCCGGCCATATGGGCTTCCGCGCCCTGCGGGTCATCAACGAGGATCGGGTGATCCCCGGCGCCGGCTTCCCCACCCATGGGCACGCCAACATGGAGATCGTCTCCTACGTGCTGAACGGCGCGCTGGAGCACAAGGACTCCATCGGCACCGGGTCGGTGATCCGTCCCGGCGAGGTCCAGGTGATGAGCGCCGGCCGCGGCATCCGCCACAGCGAGTACAATGCGTCGGACACCGAACCGGTGCATTTCCTCCAGATCTGGATCCTGCCGGAGGCCAACAATCTGGCACCCGGCTACCAGCAGGCGGACTTCCCGGCCGAGCAGAAGCGCGGCACGCTGAAGCTGGTCGGATCGCGGGACGGGCGCGACGGCAGCACCGTCATCCACCAGGATGTCGATCTGTATGCCGCCCTGCTGGACGGCGAGGAAAGCGCCACGCTGCCGCTGCGCCCCGGCCGCCATGCCTGGGTCCAGGTCGCCCGCGGCTGGGTCCATCTGAACGGCATCCTGCTGAAGGCCGGCGACGGCGCCGCACTGTCGGACGAGGAGGCGGTGACGCTGGACCAAGCGAATGAGGCCGAAGTGCTGGTCTTCGACCTCGCTTAAGGTGTCAGGCTTGACATAAAAGCTTGATTTGAACCGGGAGCGGGGCAGGCGGCAGAGTGCCGCCGTCCCGTTCCCGCCGACACCCCGCCGGCGGGCCGAACCCTGGGGTTGGCGATGACCGAGCAGAAAACCTACAACGCCCTGTTTCTCTGCACCCACAATTCGGCACGCAGCATCATGGCGGAATGCCTGATGCGGCGGTGGGGTGCCGGCCGCTTCAACGCATGGTCGGCCGGCAGCCATCCGTCGGGACAGATCAACCCGCACACGCTGGCGACGCTGAAGGCCTTCAACCTGCCGACCGACGGTCTGCGGTCCAAAAGCTGGGACGAGTTCTCCCGGCCGGATGCCCCGGCGCTGGATTTCGTCTTCACGGTCTGCGATCAGGCGGCGGGCGAGATGTGCCCGGTGTGGAACGGCACGCCGCTGACCGCCCATTGGGGGGTCGAGGATCCATCCGCCGCCAGCGGGACGGAGGACCGCATCCGCATGGCCTTCCGCCGCACCTATGTGGAACTGGAAAGCCGAATCAAGATCTTCGCCAGCCTGCGGGTGGAGCAGCTGGACCGGCTGACCCTGCAAAGCTCGCTGCATGCCATCGGCACCGTCCATGGCTCCGGTGCGGACGTGATGGCCGACGCCTGAGATCGCGTCACAGCACTTGCTTGGGCAGGGACAGCAGTTCCTTCCTGATCCGGTTCAGGCTGGGACGGTTGTCCGGGCCGAAGGCGATGGGGCGGCACAGGTGCATGGCGGTCAGCCCGACCCGCGCGGTCAGCAGGCCGTTGATCACCCCCTGCCCCATCCGGGTGGAAATGGCGGCGGCGAGCGACCCGCCCAGCGCCTCCACCGCCACATGGTGGGCGCTCTCGGTCACGCCGGCGACGGCGATGTTGGCGAGCATCCGGCGCAGGAGCCGCAGCGAGCCGACATAGCCGGGCCGGGCACCATAGAGGGCGGCGATCTCCCGCACCAGCTTCAGGTTGCGCCAGAGGACCACCGCGAAATCCAGCAGCGCCGCCGGGCTCAGCGCGGTGGCGACGGCGGTGTCGCGCGAGGCGCGCAGCACCCGCTGATAGGCGGCACGGTCGAGCGGGCTCAGCACCTCGCGGTCCAGCAGCCGCACCACCTCATGCTCGTCATGGGCGTCGGTGACATGGTCGCGCACGCGGGCCAGCGCCGGGGCCAGTTCCCGCCGGTCGGCATAGAGCGCCACCAGCGATCCGGCGAACCGGTCGGCCCGTCCATCGGGGGCGTCCAGTTCCAGACGGCCGGCCTCGGCCCGCAGCTCCTCGATGCGGCGCAGGCGGCGGAGCGACAGCAGCTCGGTCACCAGCATCGCCAGGGCCGCGATGCCGGCGGTGGCGGCCAGCAATCCGACCAGCACGCCGAGCGCGAGGCTGGTGGCAAAGGCACGGGCCAGCAGGTCGGCGGTGTCGAAGCCCAGCGCCACCAGAACCAGCGCCGCCAGCGCCCCGAACAGCCAGCGCCCGAGCCGGCGCGTTGTCCGCACCGGCGTGGCGGGGGCCGGCAGCAGGTCGGCGGGATCGCCGGAGCCGGTCAGCAGCGCGGTCTCCTCCTCCGCCGGCACCGGTGCGGCGCGGTCGAGCTCCAGCTCCATCGGCGGAATCCAACCCGGCGAAGGCTTGCGGGTGTCGGTGTCGCGCTCCGTCACGTCAGATAGTCCCCAAGCAGGAATTGCAGGGCCTGGTCGACGCGGATGTGCGGCAGGCCGCGCGGGTCGCGGCCGAGGTCGTCGGGCGGGCGGAAGGCCAGGAAATTGTAGGGACGGTCGCGGCCGGGCGGGAAGGCCTCGGCATCCTCCGGGATCTCGCCGGGGAACAGCACGGTCGGCCGGTCGCGCCCGACGGGGACGCCGCGGACGCAGCGCAGCTGCCGGCCCTCATGCTCCGTCACCACGCTGTCGGTGCATTTCAGCGCGGCGATGGCCATGGTCTCGACCTGGGCGCCCTCGAAGCGGATGGCGTTGCGGGCGTCGCCGACCAGCCGGTCGAGCAAGGCCCGCAGCTGGGCATGCTGGTGGGCGGCGATGTGGTCGGCCTTGGTCGCGGCGAACAGAACGCGGTCGATCTTGCTGCCGAACAGCCAGTCGAGCCAGCCGGACGACCCGTGGCGGAAGGGCTCCAGGCTCAATTCCAGCGCCCGCTTCATGTCGGCCATCCCGGCCGGGCCGGCGTTCAGCGCGCCCAGCACGTCGATCAGCACGATCTGGCGGTCGAGCCGGGCGAAATGCTCGGCGAAGAAGCGGCAGACGACGTTGGTCTTGTAGGCCTCGTACCGGTCCTCCATCAGCGCCCACAGGCTGCCGCGGCCCCTCGATCCGTTGGGCTGTGCCCCGTGCAGGGGACAGAAGGTCAGCAGCGGCGCGTCCTTCATGTCGCCGGGCTCGACGAAACGGCCGGGCTGGATCAGGCTGAGCAGCGTGTCGGCGCGGCGGCAGGCGTGGAGATAGTCGGTGTAGAGCGCCGCCCCGCGCCGCGCGGCCTCCTCCTCCGCCGGGGCGGCCGGGTCGATGGTGGCGAGCCAGCCGCGCCAGGAGGCGGACAGCTCGTCGCGCGGCGGGCGGGCGGCAAGCTCCAGCGTCTGGGCGCTCCAGTCCGCGAAGCTCTGGCGCAGCAGCGGCAGGTCGAGCAGCCATTCGCCGGGATAGTCGACGAGGTCGACATTGAGCGTCGCCATCGGCTGCACGGTGCGCTTCAGCGCCGAATCCGGACGGTAGCGCAGCGAGACCCGCATCTGGCCGATGCCGCGCGTCGGCTCCGGCCAATGGGGATCGGGGCCGGTCAGGGCGGCGAGATGGCCCTCGAAGTCGAAGCGCGGCACGTCGGGATCGGGCTGCGGCCGCAGCCGCGCCGCCTGGAAGCGGCCGGACGAGACGACATCCATGAAGGGCAGCCGCCCGCTCTTCAGCAGGTTGTCGACGATGGCGGTGACGAAGACGGTCTTGCCCGCCCGCCGCAGCCCGGTGACGCCGACGCGCACCGTCGATTCCAGGAGAAGCCGGCTGCCGGCGTCGTAGAGGCTGTTCAGGTCGGGAATGCGCACGGGCGGTCGTTCACGTCTGGCCGATGACCGGCCCTATATGGGGTCGGCCGGCAGGGATGCGAGGGGCCGGGCCCGAGAGGGGGAGCCGGATGCGACGTATGGAACAGCGTGGAACAGTTTTCGGGGGGTGTTCACTGTTCCATCGGGGCGGCATCGGCGGGAACCTCCGCGGGTGGGACCGGTGAGAAAGCTACCACGGATGTGGAGACGCGGGTAACGGCGGGATGAAAAACGCCGGCACGGTCGGGGGATTCTCCCTCTCCCCTGGGGAGAGGGCCGGGGTGAGGGGGATGCATAGGTAGGATTCTCGTGACGGAACGCTGTGCTTCCCCCTCACCCTAACCCTCTCCCCGGGGGGGGAGAGGGGATCTGGCGGGCGGGAGAGGGAACTCACCCCCCGACATAGTGCGGCATCAGCTTCGCCTGGTCACCGATCCAGACCTCGCAGCGGCTGTCCTGGTTGCGGAAGAAATAGGTCTTGCCGGGCTGGCGGCGGTTCTGCGGGTCCACCAGATTGGCGCCGCCGGAAAAGGCCACCCCATAGCGATAGTCCGGCGTCGCCGCCCAATAGAGCCCGTCGATCTGTTGCAGGAAGGCGCCGCGCTGGCACAGGTGCGACAGGGTGCGGTCGCGCGTGGCGAGGCCGTTCAGGCCGTTGGGCAGCTTGTAGACGATGCGGCTCTCGGTGCGGCGCAGGCGCGGCTCGTGGCCGGGCGGCGGCGGCTCATAGGCGCGGAAGGTCGGACCCAGATGGCCCGGTTCGGTGCGCTCGGTGCGCAGCACCTCCCCAGCCCCGGCGGCGGCCGGGACCGTCAGAATGGGGATCGTCAGCACGGTCAGCAGCAGGGCGGCGAGGCGGCGGGTCATCGCACCGACGGGTTGTTGGCGACGAAGGCGAAATAGGGCAGCCGCCGCACCGCGTCCGCCACCATCAGATAGGCCACAGCGAAGGCCAGCAGCGAGCTGAGGAAATAGCCGTAGCCGTACCAGGGGAAGCCCATCCGGCTGAACAGCAGGGTGAAGCCGGCATTGGCGGCCAGATAGACCAGCTGCACCGTCAGGTTCCGCCCCCGCAGGTCGAAATAGGCCAGGATCACCGTGCAGAACAGGAACAGCACCTGGAAGAAGGCGCCCAGCACGCCGAAGCGGAAGATGCCGATCTGCTGGTATTGCAGGCCGAGGGCACCGATGATGCTTGGGGCCAGGAAGATGCAGACGGCGCAGACCGCCCCTTGCAGGATGATCAGGTTGCGGCTGCTGTCGAGCAGGGCGGCGACGATGGCGCGGTGGTTGCGGGCGATCTGGTCGTAGGTCGCATGCTTCTGGATGTCGCGATAGAAGCCCTGGTAATGCTCGAAGAAGCGGGTCTCGATGTTCACCGTGAACAGGGTCAGCGCCGGCAGCGTCGTCAGATAGGCGATGAACATGGCGCCGTCATAGGCGCTGTAGATCGCCATGGCGCCGGAGACCAGCTCGCGTTCCGGCGCGAACCACATGATCCACTTGTCGGTCCAGACGGCGGCGTTGGCGAACAGCCCGATCAGCGCCAGATCGGCGTATTTGCGGAAATAGCCGAGGAAGTCGAACATCCGGCCGACCGGATAGGGATATTCGGCCAGCACCCGCGCGATCAGCCCGAACTGGATCACCGCCAGCCCGGCGGAGAATCCCCAGACCATCCCGGCGGCACCGAAGCGGCCGCCCAGCAGCACCGCACCGGCCAGCCCCGCCGCCATGCCGACGCCGAAGGCGACGGTGACCGCCAGATAATCCTTCAGCGCCGACAGGAAGATCGACACCACCCAGATGCCGCAGACCAGGAAGAAGTTCGCCAGCCCGCCCAGCATCAGCGGCAGCGGCAACCCGCTGAACAGCGGGTAGAAGGGTCCGGCGGTCAGCCCGGCGATGGCGTAGGCCAGCCCCAGCGTCGCCAGCAGCATGCCGGGTGCTGCCTCGACCTCCTTGGCATAGATGGCGTCGGCGAGATAGCGGGTGGCGACCAGCACCAGCGGCCCGGTGAAGACGACCGAGAAGCAGAAATTGTAGATCACCACGACGCGGAACAGCGTCAGTTCCTCCATCCCCACCAGATCGCGGCCGAACAGCGTGATGCCGGCCAGCGCCAGGATGGTGAACATCCAGGGGCCCGACGTGATGAAGGCGGAATGGGCATAGCCCTGCAACACGCCGAGCAGATCGTCGCGCCGGGCCAGCCGGCGGAGGGCGAAACCGATGCCGGCCATCTCAGGCGGCTCCCTTCAGGCCGATGCCGTCATGCTCCGGGGAAAGCCGGGTCGGCATGGCGATGTGCTCGTCATAGATGGCGCGATAGACGCGGTCGATGGCGACCTTGTCGTAGGACTGGGCGACGCGCCGGGCGATGGCCTGGGCGCAGCGGTCGCGCCACGCGCGGTCGAGCAGCAGGGCGCGCAGTTCCCGCGCGGTGTCGAGCGGGCTGGCCAGCGGAGTCACCGCCCCGCCCGGCCCGAGCGGCGGCACCTCGTCCGGGCGGCCCATCAACAGTTCGGAACAGGAGCCGACATCGGTCGCCACCGTCGGCACGCCCGACGCCCCGGCCTCCAGGATCACCAGCGGCTGCGCCTCGCTGACGCTGGTCAGCGCGATGGCGTCGATCCTGCCCAGCCAGTCGGTCAGCTTGACGCGGCCGGCGAAGATCACCGTCTGCTCCAGCCCAAGATGCTTGACGATGCTGCGGCATTCCTCGACATAGCCGGGATCCTCCTCCAGCGGCCCCAGGATCATCGCCTTCAGGTCGGGGATGTCCTCGCGCAGGATGGCGGCGGCGCGGACATAGGTCTTCACGTCCTTGATCGGCACGACGCGGCCGATCAGGGCGATGGTCGGCGGACGCGGCGTGTAATCGCGCTGCACCTGGGAATAGCCGGCATAGTCGATGCCGTTGGGAACGATCATCAGCTTGGCCGGATCGGCGCCCTGGCGGCGCTGGAACTCCTGGTTTCCGCCGTACAAGGTGATGATGCGGTCGCAGGCGTCGTAGCAGGCCTTGGAATAGCTGGCGAAGGTGTCCAGCCACAGGTCGCGCAGGTCGCGCTTCTTCTTGTCGAGCGCCAGCGAGGTGTCGGCCCCCTCGAACAGCCATTCGGCCATCAGGATCTCGATGCGCCGTTCGTTGGTGTAGATGCCGTGTTCGGTCAGCAGCGCCGGCCGGCCGGTTTCCAGCCGCGCCCGCGCGGCGAACAGCCCGGCATAACCGGTGGAGATGGCATGATAGACCCCGGCCTGCGGCATCGGCACCAGCAGCGTGGCGAACAGCCCGCTCATCAGCGCCCGGCTGCCCCAGAAATATTCGAGGAAGGAGGCGTCCGGCAGGGCGGCCCTGCACATGCGCACCACCATCTGGAAGGCGTCCTCGGAATTCAGCAGCGCCCGCTTGCCGATCCGGCCGCGCCGGGGAGCCAGCAGCCGCAGCACCTCCGCCACCTCGGCCAGCCCGCCCCCCTGCTGCAGGCGGGCCAGCGGCTTCTCCAGTTCCTTCAGCAGCCGGCCGGTACCGGGCTGCCAGCGCCAACCGGCTGGCGGATCCTGGAGATAGACATGGGTCAGGCCGGTGACGTTGGGCGGCAGTTCGTAGGCGAGCCTGCGGGTGCCGCGGTCGGCGACCAGGGCCACGATGTGGAAGGTCAGGTCGGAATGGGAGCGGATCAGGTCATGGGTCCAGGTCGACACGCCGCCGGCGACATAGGGATAGGATCCCTCCATCAGCAGGCAGATGTCGGCCTTGGGGGCCTGGGGCGCTTCAGGGAGGGGGCGGCTCATGCGGCCAGCTCCCGTCCGGCAATGCCCATGGCAGCCGGCGCATCATCGCGCCAGAGGGCGAAGACGTCGCGCAGCGTGTCGGGCAGTTCCGCCCCGTCGCCCAGCAAATCGGACCGCCGGGCGGGCAGCGCCCGCAGGTCTGCGAAGCGGCCGAGCCGGAACAGGCTCTCGGCATACCAGAACAGGATGCGCCGGTCGGGCGTGCGGTCGATCATCGGCTCCAGCCTTTCCGCCGCTTCCGCCGCCAGCCCGCAGCGCAGGAGCAGCCGGCCCAGGTCGTGGCGGATGCCGTCGTCGTCGGGTGCCAGATCCAGGCTGCGCCGGTAGCCGTCCAGCGCCTTGTCGCGGATCTCCGCCTCGCGGTTGGCGTCCAGCAGGCCGCAGAAGGCATAGTCGTCGAGATGGCGGGCGAGCCCCGCGAGGATGGCCGCATCGTCGGGACGGCTGCGGGCGGCGTGGTCGAGCGCCAGCCACCGCTCGTTGAACTCATGCTCCACCCGCGCGGTGGCGGTGGCGGCCTGGACGCGGACGGACGGGTCGGCATCGGCCAGCCCGGCCTTCAGGGCGGGGGTGAAGGCGGGGCGGAAATGACGGGCGACCAGGGCGATCACCGCCTGCTTCTGCTGCGGCGAGCCGACCGACATCACGTCGGTGAAGGAGTCGCCGGCCACCAGATGGGCGTTCTCGCGGCCGGTCACGATCAGCTCGTACAGCTCCTGCGCCGGGCCGGTCTCGCTGTCGGGGAAGAGCGAGAGATACCAGTCCTGGAAGCCGGTGGCATAGCGGCTGAACAGCGCCAGCAGCGCCGCGGTCATCAGCGTGCAGGCGGCGCCCAACGGCCCCAGCGGAACGACGGTGACCAGCAGCAGCCCGGCCAGCCGCAGGTCGCGCCCGCGCCGCACCCGGCTGCGCACCCACAGGCCGACCAGGGCGCAGAGCAGCAGATGCATCGCCGCGGCCAGCGGAACGGCGAGGGGGATTGCGGTCAGGCCGGGCGACAGCGCCGCGGCATCGAGCAGCCCGGCGGCCAGCGCCACCGCCGCCAGTTCCGCCGCGTCGGCGGCCGGACGGTCGCCCGCCAGCAGGGCGGCGGGATCGGGCGGGTCGGGAGTTCGCCCGCTCATTCCGCCACCTCCCCGACCTTTTGCCCGGCAGGATTTTGTCCGACCGCAGGGGCCGGCGGGTCGATGCGGCGGGTCATGAAGCCGATGGGGATATCGGCGAGGCCGGCGGGCAATGCCTGACGCACCGCGCGTTCCAGCTTCGCCTCCACCTGCCTGGCGCCCTCCAGCGGCGTGCCGGCCAGGACCACGCCGAAGCTTGTGCCCTGGTGGCCGAAATCGCAGGCGAGGTCGGTGTCGCGCAGGCTGCCGCGCACCGCCTCGCCGATGGCGGCGGCAAGGTCGGCACGCTGGGCCACCGACAGGCGCGACAGGCCGGTCGGGCGGATGGTGATGGCGGTAGTCTCGAAGCCCATGCGGCGGCCGAGAAGGGCGAGGAACTCCGCCTGCCGGCCGATGTAGCTGGAGGAGTAAAGCGCCTCGTCGGTGAAGACCCGCTGTTCGTTGGCGGTGCGGTACTGGCGCGCCTTCGCCATCGCGGTGCCGATCCATTCGCACAGGATGCGGAAATTCTCGACCGTGTTGACGCTGAGGTCGGTGAAGCCCAGGCTTTCGATCTTCACCATGCCCAGCACCTCGCCGGTGTCGGCGCTGATCAGCGGACCGGCCATCATGCCTTCGCCGGCAAGCACGCGCTCGTCGTCGGCCCGGTTGACGCAAAGCTGGCGCTGGCGGGCGATCACGGTCTGGAACAGCGGCGTGCCGCTGTCGAACCAGCGGGCGTAGCTGTCGGTCTCGTCGTCCCAGCCCTCGTTCGTCACCGATTCCAGAACGTCGTTGTTCAGCAGGAACAGCGAGAACTTCTCCGGCTTCATGACGGTGCGGACGAGGTCGGCGATGCCCAGCATCACCTCGCCCTCGTCCAGATGGTCGATGGACTTGGCGGCCTGATAGAGGGTGAAGACGGTGCGCAGCTGGCCGGCGACGCGGGTCTCCAGGCTTTCCTTCACCGATTTCAGCGCGCGGTAGGAGCGGGCGATGGCCTCCGCCTCCTGCCGGGCGGCGGCAAGGCCGGCGCGCAGCTCCTCGCGCTCGCGCAGCTGGCGCATCCGCAGCTCGCCGAACAGCACGGCGGCGACCAGCCAGAGGATCGGCTCGCGCGTCAGGGTGAAGAGATGGTCGTAGAGATCCTGGCCGATCCCGGCATCGGGCATGTTGCCGAGCCGCAGCGCCGCCGACGCAACCAGCGCCGCCAGCACCCCCTCGTTGGTGCCGTACTGGATCGCCAGCAGCAGGACCGGGATCCAGAAGGGATGCGGCTGCACCCCCTCGAAGCGCAGCCCGGCGCCGAGCCAGCCGTCCAGCCCCAGCGCCACGCCGAAGAACAGCAGCAGTTCCAGCAGGGCGACCGGCCGCAGGCCGAGCCAGCGGCGGGGCGATGCCGGAGAGGGTGCGGACTCCGGCATGCTCATTCGCGGTGCAGGTCGTTGGAATAGTCGGCGGCGGGAGCGGACCCGGCCGGGGCGCCGCCGGAAGTCGCGGCGGAAACGGAGGCAGGAATGGGAGCGGCTACCACCGGCCGCAGGCTGTCGATCATGCGGGTCGCCACGCGCTGGGCGACGTTGTTGACGCTGTCGCGGCTGAAATAGCCGCGCCCGGCCTCCGACTGGCTGGAGGTCCAGAGGACGGCGCCGTCCGACACCCGCACCAGACGGGCGTTCAGGCCGACCACCGGCTCCTCGCGCAGGCCATGCTGGTAGCCGTATTCCGACACGCTGCCGGCCAGCACCGCATCGACGCCAAGGGTCCGGCCGGCGGCCTGGGCATCCAGCGGGGCGGCGTCGGGCTGCCCGTCGGTGGAAGCGGGAGCGGCTGTATCGCCAGCCGGCTTGCCGGCGGACAGGCGGCTGCGGACCCGGCCGACCTCCACCGTGCGGAGACCCTCGACGCCGTAGAGTTCGGTGGAGACGATGTCGGCGGCGATCTGGCCGGCATTCGGGTGGTTGGTCAGATTCTCGAAGGGCAGGACGGCGACGGTCGCGCCGGCCGGCAACGCCCCGCCCGGCTGGGCGAAGTCGCGGCTGTTGATCCGGCCGAAGCTGCATCCCGCCAGCAGCAATCCGGCCGCCAGCAGCGCCGCGCCGGCCCGCATGTCCTTGCCCATCCTTCCGGTCCCCGTCAGCCGCATCGCCGCCCCCATTCTCCGTCCACCTTTTTTAACCATGAAGAGTTGACACACCGTCAATAGCGCCAGACCAGGGTGAGGCCGGCGCTGTTCACCGCGCTGGCCGTGCCGCGCGCGGTGGAGCGGGCATGGCTGGCCCGGAACCCCAGTTCGAGATTGTCCGCCGGCTCCCATCCCAGCGAGATGGCCCCCTGGGGTCCGCTGCGGCCCCGCCGGTCGTAGGCGTAGCCGATCTGCGCGGCATAGCGGACATAGTCGGTCAGGTGATCCTCGACATTGAGCTGCAGCGCATGGACCTCGCGCGTCGCCGCCGGCAGCGGGATGTAGCGCTGGCCGTTCGCGTCCTGCCGCTCTTCCCGGTGCGCCACATATTCGGCGTCCAGCACATAGGCGACGCCGGCCAGCGGCCCCGCCGCGTTCAGCGTGTAGCGCAGCGATCCCTCCAGCGTGGCGCTGCGCGCCAGATCGGCCTCGCCGGACAGCCCATAGCGGTTGTAGCCGGCGCCGAGCGACAGCGACCAGCGGTCGGACAGCCGGTTCTCATGCTGGACGAACAGGCGGTCGCGCCGGCCGCCATCGACGATGCCCTCCAGGAAGGCGAAGCTCGGCTCGCTCCAGGCGAAGCCGGCGCGGGTCTCGGACTCGTCGCCGCGCCACAGATGGCTGTAGCCGGCGCCGAGCGTCTGCGGGGCGGCGTAGAGCGCCAGGGCGGAGCGCTCCAGCTCCGGCCAGTCATGGACCAGCGCCGCCTCCAGCCGGGAGCGGGCGCCATGGAAGGGCTCCAGCCGGCCGTCGCCGCGGCGGGCGGAATCGACATCGACCTCACGCCGCTCCAACGCCCAGGTCAGGCTGGTGGACCGGCCGAGTTCCTGGACGCCGCTGAAGCGGGCGATGCGCTGCATGTCGGCGTTGCGCACCTTCTGCCAGTCGAGGTCGAGGCGGCTGCGGTCGGAATTCTCATGCAGAAGCAGCGCCTTGCCCCGGACCAGCGACGGCTCGTCGGGCGTCAGCTCCAGTGCGGTGTCATAGGCCATGATGGCGTCACGCCAGCGGCCGAGCCGCTCCTCCGCCTGGGCCAGCAGGGCGGTGGACTGGGCATCCTTCGGGTCCTGCGTCAGCAGGTCGCGCAGCAGGGTGCGCGCCGGGCGGAGGTCGCCGCCCTCCATCAGCGCCAGGGCGCGGAAATAGTCGAGGCGCCGCTGGGCGGCGCGGTCGGCGACCTGCAGCTCGCGGCTGGGAGCGGCGGCGGGGGAGCGGGTCAGGGCGACGTTGAGGCCGGCGGGATCGGTGGCGACCGCCGCCTCGACACCGGGACCGAGCACCAGCACGACGCTGTCGTAGCCGTAGAGGATGTTGTCGACCCAGGACTCCAGCCGTTCCGGCACACGGTCGAGCGCGACGTCGCCCGAGATTTCGCCGAGCGGGCGGCTGAAGCGCAGGACGAGTTCGCGGCCGTCGCGCTGGGTTTCCGTGGTGACGGAGCCCGGCCAATGCAGGGCGAAGCGGGCGGTGCCGGCCTCGCGCACCGCCTCGACCCTCGCCGGTTGGGCGGTGGCGGGGATGGCGAGGAGGAGGAGGAAAGCGAGGGCGAGCAACGGCAAAAGTCCCCTCTCCCCCCCGGGGAGAGGGACAGGGTGAGGGGGGTGCACCGCGTGACTTTCCGAGAATCCTCGCCGCGCATCCCCCTCACCCTCCCCGCGCCGCAGGCGCGGGGTCCCTCCCTCTCCCCGGGGGGGAGAGGGGATTGAACGCAGGGAAATTGGGAGCCGATCACGGAAGGGCCAGGACACGGCGGGCCTCCGGCAGTCGTCCGTTTTCGATCAGCATCGATGCGTAGTCCGCCTTCAATTGTCGGTCGGCCGGGCGGCGCTTGCGCAGGCCCTCGAACAGCGCCACGGCGTCGTCGATTTTGCCCAGCCGGTTCAGCAGGTTCGCCTCCGTCTGGGTCGCCGCGTCGCCGCGCGTGGTGCGGGCGCGGAGCTGCGACAGGGCGGTGCGGTAGAAGGGGATCGCGGCGGTTGGGCGTTTCAAAGCGGTCAGCGCCTCGCCCAGGAAATAATGCGCCTCGTAATCGTTGGGACCGGATGCGACGTAGCGGCGAAGCAGCCGTTCGGCGTCGGCGAGGCGGTTCTCGTCATAGGCCAGCATGCCCAGCTGGCGCAGCGCGTCGGCGTCGTCCGGCTTGCGCGCCAGCAGCGCGGTCCAGGCCTGCGAGGCGGCGCCGCGCTGGCCGGTCTGCTCGGCGAGGCGGGCATAGCGGCGCAGCCGGTCCGGGGCGGCCTCGTCGGCCAGGGCGGCGCGCACGGCGTCGGCCAGCTCCTTGCCCTTGCCGGCTGCCGCCAGCGCCTCGATGTAGGGGGTCTTCAGGGCAGGCTGGGCCGGCGCGGCGCCTTGGGTGGCGAGCCCGGCGATGACCCGGCGCCCACCGCCATACTCGGCAAGGCGGTCGTACCACGCCGCCTGCTCCGCCGGGGTTCCGGCTGCCTTGGCCCGCGCCTCGATCCAGTCCAGCCCGGTTGCCGACGGGCGCGGTCCCCAGAGATAGGCCAGCTGCCTGAAATCCACGCTCTCCGGCCCCTGCCCGGCAGCCAGCCGTTGCAGCGCCTGCTCGGCCCCCGCCTTGTCGCCGAGCGCCAGCAGGGCCGATGCCGGCTCCCGCCGCTTGTCGGCCGGCAGACGGCCGTCGCTGGCGCGGGCCAGCAGGTAGCGGCGCAGGTCGGCCTTGCGGCCCAGCCTGACCAGCGTGTCGCGATACAGCGAATCCTCCGCCTCGGCCAGCGGGGTCGCGGCGGCGCGGCCTTGCAGCAGGGTCGCGAGATCGGGCAGCGCGTTCGCCTTGGCCGCGGCGTCGGCATAGACGCTCAGCCAGTCCTCGCCGGATCGCGTCCCCCCTTGCCGCTCCGCCCAGACCCGCAGCAGCGGCAACGCCGCGCGATAAGCCTTGTGGTCGAGCAGCATGGTGACGATGGCCTGCTGCTCCGCGTCGGACAGGGTGCCGCGCGCCAGCTTGGCGGTCAGATGGCGGGCCAGCTCCTCCGACAGGCCGGCGCCGTCGAGCGCGGCGATGTAGGCGGCCTCCACCTCGGCACCGCCGCCGTCAAGCAACGGATCCAGCAGCGGCAGCGCGTCCGCCGGCTTGCCGGTGGCGGTCAGCGCGCCAGCCAGCGCCAGACGGCTGCGCGGCGAAGGGTCGAGTGCGAAGGCGCGCTGGGCGGCGGCCAGCGCCAGGGCGGCGGCAGGCCGATTGGCCCGTGGATCCGTGGCGGGGTTTGCGGAAGCGCGTTCGGCGGCGCTGCCGGCGATGTCCTGCAACAGGGCGAGCGGCAGCTTGGGTTGACCGGCCAGCCAGTCGGCGACCTCGGCCGGATTGCCGGCCTTGGCGGCCAGACGTGCCCAGCCCTGGGCGGCGGCCGGAGACTGCATGGCCTGCCGCCGCGCGGTGAACCAGGCAAGACCGGCCGGCGCGCGGTCGAAGTCGATGAACAGGGCGGCCAGCTCCTCCAGCAGATCGTCGGGCACGGCACCCGACAGCGGCAGCCGGTCGAAGGCGGCGACCGCGGCGGTGCGGCGGCCGGTGCGGTCGAGGATGCGGATGGCACCCAGCCGGTCACCCGGCGCCAGCCCATCGCCGGCCAGCGCGCGCTCCGCCCACCCCGCCGCCGCCGCCGGGTCGCCGCGGCCGAGCGCGATGTTGGCCGCCAGGATCGGGTAATCGTCGAGGAAGTCTTCCCCCAGCTCGCGGTAGAGGCGGTCGGGGAAGGACCGGTCGCCGTCGCGAAGGGCGGTTTCCGCCAGCCCGGCCAGGACCCAGTCGGGCGCCAGATGCAGGTCGCGGCCCCTGGTCGCCTCCAGTGCCGCGCGCGGCATGCCGGCATTCACCTCCAGCGCCAGCAGCCGGCCGAACTGCGCGTCCTCCACCGGGCCGGAAAGCGCTGTCAGACGGGTCCGCGCCGGCTCCCGCCTGTCGGTGGCGATCAGCAGGTCGATGTAAGTCAGCTCCAGCGCCAGCACGGGAGCGCGGCCCGCCACCTGCGGCCCTATGATTTGCGGTTCGATCAGCCGCAGCCCGAGATCGGGGCGCGATGCTGCGGCAAGCTGGCCCGCCAGGCCGATCATGTCGGCGACGGTCGGCTGTTCGCCCAGCCAGCGCCGGGCGCGCTCATAGGCCTCATCCTCGCGGTCGAGGTCGATCAGCAGGCTCATCAGCAGTTCGCGGCTGTCGGGCTGGATGTTGCCCGCGGCGCGGTCGTCGGCGCGCAGCAGCCAGTCCACCACGCCAGCGGGATCGCCGCGCGAAGCCAGCAGCGCCGCCAGTTCCTGCTGGGCCTCGACATCCTCCGGCCGCAGGGCGCAATAGCGCGCCAGCGCCTCGGCCTTCATCGCCATCCGGTTGCGGAAGCCGGCGGCATAGGCCAGCTCGCGGAACAGGTCGGCGCTGTTGCGCATCTCCGCCAGCGCCTTCAGGTTCTCCAGCCGGTCGCCCGGCCGCTGCGCATCCTGGTAGAGACGGTCGAGCAGCTCGCGGGCCTCCACGGAGGACGGCTCGGCGGCAAGGAATCCCTCGGTCAGCTCGATGGCGCGTTCGACGTCGCCCTGCGCCAGCGTCAGGCGGGTCAGCGGCATCACCGTGGCGCCGCTGCGGTCGCCGGCGGCATAGCGCTCCTCATAGACGGCGCGGGCGCTGTCGTAATCGCGGTCGCGGAATTTCTGCAGCGCCAGCTCGGCGCTGTGCGGGATCAGCAGCAGGCTGGCGCCGATGCCGGCCAGCAGGATCAGCAGGACGACGAGGATGTTCGCGCGCATGGCCGCCCTACCCCGCCGCGCCGTCGGCCGGACGGAAGCGCAGCAGCAGCGGCGCGATGGCGGACATCGGCACGGTCAGCGCCAGCCGGCCGTCGGCATCGGCGTCGGCGCTGCCCGACCACAGCCGGGTGCCGTTGCGCTCCGCCGTCACGGTCCAGCGGCCGGGCCGCGGCACCTGCCAGACCATCCCGCCCGCGCCGTAACCGGCGGCGGCGATATGGAAGCCGTGACCGTCCGGCGTGAAGGACGAGAAGGCCCAGCGGCCCTGCACCAGATAGGGCATGGCGGCCGGCGGATCGCGGTCGGCCCGGTCGGTCGCGGTCAACGCCACCACCGGTTCCGCCACCGCCGGGTCGAGCGCCACATAGAGGCTGCCCTGGCTGTGGCGCTGGCCCAGCACGCCGCTGGAGCGGGCGAAATCGACGGCGTCGGCGCTGGCATGGTCGAAGCGCAGCGTGTTCAGCGCCCCGCGGTCGCGCACGCGCCAGCGACGCCCGCTCCCCTGGCCGTCCAGCGGCTCGAAGCGGGTGGTGTAGTAGCCCTCGGCGATGCGGGCGTAGCTGGAGGCGGCGACCGGTGCCAGCTCCTGTGCCTGCGCGGCGGTCAGCACCGAGACCAGCGCATTGAGGCTGGCCGGCTTCTGGCCGGTGTACATGTGGTAATAGACGTTGAAGGGCTTCAGCCGCAGCGGGCTGCCGGCATGGCGCATGGTGTTGACCAGATTGCGGTAGCCGTAGAAGCGGTTGGTCCACAGGTCGGTGTAGGTGTTCTCGTTGCTGCCGGCGGCATAGATCTGGCGTTCCGCCCCCACCGGCAGGCCGATGGGCGGCAGGCCGGTGATGGACGGGAAATCGGCGTCGAACCGCGCGTCGCCGCCGTTGATGTTGACCCCGCCGGCCTTGCGCACCGCCGCCAGCGCCGCCTCGAAGGGGGAGGTGTCGCCCGACCATTGCACCAGCACCGCCCGCTTGCCGGCGGGCGCCAGCCGGGTGAAATAGTCGAGAGCGCCGCCGATCTCCTGGTCCAGGTCGAAGGGCTGCTGCAGATAGGCGCGCGGCACGGCGTAACGGCCGATGTCCGACACCTCCCCCGCCTCCTCCGCCGCATGCTCGTCACCCTTTCCGGACTTGCGGCTGCCCTCGCGCTCCAGGAAGGGCGCCTCGGCCTGCCGGCTGTAATCCTTGAAGAAGGCCCATTGGAAGGGATGGGTCCAGGTGTGGCTGGACGGCTCGACCTGCGGCAGGGCGAACAGCGCCTTGGCTGCCGCCAGCGACTCCGGCGTGCCCTTCCAGGTCGGGTCGAGGTCGCCGACGATGGGGGCGACGCTGACCGGCAGGTCGGGGAAGGCTTCGATGGCGGCGGTGCGCACCATGTCGGCGGACAGCACGCGGCGGGCTGCATAGGGCGCCACCTCCGTCACGTTGCGCCAGCCGTCGCCGTCGATGTGGCTGAAATAGAGCCGCCGCCCGGACAGGGTGGTGACGTCGGGCTTCGGCAGGTCGTCGGTGGCGAAGCTGTCGCGGAAGAAGGCGAAGGGATCGACGATCCATTGGCGCCGGTTGTATTCGGCGTCGAAATAGCGGGCGTAGCCCTCGGTCACCAGACCGCCGGCCGGGCCGGTGACCACCAGATGGCTGTCGCTGGCCGGATCGTCGCCGCGCCGCATCACCAGATGGGAGATGAAGCGCTCGTCGGTCTTGCGGAACAGGGGATAGCCGGGCAGCACACCCGACAGCGGCCGTTCGAAGCCGATCATGCCGTCGGCCAGCGCCGGCTTGGACTTGTAGGTCAGGTCGGAATAGCCGTCGTCGTCGCGCAGACCGAAGCGGGCGAAGAAGCGGTTGGTGAGCGCCAGCGGCACCGGCTTGCCGCCGCGCTCAAGCCGCACCCCCGGCTGCCCCAGCACGGCGAAGCGGACGCCGCGGTCCATGGCGCGGGCGGCCCATGACACATAGGCGCCGACATCGGTGAAGGGCTCCCCTGCGAACCAGCTGACGACGCCGCGCAGGTCGGGATAGCGCGACAGGTCGGGCAGGCCGTCGGCGACGTTCCAGTAGACCACCGACAACCCCAGATGGTTCAGCGGCAGTTCCGCCATCGTGTGGATGCGGCTGAGACGGATCGTGCTTTCCTCGCGCAGATCGACCAGCGCCAGGATGGTCCGCGGCACGATCTGCTGCGCCGTACCGGCAGTGGCCGTCGAACCGGCCGCCAGGGCCGGAAGCGCAGCACCGGGCAGGAGCATGGCGAGCGCCAGGGCCGCCGCCCGGATGCCCGTTTGGAAACCGCCCCTCACCGCGGCGGCTCCGGGATCAGGCGGTCGAGTTCGACCGTCGCGACATAGGGAGAAAAGCCGTTGGCCCGTTGCAGGTCGTAGATCGCCCGCACCCCCGCCGTGTCGGACGGGGACCAGTAATCCAGCGTGTGGAGGGCAAGCTGCGGATTGAGCGCCCCGGCCGCCTTCAGCGCCTCCACCTGGAACCGGTAATCCTCCGCACTCTGGCGGTGCGGGCGCTTGGCGGCGAAATCCCAGCCGGCATAGACGCTCTCGCCCAGCGCATGGCTGAGCAGCGGGGCGGTCTGCGGCAGAATTTCATAGCCGCGGTTCTGCATCAGGCCGATGTCCGGCCAGTTGCGGCGGATGGCCCGCACCAGCGCCGCCGCCGCGTCGGTCATGCCGCTCCAGCGCTTCGGGTCGGTGCGCTCCAGATGCGGCGGGTTGTCGAGCGTGTCGAGGAAGACCCCGTGGAAGCCCTCGCGCAGGATGGCGGGGACCAGTTCCTCCACCACCAGCCTTACCCAGCGGCGGTCGCGCACATCGACATAGAAGCTGCCGGGCCAGTTGGGATTTTCCTGGTCCAGGATGCCCCACCCCTTCACCCGGCCGAACCACGGGCGATGCGTCTCCACCTCGCCGACGCTGAGATAGCCGAGCAGGGTCTTGCCCCGGTCGGCCAGCGGTTGCAGCGGCGGGTGGGTCCTGCTGTCCAGAACCAGCAGCCGATAGGGTTGGAAGGCGGTCAGCGGTGCGGCATCGGCGTAATAGACCGCCCAGGGGGCAGCAGAGGCCGGAGCGGAAGCTTGGCCGGAATTTGCGGCCCGCAGGCTCCTGTTGGGCAGCGCCATCAGCGCCGCACCCGCCAAAAGCCCACCGGCGACCGTCCGCCGCCCGATCAAACCACCGGTCACGCCACCCTGCCCCGATCAGTCAGCCGATTTCCTCAACCGGACGCGTCAGCCCAGCCACGCCAGCGTCTGGCGCAGCCCATCTTCCAGCGGCGTGTCGCAGCTCATGCCGAAGGCGGCGACCAGACGCGCAGGATCGCCGATGGACATCCGGATGTCGCCCGGCCGCGCCGGGCCGTAACGCCGGTCGAGCGGCCGGCCGGACAGGTCGGCCAGCACCTCCGCCAGCCGGTTGACCGAAGTCGGACGGCCGGTGCAGACGTTGTAGACCGGCGCACCCGGCTGCGGATTTCCCATCGCCGCAGTCAGGTATCGCACCAGATCCTTTACAAAGATGAAATCCCGCACCTGCTCCCCGTCCCCATTGACGGTGATCGGCTCGCCCCTGGCGATGCGGCCGGCGAAGATGGAGATCACGCCGGAATAGGGGGATTTCGGGTCCTGGCGCGGGCCATAGACGTTGAAGAAGCGGAAGCCGGCGGTCGACACGCCATGCACCCCGTCCGCCACCCGCGCATGCAGCTCGCAGCCCAGCTTGTCGGCGCCATAGGCGGACAGCGGGCGGGTCGCCGCATCCTCGGTCAGCGGCATGTCGGGATTGTCGCCATAGACGGCCGCGGAGGAGGCGTAGATCACCGGAACCGGTCCGGCCGGATTGGCGCGGCGGGCGGCGTCGAACACGGCGATGGTGCCGGACAGGTTGGCGTGATGGGTCTCCAGCCATGCCTCGGTCGACCGGTCGACCGAGGCGACGGCAGCCAGATGGAAACACCCATCCATCCCCTGACCGTCTTCGCCGGCCATCGCCGCCCGGACCGCTTCGGCATCAGCGACGTCGCCGACGGTTACCGGCACGCCATCCGGCAGGTTCTCACGCTTGCCGGTGGACAGATCGTCCAGCACCCGGACCTCGTGCCCGGCCGCCAGCAGCCGCTCGATCAGGTGCGAGCCGATGAAGCCGCAACCGCCGGTAACCAGATAACGCGCCATCGCTGCGGCTCCCTCCGCTTTTGCGTGTGTTTGGAGTGATACGCGGAGTCGGGGACGCCGGATTTGATTAATTTCAAATCGGGTGCAAAAACGATCACGCCGTAAGGAAACCGGCGACGGAGGCCTGGAATTCCTTGGGCTTGATCGGCTTCGACACATGACCGTCGAAGCCCGCCTCGGTCAGCCGGCGCTTGTCCGCAGGCGTGGCGAGGTTGGTGACGGCCAGCACCGGGGTGGCAGCCAATGCCGAGTCGGCGCGGATCTGACGGATGAGCTCAAGCCCCGACAGGCCCGGCATGACGATGTCCATCACCACCAGATCGGGCGCCATGTCGCGCATCAGGTCGATCACCGAGGTGGCGTCCGACGCCTCGACGACGGTGAAGCCGCCCTCCTCGAGGCAGCGGACGAAGAGCTTGCGCATCAGCACATTGTCTTCGACGACCAGGATCGTCCGCGTCTTTTCGACCGTGTCCAACATTCCGCCATCCAAAGCCTTGTGGCCGAAACCTATGGCGTGAGCGGCCTCGTCGGCATCCGGAATGGCGCAACACCCTGCGCTGCACACGGATTCCATCATTCACGCATAGTTGGCTCTCTATCCCTTTTTGGGTTACCGGTCAAGCCACTCGCGACTGCGTTTTACCCCAATTGATGAGTCGTCTTCTAGAATTTATATTAATCCATTCTCCCAAAGCGCGCATTAATGGCATCGGCATGTCCCTTGATGCCGGGCCAGAGACAGTTATACAAGCAAAATCCAAAGGGAATCTTTTGCTTTATATTTGTCCTAATTTTGAAACTCGGTACAGCCTGTGTACAATGAAGCCGCATAATTGAAACATTGCGCGAAACAATTATGCGGCTCTCCGTTCTGGAAATCTCCGTCTCGGTGCCGACTGGTCAGCTCTTCTTTCCGCCGCCATGCGGCAGGTAGCTTTGGACGAGGTCCTTGGCGGTGTCCTTCAGCATGTCCCAGGCCTCCGGATCGCCCTTTGCCAGCGTCGCCATCATCGCCGCGGCGTTCTTCAGGGTGATGTGCGGCGGCAGCGGCGGGACGTTGGGATCGGTGTAGGCTTCGACCAGGACCGGCCCGCGCGTCGCCATCGCCTCGTCCCAGACAGCGGCGAGGTCTTCGGGCTTGTCGACGAACAGGCCCTTGAAGCCGAGCAGTTCGGCATAGCGGGCATAGGGGAAATCGGGCAGTTCCTGCGAGCCTTCGAACTTCGGATCGCCATTCTGGGCGCGCATCTCCCAGGTCACCTGGTTGAGGTCGCGGTTGTTCAGCACCAGCACGACGAAGCGCGGGTCGCTCCACTGCTTGCAGTATTTCGCCAGGGTGATCAGCGCGTTCATGCCGTTCATCTGCATGGCGCCATCGCCGACGATGGCCAGCACCGGACGGTCGGGATGGGCGAACTTGGCCGCCAGGGCATAGGGCATGCCCGGCCCCATGGTGGCGAGTCCGCCACACAGCGACGCCTTCATCCCGCGCCTGATCTTGATGTCACGGGCGTACCAGTTGGTGCCGGACCCGGTGTCGCAGGCAATCACCACGTCGTCCGGCAGCCTTGGCGACAGCTCCCAGAAGACGCGCTGCGGATTCAGCGGCGTCGCGTCGTTCATGGCGCGGGCTTCCAGCACCTTCCACCAGTCGGCGACGCCCGCCTCGATTTGCTCGCGCCACGAGCGGTCCTGCTTGCGCTGGAGCAGCGGGATCAGCTCGCGCAGGGTGCCGGCACTGTCGCCGACCAGGTTGACCTCCATCGGATAGCGGATGCTCAGCATCTTGGGGTCGATGTCGATCTGCACGCCGCGCGCCTGCCCCTCCTTGGGCAGGAACTCCGAATAGGGAAAGCCGGAGCCGATCATCAGCAGCGTGTCGCAGTTCACCATCATCTCGTAGCTCGGCCGGGTGCCGAGCAGGCCGATGGAGCCGGTGACGAAGGGCAAATCGTCCGGCAGCGCCGCCTTGCCGAGCAGCGCCTTGGCAACGCCGGCCCCCAAGATGTCGGCGATCTCGATCACCTCGTCGGTGGCGTTCAGCGCACCGGCGCCGACCAGGATCGCCACCTTGGAGCCGGCATTCAACACGTCGGCGGCGCGGCGCAGGTCGGCCTCGGCCGGACGCACCACGGGGGCCGAATAACCGACGCCGGAATGGATGGTGCCGTGGGCGCGGGCCGGGGCCTCGACCGCGTCCATCTCCTGCAGGTCGTTCGGCATGATGATGCAGGTCACCGTGCGCTCGGCCTTCGCGATCCGCACCGCCCGGTCGACGATGTGCCGCACCTGGGCCGGGGTGGAGGCCATCTGCACATACTCGCCGGCCACATCCTTGAAGAGGGAAACGAGATCGACCTCCTGCTGGTAATGGCCGCCGAGTGCCGTCAGCGCCTGCTGGCCGACGATGGCGAGCACCGGCTGATGGTCGAGCTTCGCATCGTACAGGCCGTTCAGCAAATGGATGGCACCGGGGCCGGAGGTGGCGAGACAAACGCCCAGCTCACCGGTGTATTTGGCGTGCGCCGTCGCCATGAAGGCGGCCAGCTCCTCATGGCGGGGCTGGATGAACTCGAATTGGTCGCCGGCCCGGGCGAGCGCGCCGACCAACCCGTTGATGCCGTCGCCGGGATAGCCGAAGACCCGCTTCACGCCCCACTCGGAGAGCCGCTGCCAGAAGAAATCGCTGACGTTCGGAGCCATGGTCGCCTCTCTTGTCTCTGCTCGGATGTCACCGCCGTTCCTGTTTCAACTGTGTGCCGCCCCATCGGTTCGCCGGAGGCCGTAGTTTTTTTGCCCGCTCCCCTGTCGGACCGATCCGGCCGGCAGGGCGTTATCGTGTGCAGCAACAGGGAGAGAGCGATGGCCGAGGCCAACATCGATGACCGCTCAAGCTTCGAACGGGCTTACGAGCGGCACGCCTTCGAACAGGATGCCGCGGCGAACGCGCGCAGCGACACGACGACCGTCCATGGCGTGACCATCCTGTCCGCCGCCGGTGCGGACGGCCGGATCGAGCTGTCGCGCAGCACGCGGCATGTCGGGGAAGGAAACCCGGAGGGCGACACCGTCTTCGTCGCGGCCTTCCGCAGCCACGACAGCGCCGCCGAGGCCGCCGCCCCCTATTCCGGCTCGGTCGAACCGACCGGCGAAGCCCCGGGCGAGGCCGCCGACGACTACCGCAGCTTCATCGACCAGCTGGTGGACGCCGCGAAAGGGGCGCGGTTCAAGCCGGACATCGGCCGCGGCGAAGAGAGGCTGACCGGCTTCCACGGCGGCTGACGAACAGCGAAACGCCCCGTCTCATGAGAGGCGGGGCGTTATCGAAGAGCGTGAAGATGCAAGCGTTTGCGCTTTTGTTTGTGAGCGTCTCTTGTGCCTGAGCGACCTGGCGGCGACCTACTCTCCCACGTCTTAAGACGCAGTACCATTGGCGCGGAGGCTTTTCACGGCCGAGTTCGGGATGGGATCGGG